>Ga0308173_10001899_pt1 | contig 10811 bp, 9 predicted proteins | sample PhyPR1_FD_203716 | JGI IMG/M metagenome (GOLD analysis project Ga0308173, IMG submission 203716) | Soil microbial communities from UC Gill Tract Community Farm, Albany, California, United States - DLSLS.P.R1 | ecosystem: Environmental > Terrestrial > Soil > Agricultural land | place: USA... | reverse complement strand
TACGTCGACCAGACGCTGACCCACCGGGGATGGTGGCGAGGGCTCCCGGTCGAGCAGCGGCGGGCCGTCGTCGCCGAGTTCTGGCAGGTCGGCCGCCTGACCCTGGAACCCTGGCTCGTTCCCCGGATCCCTGGTGCCGTCGTGACCAGTCATCCGGGGTGCGAGGTGGTGGAGACGGCAACCAGCGACCGTGACGTGACGCTGACTCTCTCGGATGGCACCGCGCTGACTGCCGATCACGTGGTCTTCGCGTCCGGCTACCGGGCTGACCTCTCCCTCGTGCCGTACCTGGGCGGCGTCCTCGATCAGGTCTCGGTAACCGACGGCTTCCCCGACCTGACCGCGGGCTTCGAGACGTCCCTGGCCGGGCTCTACGTGACCGGCTTCGCATCGACCCGCGACTTCGGCCCCTTCTACGGGTTCACCAAGGGGTGCCCGTCAGCCGCGCGCATCGCCGTCGCCGACATGACCGACTGACTGGCCCCAGAGAACCATGGTTGACCTCATGCCAGCCCGTCCGCCGTGGCCGCTGCGCCGTCCTGGCGATCGACGCCACCGCCCTCGCCGAGGCGGGCACGATCTTCACCCGGTCCGCGAACGGCGTCTGGCTCGTGGACGCCGTTCCGGCTCGGTATCTGCGCAGGTTGGGCTGACTGGGTGACCGGTGACCTGAGCGGGCTGATGGACCGGTGGCCGCTGTGACATGGACCGGGCCCGCGGCCGGCAGGCTCGGCCCGTTGACGCCGGTCCTGGACGGGGGTAGAAGGGTGGACGTGGCCGCATGAAGGCCGATACCGAGTCGGCCGTGGTCGCCGGGAGCGCGTCATGGCTGTGAGCATCGTGATGGACTTTGGCGGAGCAACGCTCGAGCAGTACGACCAGGTGATCGAGAAGATGCACCTGACTCCTGGCGGCCAGGGCCCGCCCGGTGCCCTGTTCCACTGGTGCACCGCGACCGGCAGCGGTATCCAGGTCGTCGACGTCTGGCAGACACGTGAGCAGTACGACGCCTTCGCCCGGGACCAGATCGGGCCGATCACCGCGGAGGTCGGCCTTCCGGGACCGCCCCACCTCACGTTCCACGACGTCCACAACTACTTCACCGACGGCGGGTCCTGACGTCGTACGGCGACCGCCGCCAAGGTCCGCCCGTGAGCCGGCCGGCTCACGGATTCGGGGCGGAACCGCGTGGCACGCCCCGGCATTCCCCACGGCCCGAACGCCGCCACCGAAGCCGCCACGACGCGGCCCGGGGCCGGCTCATCCGTCGTCGCCCGCACCGATCACTGCCCGCGCCCGACGCGCCCGCACCGTAAGCCCCGCGCTGGCCCCCGACCCGGCGTGCCGCACCGGTCACCGGGCAGGAGCAGCGACACGGGACCGGAGACCTGAATGAGGCTCGTGTTCGACCTGACCGGCGCGCACCCGAGCAGACCCACAACCCGTACCCCGGCCTACCCGCCGGTGATCGCGATCAGCGACACTACGAGACCGCGCCGCAACTGCGGGAGGGGATCGAGTCGGTGCGCAAGAACGCCGCCACCGTGGGGTCGAGGACGGCCCGGGCCCGTAGTCGGCCGTGGGATGGCCAAAGCCCTCAGCTGCCGCTGCTGGAGTCTAGGAGCACGGTGCGGCCGTGCAGCGGCTGCAAGGGGCGGTTGTTGTGGTCGTAAGCAGCACGGAACTCGGCGATCTGCCGCCCGCTGAGCTTGACCGGGGTTGTCATGACGACCCACCTGAGGCCCTCGGTGCACGGGGGCGTCGTCAGGCTGCCGCGGTACCGGAACGTCCGCCGGTCCCGGGGAAGCATAGCTGACCAGTCGATCGTCGGGTGCGCTGCACGGCCGGGAGCGACGTCGAGCGACCGCACGTACGGCTGCCAGGCCGCGTTTGTCGTCTTACCCCGGATGACGAACACTCCCAGTGCGGCCACGGCCCCTGTGGAGGTCCGGTGCACGAAGTGGACCTCCAGTGGATAGCGGTGGCCGTTCACCTCGTGCTCCCCGCGGCCGTGGAAGTGAACCTCAAACAGCGTGAAGGCCTTGCCGTCGATCGTCATGGAGCTGCCCGGGCGGGGCGTGGCCACGACGGTGTGGCCGTTGTTGACCACCGAGGCCCGGCCGGTGACGTAGTGGAACGCCGGGTCCTTCAGAGCCCTTCGTACGACCCGTCTGATGTCCACGGGTGACTGGGCGGTTCCGTCGGAGCATGCGGCGTAGGAGGGGTCGAGGTGACCCCAGTGAGCGGGTCCGGTGGGGCCGCTGTAGCTCCAAGGCGCTCCGTGGCTGACGGTTGGCGTAAAGGCTGGCATGGCGGTTGGCGTGGAGGCTGGCATGGCGGTCCCGAGTGACAGGGCGCTCACGGCTGCCAGCGTGATGGCGAAGGGTCGAGCTTGACGGTGCATCGTCTTGGCCTCTCTTCTCCGAAAGGGTGTGCGCTCAACCGGCAGGGACGGCCCTTCGCTGCCCCAGCGGCTTCGGTGCCGGCGACCCTGGCGGCGGCCGACGCGCCCACGTATCCCGACAGTGGTCAAGACCATCACCCCGGACATCACCCCGGCAGGATCAACGCGGTCGAGCAGGCCGCACGGGTCATCCGCGCCTTCCGTCAGTCCGCGGCCGGAGGAGCCGACCTCGCCGCAGCCACCGCGGAGATGAGCGCCTACATCGCGCCGTTCCTCGACGACGAGGAGTTCGTCACCGCTGCCCTGGCTCAGGTCAGCGGCGAGCAGGTGGCACTGGTCAGCTGCGGGCATCCACAACCGTTGCTCATCCCCGCGGACGGCGCGGCCAGGCTGGTGGACCTGCCACCCTGCCTGCCGCTGGGCCTAGGAGGTATCTACGAGTCCGTCACGGTGCCCTGGGCGCCGGGCGACCGACTACTGATGTACACCAACGGGCTCAGTGAGGCCCGTGACGGGGATGACAAGTTCCTGCCCGTGCTGCCTCTCGCGCCGCTGCTGCACGCCACTACCGTCGAGGCCGCCCTCGACAACGTCCTGAGCGAAGTGCGCCGCCACGTACTCAACGGCCGGTTCACGGACGACTTGGCCGTGCTGCTGCTCGAGAACGCCGCCGGCAGAGAAGAGCACCTCGCCGTAGACCCGCGCGACTCCCGGGTCAGCAGTCCGGCGCCAGTGCGCCGAACACCCGCCTCCCAGGAAACCCTGGCCCAGCCGGCACCTGCTCAGTCGATCCCGAGAGTCGAGGAAGCATCGGGCACCAGCGCTCGGCCTCAGTCCGTCGAACGCGTTCGGAACTGAGGCGTTCAGGCTGACATTCCGGTGACCGTCCGTTCTGCGAAGCGGCAGCCAGTCGGCCCGGGTGCGTGGCGCGGCGGCGAGGGCTACAGGTGTGCGCTGAGGTGGTTGACGATGGTGGCGGCCGGCCCGGGGACGATGTTGGGGTAGCCGGTGCCTGCCCACAGGTGGACCCGGTGGGGGTCGCCGTTCTTGGCGGCGAGCTGGCGCAGCTGGCGGGTCAGGTGGTGGATGGCGGGGTAGCCCAGGGGGGCAACCGGTGCGTAGCGGTCGATGAAGTCGTTGCGTAAGGCGCGGGCGGGCCGCCCGGTGAACGAGGTGGTGACCACGGTCTCGGTGAACCTGGCGTCGCGGAGGGCGGCGCGGTGGACGGGTGAGGTTCCTGCCTCGTCCGCAGCGAGGAGCAGGGTGCCGACCGCGACACTGCTGGCGCCGGCGCGAACGAGCTCGGCGACCATCTGCGGCCCGTCCACGCCCCCGGTCGCGATCAGTGGCAGCGAGGTGACGGCGCGCACGGACTGGAGGACGTCGACGGTCGGCTCGGACCCGATTTTCCGAGCGGGGTCGAAGGTGGCGCTGTGTCCGCCGGCGCGGGGACCTTGGACCACCAGGCCGTCCACACCTGCCGCTGATGCCTCACGTGCCTCGGCTGGGGTCGTGATCGTGGCCAGGACTTGGCTGCCGGCGCGTTGGAGGGCTGCGATGTCGGAGGGGGACGGCAGGCCGAAGGTCAGCGACACCACGGGTACGGGGTCTGCCGTCAGGACGTCGAGCTTGTCCTGCCAGGCGTCGTCGTCGCCGATCGGTTCTGTGGCCAGGGTCAGGCCAAGCGCCGCGGCCTCCTCGGCGAGAGCGTTCGCGTACGCCGCGAAAGCGTCGCGGTGCACGGATCGCAGTGCGCCGGAGTCGTCGCGTTGCGGGACGAAGAGGTTGACCCCGAACGCCTCGGTGACCCGCACAGCCTTGATGTCCGCCTGCAGGGCTTCGGGGGTCTTGTAGCCGGCGGCCAGGAACCCGAAGCCGCCGGCCTGCGCTACGGCGGTCACGAGTGCTGGCGTCGAGGGGCCGCCTGCCATGGGCGCAGCGATGATGGGGAGTTCGGTGTCGTGGAAGCCGGACATGCCCTGTCTTCCCTTTCTGGTCGGGTTTCTCAGGCCGCGGTGGCGCCGCTGGCGGGTGCCGGCCGCGGGAGGTGTCGGGGGAACCGCAGGTGCAGGAGGGCGGCGAGGGTAGCCGAGAGTGCCACGATCCCGGCCGCACCCAGCAGTGCCGGTTGGTACCCGTGGGCCAGGAGGGGTGTGACCGCGCCCGGTCCTGCCACTTGGCCGATCGCGTAGGCGGCGCTGAGGATGGCCACCGACGCGGGGATCGCGAGGTCGTTGCCAGCAGCCAGAGCCAGCGTGGTCGCCCCCATGAAGGTGCCGCCGAAGAGGAGCCCGGTTGCGATCACCGAGGCCGTGCCCGTGCTGGCCCCTGTCAGGGCGATCCCGGCTGCCTGCAGCGCGAGGGCGATCATCAGGAGCATCGGACGGCTGAGGTGGTGGCTCAGCCATGCCCACAGCACGCACGAGGGGACGGCCGCGACGCCGACGATGAGCCACAGGCTGTGCGCCACCCACGGGGCGCTGTTCGCGTGGGCGGTAGCGACCAGGAACGTCCCGGCGATGATGTAGCCGGCACCCTCCAGGAAGTAGCAGGCCACGAGCACGGCGAACAGGCGTGCGTGCGTCCGATGACCGCCTCCAGGGTGGGTCACTTCGCGGTCTCCGGGCGTGAGATCTCGGTCATCCGTTGTGATGTCCGGGACCGCCGCCCGGCCAGGAGGGCCGGCTACGAGCAGCACTGCGGCGACCAGGCCGGTCAGGACCCAGGCGGCGCGCCAGCCGCCGATGAGGTCACAGATCGTGGCGATCAGGCTCGAGAGCACGATCCCTGCGCCGACTCCGCCGTAGGCCCAGCCTGCGTGGTGGTGACTCCAGGTTGCCCGCACGATCACCCGGACGACCACGATGAACAGCAGTGCGCTGGCCGCACCGGCAACGGCGCGGAACGCCAACCACCACCACAGGTGCTCGGTAAGCGCCATCAGCACCAGTGAGGCAACGAGCGCCGAACCGGCTACCCGCCACACGACGCGACGCTCCACAGATGCGCCCAGAGCCATCGCCACCAGAGCGCCGACCAGGTAGCCCAGGTAGTTGCCCGTGGCCAGCAGGCTCCCAGCACCGGCCGAGACCCCAGCGCTGTCCTGCATCATCGGCAGCACCGCGGTGAAGACGAACCGCCCCAGCCCCATGGCCGCCGCCAGGCCCGCGGCGCAGCGAACGGCCAGCAGAACCGCCTGCCGAGACGCAGAAGCGTTCCTACCGCCGGTGGGCGCAAGGTCTGAGATCAGGTCGGCTGTTGTCGATGAAGGCACACCTCGACGGTAGGCACTGTGTGACCGCAGGGGTATTGCCGCTTCTTCTGCGTCTATGCTCTGTGGGCATGGATCTGCAGCTACGGCACCTGCGTGCGTTCGTCGCGGTCGCCAGCGAGGGGTCGTTCACCGCCGCGGCCAGGCAGCTGGTCATCACCCAACCGGCGCTGACCCGCACGATCCAACAGCTCGAAGCGCACCTCGAAGTGCAGCTGTTCGAGCGCAACACACGCTCGCTGAGCCTGACCGCGCCCGGCGAGGAGTTCCTGGCGCGGGTTGTCCCCATCCTGCGTGACCTGGACGTTGCCGTTGCCCAGGCCCGCAGCGAGCGTGTGCTCCGGGTGGGGTTCGAGTGGGCGCTGCCCGACCCGTGGGCAGCCGAACTGGTCGAGGCCTTCGAGGCCGCCACCGGGGCCCGGGTGAACATGACGCGACACGACGGAGCCATCACCTCCCTGCTCGACAACGACATCGACATCGCCCTGACCCGACAACGAGTCGAGCACCTCGAGCAGGTCGTGGCCATTCCGCTGTTCGACGAAGAACGCGTGGCCGCGGTCTCAGCCCGATCCCCACTGGCACACCAAGACCAACTCGCCTTCAACGAGCTTGCCCACATGCCTCTGGCCGTGAACACCGTCAGCGGCGCGACATGGCCCGAGCTGTGGCCACCGGACCATCGACCCCAAGAGGTACGCGAGTGCTCGAACTATGACGAGTGGCTCGCGCTCATCGCCGCCGACCAAGGAGTCGGAACGACACCGCTGTCCTCCAGCCGTACCCATGACCACGCAGGTGTCCGCTACCTGCGCCTCACCGGCGCCCCCCGCGTGCACCTGCACCTGGTCCTCCGCACTGGCAACGCCAACCCCCTGGTTCGCCGCTTCGTCGAGGCGGCGCGGAAGTGACCACGCGAGAGCGCATCCACTGATCCGCATGAGCGCGGGCGCGGGCGGCGGTAGGTGAGTGCCCCCGCGTTGAGATACTGGCCGGGTGCCCGTCGGCGACCGTGTCCACACGCTCCAGTCCGGTGGCCAGACGTAGACGTGGAGCCCCGTCGTAGCGGTCCAGGTCCTCCCCGCCGAGCGGAACCTGGTGCAACACGGAGACCCGTTGTAGAAACAGAGCCTCCCTGAGCGCGCAGTCCCGGCGTCGGGCCTCTCGGGAGCACGGCGCAGGCGTCGCTCGAGTCCGCGCGCCCGCCCACCGAGTGACGTCCGGACATCGGCATATCAGGGCCTTGCGCTCCGGCTGAGGAGAGACTGCGGCACTCGCATGGGGACACCGGCTAGGGGGGAGTGCCTGCACATGCAGCTCGTGTGGGGCGCCAAGTGTGGGGTTCGGGACCGTGAACTTGGCGAGCCCGCCATGCGGACGGATGCTGTTGCCGTGGGTAAGGACACGGTCCCCCACCGCCCAGCCTGCGACGTCCTCGTCGACGGCCACGATGTCGTCCGACACATCGAGCCCGGCACCGCCCGGTGTGCAGCCCTGCGCGGGCGCCCTTCCAGAGCGCGACGCTGGCGTCAACGGGGTTTGAGCCCGCAGGCCTCGACCCGGTTGAGCAGGTCGTGCCCGTGCGCCTGCGGCACCGGCAGGGTCTGCATGTCTAGCGGCTTGAGCGTCTCGTGCGTGAGCTCTCGCGTCTGGTCTCCGGCCGTCAGGAGCAGCTGGCTTCGCCGCGCCGCAGTCGCACGCGTCGGGATCGACGGCGAGGCAGCAGATCCCTCCAGGGTCCGGGCGCGGGGTGTGAAGCGGATGAACCCATGCTGCGGTCCAGTTCCCTCGCGGCGGCGGGTTCGTCCCATGTCACAGACGGCGGGGCTGTCTCGTCTCGGTTTCCGGAGACAGGGTCTGCGATCGGGAGGGTGATGGTCATGCGAGTGTTGGTGGCAGGCGGGACGGGAGTCATGGGCCGGCGGCTGGTGCCGCAGCTGGTGGCACGGGGGCACCAGGTGACGGCGACGACCTCGAGCGCGGGCAAGTTGGGCCTGCTGCAGCGGATGGGCGCCGACGGTGTCGTGATGAACGGGCTGGACGCGGTCTCGGTGGGTGAGGCGGTGACCGCGGCCCGACCGGACGCGATCGTGCACGAGATGACCGCCATCGCCGGCAAGCCGGACATGAAGCACATGGACCGCTGGTTCGCCACCACGAACTGGCTTCGCACGGAGGGGACGGACCACCTGCTGGCCGCGGCCGGGGCGACCGGTGTGCCCCACGTCGTCGCGCAGAGCTACGCCAGCTGGAACGGCATCCGCACGGGCGGTTGGGTCAAGACCGAGGAGGACGGCCTGGACCCGATGACGGGGACGGCTGCCGGTCCGGTGATGGACGCGATCGGTCACCTGGAGCGGGTGGTCCTGGGGGCCGGTGGTGCGGCCCTGCGGTACGGCGGGCTCTACGGGCCCGGCGCGACCGACGGCCAGGTCGCCCTCGTGCGCAAGCGGCAGTTCCCGCTGATCGGCGACGGCGCGGGATACTGCTCATGGGTGCACCTGGACGACGCGGCCAGCGCTACCGTCCTGGCCGTGGAGCAGCAGGTCAGGGGCGTGTTCAACATCGTGGACGACGAGCCGGCGCCGGCCCGTGAGTGGCTGCCCTACCTCGCGGCGTGTGCCGGCGCGAAGCCACCCATGCGCGTTCCCACGTGGCTGGCGCGGCTGCTGGCCGGGGACGTCGCGGTGACGATGATGACGCAGGGGCGCGGCTTCTCCAACGCCAAGGCCCGGCAGGAGTTTGGTTGGCAGCTGCGGTACCCCTCGTGGCGCCAGGGCTTCACGGAGGCGCTGGCGTGACCCGGGCCGAGGAGTTCGAGGGACTGCGGCCGTTGCTGTTCGCGATCGCCTACCGGATCCTGGGCAGCGTCAGCGAGGCCGAGGACGCGGTTCAGGAGACCTGGCTGCGCTACGAGACCTTCCCCACGCCACCGACCTCGACCAAGGCGTTCCTCTCGGCCGTCGTGACCCGCGTCTCGATCGATGTGGTGCGCTCGGCGCGGGTCCGGCGGGAGGAGTATGTCGGGCAGTGGCTCCCCGAGCCTTTGCTCACCGACCCCTACGAGGACCCGGCGCGGTCGGCGGAGCTGGCCGACTCGGTGTCGATGGCCGCCCTGGTGCTGCTCGAGCGACTCAGCCCGCTGGAGCGGGCGGTCTTCGTGCTGCGCGAGGTGTTTGGGTTCGGCTTCCCCGAGGTCGCCTCGGCGGTCGGGCGGTCGGAGGTGGCCTGTCGCCAGCTCGCGGTGCGAGCGAGACGCCACATGGACGAAGGACGCCCCCGGTTCGAGGCGGACCGCCGGGTGCGGGACGAGTTGGCGGCGCGCTTCTTCGAGGCCCTGCGGGAGGGCGACGTGGAGGGCCTGCGGGAACTGCTTGCCGCTGACGTCCAGATGATCGGCGACGGCGGCGGCCGGGCACCCCGGTGGGGGAAGGGCATCTTCGGCCTGGACAACGTGACCCGGGTGCTCGCCTCGACGTTTCCGCTGTTCGTCGCGATCGGGGGAACGGTGGAGCCACATGAGGTGAACAGGCAGCCGGGCGCGATCTTCCGCGACCGGGAGGGCAAGGTCGTGAACACCTGGACGCTGGACGTGCACGACGGGCGGATCCAGGCGATCCGCGCGGTCCTCAACCCCGACAAGCTCGCGCACCTTGGTCCGGTCGCGGACCCCTGGGCCGTCCTGCGTGAGGCCAACCAGGTGCGCCGGCACCCGGACTGATCGACCTGCCCGTACTCAGGGCCGAACGAGCGCCCCTGGGCGCCAAGGGCGGTCGCCGAACACCTCACCGCTGCGGGGCAAGTGGCCCCGGCCGGACGGGCAGCCGCCGCTGGTCACCGCGTCATTCGCGGCTGTCGAACAGCCATGCGGTCAACGACCCCATCTTCTCGAACCCGGGCGCCGGCGCTGACGAGGTCCCCGCCGTGCTCGTAGCCGACCAGCGGAGCACACCTGCGGCGCCCCGGCCTGCCGCACGTACCCGGCCCACGTCACCATACAGGCCCCCGGTGTGAGCCTGTATGGTGACGGCTCGTCACCCTTCCGGGGTTGCCCCTTCCTGCGGGCCTGTCGCGCCTGGCTGTTGTCCGAAGACGGAGACGGTCGGGAGGTGGCGAGCCCGCTCGTGGCCAGGCGCGCCCCACGCCGGCCGTTAGCCGTCCCGTCGGCATGCGGGAGGACCGCTACGTCCCGCCGGTGCTTGGCCCTGTGGGACGCACGCCCGCCGCACGGGTGTTGCGGGCACGTAGAGCCCGTCCCGATCCGCGCGGACCGCGGCGAGCGTCCTTGCGGGCGCACCGAGCTTGGCGAGGATGTGCTCGAGGTGCGTTGCCACGGTTCGCGGTGCCACGACCAGCGCGTGGGCGATCTGCTGGTTGGAACTCCCGTCGATCAGCAACCCGAGCACCTCCAGCTCACGTGGCGTCAGCCCCCGGAGATCGGTCGCGGGGGAGAGCACCACCGTTCCGAGGAAGCCTGTGGGCGGCTCCTCGCCGCTGGCCAGGACGCTCACCCGGACGTGCCCGGCCGGGGCGTGGCGTCCTCCGCGGGGCCACAGGAAGGACGCGAAGGGCTGGCCGTCCTCGAGACAGGAGCAGGCGCGATCCACGAGGGCCGATCCGCCGGCGAGAAGTGCGTCGCCGTCGAGGCCGGGCAGTGGTCGGGTGGCTCGGTCGCAGCACAGGACCGCGCCGGCGGTCGCGCCCTTCACCACACGTGCTGCCACGGCCAGGGAGCGCAGCGGATCGATCCCGCGTGCCAGAACGGGCGTGAGTTGGTGCAGCCGACGCCGCAAGGCCAGGGGCGGTGGCTGCGCGCTGCAAGAGAGCAGCACCAGGAACCCGACGTGGCGCTCGCCTCCGTCGAACAGGGCCACGCCGAGCGCCTCGCGGAAGCCGGCGGGGATGAGGCACTCGGCCCACGTCGGCAGGTCGCTGACCGGGTAAGGCAGGTCCGACGGGCTCATCGGGGGCCGGGCACGGTCGGTCTGCGTCACCTCGATGTCGTGCGTGACGGTTGGACCACTGAGGTACTGCAGCGTGCCCGGGTCGAGGTCGGAGCTGGCGAGGGAGGTATAGCCGCCCCCCATCGGGTCGGCGAGGGCCAGCCACGCGGCGTCGAAGGGGACGACGCGGCGA
>Ga0308173_10001898_pt1 | contig 10812 bp, 7 predicted proteins | sample PhyPR1_FD_203716 | JGI IMG/M metagenome (GOLD analysis project Ga0308173, IMG submission 203716) | Soil microbial communities from UC Gill Tract Community Farm, Albany, California, United States - DLSLS.P.R1 | ecosystem: Environmental > Terrestrial > Soil > Agricultural land | place: USA... | reverse complement strand
ATCGAGTTCGGAAGCCAGCCGGGAAGCCCATTTGAGAGCTTTCTCAGTCCCCGCATCATTATCGGCGGCACACAGGATCGTGGTCGGGTTGATCCACTCGGCGGGTGGCCCCTGCGCAAGATGGGCGCCTGTCCAAACCGGACAGCTCGCGTCATACAATACCTTGGCCGTAGTCGAGCCGAGCAAAAGGCGACGAAATGGCCCATATCCGTGCGTGGGCATCATGATCAAATCAGAGCCGTGCTCGCGAGCGTACTGAACGATCTCGTCCGCCACATCAGTTCCGACGCGAAGAATCCGTTTCACATCGAGATGGGTGAAGGCAGCAACCAGAAAATCACGCAGCCGCTTTTCAGACGGTACTCCTCTTTCGCCACTCACGTCGGGGTAGGCTTCTGATGGCGGCTCAACGTGGAGCAAAGTGATCTCTGAATGAAACCGCTCCGCCAGTGGGATAGCGAACCGAGCGGCTCCCAGACAGCGTTCGGAAAAATCGATCGGAATCAGAATTTTCGACAAAGGTATCATCGCTTTATTTTCCAGACGAATTCCTAATGCGATCCGGCAATCATTGTTTGAACCAACCGTAAAACGGGGCTGGGATAGCATCCAATTGCGATTACGGCGGTCGTCAGAACCCCAAGTGCCCAGGTTAATGACAAGGAACCGCCCTGCAGCGACGGAGTCGCAGCGGCGGCGGTTTCCGGGATGTGGCTGTATAAGGCAACAACCACCCGCAGGTAATAAAAGAGACCGATGGTGCTGGTGACCACTAAGGTAAACACCAAGAACCACAGCAAAGCCGAAGCGCCTGCCGCGACGACGTAAAACTTCCCGATGAATCCCGCGGTAAGTGGAATCCCAGCCAACGACAACAGCATTACCGTAAAAACTCCCGCGATTAAGGGGCGGCGCCAGAACAAGCCCCGATAAGATGCGAGATCACCGAGATCGTTACCTGGCGTTGAAAGAATGGTGACAACTCCGAATGCGCCAAGCATCGTCGCAAAATAAGCCACTAAATAAAACGCAACGACAGAGCCTGCCATGTCTCCACCCGCCTCGAACGCAACCATCAAATATCCGAGGTGCGCGATCGAGGAGTATGCCAGGATACGTTTGACGTTGTTTTGAAGCAGAGCCAGCAGGTTCCCGGCAAACATGGAGGCAACCGCGATGATCGAAAACACCAGCAGCACGGTGTCGCTGCGGAGTCCGGCGCGATCGAAGTACCGCAGCAGAAGCGCGAACATAGCGCCCTTCGAGACGGTGGCTACAAAAGCCGTCACCGGAGCTGGGGCGCCCTCGTAAACATCAGGTGTCCACATATGAAACGGAACCAATGCGAGTTTGAACCCGATGCCAACCAGGATCAGGATGAGACCAACGGCAATCACGGACGAGTCACGCCCCGTCCGAGCCGCGGCCTGCGCCATCTTCCCGAACTCCATCGTGCCCAGCTCGAAATAGACCAACGCTATTCCAAATAACAGGAAGGAGGCCGACCCCGCCGCCAGAACGAGGTATTTCAGGCCGGCTTCGACCGAAGCCTTCCGGTCGCGCTCATAAGCGACCATCCCATAGAGAGAAATACTGAGAATCTCCAACCCGAGGAAGAGCGATGCGAAGTGGCTGGCGCTTACCAGCGTGGCCGAGCCGAGCGCGGCAAGCCCGATCAGGATGTACAACTCTTCCGAATGGCTGCCTCGCTGCCGCTCGAAGTACCCATAGCAGAGAAACACCACGGCGATGGTACCGGCCAGGATCAATCCGATGTAGAAAAGAGCGCTGGAATCGATTCGGATGAGCGGCGTGACGTCGTGTGGGGCGAGCGGCCCGGCGACAAAGAGGCAGGCGAACGCGGCGCACAATCCCAGTACGGTCACGGCCATCGCGATCGCATGGCTCCGCCGGACCGCGATCGCCAGCATGACGAGGAGCGCTGTCGCGGCAATCGCCAGCAAAGGAAGAAGCGAGATCAAATCCTTCGTGGTCATGGTCGTCTGTGCGATTGAGAGGCGGTTTCGAGCGCGTGCAGCGCCGGGCTGAACGTACTCAGGATCGGCTGGGGATAGAGTCCCAACCACAAGAGGCTTCCGGCCATCAACGCGATGATGATGCCCTCGCGCGGAGCCAGATCCGAGATGGCCCAGCCGTTTTCATTCGGGCCGTGGAAAGCGCGCTGCACCAGCCGCAGCGCATAGAAAGTGGCCGCCAGAACGCCAATCGCGGCAACTATGGCCAGGCCAGGATGAGCGCGATAGGTGCCGAGCAACACGAGAAACTCGCCGATAAAATCCCCGAGACCAGGCAGGCCCAGCGAAGCCAGCGCAAAGTACAGGCCTGCGCCACTAAGGCGCGGCGCGGTGGTCCACAGCCCGCCCATGCGCCCCAGTTCCCGCGTATGGGTACGCTCCTGGAGCGCTCCCGTCAGGATAAACAGAGCGCCGGTGCTGACGCCGTGGCAAAGCATCGTCATCACCGCGCCCTGCAAAGCCAGTTCATTCCAGGAGAAGACGCCCAGCACGACGAAGCCGAGGTGGCTGACGCTGGTATAGGCAACCAGGCGCTTCAGATCGTTCTGTCCAAATGCCAGTACCGAGCCGTAGATAATTCCGATAACGCCCAGAATCATCGCCACGGGTGCGAATCCGCGCGCCGCATCCGGGAACAGAGGAACGACGAAGCGGATCATCCCATATGCTCCGGTCTTCAACAAAAGCCCGGCAAGAATCACACTCCCGGCCGTCGGAGCTTCGGTGTGGGCATCGGGCAACCATGTGTGGAACGGAAACAGCGGCAGCTTCACCGCAAAGGCCGCGAAGAATCCCAGCATGATCCAAAGAGCGGCGCGCGAAGAAAGCGGCGTGTGCAGCAACTGCTGGTAATCGAAAGTGTAAATCCCCGTGTTCGCATGATGCAGGAAATACAGAACCAGGATCGCCACCAGCATGAGCAGGCCGCTGAACTGCGTGAACAGGAAAAACTTGACGGCCGCGTAGATCCGCCGTTCGTGCCCCCAGAGCGCGATCAGGAAATACATCGGGACAAGCATCAGCTCCCACGCGAAGTAGAAAAGGAAAAGATCCAGGGCAAGGAATACTCCGGCGATGCCGGCCAATATCCATAACAGGTTGAGATGAAAGAAGCCCACGCTCTCGGTGACTTCTGTCCAGGAACAGAGAACCGAAAGAACGCCCAGAAAGAACGTGAGCGCGAGTAGCAGGAGGCTTAATCCATCGAGAGCGAGGTGGAAGTGAATGCCGAATTCGGGAATCCAGGCCCAATCCACCTGTTCGAGCCACGTGCCGGAGTCGAGCGTGAACTGGCTGGTATGACGGATCCAGAGGAAAATGATCAGCCCAAAATCGATCAAGGTGGCGGCGAGACAAATCCATCGTGAGAGCGCGACACTCCAGCGTGCGGCCACCGTGGCCAAGAGACCGGCAGCGAGCAGAATGACGATGAGCCACGCAAGGATCATCTGAGCAAGACCACTCCAACAAAGATCACCGCGCCTGCACTGATCGCAGCGGCGTACCATCGCAGGCGGCCGTTTTCGGTGCGGATCAACGCGTGGTGAGCCGCCTGATTCCAACGCGCGATAGCTGCGAATACACTATCTACGACGTCACTTTGGTTTATCGTCGCGATCCACAGAAAGGGCCGCACGAGCGTGCGGTCATAGAGCCAGTCGAATCCCCAATCCGCGAACCAGAAGGCATGAATCCCGTGCAGGAAACCAGATCGCGCCAACGAACCGGCATATTCGCGCCGTCGAATGAAGAATAGCCAGGCGACTGCGAGCCCGCTCAGAAACGCCAGCGCGGCAATCGCGCTCGAGAATGCTTCCGTCAACCCTGCATGTGCTTCGACCGGCGCTGGCAAGGCGGAATTCAGGAAAGTCAACAGTGGCGTTTTGAACCATCCGCCTGCCACTGAGAACACAGCCAAAACCACTACCGGCACAACAATCCGGTACCCCGGCCGGTGAGTCACCGGCGTCTGGAGTGCTCCGAAGAACACCAGAAATATCAGACGAAACGTGTACAGCGCGGTCAGCAGGACGCCGATGACCCCTCCGACCCATAGGATTGCGCTGCCCTCAGGGGAACTCCACACTCCCCACAAGATGAAATCCTTGCTGAAATACCCGGCGGTCACCAGCGGCAATCCGGCCAACGAACACCCGCCGATCACAAATGTCCAGAACGCAATTGGAAGCTCTTTGCGAAGCCCTCCCATTCGGAAAATATCGTGCTCGTGATGTAGTGCTTCGATAACAATTCCCGCCGCAAGGAACAGGAGTGCTTTGAAGAAAGCGTGGGTCATGAAGTGGAACATCGCAGCTGCCCATGACCCGACTCCGAGTGCCAGGAACATGTATCCGATCTGGCTGATCGTCGAATAAGCCAGCACCCGCTTAATGTCAGATTGGACTAAAGCGCTGAAGCCCGCGAGCAGCAGCGTCGCCGCTCCAATCACAGCGACCGCAAGCCGAACGTTCGGCGCCAGCACAAACAGGACATGCGTACGTGCAATCAGATAGACGCCGGCCGTTACCATGGTCGCCGCGTGGATCAGCGCGCTGGTGGGTGTCGGACCAGCCATGGCGTCCGGCAGCCAGGTCTGCAACGGCAGTTGGGCGGATTTGCCGGCTGCTCCTCCGACCAAGAGAGCGGCCACGGTGGTGGCGATCGCCGAGCCAACCGGCCATTGCGCGCTCGCCAGGTGCATGAGGTTCTGAATCTGGAGCGTTCCCAGACTGTGGAATAAAACGAAAAGCCCGATGATCATGGCCGTATCGCCGGCACGCGTGACGATGAATGCTTTGCGAGCGGCGCGCCCGTTCGCCGGATCGCGATACCAGAAGCCTATGAGCAGATAGCTGCACAAACCCACGCCTTCCCACCCGAGATAAAGCAGCAGAAGATTGTCAGCCAGGACAAGTACCACCATGAAGGCGACAAACAGATTCATGTAAGCGAAGAATCGGCTGTAGCCTTCGTCTTCCTCCATGAACTCCGCCGAATACAGATGAATGAGAAAGCTCACGAAAGTCACGACCACGACCATGAGTAGAGACAAGGGATCGAGGTAGAACGCAATTTCAGGCCGGAATCCAGCCACATTGATCCAGGTCCACAGCACCTGGGTATACGGGGTTCCGGAGGCGAGGAACGCCGGAACAGTCGTCAGCGAGATCAAAGCAGAGAGACCGATCGAGCCTACTCCGATGGTCCCGGCCGCGCGCCTGGACATCCCTCGGCCGAAAAGAGCCAAAAGGATGGCGCTCGCAAACGGGATTGCCGGAATCAGCCAGAGCAAGCGAAGCACGTCAGCCTCTCAATACGCTTGACGCATCGACGTCGAGTGACTTGTAGAGGTGGTAAAGACGTAGCACGAGCGCGAGTCCCACGGACACTTCCGCGGCAGCCATGGCAAGGATAAACAGAAACATAACCTGACCATCCGCCTGTCCCCAACGCGCTCCCGCGGCAACGAATACGACGCCCGCCGCGTTGAGCATCACCTCAATCGACATCAGCGTAAAGATCACGTTGCGCCGTGCCAACAGTCCGGCCAGCCCCAGTCCGAACAAGATCGCCGCCAGCAGCAACGCGTTGAATATCAGATTCGATTGCATCGTTAGATTCCATTTCTCCTGGACCGTTCCAGCCCAGGTGATACGCTCCCACAATTCCAGCAAGCAGGAGCATCGACACGAGTTCCACTCCGAGCAGGTATGGCCCGTAGAGCACCACCGCGACCTCCCGCGGCCCTGTGCCGTGCGGCAACGCAACGCTGCCGGCGGTTCTGAACGTGAATGCGAGTTCAAGAATCAGAACGGCGGACAGAATCGCGGGGCCCATCCAAACTCCAGGCTTCAGCCAGTTTCGTTCCATTTGGGTCGCACGATCGCCAAGGTTGAGCATCATCATCACAAAAACAAACAGGACCATGATGGCGCCGGCGTAGATGATTACCTCTAAAGCGGCGACGAAGGGCGCGCCCATCACATAGAGCACGATCGCTACAGCGAGCAGCGAGACCACCAGATACAACAATGCATGCACGGCATTGGATCTGGTGATCATCAAGACCGTAGAAACAATCGCGATCGCGGCGGCCACATAGAAAGCGCTCAGCATCCTGGCTCCTTACGGCAACAACGTATGCAGGTCAGCCGGCGGAGTTTCACGCTCGGATTCTCCCTTATCTTTCCCGCCGATCCCGACTCCAGCCACTCGCCAGAAGTTATAGCCCGGGTATTTGCCGGGCCCATTGATCAGCAGATCTTCCTTTTCGTAGACCAGATTCTGACGTTTGTATTCGCCCATTTCGAAATCGGGCGTCAACTGGATCGCATATGTTGGGCATGCCTCCTCGCAATAACCACAAAAAATGCAGCGTGAAAAGTTGATGCGGAAAAACTCGGGATAGCGCCTTCCCGACTCATCTTCCGTCGCTTGTAATGCGATGCAATCGACAGGGCAAGCTACCGCGCACAAGTGGCAGGCGACGCAACGCTCACCGCCGTCCGGATCGCGCGAGAGAATGATTCGGCCACGCCAGCGCGGAGCAAGGTAAGGTTTCTCGTCGGGATACTGCACGGTCACGCGACGATGAAACATGTGCAGAAATACATTCCAGATCGTGCGAAGAATGCTGAGCATCGCTAGGATGACCTCCCGGGAGATATCGCGAGCACGATCGCGCCAGTGACGATCAGATTGAGAAGCGATAAAGGCAGCATGATCTGCCAGCCCAAATTCATTAACTGATCAAATCGGGGGCGCGGCAGGGACGCGCGCAAAAGAATGAAGAAACAGATGAAGCAGAATGTCTTGAGCAGGAACCAGACGATGGGCGGAAGCAGAGGCCCAAGCCATCCGCCGAAGAACAGAATAGCAATCAGGGCGGAGATGAGCGTGATGCCGAGATACTCGCCGACGAAAAACATCCCGAACTTCATCCCGGAGTACTCGGAGTGGAAACCGGCTACCAACTCGCTTTCGGCTTCCGGCAAATCGAAGGGAAGCCGTCTGGTTTCCGCCACGCCAGCGATCATGAACAGAACGAAACCGAGGAACTGCGGGATTACAAACCACATGTGCCGCTGAGCATTCACGATCGCGGCGAGGTCGAACGAGCCGGCCAGCAAGACGACTCCCATGAGCGATAAACCCATGAAGACTTCGTAACTCAACATCTGCGCGGCGGCCCGGAACGCTCCCAGTAAGGCGTATTTGTTGTCCGATGACCATCCGGCGAGCACCACACTGTACACGCCCAGCGAAGACATTGCGAGGATAAACAGGAGTCCGACATTGAGGTCAGCCACGATGATTCCAGGTGTGACAGGCAGCACCGCGAACGACATCAACACCGTTACGACAATGACTGCAGGCGCGGCAATGAATATGGCCTTATCCGCAAAAGGTGGAATCCAGTCTTCTTTGAAGAAAATCTTGATCATGTCGGCCAGCACCTGTAGTAATCCGAACGGCCCGACTCTGTTTGGGCCGTAGCGGTCCTGCCACAGCGCGAGCAGCCTCCGTTCCAGCCAGATCAGGCCGGAGGCGATGGTGAGCACGACGACAAGAACGCCGATGATCGTCAGGACCGGGTGAGGGCTGGTCATCATGGCTGGGAAATCCTACTCCACGCGGGGAGCTCAATACCCTCTAAATCCGGAAGCCCGACGGGCAGTCCCGCCACACCTTGAGGCAAACCTGCAATACATTTGACGGGAAAATGCCGCCCGAACAGTTCCGCCTCTCTTCCGAACTCTTGCGCGTCCTCCGGATTCAGGGCCACATATGGCTCTGGAAACAGTTGGGCCACGGCGGGGGCGAAACGACTCAGTTCTTCTGAACCGAAAATATGGAGCAACGGGACTAAGAGCCATTCGCCCTTACGGGGCTCGAAAGCGGATGGAATAGACGCGAAGAACTCCGAGCCGCCCTTCCCGGACTCGATTAGTCGCACGCCGGGATTGCCGCCTCGGAGCGGGCCGGCTATTTCAGCCTGATATTTGTTCGTGGCCTGTATGGAATTCCAGCCTGGAGACCAGAAGAAAGGGATCAGCGCTGGGGGCGGCTGGTCGGGGCTTCCCTCCATTGAGAACGACAGCGGAGAATCGCGATCATCGGGCGGCTTCGGCTCATCCACAGTAATGTTGGCGAGCATTGCTGTGCGCCCACTGTAGCGGTAAGGCTCACGGGGGATTCTCGAGCCCGCCATGCGGAAACCCGCGGGTGGCGCTGCCTGGGCAATACCGGCCAAATCGGGGATCGCCGCGCCCACGGCGGCGATCACTTCATCGAGGCACTGCCAATCGCCTAACCACCGCCAGCTCTCTCGAACCGTTTCATCCGGCGGAAATACGCGGAAGAACCTCTGTGCCCGGACCTCGCTGCTTACAAGCGTGCCATCGCCTTCAGCGAATGTGGCAGCGGGAAGGAGCAATTCGGCTTTTGCGGTAGTTCGGTTTTGGAGGTGATCGAGAACCGCGACGTGGGCGCGAGCCTGGAAGAAGGCGTTGACCTCCGCCGCCGGGAGTCGCCGGTAAAGGTCATTTTCGAGGACGATGACTGTGCGTGCGTTGCTGGCGAATGCTGCTTCGAGGGGTGCGCCCGTCATCAATGCAAGGCCAAAACTGTTCGATTCCGGCGCCAGGAAGGAGAGTGCACAACCCGGTAGGGCGCGAGATATGTTCGCGGCAGCTCTGACGATTCCGACGTTGCGCAGGCTCGAACCGGCGACAACCATGGGCCGCTTTGCTGTTTTCAGAGCAGCGGCGACACGTTGGGCAAATGCTTGTTGATCGGCGGCCAATCCCTCCGGCTGGGGCGCTTGTGGATCGAGCGACTGCGCGACCGCATAACCCAATCGGGCCAGATCATCCGGAGCGCCTCGATAACATGTAGTCGCAACATCGTCCAGGTGAGTGGCGCTCGGCGTCGCAATGAAGAGCGGCCCTTTCTCGTCCTGGACCGCCTCACGTACTCCGTGGTCGAGCCAGACAGGAATGTGTAGCTTTTCAGCGAGCTGCATCGGCTGCTGCCTGACCGACTGCCGCAGGCTCAGCGCCATCCGCGGCGCGATATTCGTGACATCCTCGCCAAGAACGAGGACGGCATCGGACAACCCAACTTCTTGTAGAGATGGTATTTGCGCGGGACCGGCACGGAGAACGTCCAGCATGAGCCGTAACAAGCTGAGATCTCTTTCGGAAACGCCAGCATAGAATCGATCGGCGCCAACCAGAGATCGCAAGGCGAAGTTGCTTTCGAGGGATGCCCGTGGAGAACCGATCCCAATCACACTCGAAGGCTCCGCGGCAAGTTCGTGCAACCGTTTCATCGCCGAATCCGCCGATACCTGTTCTCCGCGCAGCACGGGGTGGTGCGTACGGTGCTCGCTGTTGACGAACTCGTACCCGTAGCGTCCGCGATCGCAAAGAAAATATCCATTGACCTCGCCGTTGTACCGGTTGATGACGCGCCGGAGCATCCCGTATCGCTCCCCGATACTGATGTTGCATCCCAAACCACAGTGCACACAGATAGAAGGCGCCAGCTGCAGGTCCCATTTGCGCGTGTAGTGTTGCTTCAGCGTGGCATCCGTGAAGACACCGGTTGGGCAGACTTCGACCAGATTACCGGCAAATTCGTTTTCAAGAACTCCATCCCGATCGCGGCCGAAATAGACCAGGTCTCGCAGGGCGAACGCGTTGAAATCTGACCCGCCGGCATATTCCCGATAAAACCGCACGCAGCGATAGCACTGAATGCACCGGTTCATTTCGTGGTTTAGGAACGGCCCGAGGTATTGATTGCGAAAAGTTCGTTTCTCAAACCGGTATCGGCGGTAGTCGTGCCCGGTCATCACGGTCATATCCTGGAGGTGGCACTCGCCACCTTCGTCGCAGACCGGACAATCGTGGGGATGGTTGAGCATCAAACCCTCGATGATGCCCGCTCGAAATGTCACGGCCTCCGGATCATCAATCGAGATGCGCGTGCCTTCGGAGGCCGGCGTCATGCAGGCCATCACAATGGAGCCTTGCTGATCGTGCTCATCCTTGAATTGTTTGACTGCGCACTGCCGGCAAGCCCCGACAGAGCCGAGCGCCGGATGCCAGCAGAAGTACGGCAGATCGAAGCCCAGGGATAAACATTGGTGGAGCAGGTTCTCCTCCGCGTTCATCTGGCAGGCATGATTGTCGACGTAGACCGTTGCCATTGTCAGTTCCAGGGACACCGTTTCTCGCGGATGTGCCGCTCGAAATCCTCGCGGAAATAGCGGAGGGCGCTCTGCAGGGGCTCGGCCGCGCCTGGCGCCAGTGCGCAAAATGTGTGGCCCGGCGCCAGAAACTTCGTCTGAAACGCAAGCTTCTCGATGTCACCCGGCTCCCCGCGACCTTCTTCCATCGCGTTGAGGATGCGTTCCACCCAGGCCAGGCCGCTCCAGCACGGCGTACACCAACCGCACGACTCCTGCGCGAAAAAGTGTTCGAGATTCCAGAGCATCCCGACCGGGCAGGTCCTGTCATCCAGGACAATCATGGTGCCGGTCCCCATGCGACTGCCCGCCTTTTGAACCTCGGTGAAATCCATCGGAACGTCGAGATGCTGTTCGGTAAGAAAGTCCGTCGACGCGCCGCCCGGAAGCAGACCCCGAAAGCCGAGCCCGTCGCGCATTCCTCCGGCATGGTCTTCGAGGATCTCTCGAACCGTGGTCCCCATCGGCAATTCCCAAAGACCCGGCCGCTTCACTTTTCCGCTAACGCCGGATAGTTTTGTG
>Ga0308173_10001897_pt1 | contig 10812 bp, 11 predicted proteins | sample PhyPR1_FD_203716 | JGI IMG/M metagenome (GOLD analysis project Ga0308173, IMG submission 203716) | Soil microbial communities from UC Gill Tract Community Farm, Albany, California, United States - DLSLS.P.R1 | ecosystem: Environmental > Terrestrial > Soil > Agricultural land | place: USA... | reverse complement strand
CGCGCCGTCGGGGTTGCCGCTGCGCTGGTGCGGGATGCACCGCGCGGTGACCCACCGCTTCAGCCACGTGTCCTTGATGTTCAGGGCCTGTGCCACTTCCGCTCGCCTGTAGCAGCGGCGGGTGGCGAGCTGTTCGTCGATCACCCCCTGACTGGTCCGGCGCGCGGCACCGGTCGGCAATCACCCCGGCCCGACCCAGTCCGGTCACGGGCGGCGCCGGCGACGGTCGCCGCGGCGGACCGGTGTCTGGGGGCAGGTTGGGGGGCAACTGACCGCTCAGGACCGCTGCGGAGCGCTCAGGACCGCTCCAAATCGTCCGAGGACACGCGTAACCTGCGCATTCACCGGGCCACCAGGCCCGGGACCGGCCTCACTCGCGGGTTCGAGCCCCGTCACTCACCCCAGCGGTGAAGGCCCTGGTCAGGCGACTGACCAGGGCCTTCATTCGTTCCGGCGCGCAGCCCTTCCGGCCGAGCCGATCCGCACAACGTGGCAGCACAGGCGCCCGAGCAAGCAGGATGCTTCACCCGCATTCGTGCAACGCCGAGTTCGCCCGCGAGTTGTACATGAGCCTGGCCATGGTCAAGGCCCACGTCACCCACGTCCTGGACAAGATGGAGCCGGCCAACCGGGTGCAGGTCGCGATCTGCGTCCACGACGCCGGTCTGGCCTGATCCCCACGGGCGGAGCGGCGGCCAACTCGTCGCTGTCGGCCGACTTCGGAATGGTCCACGCGATCAGTGCGGACGCCGACCCGGCCGCCCAGGGATCTCGACCCCGTGTGCCCAACCGCACCGGGGTGCGCGGGAGCCAGCCGAGCCGGCCTCGACGCGGCATTCTTGGCCCGAGGCTCACGGCCAGGGGGCACTACCCAGAGGTGGGCTGGTCCGCGAGTTCAGCCGCGCCCCGATTGCCGGCCACACGCCGCCGATCGGTGCGGCTGAGCCGGTCGACGCCGACCGTGAGCAGCAGCAGCAGAACGGCGAGGTAGGCCGCGAGGCCCGCGGCGCGCTTCGCTGCGGTAGCGGCGCCTCCGAGGTGTGCGGGCAGCTCCCCGACGGAGGGCCACGTCGACAGGATGTTCCAGACGGCCGCGTTCTCGCCGTAGTCGAGCACGGTCATCGCGACTGCGGGGATCAGCAGGAGACGCCAACTCCGGCCGGCCCGTCGCCGGATCAACAGGGCCGACACGAGCAGCAGTGCCAGGCCGCAGAGCAGCGGGTACACGAGGTCGAGCAGTTCCAGCCGGAGATAGGCCGCCCGTCCCTCGGTACCGCAGGCCGCGATCAGGTCGCGTGCATCCGCGGCGGTCCAGTGGCTGCGTACGTCCAGGGCGCTTCGCCCGTGGCAGGCCCGGTAGACCGCGCCGACCAGGCCGGGCCGGCCGAACATGACCAGTGCGCTGATCCCGAACAGAACCCAGACAGCTACGACCACCCGGCCACGGCTCATAGCACGCCATACCTTCACCACGACCTCCGATGCTACGATTTCGTACTATATGTCCCGGGGAGAGATAGTGCGAGATCGCAGCAGTTCTGTCAACGGTGATGATCCGTCGAATGTTCTCTTCGACACCTGGCTCACCGCCCGCGCGACCATCGCACTGCTGGACAGCGCGCTGGCCGGCACCGGTCTGGACGCCGAGGACTTCGCCGTCTACTCCGTGCTGCACGAGGCCGGCGAGATCAGCCCAGGTGAACTCGCTCGGTGGATGTCCGCCCCAGCCACGACGGTGTCCAGCCACGTCAAGCGACTGGTTGCGCGCGGGCACGTCCGGCAGGTTCCGCACCCGGAGGATCGTCGGTCGTATCGCATCATGCTCACCGACGCGGGTCAGCACGCTCACACCACGGCGGGCCGGCACTTCCTGTCCGCCCTGGGTGCTGTCGAGGCGGCTCTCCCCGGGCCTGCCAGCGATGTGCAGCAGGCGCTACGGGACCTGCGCGCCGCGATCGGCGTGACCGCCCAGCGGGCATGACTGCCCACAGCGCCCATGGCTGATGATCGGGACGCTGGCGCACGACATCCGCAGCACCGTGCCGTCAGGCGGCGCAGCAGGGCCCCCGGCGGCGACCTGGCGATCAGGTGTTGGCGAGTTGCTCGCGGAGCCAGGCCAGCATGACGTCGTTGATCCGCAGGCCGAGCTGCGCCGTCGCGCGGAAAGGGTGAGGATCCCCCCCGTCGCCGGCCCCAGCTGCAGATGCTTGCAGGAAGGCGGTGGACTCGACGATGTCGGCGATCTCCCGCTCAAGGGCGGTGCGGCGCTGGTCGGCCGGTAGGAGGGGGAGCAGGAACCAGCGCAGAGCGGTCTCGTTGCGCTGGCTGCGGTTGGGCTGCACCTCGAGCAGCCAGCGGTCGAGCTCCGCCCGCCCCTGCTCGGTAATCGCCCAGGTGCGGCTGCCCCGCGCGCCGCGACCAGCCTCCTGGACCAGCCCGCGATCCTGTAGCCGGGCAAGCTCGGGGTAGATCTGGCTGTGGCTCGCGTGCCAGGCATGGCTCAGCGACGCCTCGAACCTGCGAGTCAGGTCGTAGCCCGTTCCGGGCGCCACCGCCAGCAGACCGAGGACGGCGTGAGGTAGCGACATGGCCGCGACTTTACGGCGAGACGAGCGACGTGTCATCTTTGACATGTAGAAAACAACATGTCAGTGTCGCCGCATGGACATTCCCTTACGCCACCAACGGCTGCTGCTCGCCGCGGTCGTCTGTGGCCTGTTGCTCGCGATGCTCGACCAGACGATCGTCGGGACGGCGCTGCCGGCGATCGTGGGGGACCTCGACGGCTCGTCGCTGTACATGTGGGCGGTGGCCGCGTACCTCGTCCCGGCCACGGTCTCGCTGCCGGTCTACGCCCGGCTCTCCGACCGGCACGGGCGGCGCACGATGCTGCTGGTCGGCATGGGCCTGTTCCTCGCCGGGTCGGTACTGTCCGCTTCGGCGCAGGACATGGGGCAGTTCATCGCGTGGCGGGCCGTCCAGGGGCTGGGCGCCGGGGCGCTCGAGGGCCTGCCCTTCATCCTCGTCGCCGACCTCTACGCCGGCCGCCGCAGCGCCTCCCTGCAGGCCGCGCTCGCCGGGCTGATGGGCTTCGCGTTCATCCTCGGGCCGTTGCTCGGCGGGGTCATCACCGACGGGCCGGGCTGGCGCTGGGCGTTCATGGTCAACGTGCCGATCGGTCTGGCGGCCCTGGTCGTCGTCGCGCGGTTCCTTCCGCCGTCGCTCGGCCGGTACGAGGGGCGTGAGGTTCCGGTCGACATCGCCGGGATCGCCCTGCTGACTGCCGGCGTGGGGCTCGTCCTCGTCGGGCTCGACCAGCGCACCGTCGCGCCGATGATCGCCGGCGCTGCGGTCCTCGCGGCGTTCGCAGCCGTGGAGCGGCGATCGGCCGCGCCCGTCGTGCCGGTGCGGCTGCTCGCCGACCGCTCGGTCGCCGCGATGCTCGTCGCTGGCGCCACGGCCACCTCGGGGCTGTACGCCGGCGTGCTCCTGCTGCCCCGGTACCTCGAAGGCGCCCGCCACGTGAGCGCCACGCGCTCTGGACTGCTGATCTACCCGCTCCTGCTGGGCCTCGTGTTGGCCACCACCCTCGCCGCGAGCGCCATCAACCGCTGGCAGCAGTGGCGGTTGCCGGTGCTCAGCGGCACAGGACTCGCCGCGCTCGGCGCGCTCGGGTTCGGGACGTTCGACGCCGGCACGCCGGTCTGGCAGGGCCTGGTGTTCATGGCGCTGATCGGGTTCGGAGTCGGACCGGCGTTGTCCGGGCTCCAGATCGCCCTGCAGCGCTCCGTGGTCCCGACGGCGGTCGCCGGGGCGCTCTCCACCCTCATCCTGGTGCGGCAGGTCGGCGGCGCCATCGCTCTGGCCGCCGCCGACACGGTGTACACGACCAGCACCGGAGCGGGCAGTCCGGCCGCCACCGCTACCGGCGCCGGCGTGCTGGTGGTGACGCTGACCGGAGCCTCGCTGGCAGCCGGTGCGCTGGGACTGCTGCCCCGCGGCTCCGGCCGGCTGCCCAGCCCAAGCCCAGCCACGCCGCCGTCTGCGGTCACCGCCGGACAGCCCCGCCACTGAGCCGCGGCTCACCAACCAACCATCGAGAGGCCAGGACGATGTCCCTGCGCACCCTTCGCATCACCGTTCGAGGCAGCTTCCAAGACCTCACCGACGATCAGCGAGCCGAACTGCGCGCCCGGGCCGCCGAGCACGACGTGCTCCGGGCGTCGTTCATCGCGGAGGGGCACCTGGCCTACGACGTGGACGCCCGCCCCTTCTTCACCTATCGGTTCCTTTCCGAGGCGGAGACCGACGAGGACGTGGCCCGCGCCGTGGCCGGCGCGGAAGCCGCCGCGCACGCCGCGCTCGACCAGCGGGGGCTCAGGCACCAGCTGCGCAGCACGCAGGTGCAGGACCTCTCCCAGGCGCCGCTGAGCAAGAGGCAGCGGCACACCCAGGGCTGAGTCTCTCGCACCCAGCCACGCCCCAGTCTGCAGCCACTCGCCGCCCAGACCCGTCACTGAGACGCCACCCACCAACCATCGAGAGGCCAGGACGATGTCCCTGCGCACCCTTCGCAATCCGCCGCGCCGCGCCGCAAGCGTCCGAGCCGGGTCCCTCCCTCACCGCGAAGGAGCCCTCATGAACACCACCGCACCGGCCGCCGCGGCGGCCGTGGGCACCTCCGGCCGTGGCACCCGCCGCGGCCGCACCCGGCTGATCGTCGCGGGGTCGCTGCTCACCGGCGCGGTGCTCGCCGTCGTCCTTCCCCTGCTCGTGTTCGCCGGCACGACCGAATCCGCGGTCACGGGGTCGGCGCTGCTCGGGTTCGCGATCGGCTGGGCGATGCTGGCGCTGCTCTCGACCCGGCTGACCGACCAGCCACAGCGGTGGGCCTGGGTTCCGGCCGCCGTACTGGGGGGGACCGGGCTGGGTCTGGTGCTCGCCGCGCCGGACGACGTGGGGCTGACCGCGGCGGGCTGGGTCTGGCCTCCGCTGCTGCTGGGGCTGGCGGTGTGGATCGGGGTGCGCGTGCGCCGCTCGATGAGCGCCGGCCGCTGGCTGCTCCATCCCGTCGTTGTCGTCATGGCCGTCGCGGCCGTCGGCGGTGCTGCCGAGACCGTCGGACTGGCTGCCGATCAGCGCAGCTACGCGATGCCCGGCCGGCTGTATGACGTCGGCGGTCATCGGCTGCACCTGGACTGCACCGGCTCCGGCGGCCCCACCGTGGTGTTGATGAGCGGGCTGGGTGGGTCCTCGGCGAGCTGGGCCCGGATTGCGCCCGCCGTCGCCGACAGCACCCGGGTCTGCGCGTACGACCGCGCCGGGCAGGGCTGGAGCGACGCCTCCGCACCGCAGAACGGGGTTGCGGCCGCCGCCGATCTGCACACGCTCCTCGCCCGCGCCGGTGAGCACGGCCCGTACGTCCTGGTCGGGCACTCCATCGGCGGCGACTACGCGATGACCTACGCCGACCGCTACCCCGAGCAGGTCGCCGGGATGGTCCTTCTCGACACCACGAGCCCCTATCGGACCGCCGCTGGCACGATGCACGCCGGTTCGCTCGGTCCGTTCGCCTTGCTGCCGAGCGTCGCCCGCCTCGGCGTCGGCCGACTGTTCCCGACGTCCACCTGGTCCGCGCTGCCCGATCCCGAGGCGAGCCGGTTCGCGGCATTCGTCACGAGTCCCCGCGGCTTGCAGAACATCCTGGACGAGATGGGCACCATGCCCGCGCTGTTGGACGAGGCCCAGCGGCTGTCCAGCCTCGGCAGCACGCCATTGGTGGTGCTCACCGCCGAGGGACATGCGTCGGACGCTGCCTGGAACACTGCACAGGACCGAATGGCCGCGTTGTCGACGAACAGCAATCACCGCCAGGGCGTCGCGGGGCACGGGGGCCTCCTGGATGAGGCGGCCGGCGCGCAGCAGTCGACCTCCGCCATCGACGACGTCGTCCGGGCCGTCCGCGGCGGCATGACGCTCGCGCCGAGCTGACCGAGCACGGGCGGGCGGTCCCCCTGGCCGCCGGCGTTGTGAGCGCCGGGATCAGCGTCCCCGGCGTACGCGCCCTGCTGGTCGACCTGTCTACCCGCGCCGTGCGGCTCACCGGTTCGGCCGATCCTGCCGCGATGAGCGCTGCCGTCACCGCCACCGGCCACGCCCTGGCGGAACGACCGCGCCGCCCACCGGCACAGCCACCACGGGCATCACGGCCACCGAGCCACAAGCCGGCGATCTAGCCGGTGAGAGCCCCGGGCTCCGCAGCGAGCCTCGATCCCGACACCACAGCACCCATCCCAGAGGAGCACCCCGATGCTGTCCGACACCTCCGCCACCTTCGTCGAGCCGACCACCTTCGCGGTGAGCGGCATGACCTGCTCGCACTGCGAGCGAGCCGTCACCGAGGAGATCTCCGCCGTCGAGGGCGTCGACTCCGTCGCCGTCGACCTGGCCGCCGGAACGGTCACGGTCACCGTCGCCCAGCCGGTCGACCGGGCGGACATCGCCGCCGCCGTCGACGAAGCCGGCTGCACCCTCGTCCCCTGATCCAGCTGTGAAGGAGCGACCGCCATGACCCACCTCGACCCCCGCCACGTCCGCGGCCCCAGGCCGAACCTGCTCGCCGCTGCCCATCACCGCCGCCTGGTGCGGGCCGGCTTCCACCCGACGCCGCACGTGGCACCGGTCCACAGCCGCCAGACCACCAGTCCCAGGAAGGAGATCCCGTGACCACTCACCCGGAGACCACGACCCGCGGGTTGCGTGCACCGGTGGCGTGGGGCATCGCCTTCGGCGCCCTGCAGGCCGCCTCTCCGCTGGCGTTCCCGTGGCTGACCGCCACGACCGTCTACGCGCTCGAGCTCACCGCGATCGCCGCCATCTACGTCGGCTTCGCCGTCGCCGATGGACGACGCCGCGTGATCGTCGTCGAGGTGACGGTCGCGGTCCTGTTCGCGGTCGTCGCCGCCGTCGCCGTTCCCGCGTCGCTATGGCTCCTCGTCGTCGGGCTCGTCGGTCACGGGCTCAAGGACCTGTGGCAGCACCGCACCGGCTTCGTCGCCGGCACCCGGTGGTGGCCACCGTTCTGCGCCGCCGTCGACTTCGTCGCCGCCGTCTTCGTCGCGCTCGCCCTTGTCGCCGGGATCGCCGCCTGAACCTGGCGAAATCGCCGGTCCGACCCCCGTGATCCCCGCGCCACCCTCGTCCATAGCCGCAACACCGTCCTTCAGGAGTTCCGATGACCACCACGGCGCCGCCCCGGGCCACCGCGTCGATCGCCAGCTGCACCCTCGACATCGGCGGCATGACCTGCGCCTCCTGCGTCGGGCGGGTGGAGAAGGCACTCAACCGGGTGGATGGCGTGGCCGGCGCCGAGGTGAATCTGGCCACCGAGGTCGCCACCGTCCGCTTCGACCCGGCCCGGGTCGACATCGCGCAGCTGTCCGCCGCCGTCACGAAGGCCGGCTACACGGCGACCCCCCGCCGCGAGGCGGCTGCCGCGCCCGAGATTTCCGACGTCCCCGCCGGGGAGCGGGACGACGAAGCGTCCCTGAACTCGCTGAAGCGTCGGTGGCAGCTCACCCTCGCTACCGGCCTCGGGCTGATGGTGCTCATGTACGTGCCGCTCTACCTGGACACGATGGACTGGCTGATGCCGGCCATCCTGGTCCTCGCCACGGTCGTGCAGTTCTGGGCCGGCCGCGACATCTACCGCGCCGCCTGGACCGCTGCGAAGCACCGATCCACCAGCATGAACACCCTCGTGGCGCTCGGCACCGGCGTCGCGTGGAGCTACAGCGCCTTCGTCACCCTGTGGCCGGCCGCCGCCGAGCGGTGGGGGCTGCCGCTGCACGTGTACTTCGAGACGTCGCTGGTGATCCTCGCCCTCGTCCTCGCCGGCCGGTGGATGGAGGCGAAGGCCAAGAAGCAGACCGCCGCCGCGATCACCGCCCTCGTCGGCCTGGCGCCGAAGACCGCCCGGGTGCTGCGCGACGGCGCCGAGATCGACGTCCCGGTCGAGCAGGTCGTCGTCGGCGACCTGGTGCGGGTCCGGCCCGGCGAGAAGCTGCCGGTCGACGGGGTGGTCACCGACGGGGCGACCGCGGTCGACGAGAGCATGCTGACCGGCGAGAGCCTCCCGGTGGACAAGGGGGCCGGCGACCAGGTCATCGGCGCCACGCTGAACCGCACCGGCACCATCGTGCTGCGGGCCACCGCCGTCGGGGCGGACACCGCGCTGGCGCAGATCGTCCGCCTGGTCGAGGACGCGCAGGGCGCGAAGGTGCCGCTGCAGCGCCTGGCCGACCGGGTGTCGGCCTGGTTCGTGCCGATCGTGCTCGGCCTGGCCGCGGCCACGTTCGTCGCCTGGGCGCTGTTCGGGCCGGACACCGGCTCGATGACGATGGCGATCACCACCACCATCGCGGTGCTGATCATCGCCTGCCCGTGCGCGCTCGGGTTGGCCACGCCCACCGCGGTGATGGTCGGCACCGGCCGCGCCGCCGAGCTCGGCATTCTCATCGGGAACGGCGACGCGCTGGAGACCGCCTGCCGGCTGACCGCCGTCGTGCTGGACAAGACCGGCACGATCACCCGCGGCAAGCCAGCCGTCACCAGCCTCAGCACGATCGGCGGCTGGGACGAGGACGACGTCCTGGCGCTGGTCGCCGCCGCCGAGACCGGCAGCGAGCACCCGGTAGGAGAGGCGATCGTCGGCGCCGCGGCGGCCCGCTTCCTCGACCTTCCGGCGCTGCGGTCCTTCGACGCCGTTCCCGGGCACGGCATCGACACCGTCGTCGGCGACCGGCACGTGCTCGTCGGCAACGCCGCCCTGATGGCCACCGCCGGCGTGGACGTCGGTGTCCTCGCCGGCCCCGCGGGCCGTGCCGCGGCGCAGGGCGAGACGCCCATGTTCGTCGCGATCGACCGTGCCGCAGCCGCCGTGATCAGCGTCGCCGACACCGTCAAGCCGGAATCAGTGGAGGCCGTCGCGCAGCTGCAGGCGCTCGGCGTGCAGGTGTGGATGCTCACCGGTGACCACGCCACCACCGCCGCCGCCATCGCGCAGCAGGTCGGCATCGAGCACGTGCTGGCCGAGGTGCTGCCGGCCGAGAAGGCCGCGAAGGTGCGCGAGCTGCAGGCACAAGGGCACGTCGTCGCCATGGCCGGGGACGGCATCAACGACGCCGCCGCGCTCTCGGCCGCCGACGTCGGCATCGCGATCGGCACCGGCGCCGACGTGGCGATCGCTGCCTCCGACATCACCCTGGTCGGCGGCGACCTGCGCGGCATCGTCTCCGCGATCGCGCTCTCCCGGCGCACCGTGACCACCATGAAGCAGGGCCTGGGCTGGGCCTTCGGCTACAACCTGCTGCTCGTCCCCGTCGCCGCCGGGGCCCTGTACTGGTGGAACGGCCTCCTGCTGGACCCCGTCCTCGCCAGCGCCGCGATGGCGATGAGCTCCGTCAGCGTGGTCACCAACGCACTGCGCCTACGCCGCTTCCGCCGCCCGGCCACGGGCGAGGAGATCCTGCACCCGCCGCTGCGCGCCCGGATCGGGCAGTACGCCTATCTGACCGGTGTCGCCGTCGTCGCGCTCTCGCTGGGCGCCGGCCTGACCGCCGTCTCCCGGATGGACTTCGCCGAACGCGGCATGAACGGCCAGCTCGCCTGGGCCCAGACCACCGGCATGCCGATGCGTCCCGCCATGAGCGTGATGATGACCGCCGACGTGCCACCGGCCGACGCCGCCGACGCCGGAGTGGACGTCCAGTTCCAGACGCCTGCGCCGGCCCGACCCCGTCAGCCCACCCGGCTGCTGATGACCGTCACCGACGCCACCACCGGCCGGCCGGTCGACGACATCGTCCGCAGCCACGAGGCGTGGACCCATCTCGTCGTCACCCGTGGCGACCTCGGCACCTTCGCCCACATCCACCCCCAGCCCACCGGCCACCCGGGCGAGCTCGCCGTGCAGGTCACGTTCCCGACGCCGGGGCGGTACATCCTCAATGCGGAGTTCCGCCGGCAGGGTGAGATGGGCGACGTGCACGTCCGCCAAGTCGTCACGGTCGCCGGCTCAGCGCCCGCTCCGGTCACCCTGGCCGAGAGCCCGCGCACCGCCGTCGTGGACGGCGTCCGCGTGCAGCTGGACGGCGACGCCGAGGCCGGCCGCCGCAGCGACCTGCACTTCTCCTTCACCGACGCCGCCACCGGCCGCCCGATCGACGACCTGCAGCCCTACCTCGCCGCCGCCGGGCACATCGTGGTCATGCGCGCCGACGGCCAGACGTTCGCCCACGAGCACGCCGAGGTGACCGATGCGGCCGGTCGCCCGGTCTTCGCCCTGCCGGGCCAGACGTTCGGACCGGAGCTCGAGGTGCACGCCGAGTTCCCGACGGCCGGCATCTACCAGCTGTGGGGCCAGTTCCGCCTGGCCGACGGCGACGTCATCACCGTCCCGTTCACCGTGCACGCCCGCTGAGGAGGACAGCAACAATGACCAGCCCGGAGCACCCCCATCAGCGGGTGATCGGCATGCTTGGTGGGATGAGCTGGGAGTCGACCGCGGAGTACTACCGCCTGGCGAACGAGCTCGTGCGCGACCGCCTCGGCGGCCTGCACTCCGCGCGCCTGGTGCTCGCCTCGGTGGACTTCGCCGACATCGAGGTGTTGCAGGTCGCCGGCGACTGGGACCGGGCCGGCGACATCCTCGCCGTCGAGGCCGCCCGGCTCCAGGCCGCCGGGTGGCGCTCGCGGGTTCGAGCCCCGTCACTCACCCCACGCGGTGAAGGCCCTGGTCGGTTCGCTGACCGA
>Ga0308173_10001896_pt1 | contig 10813 bp, 11 predicted proteins | sample PhyPR1_FD_203716 | JGI IMG/M metagenome (GOLD analysis project Ga0308173, IMG submission 203716) | Soil microbial communities from UC Gill Tract Community Farm, Albany, California, United States - DLSLS.P.R1 | ecosystem: Environmental > Terrestrial > Soil > Agricultural land | place: USA... | reverse complement strand
ATCGACGGCGGCCGCCAGGCCCGCAGCCGGCGGCTTTTACCTGCAGCTGGGCGCCTTTTCGCAGGCGGCCAATGCGCAGGCGGCGCGCGCGCTGCATGCGCAACGCGCGAACGGCAGCCTGCCGCAGGTCGATATCGTGCAGACCAATGCGCTGTACCGGCTGTACGGCGGCCCGTTCGCCAGCCGTGCCGACGCGGAAGCGGTAGCGCGCCAGATGCAGGCCAGCGGCGGCGCCATGCCCATCATCGTCCAGCGTTAGGCCGGACCCGCTCCCGCCTTCATCCGCAACGCGCGCTCGTAGAGCGCATTCTTCTTCTGCCCGGTGATGCGGGCCGCCAGCGCGGCGGCCTGCTTCACCGGGCATTCCTCCAGCAAAATGGCCAGCACCCGGTCGGACTCCGCGACGGCGCCTTCCTCCTGCTCCGGCGCGCCTTCCACCAGCAGCACGAATTCGCCGCGCTGCCGGTTGGCATCGGCCGCCAGCCAGGCCGGCGCATCGGCCAATGCGCAGCGATGGATCTGCTCGAACAGCTTGGTCAGTTCGCGCGCGAACACCACCTGGCGGGTCGGCTCGAACGCCGCCGCCAGGGCGGCCACGGTATCGACGATGCGATGCGGCGCCTCGTAAAACACCAGGGTCGCGGGCAAGCCGCGCAACTGCGCCAGCGCCGTGTCGCGCTGGCGCGCCCTGGCCGGCAGGAAGCCGTGGAAATGGAAATGGTCATTGACCAGGCCGGCGGCCGACAGCGCCGCGACCACCGCCGATGCGCCCGGCACCGGCACCACCCGCAGCCCGGCGGCGCGCACCGCATCGACAATGCGGGCGCCGGGATCGGACACCGCCGGCGTGCCGGCGTCCGACACCAGCGCGATGCGCTCGCCGGCCTGCAGGCGGGCAATCAGTTTCTCCGCCACTTCCCGTTCATTGTGCTGATGCGCGGCGACCAGCGGCCGCTGCAGGCCGTAACGCGACAGCAGCTGCGCGGTATTGCGCGTGTCTTCGCAGGCGACCGCGTCGGCCAGCGCCAGCACTTCGAGTGCGCGCAAGCTGATGTCGGCTGCATTACCGATGGGTGTGGCCAGCACATATAATGCACAGGCCGGATAATTCTGGGCAACAAGCTCCTGCATCATGGGCAGGGCGCCGGAAAAGCTGAACGCGGGTTGTGTCATTGGGAGTCGAGATGTCGTTCCAAAAAGTGAAGACCGGATTGGTGGCTGCGGCGCTGGCCGGATTGTGCGCGCTGGCGCAGGCAAACACAACCGCGGCGCCGGCCGGCGGCGGGCTGCCGCTGATAGCGCAGAACGATATCAGCCTGATGCCTGGCGGTCCGGATACGGGCCCGGTCGAAACCGAATCGGTGCCGGTCCCCGAGATCACCGTGGAATCCCCGGGACAGGCGCAGGAACGGGCGCCCGGCGCGGTGCGCATCGCGCTGCTGCTGCCGCTGCGCTCGGACAACCTGCGCGCCGCCGCCGCGATGGTGCGCGACGGCTTCGTGGCCGCCTACGAAAAAAAGCGCGACGCCGACATCAGCCTGACCGTGGTTGAAACCGGCGAAACCGCCCAGGATGTGCTGGACGCCTACACCGGCACGATGGCCGACTTTGACATCATGGTTGGCCCGCTCACGCGCAGCGGCGCCGCCGCCCTTGCCAGGGCCGGCGCGGTCAGCAAGCCGACTATTGCGCTGACCCCGGCCGATGCGCTAGGGGCCAGCGCCCGCGCGCCATCGCAGATGCTGCTGATGGGCCTGTCGCTGGAAGACGAGGCGCGCCAGGCCGCGCAATGGGCCGCCACCGAGCATCCCGGCGAACAGGCGCTGGTGGTGTCCACTTCCGCCGCATGGCAACGGCGCGCGGCCCGGGCTTTCCAGTCCGACTGGCAGCGCCGCGGGATGCCGGCGGATATGGTTGAGCTGAGCGCGGCCGGCGGCAATCTGAGCGCGACCGCGCTCGCCCAGTTGCAGGAACGGCTGCGCTCGGCGCGCCCCGGCGTGGTCTTCGCCGCGCTCGCCGCAGCCCAGGCGCGCCAGTTGCGGGAATCGATAGGCGCCGACCTGCCGCTGTACGGCACTTCGCAGCTCAATCCCTATTCTGCGCAGGGCTGGGCCGTCGTCGAGCAGCAGCCGGACATGGAAGGCGTGCGCTTCATCGACCTGCCCTGGCTGCTGCATCCGGGCGATCCGGCCAGCGCAGCGTATCCGCGGCCCGCGACCGGTTCCGGGCAGCCGCATAGCGCCGATATGGAGCGGCTGTACGCGCTCGGCATCGATGCCTACCAGGTGGCGCGCGAAGTCGCCGCGCAGCGCGGCGTATTCGATATCGATGGCGTCACCGGCAAGCTGAAAGTCAGCATCGGCGGCGGCCCGCCGCGCTTTGAACGCATCGAATCGCCGGCGGTCTACCAGGACGGCGTGGCGGCGCCGCTGCCGGGATCGCAATGAAGGACGGACCGGCGCGCAGCAGCAGGCAACTGGCCGGGGATGCCGGCGAAGACGCCGCGCTGGCCCACCTGCTAGGCCAGGGGCTGGCGCTGGTGGACCGCAATTTCCGCTGTCGCGGCGGCGAGCTGGACCTGGTCATGCGCGACGGCGCCACCCTGGTCTTCGTCGAGGTGCGCAAGCGCGCCAGCCGGCGTTTCGGCGACGCCGCCGCCAGCATAGGCAGCGCCAAGCAGGCGCGCCTGGTGCTGGCCGCGCAAACCTATCTCCAGCGCTACCGCCTGCCGCCAGCCTGCCGCTTCGATGTCATTGCCATCGACGGCGCCGCGCTGTCGTGGCTGAAGAACGCCATCGTCGCATGAGGCGGCGCATGCATTGCAACGGCCCCGAACAACTTACCCTTTATAATCGCGCATCATGATAAATCAACGTATCCGTCAGCACTTCCAGGAAAGTGCGCAACTCAAGCTGCAGGCCGCCGAGCAACTGGCCGATCCCATCTCCCAGGCCATCGAAATCATGTTCACGGCGCTATCCAACGGCAACAAGATCCTGGCCTGCGGCAATGGCGGTTCGGCCGCCGACTGCCAGCATTTCGCGGCCGAGCTGGTGGGGCGCTTCGAACGCGAACGGCTGCCGCTGCCGGCGCTGGCGCTGACCACCGACACCTCCATCCTCACTGCGGTCGGCAATGACTACGGCTTCAAGGATGTCTATGCCAAGCAGGTGCAGGCCTTCGGCCAGTCCGGCGATGTGCTGCTGGCGCTGTCGACCTCGGGCAACTCGGCCAACGTGGTGGCGGCGATCGAGTCCGCGGTGGAGCGCGACATGCGCATCATCGCGCTGACAGGCAAGGGCGGCGGCGTCATTGGCGAGCTGATGTCGGACGCCGATGTGCATATCTGCGTGCCGCACGACCGCACCGCCCGCATTCAGGAAGTGCACGCGCTGACCATACATATTCTTTGCGACGGCATCGACGTCGCCTTATTCGGGGAGGATGCAAATGACTGAACGCGCGGCCGCAGTGACACAACCCAGGGCCCGGGGCTGGCGCCGCCTGCGCCGGCCGCTGGCGCTGCTCGCGCTGTGCGGCATGACTGCGATCAGTCTGCAGGGATGTATTGAAATGGCGGTCGGCACCGCGGTGGTCGGCACACTTGCCGCCACCGACCGCCGCACTTTTGGCGCGCAGACCGAGGACAAGGCGATCGTGCTCAAGGGTGAAACCCGGATTGGCAACCTGGTTGGCAGCGCCGGGCATGTCAACATCAACAGCTTCAACCGCAAGGTGCTGCTGACCGGCGAAGTCCCGAGCGAAGCCATGAAGACCGATGTGGAGCGCGAGATAGCCGGCATCGCTGGCGTGCAGTCCATCGTCAACGACCTGGTGGTGGCGCCGCCATCCAGCTTTACTTCTCGCTCCAATGACACCCTGATCACCGGCAAGGTCAAGGCGTCGCTGATCGACGCCCAGGACATATCGGCCAACAGTTTCAAGGTGGTGACCGAGCGCGCCAACGTCTACCTGATGGGACGCGTGACCCAGCGCGAAGGCACCCGCGCCGCCGAGATTGCGCGCGGCGTGCCTGGGGTGCAGAAGGTGGTCAAGGTGTTCGAGTACATCAGCGAGGATGATGTGCGGCAGATGGCGAATATGCCAGCCAGGCAATAGAGCCAGAGCGGATTCGGCCTGACTGGCCAGTGCAGGCTGGATCCGCTCTAAACTTGGCGTCGCCTTGGCATTGCGTCGCCATGGCCGACGCGGCGCCATGCCCTGAATCCCCATTTCACGAGTTCGAACCAGGCGACGGCGGCCAGACTTGCCAGCAGCGCCAGCGCCAGGGCTTGCATGGACACCGGCGCAAAATGAAACACCTGCCGCAGCGGCAGCGTGACCAGCGCAGCGGCGAGCGCCGCGCCGGTGCCGGCAAGTATCCACCACTGGACCTGATTGCGCGTGCGCAGCAGCGCGATCAGTCCATGCCGTGTCGAGCGGCTGCTGATCATCAGTCCCGAGCTGCCGGCGACCAGGCAGACGAACGCCAGCGCACGCGCCTGGTCGGCCGGCACCAAACGGTGCAGCGCAGTGAAAAACACCACGGCGATGAGCGCCAGCAAGCCCAGTCCCTGCAGCAGCGCCAGCAGCAGATTGCTCAGTCCGAACAGGCGCTCGCCCAGAGCGCGCGGCGCCCGGCGCATGATGTCGAACTCGGCTTCCTCTGTTTCAAAGACCAGCGCGCAGGTCGGATTGATCACCATTTCCAGGAATACGATATGGACCGGCGCGAACGCGAGCGGGGTTCCCAGCAGCAGCGGCAGCAGCGTCATGCCGGCGATCGGCATATGCACCGCGACGATATACACCATGGCCTTGCGCAGGTTGTCATAGATCCTGCGGCCCAGCTTTACCGCATGCACGATCGAGGCGAAGTCATCGTCCAGCAGCACCAGCGAGGATGCTTCGCGGGCGACATCGGTGCCGCGCTCGCCCATGCTGATGCCGATATGCGCCGCTTTGAGTGCCGGCGCGTCGTTGACGCCGTCGCCGGTCATCGCGACCACTTCGCCATTGGCCTTGAATGCGTTCACCAGGCGCAGCTTCTGCTGCGGCAGGATGCGGGCAAACAGATCCGCGCTGCGCACCGCGGCGCCGAGCGCGGCATCATCCAGCGCATCCAGTTGCGTGCCGGTGACGACCCGCTCGAATGGCAGGCCGGCTTCCCTGGCGATCGCCTGCGCCGTTGCAGGGTAGTCCCCGGTGATCATGACCACCCGTATCCCCGCCTGGCAGCAGAGCGCGACGGTCGCGCGCACCTGCGGCCTGATCGGGTCGGCCAGCCCCACCAGGCCCAGCCAAACAAATTCGAATCCCGCGGCTGTCGGCGGCCAGGCCGCGCCGCGCAGCCGGGCCCGCGCCACGGCCAGCACCCGCATGCCCCGACCCGCCATCGCCTGCACCCGCGCCAGCATCAGTTCGGTCTGCCGCGGACTTAGCCGGCACAGCCGCGCCACCGCTTCCGGCGCGCCCTTGGTCGCCACGATGTGACCATCTTCTCCGGGCGCCTGCCAGACATGGGTCATCGCCATGCAATCCGGGCTCAGCGGGTATTCATGGACGATGTTCCAGCCTCCATGCCGCGCGATGCCGGCGCCGGCGTGGCGCTGGTGGATCGCCTTTTCCATCGGATCGAACGGCTCCACCTCGCTGGCGAGCAGCGCGTAATCAAGCAGTTCATGCAGCTGTGCCGGCACCTGGCCGCGCGGATCGTCGTCCAGCATGAACATGGTGTCATCCGTCGCCAGCGCTTTCACCGACATCCGGTTCTGGGTCAGGGTACCGGTCTTGTCCACGCACAGCACGGTAGCCGAGCCCAGCGCTTCGATTACCGGCGTACGGCGGGTCAGTACCTGGTGGCGCGATATCCGCCATGCGCCGAGCGCCATGAACACGGTCAGCACCACGGTGAACTCCTCGGGCAGCATGGACATGGCCAGCGTGATGCCGGCCAGGAGGCCATTGAGCCAGTCGCCCCGGGTCCAGCCATAGAGCAGCAGCGCCAGCAGCGACAGCGCGGCCCCGGAAACGGCGAAGCGCCTGACCAACTGGCGGATCTCCTGCTGCAGCGGGCTGGGCTGCGATGGCAGCGCCTCAAGGGAGCGCCCGATCTTGCCGATCTCGGTCGCATCGCCGGTGGCGGCGACGCGCGCCAGGCCGCCGCCCTGCAGCACCATGGAGCCTGAATAGACGCGGCCGGCGGCGCCATCCTGCGCCGTCTTGGAGACCGCGATCGATTCCCCGGTCAGCAGCGATTCATCCAGCAGCAGGTCATGGCATTCGAGCAGTTCGCCATCGGCGGCGACACGGTCGCCTTCCTCCAGCATCAGCAGGTCGCCGCGGACCAGGTCGCGGCCGGCAATGCGAATTTGCCGGCCGCCGCGCATGACCAGCGCACGCGGGCTGGACAAGTCGCGCAGGGTCTGCAGCACGCGCTCGGTCCTGCGTTCCTGCACGATGGTGATGGCCATGCTGATGCAGACAAAGCCCAGCAGCATCAGCGCATCGCCACGGTCACCGATGGCCAGGTAGACCGCGCCGGCGATGAGCAGCAGCAGGAACATCGGTTCGCGCACGACTTCCAGAGCGATCGGCAGCACGGTGCGCTCCCCGGCCGAGGGGAGTTCATTGGGGCCGTCACGCTCGAGCCGCCGGGCGGCTTCTTCATCGGACAGGCCTTCGGGCGCGACATTGTCGGGCTTCATCGGGTTCGCGGAAGTCATGTCTGGCACACAGCATAAACAGCATGGACGACGGTGAACGGTATTCCGCCCTATCCGGGAGGAATTTTTGACCCAAGTCAAATGACCCCAAATGGCGCGGCCGGTTTGCGCATTGGTGCTGGCATGGCCGCGGAGCATGACTTACTCTGTGCTACGATCTTCGCCCGCAAACAGGCAATTCCGCGCCACGGATATCATGCGACGACTTTTCATCCTCCTTTTCCCCTTGTTCCTGCTGGCCGCCGTCGGCGCCGTCCGCGCCGACGACCAGATCAAGGTGGTTTATCACATGGCGGACGGCATAGACCAGGCAACGCGCGGGCTGGCCAGCATACGCAATCATCTGCGCGCCGCGCCCGATACCAAAATCGTGGTGGTGGCACTGGGCGAAGGCATACGTTTCATGCTCAAGGGCGAGACCGGGCGCAACGGCCGCCCGTTTGACGCCGCCGTAACCGCGCTGGCGGCGCAGGGCGTGGAGTTCAGGGTCTGCAACAACACGCTGACCGCGCACAATGTGCCGCAGTCGCGACTGCTGCCGGAGGCCAGCCTGGTGCCGGCCGGCGTGGTTGAAATTGCCAGGCTGCAGGCCCGGGAAGGCTATGCTTACATTCGTCCCTGACTTGCGCGGCATGCCAAGCGCCGCCAGGCATAGCTCACTATAATGGCGGTGTTCCCGCCTCTTTTCATTGTGCTCATCATGCAATCCGCAAACCGCAACTGGATCAAACTGCTGGCTGGCATTGCTGTGCTGGCGATTGCCGCCGCCGCTTATTTTTCGCTATCGGCCCGGCAGCCGGCGCCCAGCGTCACCTACACCGGCCTGGACGGACAGAAGTTCACGTCCGAGAGCCTGAAGGGCAAGGTGGTCATGGTGAACTTCTGGGCGACGTCCTGCGCCACCTGCATCAAGGAAATGCCCGAGATGGTGCAGACCTATAACAAGTACAAGGACCGGGGCCTGGAATACGTGGCGGTGGCCATGAGCTATGACCCGCCCAACTACGTGCTGAACTATGCGCAGACCCGCAATCTGCCATTCAAGGTGGCGCTCGATCCCAAGGGTGAACTGGCAAAGTCATTTGGCGACGTCAAGCTGACGCCAACCACCTATGTGATCGACAAGCAGGGCAATATCATCAAGCGCTATGTGGGCGAACCGGAGTTCGCGCAGTTGCACAAGCTGCTGGAGAAGGCGCTGGGCTCGGCGTAGGTCGGGCTTTCCAGCCCAACCTACACTATTACACTACGCCGGCGCCGTGCGCCTGCACATCGGCATGGTAGGAACTGCGCACCATGGCGCCGACCGCGGCATGCACGAAGCCCATCTTGTAGGCCTCTTCCTCAAACATCTTGAAGGTATCCGGGTGCACATAGCGGCGCACCGGCAGGTGGTCGCCCGAGGGCATCAGGTATTGGCCTATGGTCAGCATGTCAACGTCATGGGCGCGCAGGTCGCGCATCACCTGCAGGATTTCCTCGTCGGTTTCGCCCAGGCCCACCATGATGCCGGATTTGGTCGGCGTGTCGGGATGCAGTTCCTTGAAGCGCTTCAGCAGGCTCAGCGAATACTGGTAGTCCGAACCCGGGCGGGCTTCCTTGTACAGGCGCGGCGCGGTTTCCAGGTTGTGGTTCATCACGTCCGGCGGCGCCGCCTTGAGGATTTCCAGCGCGCGGTCCATGCGGCCGCGGAAGTCGGGCGTCAGGATCTCGATGCGGGTTGCCGGCGACAAGGCGCGCACCCGCTCGATGCAGGCGACGAAGTGGGCGGCGCCGCCGTCGCGCAGGTCATCCCGGTCGACCGAGGTAATCACCACATAGTTGAGCTTGAGCGCGGCGATGGTCCTGGCCAGGTTTTCCGGCTCGTTCGGGTCCAGCGGATCGGGCCGGCCATGTCCGACGTCGCAGAACGGGCAGCGCCGGGTGCACTTGTCGCCCATGATCATGAAGGTCGCGGTGCCCTTGCCGAAGCATTCGCCGATGTTGGGGCAGGACGCTTCCTCGCAGACGGTCACCAGGTTGTTGGCGCGCAGGATGTCCTTGATCTCGTAGAAGCGGGTGGTCGGCGAGCCGGCCTTGACCCGGATCCAGTCCGGCTTGGGTATGCGTTCGGCGGGAACGATCTTGATCGGGATGCGCGCGGTTTTGCCGGCGCCTTTCTGCTTTTCACTCGGATTGTAGGTCGATGAAGCAATGTCGATCGGGGTGGATGCCATGGTATGCGGTGCGCCTGGCGGCGCCACTATCCTTTCAGTCGGTCAATTAATTGGCGGGCAAGCGCATGCTGCACCTCGGCCAGCGGCACGTCCACGCCCAGCGTCTTCATGTCCACCGTGGCCAGGCCGGCGTAACCGCAGGGGTTGATCCAGCCGAATGGCGCGAGATCCATCGCGACATTCAGGGATACGCCGTGGTAGGTGCAGCCATTGGCGCGTATTTTCAGGCCCAGCGCGGCGATCTTGGCGCCTTTGCAGGCGCCGTCGGCGATGTAGATGCCGGGCGCGCCGGGCTTGCGCTCACCGCCGAGATTATACGCCGTGAGCGTTTCAATCACCGCCTGCTCGATATTCCAGACGAATTCACGGGCATACATGCGGGCGTCGTGCCGCTTGCGGCGCAGGTCCATCAGCAGATAAATCACCGCCTGGCCAGGCCCGTGGAAGGTGACTTCGCCGCCGCGGTCGGTCTGCACCACCGGGATGCCATGCGCATCGAGCACATGGGCCGGGTCGGCGGCGAGTCCCAGCGTGTAGACCGGCGGATGCTCGACGATCCACAGCTGGTCGGCGGAGTCGGCGGTGCGCGCGCTGGTGTAGGCGCGCATCGCGTCGAAACTGGCCTGGTATGGCTCGCGGCCGCGGTGCAGGATGACGGGCGAGCCGGTCAGACCGTCCATGGCGCTTACAGCACTACCTTGACCATGGGATGGGAAGTGAGCGCCCGGTACAGATTGTCGAGCTGCTCGCGGCTGGTGGCGCGCACGGTCGCCGTCAGGGACAGGTAATTCCCCTTGGACGACGGCCGCATCTCCATGCGCCCGGCATGGAAGGTGGGGTCGTGCAGCGTGACCACTTCGACGATCACCTCGGCAAACGAGTCCTGCATCGCGCCCATGATCTTGATCGGAAAATCGCTCGGGTAATCGATCAGGCTTTCCGTTGTTTGCAGATCGCTAAGATTCATCAGATTGCCGGGTTTGTTCAGCTTTTCCATCATGCGCTCCTGAAATGGGTCAGGCCGCCTTCGCCGCCTGATAGGCCTCATACAATTTCTTGTAGATGGGGCCGGGAACGCCATTTCCAACCGGCTGACCGTCGATGCGGACCACCGGCAACACTTCCTTGGTGGCCGAGGACAGCATCACTTCGTCCGCCGCGAACACTTCCTCGCGGCTGATGCGGCGCTCTTCCAGCGGTATGCCATGGGCGGCGCACAATTCCTGCATCAGGCCGTAGCGTATGCCTTCCAGGATCAGGTTGTCCTTGGGCGGGCCGGCCATCACGCCGTTTTTCACGATCCAGACATTGGAGGACGAGCCTTCGGTCAGGCAGCCGTCGCGGAACTGTATGGCCTCGGTGACCTCGTTTTCGGCAGCATATTGCGCCGCCAGCACGTTGCCCAGCAGCGAAACCGACTTGATTTCGCAATGCAGCCAGCGCTTGTCGTCCATGGACACGCAGGACACGCCGGCGGCGCGCGCCTCGGCCGATGGCAGCACCAGCGGATTGGTCATGATGAACACGGTTGGCGTCACGGTTGCCGGAAACGCGTGGGCGCGGCGGGCGACGCCGCGGGTGACCTGCAGATAGACCATCTGGTCGTCGGCCGGATACGCCGCCGCCACCTTGTTGATCAGCGCCATCCATTGGTCGAGGTCATGCGGATTCGGTATGCCGATCGCATCCAGGCTGCGGAACAGCCGCGCCATGTGCTGTTCCGCGCGGAACATGCGGCGCTTGTAAATGGGGATGACTTCATACACGCCATCGCCAAAGATGAAGCCGCGGTCCAGCACCGGGATCTTGGCTTCGGAGAGCGGCGTCATTTCGCCATTGAGATAGACCAGCGGATCGTTCACGTTGTTTTTC
>Ga0308173_10001895_pt1 | contig 10814 bp, 10 predicted proteins | sample PhyPR1_FD_203716 | JGI IMG/M metagenome (GOLD analysis project Ga0308173, IMG submission 203716) | Soil microbial communities from UC Gill Tract Community Farm, Albany, California, United States - DLSLS.P.R1 | ecosystem: Environmental > Terrestrial > Soil > Agricultural land | place: USA... | reverse complement strand
TGCCGGGCAGGGCGAGCATGCGGTCGAGCGCGGCTCGGGCCTCGGCGGCCACCGTGGGGTCGACGCGGATGGGGTTGACCACGCGCCCCTCGACGAGGGACTCGAGCGCCCACACCAGGTGCGGCAGGTCGATCCTGTTCATCGTCGAGCAGTAGCAGACGTTCTTCTCGAGGAAGGCGATGCGCTGCTCGGGGAACTGCTGTGCCAGCCGGCGCACGAGGTTGAGCTCCGTGCCGACGACCCACGAGGTGCCGGCGGGTGCGGCCGCGATGGTCTGGATGATCTTCTCCGTGGAGCCGACCTCGTCGGCGAGCTCGACGACCTCGTAGCGGCACTCGGGGTGGACGATGACCTTGACGCCGGGGATGTCGCGACGGGCCGTCTCGACCGCGTCGACCGAGAAGCGGCCGTGCACCGAGCAGTGCCCGCGCCAGAGAATCATCCGGGCCGCCTCGAGCTGCCCGGCGGTCAGGCCGCCGTTCGGGCGGTGCGGGTCCCAGACGACGCAGTCGTCGAGGGCCAGGCCGAGCTCGCGCACGGCGGTGTTGCGGCCGAGGTGCTGGTCGGGGAGGAAGAGGACCTTGCCGGTGCCGTCGACGCCGCCCACCTGCTCGAAGGCCCAGTCGAGGGCGGTGGCGGCGTTGGAGCTGGTGCAGATGGTGCCGCCGTGGCGCCCGGTGAACGCCTTGATGGCGGCCGACGAGTTCATGTAGGTCACGGGGATGGTCTGCTCGGCGACGCCGGCCGCGGACAGCTGCTCCCAGCAGTCCTCGACCTGCGCGATCGCGGCCATGTCGGCCATCGAGCACCCGGCGGCCAGGTCGGGCAGGATCACGGTCTGCTCGTCGCTCGTGAGGATGTCGGCCGACTCGGCCATGAAGTGCACGCCGCAGAAGACGATGTAGGGCGCGTCGGGCCGGGCTGCCGCGTCGCGGGCGAGCTTGAAGGAGTCACCCGTCACGTCGGCGAACTCGATGACCTCGTCACGCTGGTAGTGGTGGCCGAGGACGAAGACCCGGTCACCGAGGGCGGCCTTCGCGGCGCGGGCACGCTCGACCAGGTCGGGGGCAGAGGGGGCGGGCAGATCACCGGGGCACTCGACGCCGCGCTCGGTGTGCAGGTCGGTGCCGCTGCCGAGCACGAGGAGGGGGAGCGGGGCGGGTCCCGCTGCGCGTGCCGTGGCCGTGTCGGTCGTCATGGCCAAATCGTATGCCGCTGCGCCGACTGCCGGCACCGGCTCCCGTCGCCCTGCGCGCCGCGCTGTCCGAAGGCGGCCACCGGCTGCCGCCTGTCCACCCGTCGGCAGTGGCAGGATGCCGCCGTGCACGTGATCATCGCCCCCGACTGCTACACCGGCACCCTCACGGCGAGCCAGGCCGCCGCTGCGATCGCCGAGGGGTGGGGGCGGACCGCCCCCGGCGACCGGCTCACGCTGGTCCCGCTCTCCGACGGCGGCCCCGGCTTCGTGGACGTCCTCGCCGAGAACCTCCACGGTGAGGTGCACGCCGTCGTCACCACCGACCCGCTCGGCCGGGAGGTGCCCGGGTCGATCCTGCTGACGACCGGCGCAGGCGGGCGGACGGCATACGTCGAGTCGGCCCAGGCCGCGGGACTGCACCTGCTGGCGCCCGACGAGCGCGAACCGACGCGGACGACGACCACCGGCGTGGGCAGGCTCCTGCTCGCGGCCCTCGAGGCCGGCGCCCGGCGGGTGGTCGTGGGCCTCGGCGGCTCCGGCACCAACGACGCCGGGGCGGGCCTGCTGGCGGCTCTCGGGGTCGGTCCATCGGAGCGACTCGGGCGCGGAGGGCTGGCCCTGGCCGCCACGACGCCCGCAGACGTCGCCGGCCTGGACGCCGCCCGTGACCGGCTGCGCGGGATCGACCTCGTCATCGCGAGCGACGTCGACTCGCCGCTGCTCGGGCTCAAGGGGGCGAGCGCCGTCTTCGCACCGCAGAAGGGCGCCTCGGAGGAGCACGCCCAGCGGCTCGAGAGCGCCCTGGGCCACTTCGCGAGCGTCGTGGCCCGGGTGCGGCCCCCGGCGCGCGACCTGCTGACCGGGAACCTCCTCAAGCCCGAGCGGGAGCCGGGAGCCGGCGCGGCCGGCGGCCTGGGCTACGCGCTGCACCTGCTGGGCGCCCGGCGGGTCTCGGGCGTCGAGGCCGTCCTCGACGCCGTCGGTTTCGTCGACCTCGTCGCGGCGGCCGACCTCGTCGTCACGGGTGAGGGCAGCTTCGACTGGCAGTCGCTGCGGGGCAAGGTCGTCGTGGGCGTCGCCGAGGCGGCCGCACGCGTGGGCGTCCCCGTCGTCGCCGTCCCCGGGCAGTCGCTCGTCGGGCGTCGCGAGGCCATGACGGCCGGGCTCTCGGGCGTGTATGCCGTCGCCGAACGTCCCGACCAGGTGGCCGCCGCGCTCGCCGAGCCGGCCGCACGGCTCGCCGACCGCGCCGCGCGCGTCGCGCGCACCTGGTCGCCGTCGACCTCCTGAGCGGTCCGACCGATCCAGAGCCGTCCCTGATCACGTCCAGGACCCTCTCGACGGGGGAGCGTGCACCGTTTGCCGGACCCCGGACGTATGGTGGGAAGGCGAACGGGAACACATCCGGCGCCGCAGGGGTTGTCACTGCAGACCCATGCTCCACGACGTGAAGGACCAACACATGAGTGTCGAGACGAACGCATCTCCCGCCGAGGTTCAGACCGAGGCTCCTGCCCACGGTGTCGTCCTGACGGACGTCGCGGCCACGAAGGTCAAGAGCCTGCTCGAGCAGGAGGGTCGAGACGACCTGCGCCTGCGCGTGGGTGTCCAGCCCGGCGGCTGCTCGGGCCTGATCTACCAGCTCTACTTCGACGAGCGCACGCTCGACGGTGACCTCGTCCGCGACTTCGACGGTGTCGAGGTCGTCGTCGACCGGATGAGCTCCCCCTACCTCGAGGGCGCCACGATCGACTTCGCCGACACGATCGAGAAGCAGGGCTTCACGATCGACAACCCGAACGCCGGCAGCAGCTGCGCGTGCGGCGACTCCTTCAGCTGAGCCGCTCGCACGACCCAGCAGCACCCAGCAGCATCGGAAGGGCCCGACCTCCGCGGTCGGGCCCTTCCGCGTCCCCGGACGGTCCCGGCAACGCAGGCCCGGGGACGGTGGGCGGGGGGCGGCCGTGGTGGAGGTCGGCCCCTGGCCGGGTAGGTTCGTCCCGTGCAGATCGCCATCACCGGTTCCATCGCCACCGACCACCTCATGACCTTCGACGGGCTCTTCGCCGACTCGCTCGTCGTCGAGCAGCTCGACAAGATCTCCCTGTCATTCCTCACCTCGGACCTGCAGGTCCGCCGGGGCGGGGTCGCGGCCAACATCGCCTTCGGCATGGCCAACCTCGGCCAGCGGCCGCTGCTCGTCGGTGCGGTCGGCGAGGACTTCACCGACTACCGCAGCTGGCTCGAGCGCCACGGCGTCGACTGCGGCGGCGTCCACTACTCCGAGTCCCAGCACACGGCCCGCTTCATCTGCACGACCGACCGCGACATGGCCCAGATCGCGACCTTCTACGCCGGAGCCATGACCGAGGCCCGCGACATCGAGCTGGCTCCTGTCGCGAAGCGCGTGGGCGGGCTCGACCTCGTCGTCATCGGGGCCAACGACCCCGAGGCGATGCTGCGCCACACCGACGAGTGCCGTTCCCGCGGCATCCCCTTCGCCGCCGACCCCTCGCAGCAGCTGGCCTTCTGCGACGGCCCCACCATCGAGCGCCTCATCGACGGCGCCGACTACCTCTTCACCAACGAGTACGAGAGCCACCTCGCCTGCCAGAAGACCGGCTGGAGCGAGGACGAGCTGGCCGACCGGGTGCGCGTGCAGGTCAAGACCCGGGGCAAGGACGGCGTCACCGTCCGCGTGCGAGGCGAGGAGCCCGTCGAGGTCAAGGTCGCCCGCGAGGTGTGCAAGGCCGACCCGACCGGTGTCGGCGACGCCTTCCGCGCCGGCTACCTGACCGGTCTGGCCGTCGGGCTGTCCGTGCAGCGCTGCGCGGAGCTCGGCTCCATGCTCGCCACCTACGTCATCGAGACGGTGGGCACGCAGGAGTACGCGCTCGGCAAGGCGCGCTTCCTCGAGCGGCTCGCGGAGGCGTACGGCCCGGACTCGGCCGACGAGATCGCCCCGCACATCACCTGCCCACGGCCGTGACGCCCGCCCCCGGACGCTGACGACCCGCCCGCCCCGCCCAGCAGCCGCACGAGAGCCGGGAGCCGTCAGTGCCCACGCCGCCACCGCCCACCTCCTGGGACTTCGCGCTCGAGCGCGTGCCGCCGGGGGAGGACCTGGTGGGCATCGGCGCCGCCCTCGACGTCGCGACCCTCTACGAGGCGTACTCCGTCGGGGTGTTCCCGATGGGCATCGGCGACCACGGCGCCGAGCCGCTCGGCTGGTGGTCCCCGGACCCCCGGGGCGTCCTGCGCCCGCGCGAGCTCAAGGTCAGCCGGTCGCTGCGCAAGGCGGTCGCGCACTTCGAGGTCCGCGTCGACACCGACTTCCTCGGGGTCATCGAGGCCTGCGCGGCGCCCGACCGCGACGGCCGCTGGATCACCCCGACCATCACCGACGCCTACGTCGAGCTGCACCGCGCCGGGTGGGCGCACTCCATCGAGGCCTGGCAGGACGGGCGGCTCGTCGGCGGCCTCTACGGCGTGGCCATCGGCGGCCTCTTCGCCGGTGAGTCGATGTTCCACCACGTGCGGGACGCCTCGAAGGTCGCGCTCGTGGGCCTCCGGGACCTGCTCCTCGCCGACGGCGACCCGCGCCGCATCGTCGACGTGCAGTGGCAGACGCCCCACCTCGCGACGCTCGGAGTGCGCGAGGTCCCGCGGGAGGAGTACCTCGCGATCCTGCCGACGGTGCTCAGCGCCCCGCTGCCGCCGTGCTGGGCGTAGCCACCTCGACGACGTATGCCGAGTGGTCGCCCTCCGCACGCGCCTCGAGGAAGCGGTGGCCGCGCATCCGGCACCAGGCGGGCACGTCGTGCGCGGCGGCGGGGTCGGTCGCCAGGAGCACGACCACCCCGACGTCGGGCCGGTCGTGCACCAGCCGGGCGAGGCGGATGACGGGTAGGGGACACCGCTGACCGCGGGCGTCGAGGACGGTCTCCTCGCCGGCGTTCACAGGCCCGCCACTCCCAGCTCGGCCCGCACCCCGGCGACCGTGGGTGCCAGGGCGGAGACGAAGGCGGCCACGTCGTCGGCCAGGGTGGGGGAGACGGCGGGCAGGGGCAGGGTGACCCGCACGTTGCCGTGGGTCAGCACCCCCATGGCGGCCAGCACGTGGCTCGGCTCGAGCGTGCTCGAGGTGCACGCCGAGCCGCTGGCGACGGCGAAGCCGGCCCGGTCGAAGGCCCCGACCACGGCCTCGCCGTCGACGTAGAGGCTGGAGAAGGTCACGACGTGCGGGAGGCGGTTGTCGGGGTCACCGACGACCTCGGTGTCGGGCACCGACGAGGCGGCCGCACGGATCGCCGTCACCAGGGACCGCGTCGTGCCGGCGTCGTCCGCGCGGGTCGAGGCCGTCTGCTGCCAGGCCTCTGCCGCCGCCAGGGCGAGCGGGACCCACGGAGTCACGTCGGCACGGCCGTGCTCCACGTCCGCCCGCGCGTACGCCCACTGCCACCGCACGCCCTCGCGCACGACGAGCACCCCGAGCGGCGGCCCGCCCCACGAGCGGGCGTCCCCGACGAGCACGTCCCAGTCGGCCGGCACGTCGTCGCGGCCCAGGGAGGCCATGGCGTCGACGACCAGGGGTACGCCGCGGGCGGCCGCGAGCTCCCGGGCCCGGCCGAGGGGCTGGCGGGTGCCCACCTCGCCGTTGGCGCTCTGCAGGGCCGCCACGACCGTTCCGTCCACGGCCAGGGCCGCTGCCCAGGCGCCGAGGTCGACGCGGCCGGCCTCGTCCACGGGCACCTCGGCGAGGAGTGACGCGTCCCCGGCAGCCGCGGCCCGGGACCGGCCGGGCACGAGGACGGCGGAGTGCTCGACCGCGGAGGCCACGGTCCGCGCCCCGCGGCGGCGGGCGGCATACGCGACCCCGTCGACGGCCCGGGCGAGTGCGGCCGGGCCGCTGGGCAGGAAGCTGACCTCGCCCGGCCGGACGCCGAGCCCGGCGGCCAGCACCTGCCGCGAGCGGTCGAGCAGTGCGCGGGCGCGGCGCCCCTCGGCGTGCAGCCGGTCGGGGTCGGCCCAGCCGACCGCGACCGCAGCGTGGAGCGTCTCGCGCGCGACCGGGTGCAGCGGGCCGGCTGCCGCGTCGAGGAGGTGGCGTGAGGCCGGTGCGAACGCGTCCCGAGGAGGCTGGGGCGTCGTCCCGGACGTGGGTAAGGGGGTCGCTGAAGGAGGCTTCGAGGAGGCCGGCGCATCGGGTCGAGGGTTCGTGCCCGGATCGTGACTGACCACCCTGCAACGTTAGCCGCCCCCTACGGACGGCGTCACGAATGGGGCGGTAGGGTTGCGCCGTGGGCCTTGCCGGCCCTCCGGATTGACGTGAACCAGCTCGACGCGCGCGCCCTGCGCGCCCATGTACTTGAACGAAAGGTGCACCTGGTGCCTGAGCACGAAGACACCCCAGCGGCCACGCCCGTGGTGACGTCGGTGGTGGCGAGGACCGGGCGCCGCCGCCTGGTCGGCACCGCCGGCATCGCCGGACTCGCGGCCCTCGCCCTCGGTGGTTGCCAGACGCAGGTGTCCAACGGATACCTGCCCTCGGCGGTTTCCGACACCGGGCGCCTGGTCACCGACCTCTGGGTGCCGAGCTGGATCGCCGTGCTCTCCGTCGGGGCCATCACGTGGGGCCTGATCCTCTACGCCGCGATCCGCTACCGCCGGCGCAAGGACGACGACGGTTCCCTGCCCGTGCAGCTTCGGTACAACGTGCCGATGGAGCTGCTCTACACCGTCATCCCGGTGTTCATGATCGCGGTCTTCTTCTGGTACACGGCGCGCGACGAGGCCGCCCTGGTCGACACGAACACGAAGAAGGACCTGACGGTCAGCGTCGTCGCGAAGCAGTGGAGCTGGGACTTCAACTACGTCGACTCCAACGTCCATGAGACCGGCGCCCACACCGAGCTCGACGGCACCACCGGCAAGCGCGCCGAGATGCCGGTGCTCTACCTGCCCGTCAACAAGCGGGTCCAGTTCGTGCTCAACTCGCGCGACGTGGTCCACAGCTTCTGGATCCCGGCGTTCATCATGAAGATGGACATCATCCCGGGCAAGACCAACGGCTTCCAGGTCACGCCCACCCAGGTCGGCACCTTCCAGGGCAAGTGCGCCGAGTTCTGTGGCGCCTACCACTCGCAGATGCTGTTCATGGTCAAGGTCGTCCCCCAGAACGAGTACGACCAGGAGATGGCACGCCTGAAGTCCATCGGCAACGGGGGCCTCATCCCCGTCAACGTCAGCCGCGAGTCGATGGTCTCGGGCGACATCCAGAAGATCCCCGCACCTGTCCGGACTGAGAGCAACCGATGACTTCAGCAACCCTCAACCGCGAAGCCCCGGTCACGGGCGTCCGGCCCGCTCGCCAGCGCCTGTCCAAGGGGCAGACCTTCGTCAAGTGGGTGACGACGACCGACCACAAGGTGATCGGCAACCTCTACTTCATCACCTCCTTCATCTTCTTCCTGTTCGGCGGCGCCCTGGCCCTGCTCATCCGCGCCGAGCTCATGTCCCCGGGCCTGCAGGTCGTCGACAACGTCGACCAGTACAACCAGCTGTTCACGATGCACGGCACGATCATGCTGCTGCTCTTCGCGACGCCACTGTTCGCCGGGTTCGCCAACGCCGTGATGCCGCTCCAGATCGGCGCACCGGACGTCGCGTTCCCGCGCCTCAACATGTTCGCCTACTGGCTCTACCTCTTCGGCGGCCTCATCGCCTCCGCGGGCTTCCTGACGCCCCAGGGAGCCGCGTCCTTCGGCTGGTACGCGTACGCCCCGCTGTCGGACGCCAGCTACACCCCGGGGCTCGGCGGCGACCTGTGGGTCTTCGGTCTCGCACTCGCCGGTTTCGGCACGATCCTGGGGGCCGTCAACTTCATCACCACGATCATCTGCCTGCGGGCCCCCGGCATGACGATGTTCCGCATGCCGATGTTCACGTGGACGGTGCTCGTGACCTCGCTCCTCGTGATCATGGCGTTCCCGATCCTCGCCGCGGCGCTCTTCGCCCTCGGTGGTGACCGCCGGTTCGGGATGCACATCTTCGACCCGCAGAACAACGGCGCGATGCTGTGGCAGCACATGTTCTGGTTCTTCGGGCACCCCGAGGTCTACATCATCGCCCTGCCGTTCTTCGGCATCATCAGCGAGGTCATGCCCGTCTTCTCGCGCAAGCCGATCTTCGGCTACAAGACCCTGGTCTTCGCCACGATCGCGATCGCAGCGCTGTCGGCGAGCGTGTGGGCCCACCACATGTATGCGACGGGGCAGGTGCTCCTACCCTTCTTCGCCGTGATGACGATGCTGATCGCCGTGCCCACCGGCGTGAAGTTCTTCAACTGGATCGGCACCATGTGGGGCGGCAAGGTCGTCATGGCGACGCCCATGCTGTGGGCGCTCGGCTTCCTCGTGACGTTCCTGTTCGGCGGGCTGACCGGCATCATCCTGTCCAGCCCGGCGCTCGACTTCCACCTCAACGACAGTTACTTCGTCGTCGCGCACTTCCACTACACCGTGTTCGGCACCGTCGTCTTCGCGATGTTCTCGGGCTTCTACTTCTGGTGGCCCAAGCTGACCGGCCGGATGCTCAACGAGACGCTCGGCAAGATCCACTTCTGGATGCTGTTCATCGGGTTCCACACGACGTTCCTCATCCAGCACTGGCTCGGTGTCGAGGGGATGGCCCGTCGTTACGCCGACTACCTGCCGGAGGAGGGGTTCCAGGCAGCCAACATCGTCTCGAGCCTCGGCGCCTTCCTGCTCGGCGCCTCGATGATCCCCTTCATCTACAACGTCTGGAAGACCTGGCGGCACGCGCCGCTCGTCGAGTCCGACGACCCGTGGGGCTACGGCGCGTCCCTCGAGTGGGCCACGTCCTGCCCGCCCCCGCGTCACAACTTCACGTCGCTGCCGCGGATCCGCTCCGAGCGCCCGGCTTTCGACCTGCACCACCCCGAGGCAGCCGCCGGGCACTCGCCGATCGCCGACCAGTCCACGCTCGTTCAGGTCATGGGACCGGCCGACGTCCAGGGTGAGCACGAGGCACACGGTGCGTCCCGCGCCACCGCCGAGACCGAGAAGCGGGAGCACTGACGGATGCGCATCGAGACCAAGCTCTTCCTCTACCTGCTCGGCTTCTTCGTCCCGGTGACGCTGATCTACGGCTTCTGGTCCAAGTGGGAGCCCATCGGCACCACGGCCCTGACGCTGAGCGCGCTGCTCTTCGCCCTCACGGGGTTCTACCTCTGGATGACGGGCAAGAAGCTGCCGCTGCGTCCCGAGGACAACGCGGCGGGTGAGATCGAGGACGCCGAGGGCAACTACGGCTACTTCGTGGCCAGCTCGTGGACGCCGCTGTGGCTCGGAGGCGCCGGCGCCATCATGTTCGCCGGCCTCGCAGTCGGCTGGTGGCTCGTCATCGTCGGCGCCTTTCTCGCCGTCGTCGCCGTTTGCCTGTGGGTGTTCGAGTCCTTCTCGGGCGAGTACTCCGTCTGAGCCGGCTGCTGGGCCGGCAGCACAGCGGCCCAGCACCACCGCAGGACACGTTGAAGGGCTCCGGACGCGACCGGGGCCCTTCAGGCTGTCCCGAGGGCAGCCGTATGCCGTCAGGCCGGGATGCCGCCCCGCCAGCCGTGCTGCGGGTCGAAGCCGATGAGGCGCCGGGCGAGGGTGTTGGACAGCAGGGTCTCGTGGCCCTTCAGCTCGACGCGCACCTCGACACTCGGGAAGACCTCTCGCAGCAGCTCGGCGCTGGACCGCTCCATGATGGTGTCGTCGTTTGCGATGATGACGTTGACCGAGCCACTCGTGTCGGCCTCCAGCGCGTTGCGGCACGAGGCCGCGGCGTCGCGCACGTCGATGTAGCCCCAGAGGTTCCACATGCGGCTCGTGGCATCCAGCTGGAACGAGCGCACCGCACGGTAGTCCTCGTCGGTGAAGATGTTGCTGAAGCGCAGGCCGACGAAAGGAATGCCGCTCCAGGTGCTGATGTGCTCGGCCATCGACTCGGAGACCACCTTGGAGAGGGCGTACGTCGACTCCGGGTGGGGGAAGTGGTCCTCGTCCACCGGGACGTAGCGCGGGGGAGCGTCAGGGCTGAACGCCAGGCCCAGGGTGGTCTCGCTCGAGGCCCAGACGACCTTGCGCAGGCCGAGCGTCTGCGCAGCGAGGAAGACGTGGGCGTTCATCGTCGTGTTCTCGGTCAGCGTGCGTGCTGGCGGCCGCAGTCCGGGAGCGGGGATGTTGGCCAGGTGCACCACGGCTTCGGCGCCGTCCAGGACGTCGACGACCTGACCGTGGTCGGTCAGGTCCGCACGCAGGTAGGGAGCGCCGATCCCGTCGGGTGCGGCCGCCACGTCGGTGGCGGTGACCTGGTAGCCGTGCTCGAGCAGCTCGGCCACCGCGGCTCGGCCTGCCTTGCCGGCCGCCCCGGTCACCACGATCTTCTCCGAGGATGTCGTCATCGCAGCACCCTAGCCAACCGGGCACGCCCCGGGCCGTGGGGGGCCGCATCGCTCGGTGGACAGCGGCGAACAACGCGAAGGGGAAGGCCGGGTGGCCTTCCCCTTCGATTGGAGCTGCCCGTTCACGGGCCGAGCGGCTCGCAGTGC
>Ga0308173_10001894_pt1 | contig 10817 bp, 7 predicted proteins | sample PhyPR1_FD_203716 | JGI IMG/M metagenome (GOLD analysis project Ga0308173, IMG submission 203716) | Soil microbial communities from UC Gill Tract Community Farm, Albany, California, United States - DLSLS.P.R1 | ecosystem: Environmental > Terrestrial > Soil > Agricultural land | place: USA... | reverse complement strand
GATGCCCGGAACCATATCCACCAAACGCCTCTTTTTTCCGCCGTAATATACGATAACGTCCCCGGGACCAAAGTCCTTTTGGCGCACGGAGCTGAGGTAAATGCGCGGCAGGACGGCGGAATGACACCGTTGCACTGTGCCGCGCGTAACGGTTATTGCGAAGTTGCTAGATTACTTATCCAGAACAACGCGGCCATCGAAGCACGAACCGAAGCGGGGGAGACGCCTGTCGTCCTGGCTGTGGAGGAGTTGCAAGATTACAGGAAGGAAGGGAATGTCTCCATGATCACCCGGTACGAGGAGATGATTTCCGTTTTAAGAAAGAGCTCAATAAAGAGATGATCCGGCCGACTAACCACACATGCAGCGGATGCGAGCCAACTGGTCAGCACAGTCACTGTTCGGACCGCCGATGGTGATCGTTCGGCTGCGGGCCGCGTGATTGTCGCAGGATTCGGCTGTCCAAGTTAGTGCATGAAAGCGCGTGGCTTGCTCTTCCGAACCGCCAGTGTGGTTGACTGGGTGGCGGAGCCGATCGGCTGGCTGGGAGCCGGGATTGCCTTTCTCGTGCTGGCGTACCTGCTCGCCGCGCCGCCGGTCCTTTTGGCGCACGCCAGGCAGACGGGCTCAGGGTCGTTCCCCGTGCTCTACGGACCAGTGCTCTGGATCATCGAAACCGATTTCGGCGGTCCAATGGTCTGGTATTTCAACAATGTCTGGCACGCTGAGCTAGTGCTGATCGGGGGCGACGAGGGACCGCCATGGTACATCGTAGCCACCTACATAGTGGTTGGCGCCATGCTGTTCGTCGCGCTGGTCCTCCCGGTCTTTAAGCGCTGGTGCAGAAGGAAAGCGGAACTGGGCAGTGCAGCCGAATGGAGCCAGTCGATTGGCTCGCTCACTAATCGAACGTCATCGGCGGCTGCCTCCGGTGGCTGACCTTTCCGTTAGCCAAAATTCCTATGACGACACGGGTGCGGATTGTTTCTTTGCTGCTCGGGTCATTGCTCTTGTTGGCGGCTGCGCCCCTTGGGGTCCTTCAGTACCGGATCGCCAAAAGCCGCGCCTTCTGCGATGCAGTTCAAGCCCTGCCAGGGAGCGAGCTGGATCAAGTGGCATCCCGGTGCGACCGTTTGATGAGAGAGCGCGGTGGCCCTGAAGCCGGGCTTGAGTTTATAAGAGACGGCAGCACTCTCGCGCACTTTGCTTTGGCAGGGAAAACACCGTACGAAATCGTTCTGGAAAAGGGCACCGTTGGCATCAAATACGTCGGTGGCAACTGGCGATATACTACCATCGCACTTTGGGGAGAAGACTACTCTCCCAATGGCGACCGGATCAGAGTTCTGAAGATCACGTATGGCACTTATGGTTGGCGGATTCTCAGTCGGCGTGAGGGCGGGCACGGAGGACCAGACGGTGCAGCGAACCTGAGCCAGCCGGTTAGCTCAGAGACAAATCGAGCCCCACCGGCCGCTGCCTCGGGTGGCTGACCTTTGCATGAGCCGCCATACTGCTCCATGAAAAAGCGCACGACGAGATGCTTAATTTCGGCAGTCTTAGCCGCCCTGCTGATGGCCAGCTTACTCTTTTTGGCCGACCGGCCATCGAACGGGCCAAATATTTTCACAATAGGCATCCTTCCATTTTGGATGATTGGCTCCTTTTTTAGCGGCAGTATTCACGCGCCAGCCGAGATACATATCTTTCGATGTTCCTTTTTTTCTTTGTTTTGGTCTATGTGGCGCTATTGGTTTGGTCAAAGAGAGGACAAACCTGACGAAACAAGAAAACGAACGGACCCCTTGGGTCCCCAATCATAATTCATCAACTCATAAATCATAAATCTCCGGGCACTCACGTTTGCCAGCTTTCGGGCCTCAGAGAGAAAGCTCCACAACCTTTGTTGCTATTCGCTCCTTTTGTCAGGCAGGCGACAGGGTCTGTCGCGGTATAAGGGGTGTGATGAAGCATTTTACATTTTTAAATCGGGGTGAGCGCGCTCGTTTCTTTCGGTTGCATCTTTTTTCTCTGTTTTTGAACTGCGGATCAAATTTCAGATGCTCAAAAAATCCGGCGCTATCCGAAGTCAACCGCAGTCAAACGAGGTTATCCGAGGCAAAAAAAATTGGAGCGCATAACACCATTTTTTGGAATTCTCCTCTGGCCCCTCTGTCGTCCTCGCCTGCCCGCCATAGCTGCCCTCAGATTCAGTTTTCGTGGCTTCTCGCTATTTGTGGCCAGAAATCCGTGTTCATCCTTGTCCAATTCTTTTGGTTGCGGTTTTCCGCTCTGCTCACTCCGTTTCCTCCTGTTCAAAATTCGTGTGTATTCGTGTTCGTTCGTGGTTGAAGTGCTCCGCAAACTTCGCCTCATCCCCAGCATTTCTCCAACACCCATCTCCCGTGAATCCAGGCACTTGCCCACGCAACCAGCTTCACCCGCAAAAAATTATGGCCAAATTCTAATTCTCGCCTCCATGTATAAGTAGAGGGACGAGTTGTCCTTCCGGCTGGCGCTCCGCTGCGCCGGCCCCAGACTTATGAACGCAGGAGACGAGACTCTATCCCGGCACTCAATTGGACTTCCAGTCCGTGGACCAATCGGGTCAACCCGGTCAACTCGGTCAACTCGGTCAACCCGGTCAACAAACGGTAAACATCTTCCCCCAATCAAAATTGGAAATTCAAAAATCCCTCTGTCGGAGCGCGGACATTCCTGTCCGCAGCAACCTTCGAACTTCCAGCCGCCTCCCGTTCAACCCAGGATCTCCCGCAAGTCTCGCCAGCAATCAACAACCTTTAACCAAACATCCGGCTAAATCCGACCAAATCGGACTAAATCCGGCCACTTTTTTTGCTCCCATGAACTCCCACGACCAAATCCCAACTCCTGAACCGAAAACCTCCGACCCTCTCACCCCCTTCCTCCATCGCGGCAACGGCAAGGTCGCGCGCCTTCCAAAGCCACTTCGCGACCAGGTCAACCATGGGCTGGCCGACGGCCTCTCTTACCCCAATATCATCGAGCGCCTCGGCGAGCACGGCAAGGACCTCCGGCCCGACAACCTTTCAGAATGGAAAAAGCGTGGCCACCAGGTCTGGCTTCTCGAACAGACGTGGCTTGCCGAAATCCGCGCCCGCCAGGAGCCCGCCGTCAGCCTTTCCACCGATTTTGATGCCACCCAACTCAACCATGCTGCCCTCCAACTCGGCGCCTTGCACATCTTTGAAGCCCTGCGCGACCTCAATTCTCCCCGCTTTGCAATCCCTCCCGGACAGCCTGCTCATCTTGCCAATTCCCCGAACCTTGCCTCCGCCGCTCTAATCGAGCAGACGAAGTCTCCGGGAGGTGCGGCCTCATCACCAGTCTCGGATCATGCGCCATCCCCCCGCCGTCATCCTGAGAAAAGCCAGCTTGATTCCAGGCTCGGCGGTGACTGCTCCGGCTTCGTCCGCCTCATCAACGCACTCGCCCGCTCCAGCCGCGAAACAATGGTCGTCCAGAAATATCGCGACGCTTACGCCCGAGCCCGCGCCGAACTCCAAAAAATCCGCGACCCCAAACGCAAGCTCTCCGAAAGCGAACGGCGCGCCATCGTCCGCCACGTCGACGACATCCTCGGCCTCTCCACGCCCGACGAATCCGATGGTAGCGGACGAGGCGACGAGTCCTCCCCCCGGTCTTCGCAAACTTTGTCCGAAACTTCGTCGCAAACTTCGTCGCAAACTTCGTCGGAAATTTTGTCGAATGGTTCCAACGCACAAAGTGACGAGCCCTTCACTCCTCCTCTTGGGACCGCCCGCATCCCTGCCGACAACGCGCCTCCCCATTCACGCTTCACGCATCACGAATCAATTGTTTGTACCCAACAATCCATAAATCCATTAATCCAGGAATCCATTAGTCCATCTGCTCAGACCAGCGGAACAAGTGTCCAGTCCTCCCCCAGTTCTTCGCAAACTTTGGCGCAAAGTTTGTCGAATGGTTTCAACCCACAAAGTGACGAGTGCATCACTCCTCCCGGGACCGCCGGCATCCCTGCCGGCGACGGGCCTCCCCTTTCACTCATCACGCATCCCGAATCAAATGTTTGCACCCATCAATCCACAAATCCATTAATCCAACAATCCACTCACCCACTCCCCGCCGAACACTGCCTTCAGTGCGGCTCCCCACTCCCTCCGCTGCTCCCGGATGGCTCTCGCCCCTCGCCGTGGTGCGCCTGCGGTTCCCCGATCGCTGCTCCACCCGGTTTCAGTATCCGCGAACTTTGCCCTTACTGTTCCGCTCCTATTCCCGTTCATGGCTATAACATAAGTCGGTGGTCGGGCACCTGTTCTGAGTGCAAGCAGAAGCTTCCCGCCCTTGACCCCAAAGCCCCTCTCAAATGGCTTCTTCCCACTTCCGAATTCCAGGAACGCGCCCGCAACCTCCACTGATCAGTGCTACTAAAGTGCCATTGTTGGTTCAGCCCCTCGCTGCGAAGATAAAGCTCTCGCAGTGCGGCAAAAATGGATATATATGAATCATTCACCGCGTCTGCGCCATGAACTGAGCTGTGCCGTGACCAGAACAAAGCCATCTGCCAGGGAGCTGACTCCTGAGCCGGTCCTGCTTGCCCCGCTCATCGAGCAGTCCGGGCCGGTCTTCCAAAGCCTTTTCGAAAGGAGCGCCGATGCGATCTGGCTGTTGGACCCCGAAACAAGTGTTTTCTTGGATTGCAACCAGGCAGCGGTCGATTTAATCGGGGCCGAGAGCAAAGAACAATTATTGCAAACCACCCCGGAAGATTTGGGACCGCCGTTCCAACCCGATGGCGTGCCGACGCGGCAAAAATCGGACGAAATCCTCGCCCTTGTTAAAAAGCATAAGACGCATCGGTTCGAATGGATGGCCCGCCGGCTGGATGGCAGGGATGTTCCCTTGGAGGTATCGGCCACGGCCATCCAGGTTGCGGGACGGCCGATTCATGTCGTCATGTCCCGCGATATCAGCGAACGCAGGCAGGCTGAGGCCGACCTGCGCGAGAGCGAGGCAAAGTTCCGTCAGGTTTTTGAAGCGAGCACCGATGCGATCTCAATCTTCGATCCCGCGACGCGCAAAAATATCGCTTGCAATGAGGCGACAGTGAAACTGGTCGGTGGAAAGGATAAGGCATGGTTTTTGAACCAGCTTCCGGAGGCATTGTCGCCGAAACGCCAACCCGACGGCAGGCTCTCGAACGAAGCGGGAGCCGCCTGGGTGCAACGCGCTCTTTCGCACGGGCCGCAACGCTTTGAATGGACCGCCCGGCGCAGCAACGGAGAAGAGTTTCCCGTCGAAATTCTGCTCGCACCTTTGCAAATCGGCGAGCGTCTGCTCCTGGTCACCGTTTCCCGGGACATCTCCGATCGCAAAAAAGCCGAGCAGGCTTTGCTTGATTTAAACCAGTCGCTCGAACGGCGTGTTGCCGAGCGAACAGCCGCGCTCACCACCAGCGAGGCGCGCTTTCGGGCCCTCGTAGAGAACGCTCCGGAAGCAATCGTCGTGTACAGCGCCGATACGGGACATTTTCTCTTCGGCAACCAGCACGCCTGCGATCTCTACGGCATCCCCATGTCGAAGCTTTCCGAGCTCACGCCCATGGATGTCAGCCCCGAATTCCAGCCCGGTGGCCGCCGCACCAGCGATTTGGCGCGGGAAAAAACCGCGGAAGTCCTCTCCGGTGGCATGGCCATCTTTGATTGGGTGCACAAAAAGCCCAATGGCCGGTTAATCCCCACCGAGGTCCGGCTTTTGCGGCTTCCTGCCGAAGGCCAGAACCTGATTCGCGCCAGCATCATCGACAACACCGAACGCAAGAGGAGCGAGCGGGCACTGCGGGACTCGGAGTCAAAATTTCGCGCCTTGTTCGAAGGCTCAAGCCAGGGAGTCCTCCTGCAGGATGAACATCAACTCCTGGAGGTAAACCCCGCCTCGGTGCGGATCATGAGGCGCAAGAGCGTCAACGAGATGCTCGGCAAGCATCCGGGTGAGATGGCGCCGCCCTTCCAGCCTGATGGCGAAAGCTCGGTCCTCGCAGCCCACCGGCACGTCCAGGAATGCATGACCAAAGGTACCGCCCGGTTCGAGTGGGTCGCCGCCGCGCCCGACGGCGAAGAAATTCCTCTCGAAATCGCGCTGACTCGTATCGAATGGAGCGGCCGCCAGGTCATTCAGGCGTTCATTACTGACATCACCGAACGCAAACGCGCGCAATCAGCGCTCGCGGAGAGCGAAGCCCGCTTTAACCTTGCGTTCCAGGCAAGCCCGGTCTTTATCAGCATCCTGCGCATGAGCGATGGCGCGTATGTGCTTGCGAACGACGCTTTCATAAATTGGGTCGGTTACCCTGAGGACGAAATCATGGGGCGCACCTCAGTCGAGTTTGGGATGTGGGAAAGCGCCGAGGAACGCGACGCCGCGTTGCATGACATGCGCACCATCGGCTCAATCCGGCAGAGAGAAGTGCGCTGGTGCAGTCGCGGAGGCGAGCGGCTGTTTGTTTTGCTTTCGGCCGAAACGATCACGCTGGATAAGGTCCCGCATATTCTTTCTTTCGCTCAGGATATCACGCAACGCAAACGCGCCGAGGTTGAATTGCTCAAAACGCTCGAGCGCGAGAAAGAGCTGAGCCAGCTCAAAAGCAATTTCGTTTCCATGGTCTCCCACGAATTCCGCACGCCACTTGGGATTATCCAATCCTCGGGCGAATTGCTGCGCGATTTTTACGCCAGGATGGAACCGCTCGAACGTGAGGAACAACTGGACTCCATCATCCGCAACACCCGCCGCATGGCCGGAATGATGGAAGCCATTCTCGTTCTGAGCCGAATGGACGCCGGCAAACTCGAATTCCGCCCAACTTCCGTAAACCTCGAGCCGTTCTGTCGCCGAATGGTCGATGAAGTTCTTTCGGCTACCAACCATCGCTGCGGCATCGAGCTTTCGGTTGTGGCTGGTCTGCCGCCGGCGAAAGTGGACGAGCGATTGGTCGGCCACATGGTGACCAACCTGCTGAGTAACGCGATCAAGTATTCAGAACCTGGCAGCACGGTGAAATTCAGCGTTGGTCGCGAACAAAAGAGCTTGGTTTGCAGCGTCCGGGATCATGGAATTGGAATCTCCGAAGAGGACCAGCAAAGATTATTCACGGCGTTCCATCGGGGCGCGAATGTGGGCAATCGGCCCGGCACCGGCCTCGGCCTGGTCCTCGTCAAACGTTGTGTCGAGATGCACGGGGGACAGATGAAAATCCAAAGCGCGCTGGGCCGCGGCACGACTGTGACTTTAAAACTGCCGTCTTTCGGCCGAAACCTATGAAAAAAATCCTCGTCATCGAAGACGAACCTGAAATGCGTCGAAATATCGCCGCGCTGCTCCGGTTCAAAAACTACCAGCCGATTGCGGCAGAGAATGGCCGGGCCGGAGTTGAAGCGGCGCAACGCGAAAAACCGGATTTGATCTTGTGCGATGTCATGATGCCCGAACTGGACGGATTCGGCGTGCTCCGCGCTTTGCAGGCGGATGAAAAGCTCGCCTTCGTGCCGTTTATCTTTTTGACCGCAAAGGGAGAAAAAGAAGACCTGAGGTCCGGGATGAATTTGGGCGCCGACGATTATCTGACCAAGCCGGTGGCCAATGACGACCTCGTCGCGGCTATCGAGACGCGCCTGCGTCGCGCCGAGCGCCAGGACAACGCTCGTCGCGAGTTCAAGCCGGATTTTTCCTCGTTCGAGCCGCTGATCAAATTAGGCCTGACTCCCCGCGCAGCCGAGGCCCTGCTCTGGTTGGCGCAAGGCAAGACCAACGCCGACATCGCGACAATCCTCGGTATCAGCGAATCGACCGTGAAAAAGCACGTGCAGGAGATCTTTGAAAAGCTCGGGGTAGAAACGCGCGGGGCTGCGGCCGTCTCTGCGTTTGAGGCGTTGAGCGCTGGGGGCGCAAACAGAAAAAGCGCGACCGGTCTTTGAGGGTAATCATGCAGGTGAAGCGGCCCCTCAGCTCTGTCCGATCGCATGCCAGAGCGGCAACGCTGCCAACACTTAATTATTTCTTGTTCGCTTGTTGCTCGACCCATGGAGCCACTTTTTCGGTCCAAAGCCGCGCATGCTCTCGCAATCCCTGCGAGCTGAAATGAACTCCGGTCCCATTCTTCTCGCGCATGTCTCCGGTGAGTGCGTCGGTGTCAGGCCCTTCGAGTGCCACACCGGTATCCCACAATGCCTTTTGCGCGGCACGAATATCCGATGAACGATCCTCTTTTGAACCGTGCGAGCTCACCTGGGCGACAAACCAGGGCGCTTCCCAACCGATCACTTTCCGCGACTCCCGGATTAACTGTTCGAGACACCGGCGGTATTGTTCTCCCGGCAGTGTTCGTTCCGGGTCGCCCTGGTTGGCGTCGGACTCGCCTTGATGCCATAGCACAGCACGGAAGCCATAAGGGCCGAGTTGGGCCATCCGCGATGTGAAATCGTTAAAGATTTTGCCATTCACTTCCCATTCTCCGGGACCAATGGTGATGACGTTTCGGGTCAGTGGAGAAAGCCGCAAAATCCGAGTGCCCGGCGGAAGCCACTCGCGCACACTGGTTGAGCCGACACCTCTGGCAACAATTCCGATCGGGACACCCAGGCGCTCGGCAAGCGCATCGCCAAACAGCGGCATGAAACTTCCGCGGTTGCCACCAGCGCCAGGCTGAGGATCATTTGCAAGTTGCCAGCACTGGCCGTCGAAAGCGGCGACTAACCCGGTTTTTGTCCGCTGCCGTTCCTCGCCGTAATTGGCAGAGTTGGATTGTCCGGCGATCACGAAGACTTCGCCGACACCGAAGTGCTTAACGGTCGCCACGGCGACTTGCACGCCGTTTCGTAGAGCACGGATGTTTAATTCGTACCAGCCACCCGCCGGAACCGCGAGTTGGCCTCGGAAGGATGCGACGCGCGAATCGCACGGCAAACGTTGCCAGTCATTGGTCAAAGCTCCGGTTACGGATTTCGCCGAGATCTTTGTCTCGAGCGTGTCAGGAAGGGCAGTCCCCTTTATTTCGGTTTGAAAATCGCCGGCGATGGCAACGAGAGTTGTGGCGCCTTTTTGTCTTTGAAAGACCTGATAGTCCAGCGGAGAACGTAAATGGAGCGACAGAGCGTTTGTATCAGCGGCCGACAATGCAACGCAGTGAAGACATAATGCCAGGAACGCCAGGAACTGTAAGCGGGACGCTCGTTTATCGGCGTCTTTGCTCAGAGTCTCCTTGCGTCGTCTCCCGCAAGGCGTTGAATGCATTTTGTGCCGAGATCCGGGCTTAAATTGCATTTTTGTACTATTGATATTGAATGGGTTTTGGTTAGCCTGAGTCAATTATAGTGTCCTTACAATTACATTAATTTATGGAAACAAACCAATCTCGAAGCAGCTCCGGCGTTCCGCGTCGCGAGTTCATTAAAAAGACCGCAACGGCGGCAGCGGCGGTGGCCACGACTTCATTTTTGAAAACGCCTGTCTACGGCGCTAACACCGCGCCCTCGGCGAACGTCACGGGCGCCAACGATAAGATCACCGTTGCAGTAATTGGCCTCGGGGTCGGCATCGGCAAGAACCACTTGCAGGGCATTCATCAAAAGGCGGGCGAGAATAACACTCAAATCGCGGCTGTTTGCGACCTCTTCAATAAGCGCCGCGATTGGGGCAAGCAGGAAGCCGGTCTGAAAGATTCGGATAGTTTCACCGAACACAAGAAGCTGCTCGAACGCAAAGATATCGATGCCGTCGTGATTGCCACCCACGATCCGTGGCACGCGCAGATCTCGATCGATGCCATGGAGGCGGGCAAGCACGTCTATTGCGAGAAGCCCATGACGCGCTACCTCGATGAAGCTTTCAAAGTGCACGATGCCGTGAAGAAAACGGGTAAAATTTACCAGGTCGGCTCCCAAGGTTGCTCGGCCGCCGGTTGGCACAAATGCGGCGAAATGATCAAAGCCGGCAAGATCGGAACCCTGGTCTGGGGCCAGGGTTATTACTGCCGTAACATCGCGGGCGGTGAATGGAATTACGAACTCGAAGCTGAAACCAAACCGGAAAACATTGATTGGGAACACTGGCTCGGACCGGTGAAGCAGCGCGACCCATTCAGCGCCGAGCAGTTCCATCGCTGGCGCAAATACTATCGTTATTGTGCGGGACTCCTCGGTGATCTCGTGCCCCATCGTTTGCACCCGCTCATGCTGGCTTCCGGCAATCCTGAATTTCCGGTGCGCGTGTGTTCGATCGCGACCAAGAATGTTCATTCGGATAAAGAAAAGCCGGCTCCGGAGCGTGAAGTGGCTGAGCATATGCAGTTGCTAGCTGAATTCCCGAGCGGCTACATGGTTACGATTACGTGCAGCACAGTGAACGCGAAGAGTCCTGGTTTCGCAATCTACGGCCACAAAGCCACCATGAATATCGGCAGCAGCGGCGAACGCATCGAATTGGTGCCCGAAAAGGATTACGCGGAAGAAATCGATCCGGAAACTATTAGCGGCCTGACGGCGGAAGATCCTCGCGTGCACGAAAAGAATTGGTTTGATTCGATCCGCGCCAACAAACAACCGAACGCCGGCATTGATCTAGCGATTCGCGTGCAGACGGTCATCTCGTTGGCAGAGATGTCCGACCGGCTCAAGACGACGTGCCTCTTCGACGAAAAATCGCGCAAGATCAGTGATGGCAGCGGCAAGGATCTGACCGCGATTACTTACGGAACGCTGCCGCTTTCCTGAGTGACCCGAGTTTAGATTGCTGGAGTT
>Ga0308173_10001893_pt1 | contig 10817 bp, 9 predicted proteins | sample PhyPR1_FD_203716 | JGI IMG/M metagenome (GOLD analysis project Ga0308173, IMG submission 203716) | Soil microbial communities from UC Gill Tract Community Farm, Albany, California, United States - DLSLS.P.R1 | ecosystem: Environmental > Terrestrial > Soil > Agricultural land | place: USA... | reverse complement strand
GCATGAACCGGTCAACCTGCGCTTCGGGAAGCGGATATGTTCCTTCCTGTTCGATGGGGTTTTGGGTGGCCAGCACCAGGAACGGTTCCTCGAGCTTATAAGTTTGCTCGCCGATAGTGACCTGCTTTTCCTGCATCGCTTCGAGCAAAGCGCTCTGCACTTTTGCGGGCGCGCGATTGATCTCATCCGCCAGCACCAAATTTGCAAAAATCGGTCCCCGGCGCGTCGTGAATGCGCCCGATTGGGGATTGTAGATCTGAGTGCCTATTACGTCCGCGGGCAGCATGTCAGGCGTGAATTGCAGCCGCGAAAACTTTACATTAAGGCAATTCGCCAGCGATTTGACCGACAACGTCTTCGCCAGCCCCGGCACGCCTTCCAGTAGAACATGACCGTTGGCCAGCAAGCCGATGGCGAGCCGTTCCACGAGGTAAGTCTGTCCCACAATTACTTTTCCCAACTCGCTGAACAGTGGCCGAACGAACGCCCCAGCTTCCTGCACCGCTTCATTTATCGCGCTAATCCCAGTATTCATGAATTGAAAATCTTACTTTCCGATGGACAGAAAAACCAGTTTTGTGTTCAACCAACGCCAAAGAAGACCCTCGGCCAACCCCGGTGAGGGGTGAAATGATTATAGAACCTGGAACCCGGAACCGAATGATTGCGGACTTTCAGTCCGCAGCAACGCTCGAATTCTCCGCACGCGCTAGGGAAATCTGCACCGACTGAGGTTTGGACGTCGCTACGGACTGAAAGTCCGCGCTCCGGTTCGTTTGCTTATGGATTCGGGAACGTGCGGACCGAGGGCTAGAAATCTACGATCTTCCGTGTGGCGGCCGTCCCAATTAAGGCGGAAAACCAACCGGGTCCCCAAATGAGCGACTAGCGGAACTAACTACGCCAAATGGCTATAAGCCATTTGGCTGAGCCTCGCCTGCGCCTGCTTCGAGAGCGCAGTGAAGACCATCGAGACATGATAACCAGCATGCTTATTTCCCGTGCAGGAAATAACGACGCCGTTGCAATGCACCTTGCCGCCGTCCTGCGGCGACTGCAGCGTCAGTGTCATTTCCGTCCACGATGAAAAAGCCGTGGCGCTTCGGAACTCTATTCCGTTGCGATGGATAATGACTGAATTCGGTGAAAGTGATAACCGGGTTTGCCTTGCCTCGACTGTGACCTGTTGTTGGTTTAGCGACCCTGCTCCGTGGATTCTTCTTGCACTCATACAGCGGTTTTACAATACCATAAATGCCTGCCAAGTCAAACCGGGATTACCACTCGATCACCGCCGCTCCCCACGTCAATCCAGCGCCGAAAACCACCAGCAACATCAAATCACCGCGGTGAATCCGGCCTGATTGCACCGCCTCATCCAAAGCGATCGCCACCGATGCCGCAGACGTGTTTCCGTACTTATGCAGGTTCACAAAGAGCTGTTCGGGCTTGGCGCCCAGCCGTTCACCCACGGCATCGATAATCCGACGATTCGCCTGGTGCGGAATCACCAGTTTGATTCGTGTGATATCAAGTTCGCAGCGCCGCATCGCTTCCACCGCCGCGGTCTGCATTGCCTGCACTGCATTTTTGAAAGTTTCCTTGCCCTCCATTCGCAAGTAATGCAGCCGGGAAGTCACCGATTCCGCGCTCGCCGGGCAACGGCTTCCGCCACCCGGCATAAACAGTAAACCTGCTTTTCTTCCATCCGCGCCCATGACTGCGGTCAGCAGTCCATGCGAGTTAGGCCGGTTCTGCAGCACCGCCGCGCCTGCTCCGTCGCCAAACAACACACAGGTGTTCCGGTCTTCCCAATCCACGATCGACGACAATTTCTCCGCGCCGATTACCAGGACTGTGTCATACGTCCGCGACATGATGAATTGCTGCGCGATCTCCATCGCATAAATAAAACCCGAACATGCGGCCTCCAGGTCAAAGGCAGCGGCTCGATGGGCGCCGAGCTTTTGCTGGACCAGGCATGCCGTGGAAGGGAAGGGCATGTCCGGAGTGATCGTAGCTACGATGATAAGGTCAATCTGTTCGGCCGTGATGCCGGCCTGCTGCATCGCGCGTTGAGCTGCCTTCGTCGCGAGGTCCGATGTAAACTCATCCTTCGCCGCGATCCGGCGCTCCTTGATCCCCGTCCGGGTAGTTATCCATTCATCGGACGTTTCCACCTTCTTCTCGAGCTCCGCGTTGGTCAGAATTTTGGCCGGCACGTAGGAACCGACCCCGGTGATCGAGCAGGTGCGGCCTTGAAAATTGAATTTTGCTCTCGGATTTTTGAACTTGTTTGTGCTGGGTGGGCTCATTTTTGAGTCGAAAAGGAACTCAAGCTACAAGGACGTTGCTTATTACGGGCGAATAGCCGCCCGGTCCAAAGGGTTCGGGTTGTTCGAATCCACTGCGCGCGAGATTGGCAGAAAGTTCAATTCTCGGAAAGTCCAATTGAGGGGATCACGCCAGCCGCTGCAAGCGTTTCATTCGCCCGCCCCACTTCGCGAGCAATGATCTGATTAACCTGGTGCTGCAAGTTTCGCGTCATCACGCCGATCGCGCTGGCGATCGCCCTCTGGCTTGCTCCCCCATGCGCCTTCAGCACCGCTCCATTGAAACCGAGCAATGGCGCTCCGCCATAAGCCTCCGGATCCATTCGCTTCTTGATGTTCCGAAAAGCATTCTTCACCAGCAAGGCGCCGAGTTGCCGTTGGAGATTCCCGGCGAGTTCCCCCTTCAGCATCGAGAAAATCGCTATCGCCAGGCTTTCGCATGATTTCAAAACCACGTTGCCCAAAAATCCATCACACACCACCACGTCTGCTGTGTCCTTGAAAAGATCGTGCCCCTCAACATTTCCAATAAAGTTCAGGTCCAGCAACTTGCAGAGCCGGAACGCTTCCAGCGTCAGTTCGTTTCCCTTCGAGTCCTCGGTCCCGATGCTCAATATTCCCACGCGCGGACTTTTTCGCCCCAAAACCTCGCGTGAATAAATCGTTCCCATCACCGCAAAATGCGCCAGGTGAATCGGCTTGCACTCGATGTTTGCCCCCGCATCCAGCAGCACGAATTCACGGTCTGGACGCGGCATTACCGTCGCGAGCGCCCCCCGGTCCACTCCCGGAATCCGGCCCAGCTTGAACGTCGCAGCCGCAAAGATTCCACCGGTATTGCCCGGCGATACCACCGCATCCGCTTTCCCTTCGTTCACCAGATCAACCGCTCGCGCGATGGAACAATCCTTTTTCTTCCGCACCGCCGCGGCGGGCTTATCGTCCATGGTCAGCACTTCGCTGGCATGGATCACTCGGACACGATGGTCGCGGAACCCCCCTTTCGGCAAAGCTGCGTGAATAGAATCCTTGTTGCCGACCAGGTACATAGCGGTGATCCTTTTGTCAGCCTGGAGTGCTCGTTTTGCCCCTTCGATCACGACCCCGCAGCCATGGTCCCCGCCCATCACATCCACTGCGATACGCATAAAGATGGACTAAACGCGATGGCCCGGCCCATCGCAACTGTGCGATTATGCCCCGGCGGTAATGGTCAGAACCTGTCGGCCTTTGTAATAACCGCAGGCAGGGCAAACCCTGTGAGGCACATACGGGGCCGCGCATTGCGGACAGGAACTGAGCTGTGGCAGGGCCAGAACGCTATTGTAAGCCCTGCGCATGCGCTGACGGCTCCGTGATGGTTTTCTCTTGGGAACGCCCATAAATCAAAATTCTTCTATTTAAACTTCAGTTTGTTCAGTTCGGACCAGGCAGTTGAACCGCCTTCAATTTGGCTGGTGCTATCAGCTTTCTTCTTGCCTTTCAATGGCTTAGGCAAGCCACCGCAATCCGGGTCACACAACGGATGCTGCGGCAACTCCAGCAGAATATCTTCACGTATATAAGGCGTCAAGTCCACGCAATCGCTTACTACCGGCACTGCCTCGTCGCCCGTTAGCGGCAAAAGCGCCGTCCAGTGCTCGAGTTCCAGCGCGAATTCAAAAGGCTTCAGGCACCTCACGCACTCGCAGTTCAGCGGGAGCTTCAACTGCCCTTGCGCCAGCAGCGCATCCTCGACCTTTTGCACCTCGATCGTGTATTCCAGCGGCTTCCTGGCCTGCACCATCTCATCCCGGGTATCCAGATCTAGTTCTTCAACGGGCAACTCGCCTTCCAAATCGATATTGTGCGCCTCCAAATGGCGCAGATTTACTTTTATCGGCATAAAACCACCTATGCTGGCGCATTCAATGCTTTCTCCGTCAGGGCGCTTCGCACGTGCGCCGGGACGAACGCGCTCACATCCCCGCCCAACCGTGCAATCTCTTTCACAATCCGCGAACTCAGGAATGTATAAGTGTCCTTCGGCATCATGAAAATCGTTTCTATCCTCTCATTCAACTTACGATTCATCAGCGCCAATTGAAATTCAAATTCAAAGTCTGACACGGCGCGCAGCCCGCGAACCACCGCCTGCGCCCCGCGCTTTTCGACATATTCAATCAACAGTCCGTCAAACGAGTCCACTTCCACATGCGCCAAGTGCCCCACGGCTTTCGTCACCATCTCCACCCGTTCTTCCTGCAAAAAGAGCGGGTTTTTGCTTTCGCTTTTCGCCACCGCCACGATTACCTGGTCAAACAGCTTCATCGCCCGTTGGATGACATCCAGGTGTCCATTCGTCAGCGGGTCAAAACTGCCGGGATAAATCACTCTGCGCATGCCGGGCCAATCTACCAGACCCACGTCCGAACGAAAGCGGAATGACGTGAATCGGAATTAGTGTCCCTCTTCACCTAAATCTCCTTCTTTAACTCACGGTTCATTGGCACACTCATCGGATGCCGCCTTTCGTCCGCGCCTGCTTCCTATGGAGCCTTCTCGCCTCCGGCGGCCCGAGCGCAAACGCTGGCAACTGGCCCCATTGGCGCGGCCCGCAAGACAACGGGAGCACTGAGACCATAATCTCTCCCACAAACTGGAGTTCTGAGACCGGCCTTCTTTGGAAAGCGGACCTGCCCGGCAAAGGCTGCTCAACTCCCATCATCTGGCAGAAGCAAATCTTCCTCACCGGACCCGTAAACGGAGAAGACGCCTTGCTCTCGTTCGACTGGTCCGGCAAGCAACTTTGGCAAACGACTTTAGGTCGCGAGAATTCTGGCAAAAACGTTCATGGTTCCGGGAGTAATCCATCGCCCGTCACTGATGGCAAAAGCCTCTTCGTATTCTTCAAAAGCGGCCATTTCGCCGCGCTCGATTTTTCAGGGCACATCCAATGGAAAACCGACCTCATCGCCCGATTTGGAAAAGACACGCTCTACTGGGACTACGGAACGTCCCCCGTTCTCACCGAAACTGACGTCGTCCTCGCTCGCTTGCATCATGGCGATTCCTACCTCGCCGCGTTCGATAAACAGACCGGCGACCTTCACTGGAAAGTTGCGCGCAATTACCAAACAGCGTTGGAAGGCGACCACAGTTACGCTACTCCTTTGCTCATCAAAGAGGGCGGCAAGGAAGCGTTGCTGGTTCTGGGCGGCGAGCACCTGACCGCTCATGACGCGAGTGATGGAAAACTCATGTGGGAATGCGGCGGTTTCAATCCTGAAGCGAAGAAAAACTGGGTGCCCGTCGCCTCGCCCGTGATTGCCGGGGACATCGCCATCGTGCCCTATGGTCGCGGCGCGCAACTCCATGGCATTCGCCTGGGCGGCCATGGCGACGTCTCCGCCACCCATCGTGCCTGGTTGCGACAGGATTGCGGTTCCTTCGTTTCCACCCCTGCCGAGTACAACGGCCGGGTTTATTTGCTTCACGACCACGGCCCCGAACGCGGAATGGTCGAGTGCCTCGAGCCAAATACTGGCAAGACCATCTGGCGAGAATCTTTACCCAAAGGCAGCGCAGAGTATTACGCATCCCCGCTCGTCGCCGAGGGAAAACTCTACGCTGCCCGGGAGGACGGAACTGTTTTCGTCGCTAGCATCGCTCCGAACTTCGGGTTACTTTCCGAAAACGCCATGGACGAGCCAATCATCGCCTCGCCTATTGCCGCCGATGGCCGCCTATTCATCCGGGCCGAGAAACATTTATTCTGTATTGGCAGCCAAAACTGAAGTCCAACGCCTCTCCCAACTACTCGTACCTCAACGCCTGAATCGGGTTCAACCGCGCGGCCTTAAATGCCGGGAAAAGTCCCGCAATGATCCCAACCGCAGCGCTGAAAGCCACCGCAATCCCCATCGCATCAGGAGTGATCACTGGGGTATTGGAAGTTGGAGAGATCGACTCCAGCAACTCGACAAATCCGTAGGAGGCAAACACACCCATGGCAGCGCCGAGGAGGGCAATCACGACACTTTCAATCAATACTTGAGTGAATATCGCCAACCCGGTCGCGCCGACGGCTTTGCAGATTCCTATTTCGCGGATTCGCTCGTTGATGCTCGCCAGCATAATGTTCATGATGCCGATGCCGCCCACCAGGAGACTAATGGCCGCGATCACGCCGCCACTGAGCCGGGCGTTCTTGATCTGCTGATTGATACTCTCCAGTTGGTTTTCCTGCGTGCGAAACCCGAAATCCTCGATTCCGCGATGGGTCAGCATCATGACGTTGCGGGCTTGCTGCAAAGCAGGCTCGAGCAGCGATAAATCGGACACCTTCAAGTCGATATCGGTTAGACGATTATCCGGGATGCCGCCCTTATCACCCGCGGCCCGGAATCGGACCCAGGCTGTGTTCAATGGCATGTAGATCGTCTGATTCTTGCGCGCAAAAGCCCAATTTCCCCGCCGTCCCCAGCCGCGCATCCGATTCGGACCGGCCTGCGCTTCATCTGGTTTTTTTCTCTTGGCCGCCTCGCGCTCCTTTTTCTCCTGCTCTCCTTCGTAATGCTCAAACATTCCCACGATGGTGAAAGGCTGGTCGTTGATGTAAATCAGCTCGCCGATCGGGATGATTTCCTTGCCAGCCTTGTCCGGCGCACCGAACAGGTCGTCGCGAATGCCCGTCCCAATCACACAAACCGCGTTGGCGTTCTCTTCATCAATCTCGTTGAAAAAGCGGCCATGCTCCAGCGTGTGCAGATTCATTTCGAGCACCGCTGGAGAGACCCCAACACATTCAGAGGGGTCGCTGTGTTTGCCTTCTCGTGTCAGGTTGACATCCCGAAGCGCCATCTCGGGTGAAACCAAACGGAGCAGGGGAGCGCTCTGGCGGAGCGCGAGCGCGTCCACCATTGTGCGTCCTGGCGCCTGGTCAGCCAGATGCTCCTGCTCGGGCGGAACGTCCTCCTGCTCCAGCCACACCTTGTCTGCCCCGCCCATCGCGATCATCGTCTCCCGCATCCCATTCTCCATCCCTTTGATAATGGCAGCCATTCCCACCAGACTGGCCACCCCGAGAATGATCCCAAGCATGGTCAGGAAGGATCGGAACTTGTGGGACCACACTTCCTTCAGCCCGACAGCGATGGTATTCGAGAGCGTCACGACGTGCAGAAGCCAGATGCTAAACACTGAACACCGAATACTGAACACTGGTTACTCATATCGTAAGGCCTGGATGGGATTCAGCCGCGCTGCCTTTATCGCCGGAAACAGTCCCGCCAACACGCCTACCAACACGCTAAAACCAAAAGCCACGGATAACGCGGTAAGCGTGATAATAGGGGCATTGTCGGTGGGGGCGATTGAGCGGATGAAATAGACCAGGCCGAAGGAGGTCACGAGACCAGCCAAACCGCCGAGAATCGCAATGACCACTGATTCAACCAGGATTTGAATAAAAATATCGCTCGTGGCCGCGCCCACCGATTTACGTATGCCGATCTCGCGCACGCGCTCGGAAATACTGGCGAGCATGATGTTCATGATCCCAATCCCTCCCACCAGCAGGCTGATCCCCGCAATCAAACCGCCACTCAATCGCGCATTATGGATGAAGGTCTTGATCTGATCGGCCCAATCCTCCTGAGTCCGGAAAGCGAAATCTTCGATTCCTTTATGAGTGCACATCAGAACGTTCCGGATTTGTTGCAGTGATTCAGCGAGTTGGTCCACGCTGGCAACTTTCACATCGAGGCTGGTCAGCCGCGGATCGCCCGTCGCGCCGCCCGTTCCTCCGCTCGGGTTTGAACTCGAGCTGTAACCCGTCAACGTCACGCCCGAGCGAAATTTCATCCACATCGTATTCAGGGGGATGTAAACAGTCGCGTTCTTCAGATAGAACACGAAATTGTTTCCCCGCTTCCTTCCCCTGCCACGATCGCGAGCGACGCCATTCTGCTTTTTGTCAGCCGCCTGGAGCTTTTCAAGTTCTTTCGCTTTGCGTTCCTGCTCGCTCTCATACTGCTGGAACATCCCGATGATGGTGAAAGGCACGTGATTGATGAAAATTGTCTCACCAATGGGGATGATTTCATGGCCGGTTTTTTCTGGCGCGCCCCACAATTCATCCCGTGTCGCTGTGCCGATCACGCACACGCTCCGGGCCATTTCGTCATCGATCTCGTTGAACATCCGGCCATGCTCAATCACGTGCTCGTTCATTTCGACCGCGCCTGGCCAGACACCAACCAAATTCCAGGGACGAAAAGTTTTGCCGTGCGCGGAAACGGATGCAGGCAAACGCATTTCAGGAGAAAGAGCGGCGACCAGCGGTGCGCTCTCCTTGAGAGCGACTACATCATTGATCGTCATCCCAACCGCATCATCGGAGAGATAACGCTGATCACTTGGGATATCCTGGGGTTCCACCCGAATTTTCTCCAGCCCTCCAATTGCGATCAGGGCTTCTTTCGCTCCTTTCTCCATCCCGGCCACCAGGGCAGACATGGCTACCAGGCTGGATACGCCCAGAATGATCCCGAGCATCGTCAGCAACGAGCGGAATTTGTGTGCCCAAATTTCCCGAAAACCGGTTTGGATCGTTATTGCGAGCTGCGAACCGGTCGGCAGCGTCTCCACTGCCGCTTTCATGACGTGGCAACCGCAGGCCGCTTTTCGAGGCCTGCGAGAGTGAGGTCCAATTTGTCCGCGATTTTCCCGTCACGAATCTCGATTCGGCGCGGCGTCACCGCGGCGATTTCCGGATCATGCGTCACGAGCACGATCGTCCGCCCTTGCTGGCTTAATCTGCGGAAGAGCTTGAGGATGGCGTCGCCGGTGTGCGAATCGAGATTACCCGTCGGTTCGTCCGCGAACACGATGCGCGGATTATTCACCAGCGCCCGGGCAATCGCCGCCCGCTGCTGCTGCCCGCCCGAAAGCTGGCTTGGCCGATGTTTGGCCCGGTTCGCCAAATCCACGGATTCCAAAGCCGCCATTGCGCGCTGCCGCCGGTCTTTGGCCGGGATGCCGCTATAAATCATCGGCAACTCAACATTCTGAACGACATTGAGCTTTGGCAGCAGATTGAAAAACTGAAATACGAACCCGATCTTGCGGTTGCGGATCGAAGCAAGCTGCCGTGGGGACGCATCCTGAATCATCGTGCCATCCAATTTGATGGTTCCCTTGCTTGGCGTATCGAGGCAGCCCAGAATATGCATCAAAGTGGATTTGCCGCTGCCGGACGGTCCAATAATGGAAATAAATTCCCCCTCATCGATGTCCAGCGTAACGTTATCCAGAGCCCGGATCTCTTCCTCGCCCAAAAAATAGATCTTGCTGACTTCGCGGAGTTCTACCAGCGGCATGTGCTTTCTAGAAAAATAATTATCGTGTGCCGCGGCTCGCCTCAACGCGGCTGGTCGAAGCAGGGGGTATCAACGAGGAAGTCTTTTCTCGGCGCGGACCTTCCGGAGCGGAACCTGTTGCCGGTGAGTTCGTTCGCGTTCCATTAGGCGCGGACGCGGTGGCTGGTCCACCTGGTCCCTTGTCGCCGTTCTCCTTGCGCTGATGCGCCAACTGCTGCGCCTTTTTCTCGCGCTCTTCCTTCGGCAATTCGAGCGAAACCACATCGCCTTCCGCGAGGCCGTCCTGAATTTCGGCAAAGAAATAATCCGTCACCCCCACTTTCACGTTGCGCTTCTCAAAGTTTTCCCCCCGCTGGAGGTAGACGAACCGCTCCACCTGCCCATTCTCATTTTTTTCAGTAAAAACCGCCGCCAGCGGGACTGCGGCAACATTATCCGCGGACGCGACCGGAATCTTCACGTTTGCGGTCATCCCAGGACGCACCCGCGCATCGACATTCTTGAGCACAATGCGCGCTGGGTAGCCTTTGATATTATTCTTAATTGTCGCCTGCGGAGAAATGCGCTCTACCTCTCCTGAGACGTGCAGTCCCGGAACAGCCTCAATCGTCACCTCCACTGTTTCACCCGCCTTAAGTCTCGGAACATCGGCTTGATTCACCTGGGCGGTGATGACCATGTCCTTCAAATCAGCAATCGTCAGCACTTCCGTGCCGCTGTTGAATCCGCCCGAACCCGACACCGCCTGCCCAATCGACACCGGACGTGTTAAAATCGTGCAATCGAATGGCGCTCGAACCGCCGTTTTCGTCAAATGCTCTTCCGTGATCGCCAAGTCCCTCTGAGACCGTTCCAAGGCATTTTTTGCCAGGTCGAAAGCGGTCTTGGTATCGTCGTAAAGTTCCTGAGCGATAAGCTTCTCATCGAGCAACTGTTTCGCCCTCTTCCAGTCCCGTTCCGCCTTTTCCACGCCCAGTTTGGCTTTTTCGATATCGGTGAGATTGGACGCCTTCTCCTGCTGCAATTCGCTATCGTCGAGTTTGAACAGCAAGTCCCCCTTCTTGACATGGTCCCCGAGATCGACCGGCAAAACCTCGATTTTTCCGTTGATTTCCGGCCGCAC
>Ga0308173_10001891_pt1 | contig 10821 bp, 10 predicted proteins | sample PhyPR1_FD_203716 | JGI IMG/M metagenome (GOLD analysis project Ga0308173, IMG submission 203716) | Soil microbial communities from UC Gill Tract Community Farm, Albany, California, United States - DLSLS.P.R1 | ecosystem: Environmental > Terrestrial > Soil > Agricultural land | place: USA... | reverse complement strand
CGCAGCACGTGCGGCTGGACGACGTGCAGGGTGTTGCCGCAGCCGGTGTAGTCGGCGTAGCGCCGCGCGTCCGGCTGGAGGCGGTAGTAGCCGCGGTTGTCGATGCCCTTGAGGGAGAGAGTCGGGCCCAGCTCGCCCGCCTCCGCCGTGTGGTTGTAGACCACGTCGAGAATCACCTCGATCCCGGCCGTGTGCAGCGCGCGCACCATCCGCTTGAACTCGCCGACCTGCTGCCCGGCCGTCCCCGAGGCCGCGTACGCCGCGTGCGGGGCGAAGTAGCCGATCGAGTTGTAGCCCCAGTGGTTGCGCAGCCCCCGGCGCAGCAGATGGTCCTCGTGCGCGAACTGGTGCACGGGCAGCAGCTCCACCGCCGTCACACCCAGCCGCGTCAGATGCGCGAGCGCCGCCGGGTGGGCCAGCCCCGCGTACGTGCCGCGCAGTTCGGACGGGATCCCCGGGTGCAGCATGGTGAAGCCGCGCACGTGGAGCTCGTACAGGACGGTGTCCGACCAGGGGGTCTTGGGCCGGCGGTCGTCGGCCCAGTCGTCGACGTCGTGGACGACGACGCCCTTGGGGACGTACGGCGCGGAGTCCCGCTCGTCGCGCACGGTGTCGGCGGCGTGCTGCTCGGGCCAGTCCCGTACGTGCCCGTACACCTCCGGCGGCAGCCCGAACTCCCCGTCCACCGCGCGGGCGTAGGGATCGAGCAGCAGCTTGGCGGGGTTCCAGCGGGCGCCGGTCCACGGGTCCCAGCGGCCGTGCACCCGGTAGCCGTAGTGCTGCCCGGGGCGGACGCCGGGCACGAAGCCGTGCCAGATCCCGTGCGTCAGCTCGGTGAGCGGGACCCGGGTCTCCGCGGCACCGGGACCCGGCCCGTCGAACAGACACAGCTCCACCGCCTCCGCACCCCCCGCCCACAGCGCGAAGTTGGTGCCCGCGGTGCCGTCCGGGCCGGTGCGGAACCGTGCTCCGAGCGGGGTCGGCGCCCCCGGCCACACCGGTGGCGCGGGCGCCGCGCGCGGGGCGCCGTCCAGCACGGCGTCGCGGCGGCGCGCGTGCCCCGCCGCTTCCTGTACTGCCTCCTGCTCGGCTGCGCTCGACACCGGTAGGCCTCCCGCGGCTCGGTGCGACGGCGCGGAAAAGGGCGCACGGCGTCCCGGCCGCGGCACCTCGTCGCGTCGTCCTCCCCAAGGTTCTGCCCAGAGCGTGGCACGCACTCACGTTTCGCGGGACGGCCGACGCGGAGACATGACAGGTGGGGGCACACGCGGGGCGGGAACGCCGCGCACACCCCGGCGCGGCGCTGTCCGGCGCCCCACGCACCCGTGCGTGGCCGGAATTGGGACTGAACAGTGACAATCGCGGGGGTCCGGCGGGCCGTGCCGTGTGATTCATTTGCGCAGTACGCGCGTGTGACGCGCTGGAGTGCGGGCCTCGACAGGCCGTGCGAGGGGAGAACGACAAGTGAACAGACGACCGATACCGGGGGCGTCGGTTGGCGCTCGGACACGCGGCCGCAGGGGGGTGGTCCGTGCGACGCTGCTGGGTTCGTTGCTGCTCGCGCTGACCGCGTGCGGCGGAGGCGGATCCGACTCGGGGGCGGCGGGCGGCGGCAAGGACGCGGACGGCGCCAAGAGCGTGTCGCCGCAGGCCGTGGTGACGATCGCGCCGAAGAACGGCGCCGACGGCGTGGCCACCAGCGGGGCCCTGAAGGTCACCGCGGCCAAGGGCCGGCTGACCGACGTGAGCGTCGAGGACGCCAAGGGCCACGAGGTGGACGGGAAGATCACCGGCGGGGGGACCGGCTGGACGCCTTCCGGCCATCTGGCCACCCACACCCGCTACACCGTCCGCGCGGTCGCCAAGGACTCCGGCGGCCGCAGCACGACACAGAAGTCGAGCTTCACCACGCTGACCCCGAAGGCCACCTTCACCGGCAACTTCACACCGGAGGACGGCACCAAGGTCGGCGTCGGGATGCCCTTCTCCGTCAACTTCACCCGGGGCATCACGCACCCGGAGGACGTGGAGAAGGCGATCACCATCAAGACCGAGCCGGCCGTCGAGGTCCGCGGCCACTGGTTCGGCAACGACCGGCTCGACTTCCGGCCCGAGGAGTACTGGAAGCCGGGCACCAAGGTCAGCGTCACGCTGAACCTGGACGGCGTCGAGGGCCGGCCCGGCGTCTACGGCAAGCAGACCAGGGAGGTCGACTTCACGATCGGGCGCAGCCAGGTCTCCACGGTCGACGTCAAGACCCAGAAGATGACCGTCCGCCGCGACGGCAAGGTCATCAAGACCATCCCGGTCACCACCGGCAAGCCCGGCTACGACACGTGGAACGGCCAGATGGTCATCACCGAGCGCCTCTCGGTGACCCGGATGAACAGCGAGACGGTCGGCTACGGCGGCGAGTACGACATCAAGGACGTGCCGCACGCCATGCGTCTGACCAGCTCCGGCACGTTCATCCACGGCAACTACTGGGGCGGCGGCGTCTTCGGCAACGTCAACTCCAGTCACGGCTGCATCGGCCTGCGCGACGTCAGGGGCGGCTACGACGGCAGCGTGTCGGCGGCCTGGTTCTTCAACCGCTCACTGGTCGGCGACGTGGTGGTCGTGAAGCACTCGCACGACCGGACCGTCGCCCCGGACAACGGCCTCAACGGCTGGAACATGTCCTGGAAGCAGTGGACGGCCTGACGAGGGGGAGGACCTGACGAGGGCGAGAGCCCGACGGCCCGGCACCTCGACGGCCCACCGCGGCCCCGCGCCTTTCGAGGCACGGGGCCGCGGCGTCCGTCCGGGGGATGTCGCGCGGCCCGCCGGACAGCCCCTCAGCAAGATCTTCATGAGTCTTCTAGACGAACTTCGCCCTGCCCGGCCCCTCCTCCACGAAGCTCCGCATCCCGCGCTCGCGGTCCTCCGTGGCGAACAGACCGGCGAACCAGGTGCGTTCGACGGCCAGACCGGTCTCGATGTCGGTCTCCAGGCCCGCGTCGACCGACTCCTTCGCCGCGCGCAGCGCCAGCGCCGGCCCCCGCACCAGCCGCGCCGCCCAGGCGCGCGCCGCCTCGTACACCTCGGCGGCCGGGACGACCCGGTCGACGAGGCCCAGCGCCAGCGCCTCGTCGGCCTTGACCTGACGGCCCGTGAAGATGAGGTCCTTCGCGCGGGACGGCCCGATCAGCCGGGACAGCCGCTGGGTGCCGCCCGCGCCGGGGATCAGCCCGAGCAGGATCTCCGGCTGGCCCAGCTTCGCGTCGTCCGCGGCGATGCGGTAGTCCGCGCAGAGCGCCAGCTCGCAGCCCCCGCCCAGCGCGTACCCGGTGACGGCGGCGACGACCGGCTTGGGGATGCGGGCGACGGCGGTGAAGGACTCCTGCAGGGCACGGGAGCGCACGGCCATCGCGGCGTGGTCCATGTCCCGCATCTCCTTGATGTCCGCGCCGGCCGCGAACACCTTCTCCCCGCCGTAGAGGATCACCGCGCGCACGTCGTCGCGGCGCCCGGCCTCCTCCGCGAGCTCCTTGATCCGGTCCTGGACGGCCACGTTCAACGCGTTCATCGGCGGCCGGTCCAGCCGGACGGTGCCGATGCCTTCGGAGACTTCGAGATGTACGGTCATGCACGCAGGTTAACGCGCGCTAACGACGGGGCCGCCGGTGCCCGGCCACCCCCGTTCCGTGCCACCGTGTCCCGGTCGTTATGTCCGCCCTCTTGCAGTTGACGCGGTGTCTCATCCGCCGTCGCCGGGTGGAATCCGGCCGAACCGGCCCGTAGCTCCCGCCGGGCGGTCATGATGAGGGCATGGCGGGGCTGGAGGGCATCGATCAGCCGCGGGTGCAGGGGCGTGCGACCGCCGCGCGCTGGACGCCCGCGGTGGAGGACGAACGGGCGCTGAAGGCGCTGGACCTGTTCGGCGACCCCACGCGGCGGGAAGTGCCGCTGCCGTCGCTCCCGGAGTCCGCCGCCACCGCCCGCCGTCTCGCGCAGGTCGTACTCCTGCGCCACTGGGGGCTCGGCCCCAAGCTGACGGAGGACGCCGTCCTGCTCGTCTCCGAGCTCGTGGGCAACGCCGTACGGCACACCGGCGCACGCGTGTTCGGGCTGCGGATGCACCGCCGTCGCGGCCGGATCCGGGTGGAGGTGCGGGACCCCTCGCGCGGCCTGCCCTGCCTCATGCCGGTCCAGGAACTGGACGAGAGCGGCCGCGGCCTCTCCCTCGTCGACACCCTCGCCGACCGCTGGGGCGTGGACCTGCTGCCGGTCGGCAAGACGACGTGGTTCGAGATGCGCGCGCCGTGACGTCGGCTCGCATGGCCGCCGCGCCGCGGGTTCGCGCGGGCCGTTAACCTGGCCTGCGTCAACAGGACGCCCGTACGGCGGCACCACGGGTGCCCGGCGACGGACAAGGCACCACAGAAGGGGGCCGATCGGTGGCGGACATCGAGGCAGCGCGCAAGGAATTCCAGCGGATCGACACGGACGGCGACGGCTTCATCACCGCCGCGGAGTTCAAGTCCGCCCTGGCACAGGGAGGGGACTGGAACGTCACCGAGTCGGTGGCCGAGTCCATCATCGCCAGCCGTGACCTCAACGGTGACAAGGCGCTGTCGTTCGACGAGTTCTGGACGTACCTGAACAAGTGACGTGCCCGGGTACGCCTCGTACCCGTATCCGTACTCGTACGCGGTCCCGTACTCGTGCTCGTAGGCGGTCCGTACTCGGTCCCGTACTGGCTCGTAGGCGGTCCCGTACTCGTACGTGGTCCCGTTCCGGGGGCGCCCACCGTGCACCGGTGGGCGCCCCCGCGCCGTTCGGCGCCGTTCAGCGCCGGCGTGCGACGCGCACGCTCCAGCGGCCGCCGTGCCGGTCGAGCACCAGCGGCAGGTCGAAGCACTTGCCGACCTGGTCACCGGTGAGGACCTCCCCGACCGGCCCCCGGGCCGACACGCCCCCCTCGCGCAGCAGCAGCGCGTGACCGGTGCCCGGCGGCAGCTCCTCCAGGTGGTGGGTGACCAGGACCGTCGCCAGCCGGGGGTGCTCCTCCCGCAGCGAGTCCAGCGCCTCGATGAGCTGCTCCCGGCCCGGCAGATCCAGCCCGGTGGCCGGTTCGTCGAGCAGCAGCAGCCGCGGCTCGGGCATCAGCGCCCGGGCGATCAGCACCCTGCCGCGCTCACCCTGCGACAGCGTCGTCCAGCGCGCCTCCCGCCGGCCGGCCAGCCCCAGCGTGCCGATCAGCCGGTCGGCGCGCTCCTCCTGCGCCGCCGTCGGCGCCCACCGGGGCAGCGGCTCCACGGAGTTGGTCAGCCCGGTCAGGACGACCTCCCGCACCCGCGGCGCCGAACGCGGCGGATGCCGGGGGCCGACGTCGGCGTCGGCCGCTCCACCGTCCGCCAGGCGCTGCGCGCCCTCGCCGGCGCCGGACTGGTCCGGGCGCGGCACGGCGCCGGCGTCTTCGTCACCGCCACCGAACCCGCCGAGGACTGGCCCGCCCGGCTGCGCCGCGCCGCCGTGACCGACGTCTACGAGGTCCGCCTCGGCGTCGAGGTCCACGCGGCCGCCCTCGCCGCCGCCCGCCGCACCCCCGAGGACACCGCCGCGCTCCGGGCCGCTCTGGAAGGCCGCCGCACGGCCGCCGCCGCGGACGACGCCGCCTTCGTCGACGCCGACATCGCCCTGCACGCGGCCGTCGTCGCCGCCGCCCACAACCCCGTACTCACCGACCTCTTCACCGAGTTCACCCCGGCCCTGCGCCGCGGCCTGATCGAGATGCTCGACCTCGTCGGCCTGCGCCGCCACGACCCCAACACGGGCGACGACACCCACGAGGCCCTGGTCGAGGCGATCACCCGGGGCGACGCGGAGGCGGCGTCGACGGTCCTGCGCGAGGAACTCCAGCAGACCCTGGACCTGCTGCGCCGGGCGTGACGTGTGCCCGGGCGGGACGGAACCCGACCCTCAGGCGTCGTCCGCCCACTTCTTCAGCGCGGCCTTGCTGCCGAAGTCGGCGACGTCCTTGTCGTGCGGGTCGGACGTGTACTGGTGGAAGCGCCACTTGGCCTTGATGCGCGGCTCGCCCGCCGTCACGTAGTCGGCGATCCAGAGGCCGTCACCGGCGTAGGAGGTCCTGTCGACGTTGAGCCAGAAACTCCGGTTGCAATACAACAACACGCGGTTGTTGGGCCGGAGTGCCCTCACCTTGCGGATGAAGCTGTCCTTCTCCGCGTTGCTCGCGTGGGTGCCCTCGCCGGTGGTCTCCCAGTCGACGGCGAGGAGGTCGCCGCCCTTCTCCGGGGCGTGTGCGACGAAGTACTCGGCCTGGGCGGTGAGGTTGCCCGGCCACAGGAAGTGGTAGAAGCCGACGACGAGTCCGGCGTCCCGGGCGTGCTTCGTCTGCGCGGACAGCCTCGGATTGACGTAACCGCGGCCCTCGGTCGCCTTGATGAAGGCGAACGACAGACCGTCCGTGCCGAAGGAAGAGGACTGGTAGGCGCTGACGTCGATGCCTCGCAGCATGGGGGCTCCTCGAAATGTTCGGTGGGGAACGGGAGTTGACGCCCGCTCACTCTGGCACTTCCCGGATGCCCGCCGGGCGGGAGAGGAAAAATCACACCGGTGACGCCGGAGATGTCGGTGGGGACGTTCGGACCGGGACATCCGGACCCGGGCGTCGCGCCCTCAAACCCCTCGGACGGCAGACCTGCCCTGGCGTGCGCGCACTCTGCCCCGACGCCCCTGGAGACGGCGGACCTGAGCTGCGAGCGTTTCGGTAGGTCCGGCAGAAGGCCGCCATGTGTGCCTTCCGTGTACACGGACCCACATCCCAGCACGAGGAAAGGTGCAATTTTTTTCATGTTCAGAGTAAGAATCGGGGCTCGGAAAGCCGGCCTGATAGCAGGGCTCGCGTTGGTCTCGGCCGTGTCCCTGACGGCTTGTGGGAGCGGCTCGGCCTCTCCTGCGGGCGATCTCTCGGTACAGCAGGGCGACATGCGGCAGGCCCAGCCCGACTACCCCACCGCTGATCCACAGGCCTCGGGATCCACCGATACGTCCTGGTCCGCCTTGAATCCCGAGTACCCCACCAACCCGCAGGTCTCGGGTGCCCCCGATCCCGGCGAGGCCGGCGTACCCGGGTACCCCACCAACCCGCAGGTCTCGGGTGCCCCCGATTCCGGCGAGGCCGGCGTACCCGGATACCCCACCGCCGGCCCGCAGCCGTCCGGATCCCCGTACTCCTCCGCGCCCGTGGAGGACCAGCAGCCCGGCTACCCCGTCGGGGCGCAGCAGCCCTCCCAGCCCCAGGCGTCCCTGGGCGCCTCCGGATAGCCGTCCTCAAGGCCGGCGGCGAGGCGCTCGGGTGTGACCCCCGCACGCACCGCGTCGTACCGGGTCGTACCGGGTCGTGACGACTGGGCGAGAGGGCCGACCGCGAGCCCGACCGACACCTCGTGGGAGGTGGCGGTCGGGCTCCTCGCGGTGCGGACGTGCGGGAAGCGCCCCCTGGGAGGACCGGGACGGACGGTTCTCAGCACTCGATGATGTTCACCGCGAGCCCGCCCCGCGCCGTCTCCTTGTACTTGACGGACATGTCCGCGCCCGTCTCCTTCATCGTCTTGATGACCTTGTCCAGGGACACCTTGTGCGAGCCGTCGCCGCGCATCGCCATCCGCGCGGCGGTGACCGCCTTCACCGCGGCCATGCCATTGCGCTCGATGCACGGGATCTGGACCAGGCCGCCCACCGGGTCGCAGGTCAGGCCCAGGTTGTGTTCCATGCCGATCTCGGCCGCGTTCTCCACCTGCTCCGGGGAGCCGCCCAGCACCTCGGCCAGCGCGCCCGCCGCCATCGAGCAGGCCGAGCCGACCTCGCCCTGGCAGCCGACCTCGGCGCCGGAGATCGAGGCGTTCTCCTTGAAGAGCATGCCGATCGCGCCCGCCGCGAGCAGGAAGCGGACGACGCCCTCCTCGTCGGCGCCGGGCACGAAGTCCATGTAGTAGTGGAGCACCGCCGGGATGATGCCTGCCGCGCCGTTGGTCGGGGCGGTCACCACCCGGCCCCCGGCCGCGTTCTCCTCGTTGACGGCCATCGCGTAGAGGGTGATCCACTCCATGGCCAGGGTCGCCGGGGCGCCCTCCGAGCGCAGCTTGCGCGCGGTGGTCGCGGCGCGGCGGCGCACCTTCAGGCCGCCGGGCAGGATGCCCTCGCGGGACATGCCGCGCGCCACACAACGCTTCATCACCCGCCAGATCTCCAGCAGTCCGGCGCGGATCTCCTCCTCGGTGCGCCAGGACAGCTCGTTCTCCAGCATCAGCGCGGAGATGGACAGCCCCGTCTCGCGCGTCAGTCGCAGCAGTTCGTCGCCGGTGCGGAAGGGGTACTTCAGGACGGTGTCGTCCAGCTTGATGCGGTCGGCGCCGACCGCCTCCTCGTCGACGACGAACCCGCCGCCCACCGAGTAGTACGTCCTGGTCAGCAGCTCGGTGCCGGAGGCGTCGTACGCCCACAGGGTCATGCCGTTGGCGTGGTAGGGGAGGGCCTTGCGGCGGTGCAGGACGAGGTCGTCGTCGAAGGAGAAGGCGATCTCGTGCTCGTCCAGGAGGTTCAGCCGCCCGGACTCCTTGACCGCGGCGACGCGGTCGTCGGCGCGCTCCACGTCCACCGTGCGCGGGGAGGCGCCCTCCAGGCCGAGCAGCACCGCCTTGGGGGTGCCGTGGCCGTGGCCGGTGGCGCCCAGTGAGCCGTACAGCTCGACGCGGACCGAGGCGACGGAGTCCAGCAGTTCCTCGTTGCGCAGCCGGAGCGCGAACATGCGGGCCGCGCGCATCGGGCCGACGGTGTGGGAGCTGGACGGGCCGATGCCGATCGAGAACAGGTCGAAGACCGAGATGGCCACGGGCGGACTCCTCTGGGCGGGGTGGTGCGAGGCGGGGCGTGGCCGCCGCTCCCGCGCGGTGTGGGCGCGGGCACGGCGGCCGGGGTCCCGGGGCGCGCGCGGGTGCGGCGCGCCCCGGGATGGGGCGGGTGGGCGAGCGGACACGTGCGCCCGCTCGGGACGTACGGGTGCCGCGCACGCCCGGTGACGTGCTACTTGCGCACGCCCGGTGACGTGCTACTTGCGCACGCCCGGGTACAGCGGGCGCGCCGTGACGAGTGCCGCGACGCGCGCCTTCAACGCCTCCGCGTCGAAGGACGGCTTCAGCGCCTCGGCGATGACGTCCGCGACCTCCGCGAAGTCCCGCGCCCCGAATCCGCGCGTGGCGAGCGCGGGCGTGCCGATGCGCAGCCCCGAGGTGACCATCGGCGGACGCGGGTCGTCGGGTACGGCGTTGCGGTTGACCGTGATGCCGATCTCGTGCAGCCGGTCCTCCGCCTGCTGCCCGTCCAGCGCGGAGTCGCGCAGGTCGACCAGGACCAGGTGGACGTCGGTCCCGCCGGACAGCACGGACACGCCGTGCTCCCGGACGTCGTCCCGCACCAGCCGTTCGGCCAGGACGCGCGCGCCCTCCAGCGTACGACGCTGGCGGTCGGCGAACTCCTCGGAAGCCGCGACCTTGAAGGCGACCGCCTTGGCGGCGATCACATGCTCCAGCGGACCACCCTGCTGACCGGGGAAGACAGCCGAGTTGATCTTCTTGGCCAGGTCGGCCGTGGAGAGGATCACACCGCCGCGCGGGCCGCCCAGCGTCTTGTGGGTGGTCGTGGTGACGACGTGCGCGTGCGGGACGGGGCTGGGGTGCAGCCCCGCCGCGACCAGCCCGGCGAAGTGCGCCATGTCGACCATCAGGTATGCGCCGACCTCGTCCGCGATCCGGCGGAACGCGGCGAAGTCGAGCTGCCGGGGGTACGCCGACCAGCCGGCGACGATCAGCTTCGGCCGGGACTCCTTGGCGAGCCGCTCGACCTCGGCCATGTCGACCCGGCCGCTCTCGCCGTCGACGTGGTAGGCGACCACGTCGTAGAGCTTGCCGGAGAAGTTGATCCGCATGCCGTGGGTCAGGTGCCCGCCGTGCGCGAGGTCGAGGCCCATGATCGTGTCGCCGGGCTTGAGCAGCGCGAACATCGCGGCCGCGTTGGCCTGCGCACCGGAGTGCGGCTGCACGTTGGCGTGCTCGGCGCCGAACAGCGCCTTCACCCGGTCGATCGCGATCTGCTCGACGACGTCGACGTGCTCACAGCCGCCGTAGTAGCGGCGGCCCGGGTAGCCCTCGGCGTACTTGTTGGTGAGGACCGAGCCCTGGGCCTCCATGACCGCGACCGGGGCGAAGTTCTCCGAGGCGATCATCTCCAGGGTGGACTGCTGACGGTCCAGCTCGGCGTCGAGCGCGGCCGCCACGTCGGGGTCGAGCTCGTGCAGCGGGACGTCGAGCAGGGACCCGGAGGACCCGAGGGGCCGGGTGGACTGCTCGGACTCGGGGGACTGGGGGGACAAGGGTGACATGGGGTGCGTCCTCAGCCGGTGATGAAGGCGGTGTACTCGTCCGCGGAGAGCAGGTCGTCCGGGGTGCCGGCGATCCGCACCCTGAACAGCCAGCCGCCCTCGAAGGGCGCGGAGTTGACCAGCGACGGGTCGGCGACCACGTCGTCGTTGATCTCGGTGACCTCACCCGTGACCGGGGCGTACAGGTCGCTGACCGACTTGGTGGACTCCAGCTCACCGCAGGTCTCGCCGGCGGTGACCGTGGAGCCCACGTCGGGGAGCTGGACGTAGACCACGTCGCCGAGCGCGTTGGCCGCGTGCTCGGTGATGCCGACCGTCGAGACGCCGTCCGCGGCGTCCGACAGCCACTCGTGCTCCTTGCTGTAGCGCAGCTGCTG
>Ga0308173_10001890_pt1 | contig 10821 bp, 8 predicted proteins | sample PhyPR1_FD_203716 | JGI IMG/M metagenome (GOLD analysis project Ga0308173, IMG submission 203716) | Soil microbial communities from UC Gill Tract Community Farm, Albany, California, United States - DLSLS.P.R1 | ecosystem: Environmental > Terrestrial > Soil > Agricultural land | place: USA... | reverse complement strand
GAAGCCCGAGCCGCTCAATCCGGAGCTGCACGGCAAGCTGGGCGTCAAGACCATCGACACGCCGTTCAGCTTCGCCAAGTCCGGACATGCCGTGCCGCTCACGGTGGGCGAGTTCCCGCTGGCGGCGATTTCCGGGCCGATCATCTTCGTCGGCGACGACAAGATGCCGATCGCGGTCATGGGCCTGAACGCCGGCGACAACATGTTCGTGCAGGAGAACGGCCTGTTCGAGCCGGGCGTCTACATCCCCGCCTACATCCGCCGCTATCCGTTCGTGTTCGCCACCGACGACACCCAGGACCGCATGGTGCTGTGCATCGACCGGGCGGCGGACTTCATCGTGGAGGGCGGCGAGATGCCGTTCTTCGAGGCGGACAACCAGCCCAGCGACTACACCAAGCGCTGCATGGAGTTCTGCAACAACTTCGAGACCGAGCGCCGGCGCACGGTCGCGTTCGTGCAGCTCCTGAAGGACCTCGACCTCTTCGAGACCAAGACCGCCACCTTCACGCCGACCAATCCCGACGGCACGCCGGCGGAAACCCAGAAGATCGCCGAATATTTCGGCGTGTCGGAGGAGAAGCTGAACAAGCTTCCGGCGGAGAAGTTCATCGAGCTGCGCGACAACGGCGCGCTCGGCCAGATCTATGCGCACCTGATGTCGCTGGTGGGCTGGGACCGGCTGGTGGCGCTGGCCATGGCCCGCGCGCCCGCCCAGCCGCAGGCCGCCAACGCTTAGACCCCGCTCAGCGCCGCATTGCCGACACCCTTGCGCGCTTGGTCGCGGGCCCGATGACCTCGCGCCTCAAATCCCTCGTGCTCGCGCTCGCATTGCCCGTGCTCACGGCGGTGGCCGCGACCCACGCCCACGCGGAGCGCTATTCCCCCGCCGCGCTCGCGGTGCTCGCCCAGGCGCGGGCGGCGAGCGGCGGCGCGGGCTGGAACCTGCTGCGCGGCTGGCATGAGACGGGCCAGGACGGCGGCCTGCGCTACGAGGCCTGGCTCGATCCCGTGCGCTACGGGATGCGCGTCGAGACGCACGAGCCCGCCGGCCTGCACATCCACGGCTTCAACGGCGGCGGCGATTGGCAGATCTACCCCGATGGGCGGGTCACGGGCGTCGACGATCGCCCGACGGTGGCGGCGGCGCGCACCGAGGCGTTCTTCCGCGTCCACGCCTATTTCTACACCGGCCGCTTCGACGCCAAGGCCGAGGCGCTGGGCGTCCGCCGCGGGCCCGCCGGCGCCGCCTTCGACGTGCTGCGCATCCAGCCGGTGGGCGGGCGGCCGCGCGAGCTGTGGTTCGACCGCCGCACGCATCTTCTCGCCCGCATGGTCGACCGCACGGGGCCGCGCCCCATGACCGTGTCCTACTCGGACTACCGCAAGGTGGGGCCGGTGCGCGTCCCGTTCCGGATCCGCAGCGAGGACGGCGATCCCGCCCACGCCGAGCGCGAGCGGGTGATCGAGGCCTTGAGCTTCACGCCGGCGGACCGGACGATGTTCAGCCTGCCGCGTCAGCGCGCGGCTCAGTAGATCAGCGCCTCGCGCCGCGCCTCCAGCCAGGCCGCCTCATCGGTCCGGGCGAGCGCGTCCAGGTCGGCCGGCTCGGCCGCCGGATCGTCGACCCATTCGCGCAAGCCCGGTCCCCCGTTGATCACGTCGATGGCCAGCTTCTCGAGCTCGTACTCGTAAGGAAAGTCGCGCCACAGCGGATAGTCCGGGTAGAGCCGCCGGATCGCCTTGAACGCCAGCGCCTGCACCCGCCACGGCCGGAAGCGGGCGTGGTCGTAGACCGGCCCTTCGGTGTGGATCTGCACGCCTGCGCAAAGCTGCTTCACGTGCTTGTGGAAGGTCGGCTCGAACCAGCAGTCGCGGAGCGCGCAGCCCGCCAGCCACTCGGGCGCGAGGCGGCGCATCTCGGCCGCGACGGCGCGGGCGTCGATGTCCGGCGCGCCGAACAGCTCCAGCGGCCGGGTGGTGCCGCGGCCCTCCGAGAGCGTCGTGCCCTCCAGCATCACCGTCCCGGCGTAGGCCCGCGCCATCCACAGGTTCGGCGCGTTGGGAGAGGGGTTCACCCAGACCCGCTCGCCGAGCGGCCAGCCGAATCCAGGCCCCTCGTCCGGGCGCCAGCCCTGCATCTCGATGACCCGGTAGTCGACGTCCAGATCGAAGTGGCGGACGAACCAGCGGCCGAGCTCGCCCAGCGTCAGGCCGTGGCGCATCGGGATCGGCCCGGCGCCGACGAAGCTCTCCCAGCCGGGCCGAAGCGTCAGCCCCTCGACCGGCCGGCCGACCGGGTTCGGCCGGTCCAGCACCCACACCGCCTTGCCGTGCTGGGCGGCCGCCTCCAGCACGTAGAGCAGGGTGGTCACGAAGGTGTAGATCCGGCAGCCCAGGTCCTGCAGATCGATGAGCACCACGTCGAAGGTGTGCATCGACTGCCCGGTCGGGCGGCGCACTTCGCCGTAGAGGCTGAACACCGGCACCCCGTGCATCGGATCGTCGAAATCCGGGCTCTCGACCATGTTGTCCTGCTTGTCGCCGCGCAGCCCGTGCTGCGGGCCGAAGGCGGCGGAGAGCTTCATGCCCGGCAGCGCCGCCAGCGCATCGAGCGAGTGCGTCAGGTCCTGCGTGACCGAGGCGGGGTGCGCCACCAGCGCGACGCGCCGGCCCTCCAGCGGCTTCCTGAGCTCGGGCTCGGCGATCAGCCGGTCGATGCCGAATTTCATGGCCGCTCCGTTACGGGAAGTTCGCGCGCGAAGCCAATCGCGTCGTGGAAGTCGGGCCGCCGGCCCGGATGCGCCAGCGCCCAATAGGAGGAGCGCCCGCTCGTCTCGGCGATCACCGCGCTCAGCCCCAGCCGCCAGGGCGCCTCGGCCGGAAGGTCGGTCCCGCCGAGGCCGAGGCTCACCTCCAGCTCCAGCCGCTCGCCCGCGCGGCGCAGCGCGATCAGGGGCTGGGCGATCTCCTGCGCCGGCCGCATGCGTTCCCGGTAGCCGTCGAACCGATAGGCCGCCCACCGCGACGACGGCGACAGGTTGAACTCATAGTAGGCCGAGCCCTCGCCAGCGCGGACGAAGGCCTCGAAGCAGGTGGTCTTCCAGAGCTCGTCCGTGCGCTCGGCCGGGGCGGGCGGCGGCACGGTCAGCCCGTCGGTGACTCCCCTCGCCACATAGCGCAGCCGCAGGACGCCCGCGCTCGACCGCTCGACCTTCACCGCGATGGCGGACACGGCGTCGCACGAAAAGGCCGGATGTCGGATCAGCTCGGCCCGCATGCGCCGTCTCAGCGGGCGAAGACGCCGCGGGTGAGACAGGAGAAGACCAGCCGCCCCGCCTCGTCCAGGAGATCGTGCTGGCAGATCACGATGCCCTTGTCCTCGCCCACCGGGTCCTTGGCCATCACCGTCATGCGGCCGCGCAGCAGCTCGCCCACCGGCGGGTTCCTCACCCAGCGCAGCGCGTCGACCCCCAGCCGCTTGGTCTGCGGCCAGTCGGTGTGCGCCACCGCATCCAGCTTGGCCCAGATCGCGTAGACCATGGCGTCCGGCGCGCCGCGCTCCGCCGCCCAGCCGGGGGTGAAGGCCGCGATGAAGCTCGCCAGCACCTGCGGCTCCACGGCCATCGCCCCCAGGGAGACGACCTGTCCGATCTCGATCTCGTCGAAGCGGGCGGGCACGGCGGACTCTCCAAGGGCGGGGCGATTCGCCGATGATGGCGGGGTGCGGCCCCCTCCGTCGAGCCTCGCTTTGCGCGGCCGCCCCGGAGAGGCCATATAGCCGCGGGATCCTGTCGCGGGGCGAGGTTCGAAGGTGATGATGCGCTGGCTTGCAGCCATGCTGGCCGCCCTGGCCTTTTGCGGCGCCGCCCGCGCGCAGGCTGTCGACACCGGCCATCTCACGGCCGAGCTGGTGTCGCAGACGCAAGGGATCGCGCCGGGCCAGACCGTGTACGTGGCGCTGCGCCAGAAGATCCAGGACGGCTGGCACACCTACTGGCGCAACGCCGGCGATTCCGGCGAGGCGACGACGCTCGCCTGGACGCTGCCGGCGGGCTGGAAGGCCGGCGCCTTCGTCTGGCCGACGCCCAGGCGGCTGCCGGTCGGGCCGCTGGTGAACTATGGCTACGAGGGCGAGGTGCTGCTGCCCGTCCCGGTGATCGCCGCGGCCGACGCGCGGCCCGGCCAGACCGCCGTGCTGACGGCCAAGGCGTCCTTCCTGGTCTGCAAGGAGATCTGCGTCCCGGAGGACGCCCGGCTGCAGATCGCCCTGCCGGTGACCGCCGCCCCGGCGCCGCCGGATCCGACATGGGCCGCGCCGATCGCCAAGGCGCTCGCCGCCGCCCCCCGGTCCGCGGCCCTCACCGCCGCCTTCGCCAGGCGCGGCCAAGCCGTGGCGCTCGGGATCGTGGGCGGACCGCTGAAGGGCGCGGACGTCCGCGACGCCTACTTCTATCCCTACGACTCCACCGTCATCGACCACGCCAAGCCGCAGGGCCTCGACCGCGGCCCCGCCGGCCTGACGCTGACGCTCGTCCCCGGCTACGCCTTCCAGGGGGGTGCCCAGCCGAAGGCGCTGGCGGGCGTTCTCGCCATCGACGGGAAGGCTTACGAGCTCACCGCCGCGCCCGGCCCGCTGCCGGCCGGCGCCGGCGGCCTGGGCCCGCCGCTCCCGAAGGCGGCGCTGGGCGGGAGCCTCAGCCTGCTTCCGGCGGCGCTCTTCGCCTTCCTGGGCGGGCTGATCCTCAACCTGATGCCCTGCGTCTTCCCGGTGCTCGCCATGAAGGCCGCCTCGCTGGCCGCGCATGGCGGGCGCGAGCAGGCGCAGGCGCGCCGCCACGGCCTGGCCTTCGGCGCGGGCGTCCTGGCCGCCTTCCTGGCGCTCGCGGCGGCGCTGATCGCGCTGAAGGCCGCGGGCGCGGCCGTGGGCTGGGGCTTCCAGCTGCAGTCGCCGCCGGTGGTCGCGGTGCTGGCGCTGCTGATGACCGCCGTCGCGCTCAACCTCTCCGGGGTGTTCGAGGTCGGGACCTCGCTGCAGGGCGCGGGATCGAGCCTCGCCGCGCGCGGGGGGCTGGCGGGCGACGTGTTCACCGGCGTGCTGGCCGTGGTCGTGGCGGCGCCCTGCACGGCGCCGTTCATGGGCGCGGCCGTGGGCTGGGCCCTGACCCAGCCGCCGGCCGCGGCGCTTGCGGTCTTCCTGGCGCTCGGCCTGGGCTTCGCCGCGCCGTTCGTGGCGGTGACCTTCGTCCCCGGCTTGCTGGCGCGCCTGCCGCGGCCGGGGCCCTGGATGGAGGTGTTCCGCAGGGTGCTCGCCTTCCCGATGTACGCCGCCGCCGCGTGGCTCGTCTGGGTGCTGACCATCCAGGCGGGCGAGGCGGCGCTCGCCCGCATCCTGGCCGCCGCCATCGTGCTCGCGTTCGCCGCCTGGCTGCTGGGCCTGGAGCAACGTCGTCAGGCCGTGGCGGCCGACGGCCGGCGCGGCGCTCTCGGACTGCTCGGCGTGGCGCTCGTCGCGGTCGCGACGGTGGCGGTGATCTCACCGCCGTACGGCCAGGGGGCAGCCCGGGCGCAGGCCGCCCCGCGGGCCGACCTGGCCGGCTCGTCCTACTCGCCCGAGAAGCTCGCCGCCCTGCGCGCCGACGGCAAGCCGGTGTTCGTCAACTACACCGCCGCCTGGTGCGTGAGCTGCCAGGTCAATGATCTCGTCGTGCTCTCCACTCGTCCGGTCGCCCAGGCCATGAAGCGCGACGGCTTCACCTACCTGAAGGCCGACTGGACGCGCCGAGACCCGGCGATCGCCGCCGAGCTCGCCCGCTTCGGCCGGGCCGGCGTGCCGCTGTACCTGGTCTATGGCGCGGGCGGGGCCCAGCCGGTGATCCTGCCCGCCATCCTCACCCAAGGCGTCGTCATCCACGCCCTCGACGCCGGCGCCGCGAAGGCGGGGTGATGGGGTTCACGCGTCGGACAGCATTGGTCGCGCTCACGGCGCTGGGGATCGCTGGGCCGGCCCTCGCCGGGCCGCAGATCGATCAGCCTGCGCCCGACTTCCAGGCCACGGACGCCAGCGACCGGGTCCGCGCGCTCGCCGACGACCGCGGCAGGATCGTCGTCCTCGAGTGGACCAGCGACGCCTGCCCCTACAGCCACAAGCACTACGATTCCGGGAACATGCAGCGCCTGCAGGCCAAGGCCCGCCGCCAGGGCGTCGTCTGGTTCACCGTGATGACCGCGCCCAGGACCAGCGCCGAGTACATGACCCCGCCCGAGGTGCGCGCCTGGAAGAGGAAGGTCGGCTCGCACGCCACCGCCGTGCTGATCGATTCCGACGGCCGGCTCGCCCGCGCCTATGAGGCCAAGACCACGCCACACATGTTCGTCATCGATCGCGACGGGCGGCTCGTCTACATGGGCGGCATCGACGATCGCCCCTTCACCGACCCCAAGAGCCTGAAGGGCGCCGACAACTACGTGGCCGACGCGCTGGCGGACCTCGAGGCACATCGCCCGATCGCCCATCCCGTGACCCGCCCCTACGGCTGCAGCGTCAAGTATCCACCCCTGTCGTGATGGCGAGGATGCAGCCGCATGGACCCGCCTGAGACCGAGGCCGCCTGGACGAGGCTCGAGGCCGCAGCGGCCGGCGCGGCCGCGCGCCGGATCGCGGATCTCTTCAAGGCCGAGCCCGAGCGTCTGGCGCGGCTGTCGCTCAGCGCCGCCGGCCTCGACCTCGATTTCTCCAAGCAGCCCTGGTCGCTGGCCGACCTGGAGGTCTGCCTGGACCTGGCCCGCGCCTCGCAGGTCGAAGCCGCGCGCACGGCGCTGTTCGCGGGCGAGGCCGTCAACCGTTCGGAGCGCCGCGCCGCGCTGCACATGGCGCTCCGTGCGCCGCAAGGCGCCGGGTTCCGCGCCGACGGGACGCCGGTCTCGCGCGAGGTGGAGGCGATGCGGGCCAGGATGCGGAGCTTCGCCGAGGCGGTCCGCTCCGGCGCCAGGCGCGGCGCGACCGGCAAGCCCTTGCGCGCCATCGTCCATATCGGCATCGGCGGCTCGGATCTCGGACCCAGGCTGGTCTGGGAGGCGCTGAAGCCGCTCGACCCTGAGATCGACCTGCGTTTCGCCGCCAACGTCGACCCGGCCGAGCTCGCCCAGGCGCTGAGCGGGCTCGATCCGGCCGAGACGCTGGTCGTGGTGGTCTCCAAGACCTTCACCACGCTGGAGACGCTGACCAACGCGGAGGCCGCGCGCGGCTGGCTGCGCGCGGCGCTGGGGCCGAGAGGCGACAGTCATCTCGTCGCCGTCTCCGCCGCGCCCGACAAGGCCCAGGCTTTCGGGGTCGCACCCGATCAGGTGTTCGCCTTCTGGGACTGGGTCGGGGGTCGCTACTCGGTCTGGTCGGCGGTCGGCCTCTCCTGCGCCGTGGCGCTCGGGTTCGAGGCGTTCGAGCGCCTGCTCGCGGGCGGCGCGGCGATGGACGCCCATTTCCGGCAGGCGCCTCTGGAGGTGAATGCGCCGGTCCTGCTGGCGCTGGCCCACGTCTTCAACGGAGACGGGCTGAAGCGCCGCGTCCGCGCCGTCGTGCCCTACGCCCAGCGGCTTCGCCTCTTCGCCGCGTTCCTGCAGCAACTCGAGACCGAATCCAACGGCAAGCGCGTCGACGCGGAGGGCCGCCCGGTCGCCCATGCCACCGCGACCGCCGTGTTCGGCGACGCCGGCACCAACGGCCAGCACGCCTTCTTCCAGTACCTGCACCAGGGGACGGACGTGGTTCCGGTCGACATCGTGGCCGTGCGCGGGGGCTCGGACGGCGACCCCGCCGCGCAGCGCAGGCTGCTCGCCAACGCGGTCGCCCAGGCCGAGGCGCTGATGGTCGGACGCTCCGAGGCCGAGGTCCGCGCCGAGCTCGAGGCCGCCGGCCGCCCGCCGGCCGAGATCGACGCGCTCGCCCCGCAGCGCGCCTTCCCGGGCGACCGGCCCTCGAGCTTCATCCTGCTCGACCGGCTCGATCCCGAGCGGCTGGGCGCGCTGATCGCGCTCTACGAGCACAAGGTGTTCGTGGAGGGTGTGCTCTGGGGGATCAACTCCTTCGACCAGTGGGGCGTCGAGCTCGGCAAGACCCTCGCCGTCCGCGTGCTCTCGGAGCTCGAAGGCGGAAGGGCCGGTCCCCACGACCCCTCCACCGCCGCCCTGATCCAGAAGTTGAACCTACCCCCCTCGGGCCGCTCCGCGTAGGAGTGGCGTTGTCGGTCCGGCGAAGGCAAGATCGTCTTTAGGTCGGATGCCGCATTGCGCGGCGGGCTCTGGGGCAGGGATTCATGAACAAGCTCAACGGAACGGCGTTCGCCATCGGCCTGGCGCTCATGTGCGCGGCGCCCGTGGCCGTCACCTACGCACAGCAGCCGCCGGCCCCCGCCGATGCGCTCACCGATCCGGCCCTGAAAGCCAAGGAGGTGATCGCGTTCATCGGGCTGAAGCCCGGCGAAACGGTGGCCGACATCGTGGCGGGCCGCTTCGTGCGCGCGGAAAGCCAGGCGGTCGGCCCCAAAGGCAAGGTCTACGCGGTCATGCCGGCGGAGGTGGTCAAGGCGCACCCGGAAGTCGTGGGCCTGCTCAAGACGACCGCCTCGCAGCCCGCCTACGCCAATGTCGTGGTCTCGACGCCGCCGATCGACCACATGGACCTGCCGAAGGGTCTCGACGCGGTGTTCATCCGCCAGAACTACCATGACCTGCACGACAAGTTCATGGGCCCGGCCGACGTGCCGGCCTTCAACAGGGCGGTCTATGCGGCGCTGAAGCCGGGCGGCGTGTTCGTGGTGCTGGACCACGCCGCGCCGGGGACGGGCCTCTCGGCCACCGAGACCCTGCACCGCATCGATCCCGCCGCCGTGAAATCGGAGGTCGAGGCCGCCGGCTTCAAGTTCGACGGCTCGAGCGACGTCCTCGCCAACCCCGCCGACGACCACACCAAGATGGTCTTCAACCCCGCCATCCGCGGCAAGACCGACCAGTTCCTGTTCCGCTTCCGCAAGCCCCGCTGAGGCGCGCGGCGGCCTCATTCGAAACCGCAGAAGACGCAGAAAACGTCGAAAGCTCCGCCGGATTCTTCTGCGTATTCTCGTGGATGCGGCTGGGACATCGAGGCGTGCCGTCGCCGGGCCTCGCCCACTTTATCCCGCTCGTCCCCGCGGAGGCGGGGACCCAAGCTGAGCCTCGACCGCACAGGCTGAGCTCGATGCCGTCTCAGCATGGACCCCCGCCTCCGCGGGGGTGAGCGGGAAGCGGAGTTCGACGCGGCGCCGCCGCGTCCCTCCGGCTGAGCCGGATTCGCTTTCTTCAGCTTTCTCCGCTATATGCGCCGCCCCATGAGCGGCAACGCGCAGCATCGCCGGCCCCACCATCCGACCCTCGCGGGATCGGGACAGGACCGCTTGCCCTAAGCGCCGCCGCCCGAGCCCCGCCGACGCGGCCGGGGCTCCCACACAGCTCCGTCCGTCGCGACCGCCTCCAGCAGGATCCGACGCATGGACGACCTTCCTTCTCAGAACCCTTCCTTGAGCGCCGGCGCGGCAACCGCTAAGCGCGCAGGCATGACCGACGCCTCACGCCCGGAAGCCCGCAACCCCCGCGGCTTCGTCGACCGCCGCGCCCGCGACCTCGCGGCCGAGCGCGCGATCCTGGCGTCGGTCTCGGCGGTCTACGAGCGCTACGGCTTCGAGCTGCTGGAGACCCCGGCCTTCGAATACGCCGATGCGCTCGGCAAGTTCCTGCCCGACGCCGACCGGCCGAACGAGGGCGTGTTCGCCCTGCAGGACGACCCGGATATCGATTCTGGGCAGTGGCTGGCGCTGCGCTACGACCTGACCGCGCCGCTCGCCCGCTTCGCGGCGCAGAACTGGACGACGCTGCCGAAGCCGTTCCGCCGCTACGCCTTTGGCCTGGTGTGGCGCGACGAGAAGCCGGGCCCCGGCCGCTATCGCGAGTTCGTGCAGTGCGACGCCGACACCGTGGGCTCCGCCCGGCCCGAGGCCGACGCGGAGATCATCGCCATGGCCGCCGAGGGCCTGGTCGCGGCCGGCGCCCCGGAAGGCGCGGCGATCCTGAAGATCAACAGCCGCAAGCTGCTCAACGGCCTGATGACCGCGGCGGGCGTCGTCGAGGAGGGTCAGAAGCTGGCGGTGCTGCGCGCCGTCGACAAGCTCGATCGGCTGGGCGAGGGCGGCGTGCGCCGGCTGCTCGGCGAGGGCCGCCTCGACGAATCCGGCGCCTTCACCAAGGGCGCGGGCCTCACCGCCGATGCGGCCGAGCGGGTGCTCGCCTTCACTCGCGCCGGCGCCGGGCGCGGGGAGACCCTGGACCGCCTCGCAAACGTGATCGGCGGCTCGGCGGAGGGCGACGAGGGCCTAGCCGAGCTGGCGGCCATCGAGGCGGCGCTCACGAGCCTCGGCCTCGGACCCGACCGCGCCGTCTTCGATCCATCGGTCGTGCGTGGGCTGGAGTACTACACCGGCGCCGTCTTCGAGGCCGAGCTCCTGCTCGAGACCAAGGACGAGCGCGGCCAGGCGGTGCGCTTCGGCTCGGTGGGCGGCGGCGGCCGCTACGACGACCTCGTGGCCCGGTTCACCGGCGAGCGCACGCCCGCCACCGGCTTCTCCTTCGGGGTCTCGCGGCTGGCCGCCGCGCTCCGGGCCGCCGGGCGCGACCCGGCCGGCGAGGTCCGCGGGCCCGTGGTGGTGATCGCGTTCGACCAGCGCCGCATGGCCGACTACTTCGCCGTCGCGGCCGAACTGCGCGCCGCCGGGATCGCCGCCGAGGTCTATCTCG
>Ga0308173_10001889_pt1 | contig 10825 bp, 6 predicted proteins | sample PhyPR1_FD_203716 | JGI IMG/M metagenome (GOLD analysis project Ga0308173, IMG submission 203716) | Soil microbial communities from UC Gill Tract Community Farm, Albany, California, United States - DLSLS.P.R1 | ecosystem: Environmental > Terrestrial > Soil > Agricultural land | place: USA... | reverse complement strand
CCCAGGACTGACCGGGCCACCTTCGGCAGGTCATTGACCATCTCCTCATACCGGACATAAACCCCTTGCGCTCCAATGCGTGGGAGCATGGCCAGCCAGAAGTTCATCACATTCGCATACTGCGTCACCGTGCCATCCATCGTCAGGTAAGCCGAACTCGTGGGGGTAAGCGTCAAAGCTTGCTGGAAACAGCTCAGCGCCACGTCACGGGGGTCGCGCAGTGCGACCAGGAACTTCGTCTCCGGGAACACCCGCGTAAGGACCGGCACCATCACATTCAGCCCGGGATTCTTGTCCACAAGCAGGCGGCCGCCGATGGGCTGGCGCAGGAACAATTCCGCGCAGCGGAAATAGTTCTCACGCAGTTCACGGAGCATGCTCGGCGGAGCTGAATCAAGCATCTGAAAAATACCGGCCCCCGCGGGGAAATCTTTCGCCATGGGCCGGTATATCTCATCGTGAATCAGCGTGGTCTCTTCCAGACTGATAACGTCGCTGTGGGCATCGAGGACTTGTTCGAGCAAAGTGGTGCCCGAGCGCGGATGACCCGCGAGCAAGGCAATGCGCCGGTGGGGCTGAAGCTTGGCACCCTCGCCACGCCAACGATCCAGGATGGAGGTAGTGATCGATTGCGCCATTTCCTGGTTAAGCTTCTGCATCAACTGGAGCGGTGCTGCCAACGGCGCCGCCTGCGGGCGTTGAATCGCCTTCCCTTCCAACAACGCGCTCATCGCCTCGTCGTACTGGCCGGCCGCATCCAAAATCCCAGCCAGGGCGTAAGCCGCCCGCGTGCGTGTTAAGACGTCAGCGGCGGAGTTGGCCATGAGTTGGTGAAATTGCGATTCCGCCTCGTTGATTTGGCCGCGCTTTTGCTTGAGCACTGCTTCCTTAAGCAGCACGCGCGGATCGTTCCGAGCGGTCCGGGCCGCGCGCTCCACTGCTTCAGCAGCTTCGTCGACCCGATCCTCGAGCAAGTATATGTCTGCCAGGGAAATCAACGCATCCATCGAGACCCCTTTTTTCTCGCTCGCCCGCTCGAGATAACCCTGCATCAAATCGAGATTCTTGAAAGTCGAACAAATCGCTGCCGCTTCCTGCAAAATATGAATGCTGCCTTGCGAAACTTGCAACGCTTTCTCGATGCACCGCTCGACGGCGGAATAGTCATAACGCAGCCCGTGCGCGCGCGCGAGGTTGAGATGGAGGCTCGGGTTGGAAGGCTCTTTCTGCGTTGCCAGTTCAAGCAAGCTGATGCTTTTCTGGTAATCCTGTCGGCTCCAGGCCTCGCTGGCTTCCGCGCAAAGCCGCTCGATTGCCTTGTTTGGTTTGTTTGGATGCGGATGGCTCATCTAAAACAGTTTTTGATTCTGAGGGCGAAGCGGAAAATGTCCACCGGATTCGCGCCTTGAAAACGCGATTACGTGCTGTAAAACAGAAAGGCCGCCATTGCTGGCGGCCTTTGCGTTCATCAAATCACCATCACGCTTTTCGGCGACGGAGGAACACCATCCCGAGACCACCGACCGCGCCCAGGGCGAGCGTCGACGGTTCAGGCACAAGCGAAGCGCCAAGGCTGACTGAGGGATCGTAAATATCTCCCTTGAAACCGACCAGGTAACCGAAGTTTGCGCCTAGTTGGCCAACCCCGATCGGGCGGTTTAAAGTGTCGCCGTAGGTGCCCTTGGTTGCATTTCCCAGCAGCAGCGGTCCGCCGTTAACCTGCATGATCGCCGTTCCCGTCACATCGCCGCCCACCATTGAAGTAGCATCGAACGAGAGCTGCACGTGGTACCAGGTGTTTGGCAGGACAGTCGTGGAAACCGCGGTCGACTCAGCCCCGAGGTCGTTCGCAAACGTCATTTGAAGCGAGGCCGAACCGCTGGTCGTCACCAACTGCAGCGATTCAGTGCCTGCGTAATCAAGAAGCTTTTGTGTGTGACCAAAGGAAGTGGAATCCGTCCCATTCCACATAAATGAGAGATTGTAGGTGAAGCCACCCGCAGTGAAAATTGATGTGTTATTGAGCAACGCATTCGCGGTGGTCAAAGCGGCGCCGGCAGTGGTGAGGATCGATTGAGTACCGGCCAGCGCTCCCGGCGGGACTGCCGCATCCAAAGCCAGAGTCCCAACGGTATGGCCGTTGTTACCCCCGGCGCTCACGTCGGTTATCACCGTGCCGGTGCCATTCCAGGACGCGGGGAAATTGTATTCAAACACGGGAGTCGTTTGCGCATATGCGCTCGACGCTGCCAGCCCGAAAACGGCAGCGACCGCCGAAATGGGTGTGAACGTTTTTATGTTATTTTTTTTCATCGCAATCTGTTCTCTCAACTGTTTCTGTCAGGTTGGTTCTGACGATTTCCTGGCCCGCGGAGTCGAGAGTAGCAACCAAAATTCGGGGGCTGCAACAAAAAAATGTGACAAACGGCCTTTTCTGGCGTCCGTACATTACACGACGACTTTATTCCCATGTAGGAAGCCAGCGAAGTCTTCCATTCAAAGGCTCCGTGGTGTGCGGTCGCTGCCGTCGTTGCTAACCCGTGACATGGCTCCTTATCCCAGTTCGGACACGCCAGAGCTTGTATGTTTGCAGGGCCTTGCTAAGATAGCGAGAACCGCGCATCGATGAGACACAACCAACGACGAGTTCTGCTGGCACTTGGATGGTACGATTACCGCCTGCATCGAGGCATCGAGAAATACGCGCAAGAAAACGGGTGGTATTTATCCGCCAATCTGACCCGTGAGAAAGTAATTCCCTGGGGCTGGGAAGGCGATGGCATTCTTGCCTGGCTCGGCGCCGGGGACGATCTCGCGGAATTCGTGAAGCACGCGAGGCGGCCGACCGTGGATTTTAGTTTCAGGCGGCCATACCTGCCCTTCGCACGAGTGCTGGAAGACCATACGCACGCCGCGAAACTGGTGGCGGAACACTTCCTCTCGCGCGGGTTCGACAACTTCATGTTTTACAGCGACACGGAGAACTGGTCCTACGAAGAGCGGGGTCACGCATTTGTGGAAACGCTCAAGGAGGCTGACCACGGATGCATGTGGCTGCGCTGGCATCAGTCTGTGGCTTATCGGACGGGCCGTGACCAATGGAAACGAAAACGAAATTGGCTGGCTGCGCGGATGAGGCAAGCGCCGAAGCCACTCGCGATTTTCGCCGCTAATGACGAGCAGGCGATGGATGTGCTTGAATCATGCGAAACCGCGGGGCTCGAAGTGCCGGAACGAGTCGCGATTGTCGGCGCCGAAAATTATCTGCTGGCGGCAGATGCGATGCATACGCCCATTTCGAGTGTCGATACCAACCTGGAGACACTGGGATACCGGGGTGCCGAGCTTCTGGACCGGCTGATGAGCGGGAAACCCGCTCCAAAGGAGCCGATTCGCATCCCTGCCGCCGGACTGGTGCCGCGCAAGAGCAGCGACCTGCTGGCTGTGGACCACGGGGGCGTGGCGCGCAGCTTGCGGTTCATCTGGGAGCACAGCCATGATCCCATAAGCGTGAAGGACCTCGTCGGAGTGGCGGCCATGTCGCGGCGCGGCTTGCACAAAGCTTTTCTCGAGCACCTGGGCCGAACACCCGGACAAGAACTCCATCGCGTGCGCATTGAACGAGCGAAGAAGCTCCTGGCCGAGAGCAATCATAAGATCGAGACGCTCGCCGGCATGTGCGGTTACCAGAGCGCGAATAGTTTTTGCGTGGCCTTTAAGCAGACCACCGGGCTGTCGCCCAAGCAATTCCGGGACAAGCAGGTCTCAAATTGATTCAGGCAGGCTGCTGTTGAGTCAGGCAATGGAGCGTCCCAAACCCGAGCACGAGATCGACTGCGTGAATGCCAATAACCGGACGGTCGTTGAACAAATCTCCTAGAATGCCGAGGGCAACGCGATCGTTTGGATCGTTGAAAGTCGAGACCAAAACCGCGGCGTTGCAGATGTAGAAATTTGCGTAGCTCGCGGGGAGCCGCCAGTCATCAAAGAAAAGTGGGGCAGGCATCGGCAGCGGAATCACCTCCGGCCTCGAACCATCTTCCAGCCGCAGGTCCTGCACGCGTTCCCAATTCTCAGCAAGCGCATGGTAGTTCTGATCTTTCCGGTTCGTCTCACGAATCAGGACCAGTGTGCGGCGATTCACGAACCGACAGATGTCGTCGATGTGGCCGTGGGTGTCATCACCCACTGGTCCGGCGACCAGCCACTGAACATTCTTGACCCCCAGAAAGCTCTTAAGCGTTCCATTGATGTCCTCGCGAGTGAGTCCAGGATTGCGGACCTGCACTTTGGGATCCAGATAACATTCTTCCGTCGTCAGCAGTGTCCCCGAGCCATTCACTTCGATGCCGCCTCCTTCAATGACGAAATCCTTTCCATTATGAGTCGCGTTGAAGAGGCGCTTGCGAAGATGGCGCGCGGCAACTTCGGGAACGCGCCTATCTTTTTCATAATCGTCGTATTTGGCCCAGGCGTTGAAATGGAAATGGACGATCGCGCTCTCTCCTCCCCTGCCCTTGCGCCGGACCATTATCGGGCCACTGTCGCGCGTCCAGCCGCGATTGGTCGGATGAATGATGAACTCGACGTTCTTGAGATTCGCGCGCGCTCGTTGCAAGTAGCTGCGGGCGAGTTTTTCCTCCGCTTTATTTTGGACGAGAATGCGGACCAATTCGCCCTTCGCAACGTTGCGCACGATTTCGCCGTAAACCCAGCGGATCGTATCGAGTTTGCCCGGCCAATCCGTCGGATTGTGCGGCCATCCAAGCCATGTGGCTTCATGTTTCTCCCATTCACCGGGCATGGAATAGCCGAGCGCGGCTGGGGTTTGAAGTTCGAGGCCCGAACGCCCCGCCCTACCAGATGTTTTCTGCTTTGCCATAATCGAGCCGCGGAGGATAGATTCAGGCACTATGCAACGTCGAGAATTTCTGCGAACCACTGCCACCCTTTCCGCGGCCACTCTGATGGGCGCTCATGCGATGGCGGAAACCGATAAGAAAGCCGTTCATTGGCCGATCGGCTCGTTCAATCGGCCCTGGTCCGGCGAGAAAAAGAATTGGGGGCTCGACCCGGCACTCGATGGCATGAAGGATGCCGGATATAAGCTTACCGGTTTGCTCACGCGTGGTCCCAAAGAACCGCTGCTTGGTTCGGATGCGACGCCGGAGTACCTCGATGCCCTCAAGAAGCGGATCACCGCGCGCGGCCTGCGGGTGAATATGGGCGCGTTGCGCAACAAAAACGAACTGCCGCTCGATGAACAAATCAAGGACATGCGCAAGCAGATCGACAACGGCAAGGTCGTCGGCGTCGAGTTCCTCTTGACCTTCGGCGTGGATAAAGCCGACTTCTTTCAGAATTATTACAAGTTGATGCATGATGCCGCAGGCTACGCGCAGGAGCGCGGATTGAAACTTGTGCTCAAACCGCACGGGGGCGCTAGCGGAGCGTCGGAGGAAATCCTCCGCTGCCTGAAAGAGGCGAATCATCCGAATTTTAAAATCTGGTTCGATGCGGGAAACATCATTTACTACACAGGCAAAGATCCCGTGGAACAACTCAAGCCCGTGGTCGAGCACGTGACCGGTTTCTGCGCCAAGGATTGCGACCAGCAGGGCGGAACGGTTTGGCTGGAATTCGGCACCGGCAAAGTGGATTTCCCGGCGGTGTTCGGCGTAATGAAGCAGGCCGGGTTCAATGGCCCAATCATGGTGGAATGCTGCGCCACCGGAGATACGCAGGAAGTGGTGACGGCGAACATGCGGAAGAACCGGGAGTATTTGGAGAAGGTATTTGCGGCGCTCTGAGTGCTGCGAACGCGCTGCCAACAACCCAAAGAAAAGCGCCAGAGGACTGGCGAGTCCAAGACCTGGCGGAGGATCGCGAGCGCCGCGCTTTATCCGACGATGATGTTTACGAGGCGGCGGGGGACCACGATGATTTTCTTAACGGCTTTGCCGTTGATAAACTGGGTTACTTTTTCAGAAGCTTTCGCGGCAGCTTCGAGTTCGGGTTGCCCGATATCCGCGGACACTTTGATCACATCCCGGAGTTTGCCGTTCACTTGCACAGGGATTTCGAGCGTGTCTTCAACCAGCAAAGCGGGATCGAACTTCGGCCAGCCCGCGTAAGCGAGCGGAACAGCGATTCGTGAGCCCTGAGACGTGCTTAGGCTCTGCAACTTTGACCACAGTTCTTCGGCAATGTGTGGTGCAAACGGCTGAAGGAGGATAAGAAAATCCTGCACGACCTTTACCGGTTTCGTTTTCCAGGTCATTGCTTCGTTAACGAAAACCATCAGCGCGGAAATGCCGGTATTGAAGCGCATGCCGTCGAGGTCTTCGGTGACCTTTTTGATGCACGCGTGGAGCGCTTTGAGCTGAGCAGCGTTTGGAGCGTCATCCTGGATTGAGGCGGAGAGCGAGATTTTTTGGAGGAACTCCCCTCCCCTTTCGGGCGTAGCGGTGAGGTTCTGCTCAAACTCAGTTTCGCTCGCTTCATCGACAAACAAACGCCAGACCCGGCCAAGAAAACGATAAACGCCTTCGACACCTTTCGTGTTCCAGGGCTTTGTCATTTCGAGCGGTCCCATGAACATTTCGTAAAGGCGAAACGCATCCGCCCCGTACTCGGCGAGAATGTCATCGGGATTGATCACGTTCCCCCGAGACTTGGACATTTTTTGGCCGTCCTCGCCAAGGATGAGTCCCTGGTTCACGAGTTTGAAAAACGGCTCGGGCGTTGAGACAAAGCCCAGGTCGAAAAGCACTTTGTGCCAAAAGCGGGCGTACAGCAGATGAAGGACAGCGTGTTCAGTGCCGCCCACATACAAACCCACACCCGGCGTGTTCTGACTCTGGTCTTTGGACTCTGGAGTTTGGGGTTTGGAGTTTTTTTCCGTCCCCATCCAATAGCGCTCGGCTTCAGGGCTGCAAAAGGCGTTGTTATTGTGCGTATCCAGATACCGGAGGTAATACCAGCAGCTTCCGGCCCACTGGGGCATGGTGTTGGTTTCGCGGCGCGCGCCGTCCGGCAGGTTGACCCAATCGGTGGCGCGAGCAAGGGGCGGCTGCGCGTCAGTGCCTGGCTTCGGTGTATAATCGTCGAGCTTCGGCGGCAGCAGCGGCAAGGCCGACTCCGGCAGCGCTTCGTGGTAGAAGTCGCCCTTGCCATCGGGCTTCCAGACGATCGGGAAAGGCTCGCCCCAATATCGCTGACGGCTGAAGAGCCAGTCGCGGAGTTTGTATTTGATGGTCTTCGCGCCGAGGCGTTTCGCTTCGAGCCAGGCGGTTATCTGGCGTTTGGCTTCAGGCGTGGCAAGGCCGTTCAGCGAGATCTCGGCGTTGGCTGAGTTTACAGCGATCCCGTCCTCGACGTACCCACGCCAGTCTTTGCCCTCGGGCGGTTGCACGACCTGAACAATCGGCAGATTGAACTTCGTGGCGAACTCCAAATCCCGTTCGTCGTGTCCCGGCACCGCCATAATCGCCCCGGTGCCGTAGCTGGCAAGGACGTAGTCCGCTATCCAGATAGGAATCCGCTCGTGCGTGGTGGGATTAATTGCATACGCGCCTGTAAACACCCCGGTCTTTTCTTTGGTCAATTCCGTCCGCTCGAGGTCAGATTTTTGGGAGACGTCAGCGATGTAAGCACACACGGCTGCTTGTTGGAATTCAGTCGCGATTTGATCCACCAGCTTATGCTCGGGTGCCAGGACCATGTAGGTCGCGCCGAACAATGTGTCGGGACGGGTAGTAAACACGCGAATCTTTGCATCGTAACCCTCGACGTTGAAATCAACTTCCGCGCCTTCGCTCCGCCCAATCCAATTGCGCTGCATTTCCTTCAGCGAATCGCTCCAATCGATCGTCTCAAGGTCCTTGAGCAGGCGCTCCGCAAAAGCGGTGATCCGCAGCATCCATTGCCGCATCGGTTTGCGAACGACCGGAAACCCGCCCACTTCACTCTTGCCGTCCACGACCTCTTCATTCGAGAGAACGGTGCCCAATTGGTCGCACCACCAGACCGGCGCCCAGCCAATATACGCAAGCCGCCAGCCATCGAGGCACGCTCGGCGCTGCTGCGCGCGGTCACTCGGACGCGTCTCTTGCCAAATGCGGTGCATGTTCTCGAGGAACGGGTTATCTTTCCACTGGTCCAGGTGCTCCGGCTCGTCCGACAGCGCATCCTCGAAAAGAGAAATCGGAGTCGCCTTTTTCCAAATTGGATCCACGTAACTGTTATACAGCTTCAGAAAGATCCACTGGGTCCATTTAAAGTAATTCGGGTCGGTGGTATCCACCTCGCGGGTCCAATCGTAACTGAAGCCGAGCGATTTTATCTGGCGCTTGAAAGTGGCGATGTTCGCCTCCGTCGTTTTACGCGGGTGCTGGCCGGTCTTGATCGCGTATTGCTCCGCGGGCAGGCCGAAGGCATCCCAGCCCATGGGATGAAGCACGTGCAGACCTTGCGCGCGTTTGTATCGAGCGAGGATATCCGTCGCCGTGTAGCCCTCCGGATGCCCAACGTGGAGTCCCGCGCCCGAAGGATACGGGAACATGTCGAGGATATAGAACTTGGGCAGGTTTTCAGGCGGTTCCTTGTGTCGTTGCGCGAAAGGGTGGCTCGCGGGAACGCTTTCACCCGGGTTCCAGGCGCGAAAGGACTGCTGGGCATCCCAATGCCGCTGCCATTTGGGCTCAATCAAATGAAATGGATACTGTCTGCGACCGGATGCCATAGGGGCGGAATATCGCGTAAACCAATCGGGCAGACAAGGCTTTGGTATTCAGCAACGGGTCTTTCGGACCATTTGGGAACATTGACATTCCAAATGGCTCTTGTATAACTATCGACGATACCTGCGGGAGCACAAAGTTACTTCGGCAGTCTTATGCGATCGTTTGCAGCTAACGGGAAGCATGACCCAGGCGGCGATGTCCACGTCCAACGCTGGTCAGGTGGTCGCGCGTTCACCCTTATCGAGTTGCTGGTCGTCATAGCGATCATCGCCATCCTCGCAAGCCTGCTTTTGCCGGCGCTCTCCAAGGCCAAAGCCAAAGGAGAAGCGGTTGTGTGCCTCAACAACACCCGCCAACTCGCGCTGGCCTGGCAAATCTACGCAGACGAACACAACGGCCGCCTTGCTTACAATCTCGGCGGCTACGGCGGACGCGCCATCGCAGCGCGAACGAATCTCAACTGGGTCAATAACATCATGTCATGGGAGGTGGATGATGTCGGCTCGGTGCTCGGGTCCGACAATACGAACACTGCCACCATCACCGGCGCAGCGTTGGGGCCGTATGCCAATTCTGCAAACATCTATCGTTGCCCCAGCGACCATGTATTGAGCACGCTGCAACGTGATCGAGGTTGGTCGCAGCGGATTCGCAGCTATTCAATGAACGCTATGGTCGGCAATGCCGGCGAGATTTCTCAGGGCGGGGTGAATCAGAACAATCCCGGCTACATTCAGTTCTTTAAAATCACCGATATTCGAAAGCCTTCGTCCATTTTCGTTTTTCTGGATGAACATCCGGACAGCATCAACGATGGCTATTTCCTCAATAAAAGAGCGTACAACAAAGCTGGCTCGTACGATTACGGCTCGCAATGGATTGACTTGCCCGCGTCGTATCACAATGGTGGTACTACGCTTGCCTTTGCCGACGGCCACTCGGAAATCCATCGCTGGCGATTTGATCTCACCAAACCCCCGCCTCAACCGGAAATCGTCAAACTGCCGCTCAATATTCCATCCTATCAGGACGACGATTTCGATTGGATGATGGACCGCACAAGTTTCGAGAGCCAGTAAACGGACCGCGAGCGGTCCCCCGCTCGCAGCACGACCCCTTGGAACCAGACCCTTTGGTTAACCCGTGAGCTACTCTTTTAGCCACATCTTCGCCGCAGCAACGGACCGCGAGCGGTCCTCCGCTCGCAGCACGAGCTCTTGAAACCGAAGCCTTTGCTTAACCCGCGAGCTACTTTGCCTCTTTCGCACTGCTGCGGGCCGGGACGGCCCCCGCGCTCCGGGAATGAAACTTAGAGGCTCTCCTTCAGCACATCTTCCCCCCGCGAAGTTGCGAGCACGTATGCTTTATCTCCCTTGGTCCAGCTCGCCGTCGCCAAACCGCTCACCTTCGCCAAATCCGGGTTTCCGGTTGCTGGCAAGTCGTTGACCGACCTGCTGTCCACGATAAACAGAAACAGGTCCGGAACTTTTGGAGTGCCATTCCGCCCCGAATTAAAGCAAACCATCGAGACGCGCTTGCCGTGCCATGGGAAAATCGCGCAACCGGTCGGGGTTGTTTTTTCCAGTCCATTCGGGAGCACGTATCCCGTTTGGCCGCCGTGCTGAGCTAGATACCTGCGGATTTCTGCCTGATTATCCGATTCAGAATCCATGTTCGGATACATCCGGATAATCTTTTCGCCGATCATCCGCGCGCGGAAATTGGCCAGGGTGTTGTCCTCTTTCGGCGTGAAATAGAAATGCGCCAACCCGAGCAAAACCGCGAGCACCGCGACACATAGACTCATCGCCGCCACCTTCTTGCCGATCCCGAGCGAAAAGTGCGCTTTGCGCTCGGACAGAATCTGTTCTTTCAGCCCTTCCGGCACCTGAATGCGGTTGAACGCACCCGACACCTGCTCCTGAAAGGCGCAATGTTGCTTGAACCACGCGTCAAGCTCCGGATCCTGCGTCGCCACATTTAACGCCTCCGCAAACTCAGGCTCGTCAGCCGAGCCTGGCCGATAAAGCAGAAGAATCTCTTTGGCCTCTTCCCTATTCATGGGCCTCCGTTCGCGGGCT
>Ga0308173_10001886_pt1 | contig 10833 bp, 7 predicted proteins | sample PhyPR1_FD_203716 | JGI IMG/M metagenome (GOLD analysis project Ga0308173, IMG submission 203716) | Soil microbial communities from UC Gill Tract Community Farm, Albany, California, United States - DLSLS.P.R1 | ecosystem: Environmental > Terrestrial > Soil > Agricultural land | place: USA... | reverse complement strand
GCGAAACCCGAGAAGGCCTGGTCGACGACGCCGTTGCGCCAGACCGCCGCGGCGATCCCGAACGGTATGCCGATCGAGATCGCAATCACCATCGAAAAGAGCGTGAGGAAGAACGTCGGCTCCGCGCGTTCCAGCAGTGCTTGCGTCACCGGTCGCTGCAGGAAGATCGACTGGCCCAGGTTGCCGCGCGCGAGCTCGCCCAACCAGTACGCGAACTGGACGGGCAGCGGCTTGTCGAGCCCGTAGGACGCGCGCAACTGCGCGATGTCGGCGGCCGTCGCCTGTTCACCGAGCATGACGGCTGCCGGATCGCCAGGTGCCAGACGCGTGATGACGAACACGAGTGCCGTCACGAGCAGCATCACGATCACCATGCCGGCGAGACGCGACGCCAGATAGCGGGCCATTCCGCGGGACAGCAACCGGGTCATCTGGGCGCAGCGTCGGCCGCGGCGCGACGGATCGCGCGCCGCGTAAACCGTGTTCGCGGCCTACTTCTGCAGTCCCGTGTTCCAGAAGAACGGCCAGGGCATGGCGACGTAGCCGTCGAGCTTGGCGGAGCGCGCCGTCACGCTGTTGAAGTTGCCGACGCGGATGTACGGCACCTCGGTGAACACGACGGCCTGCACGTTGCCCCACAACGCGGCACGCTTCTTCGGATCGGCTTCCGCGTTGAACGCGGCAAGTGCGGCATCCTTCGCCGGTGAGCTCCACCACCCCGGTGCGCCATCGCCGAGCTGCGGCGGCGTGAGCGTCGGCTCGGGCAACACGGCCGAGTGCGTGATGTAGATGTCCCACAGGGCCGGGTTGTTGCGCCGCTCGATCAGCGTGGACCAGTCCACCACCTGCATGTCGACCTTGAGTCCCGCGGCCTTCAGGTTCTCCGCCATGACCAGCGCCATCCGGTAGTGGAAGTCGTATTGCTGGCTGGTGAGGATCTTGATGGGCGCGCCGTCGTACTTGGCGGCAGCGACGAGCGCCGCCGCGCGCTTGGCGTCGCCCTTGCCGTAGTTGTCGGTGCCCGCGGTGGAATAGAACGGCGTGTTCCTGGCGTAGTGGTTGGCGTCGGGGCTGTAGAACTTGGGATCCCCGAAGCCGGCGGCCAGCATGTCGGCGTTGTTGAGCGACGCTTGAACGGCCTGGCGCAAGGACATGTTGGCGAGCGGACCTTGCTTGGTATTCAGGACGAGGTACGGGAAGCCGAAGGGTGCGGTCAGCACCGGCTTGACGTTCGGTGCGCCTTCGAGCCGCGAATACGACTCCACCGGCAGCACGTCCGCGAAATGGTACTGGCCGGAGAGCGTGCCCTCGACCCGCGTGTTGGCATTGGGAACCGGGATGAAGCGCAGCTCGTCGAGCAGCGCTTCGCGCTTGCCGCCATAACCGCTCGCCGGTTCGGTGCGCGCGCTGTAGCCGTCGAAGCGCACGAGTTGCACGTACTGGTCCGGCTTGCGCTCCTTGAACATGTACGGGCCGGTGCCGATGAACTGCGTGAGCGGGGTCGCGATCGAGTCCTTCGCCATGATCGCCGCGAAGCCGTTGGAGAGCGCGAGGTGCGCCACGAGCGGCGCATAGGGGCGGTTCAGCGTGATGACGACGGCGTTGGGACCTTTCGCCTCCAGCGACTTGATCTCCTTGGCAACCGCCTTGCCGCGCGGCGCCATCTCCATCCAGCGCTGGAGCGACGCGACGACGTCCGCGGACGTCATCTCCTTGCCGTTGTGGAACTTGACGCCCTTGCGCAGCGGGATGGTGTAGACCAGGCCGCCGCTGGACACCGTCGGCATGGTCCCGGCCAGCATCGGGACCACGTTCGAGTTGGCGTCGTACGTGTACAGGAGCTCGTACACGTGCTGCATGATCGTGCCGACGAGATCCGCGGTCGAGGACATCGGATCGAGCGTCTGCGGCTCGCCGATCATCGCGATGTTGGCGGCGCCGCCCCTCGGGGGTGCGGCGAACGCGTTGGCGCTCAGGCATGTGGCAGCGATCAGCGCGCTCACCAGCGGGGCGGCAATTGCCCGGCGAAAGACACGGAGCAGCGATCGAGAGGCGTCGGCGTGCACGATGAGTCCTCCTTGCGTGCGGGTGGTCGGGTAGCGGCTGTCCCGCTCGGGCGCGGCATGGACCGCGGGTTGTAACTTAATTACAGTGCGGCGGTAGTGTACGCGCTGCGCTTTGGGCGTCAAGTAAGGGACGGGGCTTCCTGGGATGTAATTTTGTTACAGCTGCGCCAGTGGCCGGATTGCCAAAGCGACCCGCCTCGCCTCAGCGCGACGACGGCAAGACGCCGCGCCGAGGCGAAATGTTCAGCAGCGCATTTCGGCTTCGGTCCTCACTTGGTCTTCTGTGCGCCGATCTGCTGGTCCCAGATGCGATAGGCCTCGACCTGCGCCTTGGGCTCGAGCGACTGCGTGTGCGGAAATTCGGTGAGCCATTTCTCGTATTCCGGGCGGCCGTACTCCCTGATCGCGTCCTGGCTCTCCTTCGGCGCCATGGACAGCGGGACGTCCTTCACCGCGGGGCCAGGATAAAAATAGCCCTTGTCGTATGTGTAGGCCTGCGCTTCCGGCGTCAGCATGAACGCCATGACGTCGAGCAGGACGGCAAGCTTGTCAGGCGCAACACCCTTGGGCACCACCATGTAGTGCGCATCGTTGACCCAGGTCATGCCCTTGAGCGGCGTGACCTTGAAGTCCTTGGGCACGATGCCGAGGATGCGTGGATTCAAGTCCCACCCCGTCATCGTCACCGTCATGTCGCGCGAGCCCTCGCCGAGCTCCTTCATGGTGGCGGCCGTGCCGGTCGGGTAGTACTCGATGCATGAATTGAGATCCTTGAGATAGGCCCAGGTCTTGTCCCAGCCGTTGACCGGGTCCTTGGGATTCTTGTCGCCAAGGATGTAAGGCAAGCCCATGATGAAGGTGTTGCCCGGACCGGAATTTGCCGGTCGCGCATAGATCAACCGGTTGGGATTGGCCTTGCACCACGCGAGCAGTTCCTGTGCCGTCGTCGGGACCTGCTTGACCTTTGCCGGGTTGTATTCGAGGAGCGGTCCGGCCGGCATGAAAACCACTTCGATGCCTTGACCCTGCGCCAGCTCCTGCATCTTGGCGGCGGGCGGTTGGTAGTTGTTCATCAGGCCGGGAAACTTCGCGGAATATTCCGGCAGCAGCTTCACGAGCAGACCCTGTTCGACGGCGTTGCCAAGGAACCCAACGCCCGTCAACACGAGGTCGATGTCGGCGCGACCTGCAGCCTGCATCGCCTTCAGTTTCCCCGGCAGCTCCGGCGCGGGCGCTTTCGTGAACGTGAACTTGGAAATCCTGGTCGGATTCTTCTTCGCATAGAGTTCGAACGCGTCCTGTGTCAGCGCAAGATCACCGGCTACATCGACGACATTGATGGTCACCGGCCCGCTCGGCAACGCGGGCACCTGTGCGAGCGCAGCGGGCAGCGACCCCATGGCCACAAGCGCACCAGCTGCGAGCGCGACGGTCGTCCGCAGCGTCATCCTGCGTGCGGTGACCATTCGAATATTCGACTTGTACGTGCGCATGCATCCTCCCAATGGTTTGCCAGCGCTCCACCGCGCGACACGCGGCGAGCGAGACGGCCGTCATATTAGCCGGAAAGCATCCTCGTGCCGCTCTCGCTGTGCCCCCGAACGTGGGCGCGAGCTATTCTTACGCACTCGTGTGGAGATCCGGCAGCATGGCGAAGCTCGTCTTTGCAATGAATCAGTCCCTGGATGGCTACGTGGATCACCAGCAATTCGGTCCAGGTCCCGCGCTCTTTCGTCACTTCATCGAGCAGATGCGCGACGTGACGGGCAGCGTGTACGGTCGCCGCGTTTACGAGGTCATGCGTTATTGGGACGAAGACCATCCCGACTGGGTCGCGGAGGAGCACGAGTTCGCGGCAGCGTGGCGAAGCCAACCGAAGTGGGTCGTGTCGCGCTCACTGAAATCGGTCGGCCCCAACGCCAGGCTCGTCGAGCACGACCTCGCGCCGATCATCCGGCGGCTGAAGGCCGAGCTGGTCGGCGAAATCCAGGTTGCCGGACCAGATCTGGCAGGCAGCCTGACGGATCTTGGGCTCATAGACGAGTACCGGCTCTACCTCCATCCCGTCGTGCTGGGTGGCGGCAAGCCATTCTTCGCCCGCCCCCGGCCGCCGCTTCGCCTGGTGAGCAACGAGCTCATTGCCGGAGACGTCATCCGGTTGACGTACGCCCCGGCTTGATCGCGCGCCTCGAACCTCGGAGCACCTGATCGTGCGCAGGATGCTGATCGCAGTATGGACACTGGGCGCTCTTGTCCAAGCTGCGCCGGCCCGGTCTGCCGATGCCGCATCGGCGCCCGTCACGGCGTCGCGCGCGTGCGACGGCTGCCCGGAGCTGATCTCCATCCCCGGCGGTGAATTCATGATGGGCACGCCCGCTGGCGATGCCGACGGAGGCGAGAACGAACGTCCGCAGCGGTTGGTGCGCGTGAAGCCTTTCGCGCTCGGCAAGACGGAAGTGACGCTGGCCCAGTGGCGCGAGTTCGTGCGCGCCAGCGGCTATGAGACCCAGGCCGAGCGCAACGTCGGTGCGCAAGGATGCCTCACGTGGGAGCCGGACGACGGGTGGGCGTGGCGCAACGGCCGCAGCTGGCGCACGCCCGGATGGCCGCAGAAGGACAGGGAGCCTGTCGTGTGCATCAGCTGGGTGGATGCGCAGGCCTACGTCCGCTGGCTCGACCAGAACAGCGGCGTCGACGGCTGGCGGCTGCCTACCGAGGCGGAATGGGAGTACGCCGCCCGCGCGGGGACCGCGACTCGCCGGCCGTGGGGAGACGACGAGGTGTCGTGCGTCCATGCCAACGGCACCGACAGGACCGTTGGACCGCGCGGTCGCGCCTGGACTGACGGCGCGCTCTGCAAGGACGGCTATTGGTTCGCCGCGCCGACAGCAACGTACCGGCCGAACGCCTGGGGCCTGCACGACATGCTGGGCAACGTCTGGGAATGGGTGCAGGACTGTTACTTGCCGTACGCGGATGCACCGAGCGACGGCAGCGCGCACGAAGCCGACAGTTGCCGGGGCCGCGTCTTGCGCGGCGGGGCATGGGACGAGCCACCGGCGGTGTTACGGTCCGCCGAGCGTTTTTGGCAAGGCGCAGGAAACCGAAGCAGCAATGTTGGCCTGCGGGTGGCCAGGACGTTGGCGCCCTAGGCGGCGCTCATCGACTAACCTCGTAATCAAGCGGAGGCAAACCATGCCAGGAATAGCGGTCGTGACCGGCGCATCATCGGGCATCGGACGCAGTTATGCCGAACGGTTGGCATCCGACGGCATGGATCTCGTGCTGCTGGCGCGCCGGGCGGACCGCCTCGATGGGCTGAAGCGGGATCTCGAGCAGCGCGGCGTAAGCGTGCGAACGATTGTCGCGGATCTGGCCCGCACCGAGGAGGTCCGGCGTCTGTGTACGGAATTGGCCTCGTTGCCGGTTCGATTGCTCGTCAACAACGCCGGTCTCGCTCACTACATGCCGTTCGCGCAGCTGCCAATCGACGGCGCGCGCGAGCTGGTTGATGTCAACGCGCTCGTGCCGGTGCTGTTGAGCCGCGCGGTCATTCCGGGAATGATCGGGCGCGGCGAGGGCGCGATCATCAATGTCGCCTCGCTGCTTGCGTTCAGTGGCGCGGCGCGCGCGCCGCACTTGCCGCAACGCGCGGTTTACGCCGCGACCAAGGCGTTTCTCGTGACCTTCACGGAAATTGTGGCGGCGGAGCTCGAGGGGACCGGAGTCAAGGTGCAGGTCGTCTGCCCGGGGGTTGTGCGGAGCGAATTCCACTCGCGCCAGGGCATCGACATGAGTCGAGTGCCGCGCATGGAACCGGACGACATCGTCACCGCCAGCCTGTTGGACCTCGCGCGTGGAGTGGTTGTATCGATTCCGGCGATGACTGACGAAACGTCGAAGGCGAAATACGATGAGGCCGCGGCCGCTCTGCTTGCAGTCGCCCGCAGCTCCGGGCTTCCACCCCGTTATCGAACCGAGTGAAGGTCGACGACACGTTATCGCGCTATCCACGCCGGCCTCGGATCAATGGAAATCGCGCGAAGACGTTGGTAATTCGCCGAGCAGCGGCGTGAGATCGATCAGCCGCCCCGCGAGCACGTGCACGACATCGCCTTCGCGCTCGATGCGGCCGTGCACCCCGAGCAGGCGCGCTCCCAGCATCTCGCGCCGCTGCCGGTCGCCCAGGTCGCGCCATACGATCACGTTGACCGTACCGGTCTCGTCCTCGATCGTGATGAACACCACCCCGCTGGCCGTGTCGGGCCGCTGGCGGCCGATCACGATGCCGGCCGTGCGCACGTGACGCTTGTCGGGCATCTGCGCGATCTGTGCGGCGGACGTGAGGCGTCGCTCGGCTAACTGCGGCCGGATGAGCGCGAGCGGGTGGCGCCGCAGCGTGAGACCGAGACGACGGTAGTCGGCCACGACGTTCTGGCCTTCGGTCGGCGCAGCGAGCATCGGCACCTCGTCGTCGAAGCGTCCGCCGCTCAGCAGCGCAGGCAGCCGCTCCACGCCTGCGACGTCCCACACGGCCTGGTGACGGTGGCCTGCAAGTGCTGCGAGCGCGTCACCATCGGCGAGCGCATTCAGATCACGCCGGTCGAGCGCTGCACGGTGCGCAAGATCGGCGACGTCGTCGAACGGTGCGACGGCGCGCGCCGCGACGATGCGTTGCGCAGCGGCTTCGGTGAGGCTGCGCACCAGGCGCAAGCCGAGCCGCAATGCAGGCGCATCGCCGTGCGTGCCGGGCTCGAGCGTGCAATCCCACGCGCTGATCGTCACGTCGGGTGGACGCACGTCGACCCCATGGCGGCGCGCGTCCTGCACGAGCTGAGCAGGCGCATAGAAGCCCATCGGCTGCGAATTGAGCAGGGCCGCGCAGAATGCAGCCGGCTCGTAGCATTTCAGCCAGCACGACACGTACACGAGCAACGCGAACGACGCCGAATGCGATTCGGGGAAGCCGTATTCGCCAAAGCCCAGGATCTGCTGGTAGATCTGGCGCGCGAACGCCTCGCCGATGCCGCGCTCGGCCATGCCGTCGACCAGGCGCTGCTCGAACGCTTCGAGGCCGCCCCGGCGGCGCCACGCGGCCATCGAGCGGCGCAGGCGGTCCGCTTCGCCTGGTGTGAAGCCCGCCGCGACGATCGCGAGCTGCATCACCTGCTCCTGGAAAATCGGCACGCCGAGCGTGCGCTCGAGCACGGCCTTGACCGCATCGCTCGGATACGTCACGCGCTCGAGGCCCTGGCGGCGCTTGAGGTACGGATGCACCATGCCGCCCTGGATGGGGCCCGGGCGCACGATCGCGACCTCGATCACGAGATCGTAGAAGCATGCAGGCTTGAGGCGCGGCAGCATCGACTGCTGCGCGCGCGATTCGATCTGGAACACGCCGATCGTGTCGGCGCGCTGGATCATGGCGTAGACGACCGGATCTTCCGACGGCACCGTTGCGATGCCGAATGCGCCGTGCGCGCGCGCGTCCTGCACGGCGCGCGATACCGCAGCGGGCAGGCGGCCGGCGTCGCGATAGGGCCTGCCGTCCATGCCCGCGACGGGACGCAGCGGCGCCGTGCGGCGGTGGCGCGGATAGAACGTGTTCATGAGGTCGAACGCGCGCCGGATGGCGGAGAGCATGCCGAGTGCCAGGCAGTCGACCTTGAGCAGGCCCATCGCGTCGAGGTCATCCTTGTCCCACTGGATGACCGTGCGGTCGACCATCGCCGCGTTTTCCACCGGTACCATGCGCTCGAGCAGGTCGCGTGCGATCACGAAGCCGCCCACGTGCTGCGACAGGTGGCGCGGAAAGCCGAGCAGCTTGCCGGCGAGCGCGATCAGCCGCCGCAGCACCGGATTGTCGGGATCGAAGCCGGCTTCGCGGACCCGTTCGGGCTGCACGGCGCGCCCGTCCCACCACGCGAACAACCCTGCGAGCCGGTCGACCTGTGCAAGGTCGAGCCCGAGCGCCTTGCCGACGTCGCGCACCGCGCTCTTGGGGCGATACGTGATCAGCGTTGCGGCGAGCGCTGCGCGATGACGGCCGTATTTGCCGTAGACGTACTGCATGACCTCTTCGCGCCGCTGGTGCTCGAAGTCGACGTCGATGTCCGGCGGCTCGTTGCGCTCCTTGCTGATGAAGCGCTCGAACAGCATGGACATGCGCGAAGGATCGACCTCCGTGATGCCGAGCGCGTAGCACACCGCCGAATTGGCCGCCGATCCGCGGCCCTGGCACAGGATGCCCTGGGACTTCGCGAACGCGACGATGTCCTGCACCGTGAGGAAGTAGGGCTCGTAGCGCAGCTCGCCGATGAGCGCCAGCTCGTGCTCGACCAGCCCACGCACCTCGGCCGGCGCCTTGGCGCAGCGGAACGTCGCGTCACCGCGCAGGATGTGCTCGGCGTCGCCGTGCGGGTCGTAACGCTGCGCGAGCCCGCGCTCGGTGAGCTTGCGCAGCCACGAAGCGGGCGTCTCGCCTTGCGGCACGATCTCTTCGGGATATTCGTAGCGCAGCTCGTCGAGCGAGAAATGGCAGCGCTCGGCCACGTGCAGCGTTTCGGCGAGCAGGGCCGGCGGGTACACGCTCGCGAGCCGCGCGCGCGAGCGCAGGTGCCGCTCGCCGTTGGGGAACAGCGCGTAGCCGCACTCGGACAAGGGCGTGCGGCGGCGGATCGCCGTCAGCGTGTCCTGCAGCGCGCGGCGCGCGCGCACGTGCATGTGCACGTCGCCCGCGGCGACCAGCGGCAGGCCGGTGGCCGACGATAGCGACGTCAGGCGTGCCAGCCGCGCGCGATCGCCGGCGCCGGCGAACAGCTCGGCGGCAAGCCACCCGCGGTCACCGAAGGTTTCATGCACCCATCCGCCGGTGGCGATGTGCGCGGCATCGGGCTCGACGCGCGGATCGACCGCGGGTGCCCACAATGCCAGGCAGCGTGCACCGAGTGCCGCAACGTCGTCGCGCGTCAATGCATAGCGGCCCTTTGCCGCATTGCGCCGGCCGCGCGTGATGAGCTGCGCAAGATCGCCGTAGCTCGCGCGGTCCGTCGCGTGAAGCACCAGCTTGGTGCCGTCGCGCAGCGTGAGCTCGGTGCCGATGATCAGCGCAAGGCCGCGCTCCCGCGCAGCCATGTGCGCGCGCACGACACCGGCGACCGAGCATTCGTCGGTCAGCGCAAGCGCTGCATAGCCTTGTGCCGCGGCCCGCTCGACGAGCTCCTCGGGGTGCGAGGCACCGCGCAGGAACGAGAAATTGGACAGGCAGTGCAGCTCGGCGTAGGCGGGGACGAGCTCCATTGGTTACTACCGTACGTTTATACGGTATTATGACACAGGCACTGGACAGCCGGGCGCCGGTCAGTCGAGTATTGAGCGAGCGCGACATGGACGCGCCGCATCGATTCGGGAGGAGTCATGGCCATACGAGGCCCTATGCTTGTCTGGTCGCTGGCCTGGCTGGCGGCACTGCTCGCCTCCGGCGCCAGCGCCCAATCCAGTTCGTGGGAAAGCGCGGTGCGCGCAAAGCATGCGGGCACCGAGCTCCGCGTCCTGGCGATCTCGCATCCCGCCACCGACGCCATGCGTGCCATGACGCCTGAATTCGATCGTGCGACCGGGATGAAGGTCACGTGGGAGGTGATCGGCAGCAGCGAGATCATGGCCAAGCAGGCATTGGCCCAGACGGCACGCGATAGCTCCTACGACGTGTACATGGTGCGGGGCGTCTCGCTGGCCGAGTACGACGCCAAGCGCATGCTCGCCGATCTGTCCGGTTATCTGCGCAACGCCGATCTCACGCCCGCGGACTACGCCTTCGACGACATTCATCCTGCCTATCGCGACGGCCTCGGTGTGTACAACAACAAGGTCCTCGGCATTCCGATCGCGGGAGAAAGCTTCTTCATCGCGTATCGCAAGGACCTGTTCGACAAATACGGCAAGTCGCCGCCGAACACGACCGACGAGCTGCTGGCGACCGCCAAATTCTTCCAGAACCGTGAACCGGGTCTGTACGGGATCGCGATGCGCGCGGAAGCCGGCCGGACGCTCGCCCTCAGCTGGGACCTGTTCACGCCGGCTTTTGGCGGTGCGATCCTCGATCAAAAGACGTGGGACGTGAAGATCGCGGCACCGGAGACGCTTGCTTCGCTCAAGTATCTGCTTGCCCTGCTCGACAACGCGCCACCGGACATCGAAACGTTTTCATGGGATGCGGCCGCATCGGCCTTCGCGGCCGGCAAGACGGCAATGTGGTTCGATGCCACCTCGCTTCAGCCCTGGCTCGTGGACCCGACCAAGTCCAAGGTCGTCGGCAAGGTCGCTTACGCACCGCCGCCGCAGGGGCCCAAGGGCCGCTTCGGCCCGGTTGGCGGCTGGAGCCTCGGTATTCCCTCAAACGCGAAGAACAAGGAGGCGGGGTGGGCGTTCATCGCATGGATGACGTCCAAGTCGCATGCCAAGGAGAACGCGGCCAAGGGCGGCGTGCCGTCGCGTGTTTCCCTGTTGACCGATCCCGAGTTCGTAGCCCGGGATCCGAGCTTTGCGAAAGCGATGAAGGAAAGCCTCGACGCGGCAAGCAATCTGCTCGCCATCGGGAGGCGTTGGGTTCCCGCGACCTCCGAAGCCACCAAGATCCACCAGGTCGCCGGTCACTATGCAGGGCAGGCGCTGCTGCACAAGATGACGCCCGAAGCAGCGGTTGCCGCCGCCGTGCCCGAGCTCGAGCAGATCTCGGCGAAGATCAAGAAGGCACCCTGACCGCGAG
>Ga0308173_10001884_pt1 | contig 10835 bp, 7 predicted proteins | sample PhyPR1_FD_203716 | JGI IMG/M metagenome (GOLD analysis project Ga0308173, IMG submission 203716) | Soil microbial communities from UC Gill Tract Community Farm, Albany, California, United States - DLSLS.P.R1 | ecosystem: Environmental > Terrestrial > Soil > Agricultural land | place: USA... | reverse complement strand
GTCCGAATCCCGCGAATCGTAATGGCCCGTAACAAGATATATGCGCGAAGCCTGAGCCGGATCCGAACCGCGCAGAACGGCATAGACATTCACAACCGTCGTCGGCTGCAGAATCCGGTTTTGCACGAGTGCGGTAAATGTGTCTCGCTTGACATCCAGGCATCCGCCGCAAGCGTCGGAATAGCTCTTGAACTGTTTCTCGATCCAATCGGCCGCGGCCAGCACGCCCTCTCCGGGCTTGAGATTCTTATCCATGCTGGAAAGCGTGTTGCGATTGTGAAACCCGACCAGCGTCTCAATGGTGGCCCGAATACGTTCGGGCGAAACCTGCTGAAGGGCGGCGGCAATTTCCGGATCGGGCGGTGCAGGTTGGATTGTTTTTCCGGCCGCCTCGTAATCGGGCGGGCCACCAGCCGCAGAGCTAGCCTGAATGCCGGCGCACGAAAGAAATAATGCCATGACTACGATGTTCTTCGTCATCGATCCTGACTATATCGTCTGAGATGGGATTGGAAAATCGAACCTTGGACGCGTTAAGCCGGCAAGTGCCGAAAATCAAGCTAATCAAAAATCGCTAAAACTAAAAACCAAGCCCTTGAGAACACACCTTCAGTAGAATCGTATCCAGTACTGGCATGCCCCTCGACCCTGGTACGCGGCTCGGGCCCTACGAGATTGTCTCGTTAATCGGTGCTGGTGGTATGGGTGAGGTTTACAGGGGACGAGACACGCGGCTGGATCGCGATGTTGCAGTTAAGGTCCTCAACGAGCGCTTGGCCTCCGATGGTCGTCTACTGTCGCGTTTCCGCACGGAAGCGAAGGCGATAGCAGCCCTTTCTCATCCCAACATTGTCTCTATCTACGATGCCGAATTGCAGCTCCCGCCATTTTTTCTAGTGACCGAACTACTCGAAGGCGAAACCATCCGCCGGATAATCGAGCGCTCCGCCCTCAGTTGGCAGCGCGCGGCCGAAATCGGAGCCGCGGTTGCGGACGGTCTTGGAGCCGCCCACTCCGCTGGCATCGTTCATCGGGACCTCAAGCCCGAAAACCTTTTCCTCACCGTTCGCCACGGAATGAAAATTCTTGATTTCGGCTTGGCCCGATTTAAACCTGCTTTTGAGGAGGGCGCCGGCGCCCTTGCTTTAACCCTTTCCGACATGCATCTTGTCATGGGAACCGTTGGCTATATGGCTCCCGAGCAAGCTCGCGCGGAACCTGTGACACCCGCGACCGACATGTTCTCCTTGGGGTGCGTGCTCTACGAAATGCTCACAGGCCGCAGAGCTTTTCAAGGCTCGACAGCCGCATCCACGCTGGCCGCGATCCTGCATGAAGAGCCCCGGCCTATCACGGAATATGTAAAAGAGGCTCCTCCGGACCTTGATCGCTGGATTGTTCATTGTCTGGCAAAGGACCCGGACCGGCGGCCGCAATCCGCGCACGATTTGGCGCTTATTCTTCGCGATGTTTTCGGCGAGCGCAAACCCGGCAGGCGCCTCGAAGAACATGACGCTAAATTCCGAGTCGAATCACTTGCTGTCCTGCCATTCGTCACATCCTCGAATTCACCCGATGCGGAGTACCTCGCCGATGGTATTAGCGAAACCCTGATCAACAATCTTGCCCAGCTCCGGTATTTGAGAGTGGTCGCCCGCAGTACAGTTTTTCGTCACAAGGGTAAGGACGTTGATCCGATACAGATTGGCCAGGATTTGGGCGTCAGCGCCGTCCTCACTGGAAGGATTTTCCAACGCGGAGACATCCTGGTCATCGCCGCCGAACTGGTAAGAGTAGGTGACGGCTCACAGCTGTGGGGCCAGCAATACAAACGGCAGATGACGGACATCTTTTCTATCGAAGACGATATCTCTACTGAAATTTCGGCGCGTTTGCGAGTGCGATTTTCCGAGAACGAGCAGGTACGACTGACTCAACACTATACAGAAAATCCAGAGGCGTATCAGTTGTACCTAAAAGGCCGGCACTGCTGGAATAAGCGAACGCTCGAAGGCATGCGGGAGGCGCTAAGGTATTTTGAGCAAGCTGTCGAGACAGATCCAAGTTATGCCCGGGCGTACACGGGACTGGCCGACTGCACGTCAATGCTTGCAATATACGGGGATGCTGATGCGCGACAGGCACACACCAGGGCGAAAGCAGCACAGGAGATGGCATTACAGATCGATCCGGCGCTTGCGGAAGCGCACGCCTCTCGTGGATTTACCCTGCTTCTATTCGATTGGAAGTTTCTTGAGGCCGAAGAGGCACTTCGACGGGCACTCGATCTGAATCCAGGATATGCTTCCGCACACCAGTGGCTCGGCTTTGCGTTGGGTTTGACTATGCGCCTGCAAGAGGCCCGTGCTGCCATGAAAATCGCCCAGAATCTCGATCCTTTTTCGGCCAGCATCAACACTACTGCCATCTGGCCTGTTTATTGGGCGCATTTGTTTGATGAAGCGGTTGAAGGCTTTCGAAGCGCGGCCGCACTGCATCCGGGATATTGGGTGGCGCATTACTACTTAGGACTTTCCTACGCACACCGGGGCGATTACGGCCACGCGATCCTCGCTCTGCGCCACGCAGCAGAAATCGGCGACAGCATGTGGAGATATGCAGGCTTGGGATTCGTTTATGGACGGGCTGGACAGTTGGAACCGGCTCGGGAACTTCTGGCCAAATTACAGCAAGCAGGCCGCGAGCGATACGTGCCGGCCATTTACTCTGCTGCCGTGCATTCCGGCCTCGGTGAAATCGATCAGGCACTGACACACCTTGAACGCGCTGCTGAGGAGCGCAATTGGGAAATCATGTGGCTGCATACTGACCCATTCTGGGATGATATCCGGCAGCATCCTCGGTTCCGAAATCTTCAGATGCAAGTCGGCCCACCTCCCATTTCCGTAGCATTCGGGGGTAGCTCTTCATAAACGCGCTGGCATCAGAATACGGCTCTCTTCGAGAGCCTACAGGACCGCTTCACCTCTATCGCCATTACGGATACGAACAGCGTCGGCAACATCGAAAATGAATATCTTCCCGTCGCCGATCTTTCCGGTATTTGCGGTTGCTGCAATCGTCGAGATCACCTCTTCGGCCCGCGTGTCGTTCACGAACAACTCGAGCTTAATCTTGGGAATCAGGTCGATCTTATACTCGACGCCGCGATAGACCTCGGTGTGCCCTTTCTGGCGGCCGTGCCCGCGAACTTCGCTGACCGTAATTCCGTCGATACCGATCTCTTGCAAAGCATCTCGGACCGGGTCGAGCCTGAAGGGCTGTATGATGGCTTCAATTTTCTTCATCGTTCTCCTCATGAATGCTGAGCCTCGGGTTCCGACGCCAGCGCTACGCGCGCCATCGATCCGGCCGGAATCATATCGGGGCTGTGTGTGATCCCGCTGGGCCGGCCCGAAGATGTGATCATGTACTCCGGGTAAGCGGAAATACCGTGTTCGTGCAGGTCCAATCCATAGGCTTCGCCTTCCGGCGAGACCCGCAAAAGCTTCACCGCGTTGACGGCATACATCACAACGAGCGCAACCGCGAAAGTTGAAACCGTAATGATCATGCTTCCGATCAGCTGCGCCATCAAGAGCGTTGTGCCCCCGCCATAGAAGAGGCCTCTTAAAGGAGCCGAATTGTCCGGGGCGAGCGGGCCGGTAGCTCCATACTGCCCGCAGGCAAACAAGCCGAGCGACAGCGTTCCCCAGATTCCGCACATCCCATGTACGGGTACCGCGCCAATCGGGTCGTCGATCCGCAGCCACTCCAGGAGTTCGACACCTGCGACCACTACCACTCCCGCGACACCGCCGAGCATGATTGCTCCCGCGGGACTCACCCAATAACAAGGGCAGGTGATCGCGACCAGTCCCGCGAGAAAACCATTTACCGTGAAGCTTACATCCCACTTCCTTGTCCAGATGTAGGCATAGAACATCGCTGTCAGCCCTGCCGCGCATGCGGCCAAAGTGGTATTTGCAGCGACGCGGCCTGTTCCGGCGAAGTCCATCGCCGAAAGCGTGCTACCGGGATTGAACCCGTACCATCCAAACCACAGCAGCAATCCACCGGACGCTGCAATCGTCAAGTCGTGAGGCTGCATAGGACCGCCGCCATCCCGCTTGAATTTACGGCCGAGCCGAGGGCCAAGTACAATGGCTCCGGCGAGCGCGATGAACCCGCCGATTGTGTGCACGACGGTAGATCCCGCGAAGTCGTGAAAGCTCTGCCCAAGCGCAGGTAGAAAGTTGCCTGGGCTTCCCATGGTCGCCAGAAAGCCGTCCGGCCCCCAGGCCCAATGGCCAATGATGGGGTAAATGAAACCGGAAACTGCAACGCTATAGAGTAGGTCACCAACAAAGCCGGTTCGACCAATCATTGCGCCTGAAGTGATGGTGGAGCAGGTATCGGCGAAAGCAAACTGAAATAGCCAGAAGGCAAGAAACGCCACGCCAGTGGTTTCATACGTTGCGGGCGCACCCTGCAAGAAGAACCAGTGCCGACCTATGAACCCATTTCCGTGACTAAACATGAACGCGAATCCGAAGGCATAGAACAGGAGCCCGCACAGGCAAGTATCGACAATGCACTCCATCAATACGTTCACAGTCTCGCGTGACCTGCAGAAGCCGGCTTCGAGCATCGTGAAACCCACCTGCATGCCAAAAACCAGGAAAGCCGCGAGCAACGTCCAAAGCGTGTTGATGGGGTTTACAATGTCATTGGCTTTAACGGCAGCATCGGCCGCGAATACGCGAAACCCAAACAGATCGGGATTGATCAAGTACGCACAACCCGCCAGAATGGCAATTCCAATCAGCTTGCCCGTCAGAAGAACCATGCCATAGCGCCGCCATTCCCGATTTTTCAGCCGGTCGCTCAGCCGGTTCAGCTTATGTTTCCTCTGCGTCGTGCGGTTCTTAGGGCGAAGCCGTCGCGTTGTGAGAAAAGTAAAGCTCAGCGCGATAATGCTGAGGAACAGAAAAAGTGTGAGATTACCGCTCATCCGTTTGATGCCTCCTGGATTCAGCCGCGCGGAATTTAGGGGCGCTCATTGCGAGCGGAGCAGAAACGGAGTTCCAACCTTGACACATGGCTGAGAGGGTCAGAAGGCTTCCTGCACATATAGCGCGATTTGCGGGCTGCTGTTATTTCTAATCCGAGTTTCGGGTCAGCAGACCAGGCTGGACGCCGGACAGAGTCGGTATTTGAAGTTTAATGAGTCCGGGTTCCGAAAGTCCAATCAATTACTTGGATTGACCAATGAAGCTTTTTGGATGGATGACAAACTATCCTATCTCTCGGATGCGCCCGCAGTCACAAGCTCTGAGCAAATTTCCTCAATGTGACGCAAAGCGCGGAACGAGCTTGCGTTACAGTGACTTGCCTCCGGAGGCGATCTCCGGCGGCCGCGTGTCCTGGTTCTTTCCGGGCGCGGCCGAGTGCTAGATTCGCGGCATGAAGTCCAAACCACGCGATAATGCGCCAATCACCAAGCCGTTGCTAGACGATCTGATGGCGCGCGACAAGGCTGATCGCAAAGCAGTAATGGATCAGCCCGCTGTGGGATCGGACCCGTTGCCGGCCCCTGATCTTTATCAGGATGCGGGCAATGGTTACAACCCCGATTCCACTTTTCCGCAAGAGTAATCAACCGGGGCGGCCCGCGAAGCCGACCCCGGGTTTTTCCGCGTCCGGACCCTTCTGAAGAGCCTCCCGAGAAGCGCCAGCATCATCGCCAGAAGCGGTGCCAGTGTGTACCGCTCAGCTCCATGGCTATGCCGAACCAGTTCAACTGACAAGATGAAAACCGCCAGTGCCAAAAGGACCAGTGAAATGCCCCGCTGCAAGCGCATGGAAGCGGAAGCCACCCAGGGATCGAGTGAAACCGTGATTTGACGCCCGCGATCGGAATCTGTACACCGGGATTTGATTTGGCAGCTGTTGCAAGTGTGGGCAGGCGCGCGATATCGAACGAGCTGCCGCTCCTGATCGATTTCGGCGCGTATCAGCGCAATTCCCATGGGACACTCCCAGGCATCCCGATCCCGATGAAACTGGAATCCGCCTGTGCGGTAATGCTCGGCGCGGCGGTGTGAGCGTTTAGCTAAGCGTTCGAATCCCGCGGCTATGATTGCCAGCACAATCGCGTACGCGATGGCCAGCACCGGCTCGACATGAAATACGCCACCCATTCGTCAACTCGAGAGGCTAGTCGGATGCCGCGGGTTCCGTGATTTCAGTGAACAGCACCGCTTCCGGCTGTTCGAGGGTAATCTTTTTGACCGGGTGCCGGACAGCCAGCCAGCACAGGTATAAGAGAGGCAATTCGCCGCCTAAGATAAATACCGCGTCGCCGGGAAATCGCAGCCACTCAATTAAGACATTCGTCTGATCACTGAGATATTTCAGACTCCGCGCCTCGAAATACCCACGGTTCACGGACTCATAGAGCTGCAGAAGCCCGAGCGGGAACAAGGCAGCGAAGACCATCCAGGCAAGCCCCGCGTTTAAGGACCAGAAGCTGATTTTCGCAGCGCGATCGGACCAGCGCGATTCGGGAATCATGTATCGGATGCAGAAGAGGGCCAACCCGGCCGCCAGCATGCCGTAGACCCCCATCATCGATGCATGACCATGATTGGAGGTCAGAGCCGTCCCAATTTCGTAATAGGAAACGACGGGCAAGTTGATAAGAAAACCAAAGATTCCTGCCCCTAAAAAGTTCCAGAATCCAACCGAAACCAGGAACATGACAGCCCAGTAGTGCGGAAATGAAGTTCGCGATTTGGATTCCTGCTGCGCGCCAAGCTGAAGAAAGCTCCAGGCCTCAACCGTCAGGAAGGTCAACGGAATCACTTCGGCGGCGGAAAAGAAGGCTCCGAGCGCCATGTGTTCAGCCGGTGTGCCCGAGAAGTACAGGTGGTGCATTGTGCCGATCACACCTCCGACCGAATACAGCACAATATCGAGATACACGACCGTGAGGGCAACACGTTCCGCTATGACGCCCAGCAGCACGAAAATACAGGCGACCATAATGGTTGTAAACAGCTCCAGGAAATCTTCCACCCACAGGTGCACCACCCAGAAGCGCCAGAAGTCTGTGGTGGTGAAGTGAGCTGCCGGTTGAGCCAGCAGGCCCACGGCATAGAACGCGGGTATAGATAGTGCGGAGAAAAAGAAGAGCCAGGGCATGTTGCCTTTGTGTTCTGTCCGAAGGCGGCCGCGCAATCCAATGTAGAGCATCGCGACCCATAGGCATAGGCCTACGGTGAGCAGAATTTGCCAGAACCGGCCGAGATCGAGATATTCAAATCCCTGATCGCCAAACCAACTCCAGTACTTTTGGATCCAGCCGTGAATTCCGGCGAACTCTCCAGACATACTGCCGCCTACTACGACAACCAGCGCTCCTAATAATCCGATCGAAAGCCACTTTTGTATCTTCGGTTCGCGGCCGCTCAGCATAGGAGCCAAGAAGATTCCAGCCGCAAGGAAAGAAGTGGAGACCCAAAAAATGGCTAACTGAATGTGCCAAGTGCGCGCCAGGTTGTACGGCAGAATACGGGCCAGATCGACTCCAAAGAAGTTGGTGATGTCGGCGCGATAATGCTGCGATGCTCCTCCTACGAGTGTCTGTACCAGAAACAGAATGGCCATTACCAGAAAGAACCAGCCGGTCACGCGCTGGGCCGGCGTGAGTGCGACCTCGCCTGGCGCGCGAAAAGTGAGCGTGTTCTGTTCGCGGCCATGCCAGCCCAGAAAGTTCCACCGGCCAAAGGCGAAGAACAGCACGCCGATTCCGCCCAGCAGAACGGCTAGCGAAAGCATGCTCCAGACGATCATGTCGGCTGTGACGCCATTGTTTACGAGCGGTTCAGGCGGCCAATTGTTCGTGTAGGAATAGTTGTGTCCGGGACGGAGTGCCGCGGCGGCCCAGGCTGACCAACTGAAAAATGCGGTCAGTTGCCGGGAGTCGTTTGGGTCACCGATCGCGTTTGGCCGCAGTCCAAACTTCGTACTGGGCTCGGAGAAGAAACTTTGATAATATCCGACCAGTTCCCGGTACGCCGCCGCTTGGGGGGCTGTGAAGACGAGGGTATCGATCGCCGCGTTGTATCGATTTGTTTTGAAATCCAGGGCCGTCCGTGCGCGCGCCGGTTCCGAAGTGCTTCCGCCAGGATAGGAATTGGCGACGCTGCTCGCGGCGCGGCGCAGATAATCGGCCGTGAAATCCGGGCCGAGGTAAGCGCCGTGGCCAAAGATCGATCCATATTCCATGAGACCGTTCTTCAGGAACACTTGCTGGCCGCCGAGGATGTCTGTACGGGTAAACAGAAGCGTTCCGTCCGGAGCGACTACGCGACCGGGAATCGGTGCCTCACCCGCATAGGTCCGATAGGCCAGGAATCCCAAAACAAAAAAGCCAAATAAGACCACCAGTGCAACCGCCTGAATCCATCCCTTGGAAACGAGCAAATCTCGTTTGCCTGCGCTTCGTTCTCGAATTTCTCCTGGATATTGATCAGCCATAGATGTGTCCTAGAGTCGCCGGCACACTGATTCCTTCCGCAGTGAGCAGACAAACACCTTAGCACGACCCTGGAGTCTGAAAAGGGGTATTCAAATTGTTCAGAGGGCTGCCGGGCTCAAGCGCAGCACTCGGACGCGATGACGGAAGCCGCGCTCGATTTTAGCTCGTTCACCGCGTTTCTTAGTTGCTCAGATGAAAAGGGCGATAAGAGCAGTTTGCAGCGTGGATGCAACTCGGACGCGGTCCTATTTCCAGCCGAGATCTCCAGCGTCGGAACATCCGGTATGACCTCGCTCAAAGATGAGGCCGGCCACTCATTTTCGCCATTGGTTAGATCGAGCACCAGTAGCCCTATATGTCTCTTCCAACAGCGAAGCAGTTCCAATGCGGCCGGCTTACTGTCGGCCGGCAGAACGCGGTACCCTTCCGCTTCGAGAGTTTTCGAGATGAGCTTGAGCACGGACGAATCCTGCTCAACCACGAGCGCCGCTGGAGATAGTGAGGCCTTGGGCGGCGGCCGCGAACCCGAAGGAGGTTCGCAAACTCCGTTGTCCCGCTCCTCAAAACTCTTGAGCTTAGCAAGCAGAGTCGTCCGTTTAATGCGGAGGAGATCGGCAGCCCGCGCCTTATTACCTCCCGATGCAGCTAGGGCTTGATTAAGAAGAGACCGCTCGAAGTTGCCCACGACCTCATCGAAATCGATTCCACCCTGGGGAATTGTTACAGATGCGCGGGCCCTGCGGTCTGGGTGTAAAGCATGCGCGGACACCCGGGTCTTGAAGTCGTCAGGAATGAGCAGATTCCGATCGCCGCTGAGGGCTACCGCCATTTGAACCGAGTGCTCAAGCTGCCTGATATTACCCGGCCAGTCCAGCGTTTGCAGGAATTGCTCCGCCTCCGCAGTGATTCGCTTTCCAGGACCACCCTCGGCGGCCTGAGTCTTCGCAAGAAAGTGGTCGAGAAGGAGTGGAATGTCCTCCCTTCTTTCACGCAAAGGCGGCAGATGAATTGGAACCACGTTGAGGCGGTAATACAGATCTTCCCGGAACCGCCGCTCGCGGACTGCTGTTTCAAGGTCAACGTTCGAGGCGGCAATCACCCTGACGTCTACGCGAATGGTTTCAGAGCTGCCAATCCGTTGCAGCTCGTGCTCTTGTAAGACCCGTAACAATTTTGGCTGAACATCGAGCGGCAGGTCGCCGATTTCGTCGAGAAAAATTGTGCCGCGATGGGCCTGCTCAAACCGTCCCACGCGACCCATGTGTGCGCCTGTGAAAGCGCCCTTTGCGTGACCAAATAGCTCGGTCTCCGCAAGGTTGGATGGCAATGCGGTGCAATTCACCGCAACCATAGGGGCCGCTGATCGATCACCGGCGGCATGCAGCGCGCGCGCGACAACCTCTTTTCCGGTTCCAGTTTCGCCGCTTATGAGCACGGTGCAACGCTTGGACGCAACCAGCTCGATGACCTCACAAACGTCCAATACAGCGCGGCTAACTCCGATCAAATACTGACGCCAAGTCCGTTCCAGCTTCTTCGATTCCGGTGAGCATTCGAGGCGTGCGACGGATTGAGGCTTAGCACCTGTAAACGAATCGACCGATCTCATGTCGCTGTTTGGGAGCCCTCTGTCGCGAGCAGGGTTTGTCCGTCGAATACAGAGTGGGTGGATGATGGCGCTTTGCGATCTAGGGGTATTCCTCAGGACTACACCCACCTACGGAATAGCGGTTGGCCCGAAGCTAGTCTTCCCTATTCCATGATGCGATCCAGCATTCGTGAGCCTCCGTCTCGGTTTGGTTGTTCAGCGCCTGCGCCCACTCGTGAGCACGTTTTTCCCGAAGCGTCGCAAGTAGTTTCTCGTTCTGCTCAGCGCGTATCAGCCGCGCCTTCTGTTCTGATATAGCCTGCTCCAGGTCTCGGAGCGAAGATCGCACGCTCGCGATCTGCATCTGCGAGCCGATAATGTATGAGGCGAGTGCGCGCAAGTCTCGATTTCCGGGCCCAAGATGCTGCACGTATTGCGCCGCTTCCGCACGTTCCTGCGCAGCCAACTCCAAATACTTTGTCAAGTGGGCCCGTTCTGCAAATAGCTGCTGTAGCTTCATTTGCTCTGCCTCTACCTGCTGGGCCCTGAGCCGGAGTACGGAATCCAGGCGAAAGTGGAAGTTCTTCACAAAATGGTTCAGAGTGCGGCGGCGAGTTCTGACAGAGCTGTTAAGCTGTCGTTCAATTCCGCTTTTTCGTGCGCGCCTTGACGGAGAAAAGCAAGAGTCCGGTCCCGTAGCCG
>Ga0308173_10001883_pt1 | contig 10836 bp, 7 predicted proteins | sample PhyPR1_FD_203716 | JGI IMG/M metagenome (GOLD analysis project Ga0308173, IMG submission 203716) | Soil microbial communities from UC Gill Tract Community Farm, Albany, California, United States - DLSLS.P.R1 | ecosystem: Environmental > Terrestrial > Soil > Agricultural land | place: USA... | reverse complement strand
ACTGCCGGAGTACGGCGGTGGAGAGATGGTCCTCCAGATGTTCGCCGACCTGCGCACGGTCCGCGACGACCTCGATGCCGTGCTCGCCGAGGTGTTCGGCCGGTCCGATGCCGGACAGCATCAGGATCTGCGGTGAGCCGATCGCGCCCGCGGACACGATCACCTCGCGCCGGGCGGTGAGGCGCTGGTCGCCGTACTGCACGCCGACCGCTTTGCCGTCCTCGATGATGACCTTGGAGACCTGGGCGCCGGTACGCACGGTCAGGTTGGGCCGCGAGGCGGCCGGCTTGAGATAGGCGTCGGCGGCGCTCCAGCGGCGGCCCGCCCGCTGGGTGACCGGGGTCTGCGCGAAGCCCTCGTTGGACGGCTCGTTGAGCTCGCCCAGCTTGGTCAGCCCGGCGGACTGGCAGGCCTGCAGGAACGCGGCGGTGGTCACGTTGGGGCTGCGCTGCTCGGAGATCCACAGCGGCCCGTCGAGGCCGTAGACGCCGCCCGTGTTGGAGCCGTCACGATGCTCGGCGCGGTTGAAGTACGGCAGGACCTCCGAGTACGACCAGCCGGGCACGCCCCAGTCGTCGTAGTCGGCCCGATGCCCGCGCACCCACATCATCGCGTTGATCGAGGAGGACCCGCCGAGCATCTTGCCGCGCGGCCAGTAGAGTTCCCGGTTCTCCAACTCGGCCTGTTTGGCCGTGCTGTAGTTCCAGTCGTACGGCGTCTTGAACAGCTTGGGGAAAGCCGCCGGTATATGAATCTCGGACTTGTCGTCGGGCCCGCCGGCCTCGAGCAGCGCCACCGTGACGCCGTGGTCCTCGGTCAGCCGGCCGGCGAGCACACAGCCCGCCGAGCCTGCTCCGACGACAATGTAGTCGTAGACGTTCGCCATAAGGTGGACCTACCACCCGGCGGGTCCGCTGTCTACAGCTTGGTCCAGGCCTCGGTCAGGACCGAGCGCAGGATCTGCTCCATCTCGTCGAAATGCGACTGGTCGCAGATGAGCGGCGGCGAGAGCTGCACGACCGGGTCGCCGCGGTCGTCGGCCCGGCAGTAGAGCCCGTTGTTGAACAGCGCCTTGGACAGGAAGCCGTAGAGCAGCCGCTCGGACTCCTCGTCGTCGAAGGTCTCCTTGGTGGCCTTGTCCTTGACCAGCTCGATCCCGTAGAAGTAGCCGTCGCCGCGCACGTCCCCGACGATCGGCAGGTCGAGCAGCTTCTCCAGCGTGGCCCGGAAGGCGGCCTCGTTGCGCTGGACATGGCCGAGCAGGTCCTCGCGCTCGAACAGGTCGAGGTTGGCCAGCGCGACCGCGGCCGAGACCGGGTGACCGCCGAAGGTGTAGCCGTGCGCGAAGACGGTGTCGCCGTGCTTGAACGGCTCGAACAGTCTCTCCCGCACGACCATCGCGCCGAGCGGGGAGTAGCCGCTGGTCAGCCCCTTGGCGCTGGTGATGATGTCGGGTACGTAGTCGTACTTCTGCGACCCGAACATCGTGCCGAGCCGGCCGTAGGCGCAGATGACCTCGTCGGAGACCAGCAGCACGTCGTGCTTGTCGCAGATCTCGCGGACCCGCTGGAAGTAGCCGGGCGGCGGTGGGAAGCAGCCGCCGGCGTTCTGCACCGGCTCGAGGAAGACCGCGGCGACGGTCTCGGGGCCCTCGAACTCGATGGCCTCCTCGATCCGGTCGGCGGCCCAGCGGCCGAACGCCTCGGGGTCGTCGCCGTGGATCGGGGCCCGGTAGATGTTGGTGTTCGGGACGCGCTGGGTGGAGGGGACCAGTGGCTCGAAGGGGGCCTTCAGCCCGGGCAGTCCGGTGATGGACAGCGCGCCGTGCGGGGTGCCGTGGTAGGCGATGGCCCGGCTGATGACCTTGTGCTTGGTCGGCTTGCCCTGCAGCTTGAAGTACTGCTTGGCCAGCTTCCAGGCCGACTCGACGGCCTCGCCGCCGCCGGTGGAAAAGAACACCCGGTTGAGGTCGCCGGGGGCGAGCGTCGCGATCCGCTCGGCCAGCTCGACGGCCTTGGGGTGGGCGTACGACCAGACCGGGAAGAACGCGAGCTCGGCGGCCTGCTTGGCGGCGGCCTCGGCCAGCTCCTGGCGGCCGTGCCCGGCCTGCACGACGAACAGCCCGGCGAGCCCGTCCAGGTACCGCTTGCCCTTGTCGTCGTAGATGTAGGCGCCGTCTCCGCGGACGATCATCGGCACCTCGCCGCCCTGCTCGTACGTCGAGTGGCGGGTGAAGTGCATCCACAGGTGGTCGCGGGCCGCGGACTGCAAGTCGGTCATGACGCTCTTCCTTGAGCTCGCTGCGAAATACTGTTGTCATAGGTCAGTTTTGATACGGAATCACGTGCCTATCGCGCTTTGGGCAACGGTATCCGAAGAACTGGTTTTGTGCTAGCCGTCACAGCTATGGTCTCCCCATGGCGGAGATCAAGATGGTCCAGGCGAACGGGCTGGAGTTCGGCTACCTCTCTGACGGCCCCGCGGACGGGCCGCTGGCCCTGTGCCTGCACGGATTCCCGGACTCGGCGTACGGCTGGCGGCACCTCGTCCCGGCGCTGGCCGAGCAGGGCTATCGGGTCGCGGCGCCCTTCATGCGGGGCTACGCGCCCACCGCAGTGCCCGCCGACGGCGCCTACCAGACCGGCGCCCTGGCGGCCGACGCGATCGCCCTGCACGAGGCGCTGGGCGGCGGGCCGGACGCGGTGCTGATCGGCCATGACTGGGGCGCGGCGGCGACCTACGGTGCGGCCGGGCGCGCGCCCGAGCGGTGGCGGCGGGTGGTGGCGATGTCGGTGCCGCCGGTCCCCGCGCTGCTGTCCGCCTTCTTCCAGTACGACCAGCTCAAGCGCTCCTTCTACATCTTCCTGTTCCAGACGCCGCTGGGGGAGGGCGCGCTGAACCGGGACTTCGTCGCGGGTCTGTGGCGGGACTGGTCGCTGCGCCCCTCGTCGGCCGAGGACGTCGATCACGTGATGGACTGCCTGGCCACCCCCGAGCGGCGGGCCGCCGCGATCGGTTACTACCGGGCCATGCTGAACCCCGCGCTGCACGTCGAGGCCTATGCCGCCGAGCAGACGGCCACCGAGGTCATGGGCGAGCTGCCGATCCTCTACATGCATGGTGAGGCCGACCAGGCACTGGGTATCGGAGTGGCAGGAGATCCGTTGCCCTACCTGCCGGCGGGCTCTCGGTTCGAGGTGATCAAGGATGCGGGGCACTTCCTCCAGCTCGACCAGCCGGAGGAGGTCAACCGGCGCATCCTGGACTGGCTCTTGCCCTGAGTGCCGCCCCTTGGCAGGATGGGGGCAAATGTAAACCGAACCTGATTCGGGTGGGCCATGCCGACGATAGATCTGACCGACTGGGACTTCTGGGCGAAGCCCCTGGACGAGCGGCATGCGGCCTTCGCCGAGCTGCGCGCCCGGGATACGCTCGCGCACTTCGAGGAGCCCGACACCGAGGTCCTGCCCCAGGGCCCCGGCTACTACGCGCTGGTCCGGCACGCCGACGTCGTGGAGGCGTCGCGCCGGCCCGCCGACTTCTGCTCGGGGCAGGGCGCGATCAACATCGTCGACATGCCGTCCGACCTCAACGAGTACTTCGGCTCCATGATCAGCATGGACGACCCGCGGCACGCCAACATCCGGCGCATCGTGTCGCGGGCGTTCTCGCCGAAGATGGTCCAGCGCTTCGAGGACCAGGTCGAGATGGTCGCCGCCGAGATCATCGAGTCCATCCGGGCCGGCTCGGGCAGTGGCGACTTCGTGTCCGACGTCGCGGCCCGTCTGCCGTTGAAGATCATCTGCGACATGATGGGCATCCCGCAGTCCCAGCACCAGGCGGTCATCGACGCCAGCAACGTCATCCTGGCCGGGAACGATCCAGAGTTCGTCTCCACCGACAGCTTCGAGGAGCTCGCCGGGCAACTGCTCACCGCCGGTCAGACCATCAAGGACATCGTCGAGGACCTCGGCCGGCTGCGTAAGACCGACCCCGACGACAGCCTGACCTCCGCGCTGGTCAACGCCAACATCGACGGCGAGTCGCTGACCGACCAGGAGCTGGGCTCGTTCTTCATCCTGCTGGCCGTCGCGGGCAACGAGACCACCCGCAACGCCATCGCGCACGGCCTGCACCTGATGACCGTCAACCCCGACCAGCGTGCGCTGCTGACCGAGGACTTCGAGGGCCGGATCGCGGGGACGGTCGAGGAGATCGTCCGCTATGCCGCACCGGTCATCTGGATGCGCCGTACCGCCACCAAGGACACCACGCTCAACGAGCACGAGATCGGCGAGGGCGACAAGCTGATCCTCTACTACTGGGCGGCCAACCGTGACGAGCAGGTCTTCGACCGGCCCGACCGGTTCGACATCCTGCGCTCACCCAACCCGCACGTCGGCTTCGGCGGCCCGGGCCCGCACTTCTGCCTGGGCGCGCATCTGGCCCGCCGCGAGATCACCGTGATGTTCCGCGAGCTGTTCACCCAGGTGCCCGGCATCCGGGCCACCGGCGAGCCGGACCGCCTGCTGTCCAGCTTCATCAACGGCATCAAGCACCTGCCGTACGAGATCTAGCGCACGACCTTCAGGCTCTTGACCACGGTGGTGATGTCGGGCAGCAGCTTGCCGTAGACGGGATTGGCGATCACGATCTGCAGAAGGCTCGGGGTCTTCCGGCCGGTGTCCACCGCGATCTCGACCACGGTGCGATCGGTGACCGAGTTGTAGGGCTCGGCGATGTGCAGGTGGAAGCCGGCCAGCCAGGCGTCGTGCCCGCTCACCTTGAGCGGCGTGCCCGCGAACAGGGTGAGCTTGTCCTCCTCGCTGAAGCTCAGCGGCCGTGCGCTGAGCTCGGCGGCGGCCCGCAGCCGGTTCTTTCCGGCCGCGGCGACCGCCGGGGCGTACTTGGCGAGCAGCGGGCCGGAGTAGACCCCGCCCAGCCAGGTGTAGACCGGCTTCCGCTTGTCGTAGTCCTGGCCCCCGGTGTCGTTGCCGAGGCCCTTGTCGTGCCATGGCGGGGCCAGCTTGGCGTACGACAGGCCGACGACCTTGTCCACCGTGACGCCGATGACCTTGCTGCCCTTGCCGGGGTAGGCGGGCAGCCGGCCCAGTGCGGCCCCGGTCGGGGCCCACTGGTTCTCGGTCGGCACGGGTGAGGGCGGCGCGGAGACCACCGGGTAGGCGCCTGCGTACACGCCGGCGTCGTTGCTCCCGCCGGAGCCGCAGCCGGTGGCCGCGGGCACCGCACCCAGCAGTACGACGGCCAGGGGGACGAATCGCCGCATGGCCGACAGGCTAGCGGGACTACCGCAGCTCGCGCTTGAGGATCTTCCCGGTCGCGGTCATCGGCAGGGACTCGCGGAACTCCACGATCCGCGGATACTTGTAGCTGGCGAACTGCTCCTTGCCCCAGGCGATCAGCTCGTCCTCGGTGGTCGGGTCGCCCGGCGTCTTGATGACGTACGCCTTGATCTCCTCGCCGTGCGACTCGTGCGGAATGCCGACGACGGCGGCCAGCGAGACGGCCGGGTGGGTCATCAGGACCTCTTCCAGCTCCCGCGGGTAGACGTTGAAACCGCCACGGATGATCATGTCCTTGGAGCGGTCGACGATGTAGTAGTAGCCCTCGTCGTCCCGCTTGGCCAGGTCGCCGGTGCGGAACCAGCCGTCGTGGATGGCGGCCTCGGTGGCCTCGGGCCGGTTGTAGTAGCCCTTCATGATGTTGTGGCCACGGATGGCGATCTCACCGGGGCCCTCGCCCTCGACGGTCTTCCAGTCGTCGTCGATGAGCTTCATCTCGATGCCCCAGATCGGCAGGCCGATCGAGCCCGGCTTGGTGGGCCGGTCCGGGCGGTTGAACGAGGCCACCGGGGAGGTCTCGGACAGGCCGTACCCCTCCAGGACGTCGACGTCGAACTTGGCCTTGATGCCCTTCAGGACCTCCATCGGGAGCGCCGCGCCGCCGGAGCTGGCCACCCGGAGGTTCGCGGAGATGGTCTTGACGTCCTCGGCCGAGGTGTCGTCGGTGAGCAGCGCCCAGTACATCGTGGGCACGCCGGAGAACAGGTTGACCTTCTCGTCGGCGAGCAGCCGGATGGCCTGCTTGGGCTCGAACCGCGGCATCAGCACCAGGGTGGCCCTGCGATAGATGCCGACGTTCATCACACAGGTCTGCCCGAAGATGTGGAAGAGCGGCAGCGCCACCAGGAAGGTGTCCTCCAGGCCGCGTTCGAAGAGCGTGTCGTCCACCATCGCGTTCATCACCAGGTTCTGGTGGCTGAGCTCGGCGCCCTTGGGCTGGCCGGTCGTACCGCTGGTGTAGATGATCACCGCGGTGTCGTCGGCGACGGTCGGGGCCGTGTCGAAGGTGCCCGGCTTGCCCTGCAGCGCGGCCCAGAACAGCTCGGCGCCCTCGATCGGCGATTCCGTCGTGGCCAGGCTGGCGGGCAGGAGGAAGAAGTGCTCGCACGCGTCGGCCTGGCCGAACCCGGCCCAGCCCGCCTCGCCCAGCGGCAGCTCGGGGGTGCCCTCGAAGCAGAAGAACGCCTTGGCGTCCGAGTCCTTCAGGTGGTACGCGATCTCTCGCGGCTTGAGCAGGACGTTCAGCGGTACGACGACCGCGCCGGCCTTCAGGATCCCGAAGTAGATCATCGGGAAGTACGGGAGGTTGGGGGAGGCCAGCGCGACCTTGTCGCCCGGCCGGATGCCTCGCTCGACCAGCAGGTTGGCGACCTGACCGGCCACCGTGTCCAGGAACGAGTACGAGATGCGCATGTCGCCGAAGACGAGCGCGTCGCGGTCCGGGGTCTCCTGAGCCGCGTCCGTGAGAAGGACGGACAAATTGAGCATGACTCTCCTCGGCGAGCGGGGGCGGTCCGGTTTGTGCTCCGGGGTTTTAATCGGAGACTACCTGGACCACCCCGCCAGGTCAGGCCGAGGTTACCGACTGGTCGTTATGTTCTAGGCGGGAACGATGTTCACGATCTTGGGAGCCCGGACGATCACCGTGCGGATGCCCGCGCCGCCCAGCGCCTGCTGGACCTTCTCCGAGGCCAGCGCCAGCTCGCGCAGCGCGTCCTCGGAGATGTCCGGGGCGATCTCCAGCCGGTCCCGCACCTTGCCGGCCACCTGCACCACGCAGGTCACCGACTCCTGCACCAGCAGGGCCGGATCGGCCGCGGGCCAGCCCGCCTTGGCCACCGGGGCCTCGTGGCCCAGCACCGACCAGGCCTCCTCGGAGGTGTAGGGCGTGAACAGCGACAGCAGGATCGCGGTCGTCTCCGCGGCCTCGCGCACCGCCGGGTCCTGCGGGCCCGCACCGGAGTCGATCGCCTTGCGGGAGGCCGACACCAGCTCCATGATCCTGGCGATCGCGACGTTGTAGCGGTGCGCCTCGACCAGCGAGGTGACCTCGTCGATCGTGCGGTGCGTGACTCTGCGCAGCGCCTGGTCGCCGGTGGCCGGATCGGCGCCCGCCGGTGCGGTCACCTCGGTGGCCACCCGGTGGGCCCGGGACAGGAACTTCGACATGCCGGGCAGCGACACGTCGGCCCAGTCGATGTCGTCCTCGGGCGGCCCGGCGAACAGCATGCCCAGCCGGACCACGTCGACGCCCCAGTTGTTGATCTGCTCGCCCAGGTCGACGCCGTTGCCCAGCGTCTTCGACATCGCCTTGCCGCTGTTGATCACCTGGCCCTGGTTGACCAGCCGGGTGAAGGGCTCGGTGAAGTCGATCATGCCCATGTCGTACAGCACCTTGGTGAAGAACCGGCTGTACAGCAGGTGCAGGATCGCGTGCTCGACACCGCCGGTGTACTGGTCGACCGGCATCCAGCGGCGGACCGCCTCGGGGTCGAACGGGCCGTCCTCGTAGCGCGGGGAGCAGTAGCGGAAGTAGTACCAGGACGAGTCGACGAAGGTGTCCATGGTGTCGGTGTCGCGGGTGGCCGGCGAGCCGCACTTGGGGCAGTCGACGTTGACCCAGTCGGCCGCGGCGGCCAGCGGCGAGACACCCTTGGGCGCCAGGTCCGCACCCTTCAGATTGTCGGGCAGGCGCACCGGCAGCTGGTCGTCGGGGACCGGGACCTCGCCGCAGTTGTCACAGTGGATGATCGGGATCGGCGCACCCCAGAACCGCTGCCGGGACAGCAGCCAGTCGCGCAGCCGGAAGTTGACGCTGGCCCGGCCCAGGTCCTTCCCGGCCAGGATCTCGATGATCTTGTCGATCGCCGGGCCCTTGGCCAGGCCGTTCAGCGGACCGGAGTTGATCAGCCGGCCCTCGCCCGCGGTGGCCACGCCGGTCTCGTTCGGGTCGTCCTCGCCGGTGTCCACCACGACCCGGACCGGCAGCTCGAACTTGCGGGCGAAGTCCAGGTCGCGCTGGTCGTGCGCGGGCACCGCCATGATCGCGCCATGCCCGTACTCGGCCAGCACGTAGTCGGAGGCCCAGATCGGCAGCCGCTCGCCGTTGACCGGGTTGATCGCGTACCGGCCCAGGAAGACACCGGTCTTCTCACGGTCGGTGGACATCCGCTCGATCTCGCTCTCCCGCGAAACGCTCTCGCGGTACAGCTCGAAGGCGCTGCGCTGCTCGGGGGCGCACAGCTCGTCGGCCAGCGCGGCGTCCGCGGCCACCACGAAGAAGGTCGCGCCGTACAGCGTGTCGGGGCGCGTCGTGTAGACGGTGACCGGCTCGGGCCGGCCCTCGATCTGGAAGACGACGTCGGCGCCCTTGCTCCGGCCGATCCAGTTGCGCTGCATCAGCAGGACCCGCTCGGGCCAGTTGCCTTCCAGCTGCTGCATGTCGTCCAGCAGCCGGTCGGCGTACTCAGTGATCTTGAAGTACCACTGGGTCAGCTTCTTGCGCTCGACCAGCGCCCCGCAGCGTTCGCAGTGGCCGTTGACCACCTGCTCGTTGGCCAGCACCGTCTGGTCGTTCGGGCACCAGTTGACCAGCCCGTCCTTGCGGTAGGCCAGGCCCCGGTCGTAGAAGCGCAGGAACAGCCACTGCGTCCACCTGTAGTACTCCGGGTCGGAGGTGTGCAGCCGGCTCGACCAGTCGAACGAGGGGGTGTAGCGCTTGAACGACTCGGCCTGGGTCTCGATGTTCTTGTAGGTCCACTCGGCCGGGTGGCTGTTGCGCTTGATCGCGGCGTTCTCGGCCGGCAGCCCGAAGGAGTCCCAGCCGATCGGGTGCAGCACGTTGAACCCGCGCTGGTTCCAGTAGCGCGGCGCGACGTCTCCGATGGCGTACGCCTCGGCGTGTCCCATGTGCAGGTCGCCCGAGGGGTACGGGAACATGTCCAGCGCGTAGCGGCGCTCGAGGCCCTGGTCGCCCTCGTCGGCGGCGAACGGGTTCAGCTCGGCCCAGCGGGCCTGCCACTTGTCCTGGACCGCCCGTGGGTCATAGCCCTCGGAAGCGTCGGGATTGCTGCTGCTCATGATCCTCACCTGGGTGTACGAAGACGCCTTGACTGCAACAGAAAGCCCCTCGCAACAAGGGAGGGGCTGCCGTGTCTAGTCGGCTAGGACATCAACACGGCCGGCTGAGAAGCAGCCACGCGCGCATACCCCAAGACTAGCGCAGCGGCAAGATCCCCCGCGCCGCGTATCGTCCGCCCGGAAGGGCGTCCGGGGGACGCATCGAGCGGGGGATGGTTCGCCGCTCCTCTAGACCTTCCGCAGTACGGCGACGACGCGGCCGAGCACTGACGCCTCGTCGCCGGGGATCGGCTCGTACGCCGGGTTCTGCGGGAGCAGCCAGACGTGGCCGTCCTTGCGCTTGAAGGTCTTGACCGTCGCCTCGTTCTCGATCATCGCCGCGACGATGTCGCCGTTCTCCGCCACCGGCTGCTGCCGGACGACCACCCAGTCGCCGTCGGCGATCGCGACGTCGATCATCGAGTCACCGGAGACCTTCAGCAGGAAGTGGGTGCCCTCGCCGACGAGCTGCTTGGGCAGGGCGAAGACGTCCTCGACGGCCTCCTCGGCCAGGATCGGCCCACCGGCGGCGATCCGTCCGACCAGCGGCACATAGGTCGAGTCCGGCGTCTCGTTGGTCTCGAAGGTCTCGGTCTCGGTGATGCCCGGGACCTTCACCTCCACGGCCCGTGGCCGGTTCGGGTCACGGCGCAGGTAGCCCTTGCGCTGCAGTGTGCGCAGCTGGTGCGACACGCTCGAGGTGCTGGTCAGGCCCACCGCCTCGCCGATCTCTCGCATCGAGGGCGGATAGCCGCGGCGCTGGACCGAGTCGCGGATCACTTCGAGCACCATGCGCTGGCGCTGAGTGAGCCCGCTCTCGTCCATGGGCCCGTCGGGCATCTCATGGACCTTGCTCATCGCTGTTCGGTCTCCCTGGTCGTTGCTCGGTCGTCACTCGTTTCGCTCCCGTTCTCGCACGTTATCGCGGAAACGGCGGATGATCAAACAACTGTTCGAAGAAAGTGCTCGCGTTTTGTCGGTGGCATGCGCTATGAATCGTACAGAGGTTCGATCGAACTTTCATTCGAAGATCGTAACGGACGAAGCGGGCAAAGGGCGGACGACTCGGCCGATGTCCGCGGTGCTGATGGGAAGGAGGCCGGACATGGCGTCGACAACCGGACATTCAACTCCCATACGCCTGACCCGCCGCGGCCGTACGGTCGTGATGTCGCTCGCCGTCGGCGCGACCCTGGCCGCGCTGTGGGGGCTGGCCGGACACGGCGAGGGCGCGCGGGCCTCCTCGGCCCCGGTCCACTCGGCCGCCTGGCGTGCGCATGCCGAATCGATCTATGTGGGCGACCACGACACGCTCTGGTCCATCGCCGTCCGCACCCGTCCGCACACCGACCCG
>Ga0308173_10001882_pt1 | contig 10836 bp, 11 predicted proteins | sample PhyPR1_FD_203716 | JGI IMG/M metagenome (GOLD analysis project Ga0308173, IMG submission 203716) | Soil microbial communities from UC Gill Tract Community Farm, Albany, California, United States - DLSLS.P.R1 | ecosystem: Environmental > Terrestrial > Soil > Agricultural land | place: USA... | reverse complement strand
AGGTGATGCCAGCGTAGGCTTTGGCGAAGTCATTCAGTTTCACGAGCGGCAGTTCCTTCAGCTCGGTCTCCATGGCGAACGTCGGCCTTGCCGCGTAAGGATCGAGATCGATTTTAGCGCGCACATCGCCTTCCCGCAGCGGCCGCGCTTCCATCGCGATATGGGCGTGGAGACTTTTGGAAAGCTTTTCACTATTCGTTAGGTTGGTTGCCACGATCCGAAAGCGATCAAAGACGACGTCGACTTTCGGAGACTTATGGAAATCGCGATAGTGCACCTCGCCGTCGTCGACCGTGAAACGATTGATCTTGAGCGGGAAGAGCTGCTTGATCTTTTGCGTCCAGGGTTCCTCCAGGCCAACCTGCGTATCAGCCTTACTCGGCGCATTGACGAAGTTGAGCTGCGGCCTAACGAAATTAATCTCGCCGACGAAGGCGCCATGGAAGAGCGCTTTCCACTCGACCGAGAGATCGACCAGCGGCGCGGAAAAAAATGGCACCGGCACATCGCCGCTCGTCTTTACCACCTTGACCTCGCGGATTTTGTAAGCGCCGCGCCAGAGCGCCAGATCCACGTCTTCGACATGACCGCGGTAATCCTTCAGCTCGGAGAGCTTCTGGTTGACATAATCGCGCACCCAAAAGGGCAGCATGAGACGCACGAAAACGAGCGCGGCCGCGAGCACCAACAGAATCCAAAATAATTTCGAGCGATAGATTGGCTTCATCGTCCCGGAATAATTACGCAGCGGAGAGAATGAGCGGCTGTCTGGAGAGGGCTTTTCGAGTTTGCGCGATGGCCGCTCCCGTCAGTTGCGGAAACTACAGACACTGTCATAGTTTCCGGCGTATTGACTTGGAAAACCAGCATGGAACGGCCGAGAAGAAAACCGATCGCCCGACCGCAACTACGGCCGGCAAGATCGCGTTCCGCACGCCGGCGGGTTCTCGAGGCGGCCCGCGCGCACTTCTTCAAGCATGGTTTTCGCAACGTGACGATGGACGATCTCGCCGCCGAGCTGGCGGTGAGCAAGAAAACTCTCTACGCTCATTTCCCGGGCAAGGAGGCGCTCCTGGCCGCGGTTTTACGCGATAAATACGAGCGGATTCGCGCTACCCTGGAGGAAGTCGGACGCGGGCCGTCCCACGATTTTCCCAGCACCCTCCAGACTCTCCTCCTCGGCCTGCGCAAAGAACTGGACGAATTGCAGCCCCCGTTCCTCCGCGACATGCGCAAGGCGCCCGAAGTTTTCAAACATCTCGAGCAGCGGCGCGCACGCCTGATCCGGAATCATTTTGGCCGTCTCTTTCACCAGGGTCAGCGCGACGGACACGTGCGAACGGATCTGCCAGTCAAGCTGATGACCGAGACGCTGCTCGCGTCGGTGCAGGCGATCATGAATCCGCCCAAGCTGGCGGAGTTAGGGATGGCGCCGAGGACGGCGTTCGCCGGGCTGGTAAATCTGCTTCTCCAGGGAGCGGTGATAAGAAAGAAAGCCCGAGGATGAAAATTCCGTCGCTCCGGCCGGTCACTACTTTGGCGCTTCTCTCAATCTTTTTCGCCGGCTGCCGCAAAGCGCCTAACGACTACGTGCAGGGCTACGTCGAAGGCGAATTCGTCTATGTCAGCTCCCCGCTCGCCGGAACGCTGCAACACCTTCTCGTGAGGCGCGGCGATCAGGTAACAGCCGGCCAGCCGCTCTTCAGCCTCGACGAAATAATGGAGCAGGCGGCGCATGATCAGGCCCAGGCTGCGCTCGTCCTTTCCGAGGCGGATTACAAACGACAGGAGCAGCTCTTCCGCAGCGGGCCGGTGGCGGCGCAGGATTTCGATCGGGCACGTTCCACTCGCGACCAGGATCGCGAACGGCTCGCGCAAGCCAACTGGAATTTGCTCCAGAAAAAGCAAGACGCTCCGCAGGCCGGGCTGGTTTACGACACGCTCTTTCGCGAGGGCGAATGGGTCGCGGCGGGGAAACCAATCGTGATGTTGTTGCCCCCGCCAAACATCAAAGTTCGCGCTTTTGTTCCGGAAACCCAAATAGGCGCCCTGCACGTGGGCGAGGAAGCGCGTGTCACCGTCGACGGCGTGCCCGAGCCTTTCGCCGGTAAAATCAGCTACATCTCGGCGCGCGCCGAATACACTCCACCAGTCATCTACAGCCGCGAGAGTCGGTCCAAGCTCGTCTTTCTGGTTGAGATTCATTTCGACCCGGCGAGCGCGGCCAGACTTCATCCCGGGCAGCCGGTTGATGTCCGTTTCGTTAGGCAATGAAGAATGGCAGCCAGGCAATCGACGTCCGCGGAATGACAAAACGCTTCGGCGCCCGCGCAGTGGTCGATCACGTCGATCTGCGGGTCCGCGCAGGCGAAATCTACGGCTTCCTCGGCCCGAACGGGAGCGGCAAGACCACTTTCCTCCGCATGCTTTGCGGACTACTGCGGGCGGATGAAGGCAGCGGCCAGGTGCTTGGCCACGACGTCATCCGCGAGAGCGAAGCGATCAAACGCGAGGTCGGCTACATGACGCAGCGCTTCAGTTTTTGGGAAGACCTCAGCATCGAAGAAAATCTCCAGTTCGTGAGCCGGATGTACGACATGAAAAACCGCCGGGCTGCCGTTAGGCAAAGTATCGCGCAGCTCGGGCTGGAAGGGCGGCAGCACCAGCTCGCCGGCCAGCTTTCCGGTGGCTGGAAACAACGCCTCGCTCTCGCGGCCTGCCTGATTCATCAGCCGCAATTGCTCCTCCTCGACGAGCCGACGGCGGGTGTCGATCCCAAAGCGCGCCGCGATTTTTGGGAACAAATCCACCAGCTCGCCGCCGAAGGACTGACCGTTCTCATCACCACGCACTACATGGATGAAGCCGAACGCTGCCACCGGCTCGCCTACATTTCCTACGGCAAATTGCTCGCTGACGGCACGGTCGAGGAAGTCATCGCGCAAGTTGGCCTAACGACATGGTCGGTGACCGGGCCCGATCTGGCGCGCCTCGGCGCGCAACTGCGCGAGCAGCCCGGGGTGCAACAGGCGGTCGCTTTTGGCAACGCGCTCCACGTCAGCAGCGACGACGCTGCCGCCCTCGAGCGCGCGATCGCGCCCTTCCGCCGCGCGCCGTACGACTGGCGGCAAATTCCTTCCGGCCTCGAGGATGCTTTCATCAACCTGATGCAGGATTCGACCGACAATTTTTCTCCCCGATGAGAGGACATTTTTCTTTCCATCGCCTGCGTGGAATCATCGTGAAGGAGTTCACCCAGATGCGGCGTGACCGGCTCACCTTCGCGATGATGCTCGGCATTCCGCTCCTCCAACTCACGCTTTTCGGGTACGCGATCAACGCCGATCCGCGCCATCTCCCGGCCGCCGTTCTGCTCGCCGATCGCGGGCCGCAGGGCCGCGCGGTCCTCGCCGCGATGCAGAACAGCACTTATTTCAATTTCGTTAGGCACGTGCAAACCGAAGCGGAAGGCCGCGACTTGCTCGCGCGCGGCCAGGTCCAGTTCGTGGTCAACATTCCGGAAAATTTTAGCCGCGATCTTTTGCGCGGCGATCGTCCGGCGATCCTGGTCGAGGCGGATGCGACCGATCCCGCCGCGACCGGCAACGCACTCGGCTCGCTCAGCACCGTGATCAACAACTCTCTGCAAAACGACCTGAAAGGCCCGCTCGCTTCGCTCGCCGCGAGCGACGGTCCGATCGATCTGCGCATCCACGCCCTCTACAACCCGGAAGTGGTTACCCAATACAACATCGTCCCCGGCCTGATGGGCGTGATCCTAACGATGACCATGATCATGATCACCGGTCTCGCCATCACCCGCGAACGGGAGCGCGGCACGATGGAAAATCTGCTCTCCATGCCGACCCGCCCGAGCGAAGTCCTGATCGGCAAGATCCTTCCTTACATCGTCATCGGCTACATCCAGGTCGGAGTCATTCTCGGGGCGTCGTATTTCCTTTTTCACGTTCCGATGGAAGGGAGCATTCTGTTGCTCCTGCTCGTCGCGCTCGTTTTCATCGCGGCCAATCTCGCACTCGGCATCACCTTTTCGACGATCGCCAAAAACCAACTGCAAGCGGTGCAGATGACCTTCTTTGTGTTCCTTCCCTCGATCCTGCTTTCCGGTTTTATGTTTCCCTTTCGCGGCATGCCTGAGTGGGCGCAGTTGATTGGAGAAATCTTTCCGCTGACCCATTTTCTGCGAATCGTGCGCGGGATTTTGTTGAAAGGAAATACGTTCGCCGACGTCTCACTACAGCTCTGGCAGATCGCGCTCTTTGCGGTCATCGCCCTGACGATCGGGATTAAGCGTTACCGGCAGACGCTGGACTAATCCGCTCGTCTTTTTTTGTTTCTTTGTCGTCCGGTCGGGATCGGCCAACCACCGCCGAGCGCGGCATGAAAACGCCGATGATTGCGTTTCGTTCTCAAGACGGGAGTCGACAAGGCGAGGTGGTGTGAGTTCATTCTTCATCGTGGCGGAGAATTCCAGGCCGCAATGTCAGATCTGCCATCGCACCATGTCGTCGGACGCGGGGACGATCGGCGATGTCATCCGGCCGTCGCTGCTCGAGTTTATTCAGAAGAGGATGCCTGACTTTGACCCGCACGGCTTCATTTGCTTCAACGACCTCGGCCCTTTCCGGCGGGACTATGTCAAAGAAGTCCTGGAGGAGGAGATCGGCGAGCTCAGCGCGCTCGACCAGGAAGTCATCGACAGCCTGCAAGAACGCGAAATTCTCTCCGAAAATATCGGCAAGGAATTCGAGGAGGAGCTGACCTTCGGCCAGCGGCTTTCCGACCGGATCGCGTCCTTTGGCGGGAGCTGGACCTTCATCACGATTTTCGGCGCGGTCCTCTTCGTTTGGATCATCATCAACACGATCGTGCTCGCGACCCGAGCGTTTGATCCTTATCCCTTTATTTTGATGAACCTGATCCTGTCCTGCCTCGCGGCGTTGCAGGCGCCGATCATCATGATGAGCCAGAACCGGGCGGAAGCGCGCGACCGGGCGCGGGCCGAGAACGATTACAAAGTGAACCTGAAGGCGGAGTTGGAAATCCGCCACCTGCACGAGAAGATCGATCATCTTCTGCGCAAGCAGTACAACCGGCTCTTCGAGATTCAGCAGATCCAGATCGAGCTGCTCCAGGAGTTGGGACAGAAAGAGCGGAGCGGCAAAGCGCGTCCGATACGAATCTCGCCTAACGAGTAAATGACAAGCCATCCAATCCAACTCCGGGAAGCACAGCCCGCTGGCTGGTTGGTTTTTGGCGGCCCGCCAAAACGGACTTTTGCTTTCACGCACATTGCCGGCGGCGGCAGGAGCGAATCTACCGTTTACCCGCGCGAGATGCCGGCGAGCAGCCGGAGCCCCCGTCAATTCATTAGGTTAAGATGACCAACTTCGTTTGCTCGACCTGCGGAACGCAATTTGCCGCGACTGAAAAACCGCTCGAGTGCTGCGCGATCTGCGAAGATCCGCGGCAGTATGTGCCGCCTGCCGGTCAACAGTGGACGACGCTCGAGGAACTGCGCGCCACCCATCGCAACTCCTGGCAAAGTTGCGAGCCCGGTCTGTTCGGAATTGGAACCGTGCCGGAGTTCGCGATCGGGCAGCGAGCACTGCTTGTGCGCACCAACGAAGGCAACTTCCTCTGGGATAGCATCAGTCTGCTCGATCAAGCAACCGTCGAGCTGCTTCACTCGTTAGGCGGATTGCGTGGGATCGCGATCTCGCATCCGCATTATTACACCACGATGGTGGAATGGAGCCGCGCCTTTGACGACGCGCCGATCTATTTGCACGCGGCCGACCGCCAATGGGTGATGCGCCCCAACAAGGCGATCCAATTTTGGGAGGAAGAAGAAAAGGAGCTGGCGCCCGGGCTCACACTTTTGCGCTGCGGCGGACATTTTCCCGGCGCTACCATCCTGCACTGGCGCGACGGCGGGAAAGGTCGCGGCGCGCTCCTCACCGGCGACATCCTGCAGGTGACGCCGGATGGGATGGTAAGCTTCATGTTCAGTTATCCAAACCTGATTCCCTTGCCGGCGGGCGCGGTGGAAACGATCGGTCGAAAGGTGGCGGAGCGCGCCTTCGACCGAATCTATGGGGCGTTTTGGGGACGCACCATCCCGTCGAACGCGCGTGAAAAGGTGCGGCAATCGGTCACGCGCTATCTCGCGACCATTGACTCGTTAGGCTGGGCGGAGCGCGCCTGATGCTGCGTCTTGCTCGCGGGTTTGGCGAACAGGATCCCGTAAACCTGAAGGCTTCGCGCGCGGAATGCACCGGCGCAGCTGAGAAGATAAAAGCGCCACATCCGGCGAAAACGTTCATCGTAGCGAGCGGCGAAGCGCGGCCAGGCGCGCCGGAAATTTTCCTCCCATGCGATCAAGGTCGGATCGTAGTGCGGCCCAAAATTGGCCACCTCCTCGACCAGGAAAACTCCTTCGGCCGCTTTCGCCAGGCGAGCGAGCGACGGAAGGATGGAATTAGGGAAAATGTAGCGCCGGATCCAGGGATCGAGTTGCCAGCTCGAGACCGGATTGCAGATTCCCTGGCAGAGGAAGCACCCGTCTTTGCCTAACGAACGCGCGATCGCCCGAAGATAATTGCGATAATTTTTAAAACCGACGTGCTCGACCATCCCGACGCTGACCGCGCGGTCGAAGCGGCCGCGGATCTGCCGGTAATCGCACAATTGAATGTCGATCTCCAGTCCATCGCACCAGGCGGCGGCGAACTGCTGCTGCTCGCGCGAGATCGTCAGACCAGTGACGGAACAGCCATAATTCTGCGCCGCGTATTTGGCCAGGCCGCCCCAGCCGCAGCCGACATCGAGCAGCCGCATGCCAGGGCGCAGGTCGAGTTTTTGGCAGATCATCTCGAGCTTGCGCCGCTGCGCCTTCGCGAGATCGTCGCCTTCTAGAAAAAGAGCAGATGAGTACTGCATCCAGGGATCGAGCATGGACCGGAAAAAATCGTTCCCGAGATCGTAATGTGCTTCTCCGACCCGGCGCGCGCGGCGGCGTGACTGTCGATTGGTGAGGAGGGAAAGTGCGAAGGCGAGCAGATTGCGCGGGGTGTAGATGAAGCGCTGGTCGAGACGGGCGCCGACCGCGCGACAACACATTTCATCGAGCGCTTCGCAATCCCACCAACCGTCCATGTAGGCCTCGCCAAAACCGAGAGTGCCGCCGGCCAGGACTCGCGCGAAAAAGCGCTCGTCGTGAACCGTGATGTCCCAAGGTCGAGCGCCGTCGATCTCGATATCGGCGGTGCGGAAGAGTTGCTCGACGGCTTCCCTCGCGGCTGCCATAGAAACGGAATCGCAGCAAGCAGACCAAGCCGATGCACACGAAAATCACCGAAACCCTCACGACGAGAGAAATCGCGCGCTGTTTTCCCGTCATGCGGCAACTGCGCACCCATTTCGAAAACGAAACGATATTTGTAGAGCGGGTGGAACGGCAGCGGACGGGCGGTTACCGGATCGCCTTTCTGAAAGATGCGAGCGGCGGCGCAAGCTAGAGCTCGGTCCCGGTGTGCAGCGCTTCGATGTGCATCGGTTCCATCTCAAAAAACGGATGATCATTTCGTCGTATCATTTTTCGCTCGAGCTATGACTCGTGCTCCCGCTCATGCTTATCCTCGAAACGGAAAGTTATACACGATTTGACAGGCTGGAAGCCTCTCGGCCAACTCAGAGCGAAGCCCTAACTTCCGATCACGCTGATTGCGATCTGGCGACGGTGCGGGACACGGCGATGTTCGAAAAGGAAAATCCCTTGCCAGGTGCCGAGCTGCATTCGGCCGCCCGCGATCGGGATCACTTCGCTCGAGCGGGTCAGCACGGAACGAATGTGTGACGTGCTGTCGTCGGGTCCTTCGGCGGTGTGTTCGAGATAAGGAGTTTCCTCGGGCACGAGGCGCTCGAAAAACTTTTCGAGATCATGCCGCGCGGTGGGATCGGCGTTTTCCATGATGACCAGGCTGCAACTGGTGTGCCTAACGAAAAGCGTGATGGTGCCGGCTTTCACCCCGCTCTCCGCGACATTCGCGGCGACGCGATCTGTAATTTCGTAGATGCCTTTTCCGTTCGTCGCAACAGTCAGGCTGGCGGTGTGAATTGGCATGGTGGTGAACTCTCGCTCGTAGCAGCTGATCCGCGAATGCACGCTCGGTCGCCGGTCCGATAATTTGCTTTCGCTTCGCGCGCGGCAGAGAGGAGGGCAGAAATGATCGAGCAAAGCGCGAACGCAGTCGTCATGATCAGGCCGCGCCGGTTTTACCCGAATCCGGAAACCGCGCTGGACAACGCCTTTCAGCAGAAGGTCGTGGGCGATTCTCCTTCCTCAGTCGCGGCTCGTGCCCTGATCGAATTCGACGAGGCGGTCAAGAAATTATCCTCCGCGGGAGTTACGGTTCATGTTTTCGAAGACACACCTGCGCCCGTTAAACCGGATGCAATTTTCCCGAACAATTGGTTTTCGACTCACCATGACGGGCGGATCGCGCTTTATCCGATGTATAGCCCTTCCCGGCGGGCCGAGCGTCGCCTCGATCTGATTGCCGGCCTGCGGGAGCGCTATCGCGTCTCTGGGATCGTGGATTATTCCGCTTATGAAAAGAGCGGCCTCCATCTCGAGGGGACGGGCAGCCTCGTTCTCGATCACATTCACCGCATCGCTTACGTCTCGCTTTCGCGGCGGGCCGACCGCGAACCGCTGGAGAAGTTCTGCGCCGATTTTGCCTACGAACCGCTCACTTTTGAGAGCACCGGGCGCGATGGTCAACTCGTCTATCACACCAACGTCATGCTTTGTCTCGCGACCGATTTTGCCCTTGTCGGCCTCGACCTGATCGATAACCGCGCAGAGCGCGACAAGGTCCGGAGCAGCCTGGAAGCGACCGGCAAGGCGATCATTGCGCTCACTCACGAGCAGATCGAGAGCTTCGCCGGGAATGCGCTGGAGCTGCATAACGAACAAAGCAAATTGCTCGTCCTCTCCAGCCGGGCCGCGGCCCACCTTCGCGACGAACAGCGCGCAACGATCGAACGCTTTGCCCGCCTCATTCCTCTCGATCTACCGACCATCGAGTTAGCCGGCGGCAGTGCGCGGTGCATGATGGCGACGGTCCATTTGCCGCCTCGTTAGCGAGGCGCAATCGCCGCTTCCGCTGGCTCCGCGGCCGAAACTGCGGAGCTGGGGAATCCGCTCGGCCACGATCAGCCGCGATTCCTTTCCCGATCAACCGCGAGCTTGGCGCGGGAGGTGCTATTGCCCTTACTAAATATGACGGAGCTCAGCCCAGCCGGAGGAAAGCATAAGCAGAAGAAGAAATCTGCTCCTCGAAGGCCTAAGCGGCGTCCGAGTGCGAAGCGCAAGTCCAAAACACCGGCTGCGTCCAAGAAGAACGTTCCGCCAAAGGAACTGTCGCCCGTTATCATGGGTCGAATGGAAAGGACTCGGAGATTACTGCTGGCGGCCCTCCGCGTCTGGGAGCTAAAGCGAAGACTGAAAGATTAAGCCCGTTTGTTTCAGATGTGAGCGATCACGCGTTCTAGCGTCCGCTATCTTAGTGGACAAAAGACCTTTCGCCTCCAACTGGTCCCCGCCTGGGACGCCCAGGGCGGGCACAATAACAATCACACGCCTTATCGACGCGGGACCGGAATGCCCGTCTCCGCATAAACCGGCGAAGAATAGCCGAGCTTCTCGAGCACTGGCGCGAAGATCTCGTCAAGCTCTCGAATGGTTTCCGACTGCAGCTTCTCCCGATGATCACCGGGGGTGACTTTGCGCTTGTGTGACCAGACATCTTCCTCAGCGGCGGCGACGCTGCTGGCATGACGCGCGGCGACGACCGCGCGCGTCTCCTCGGGGTTGGTCAATTCGAACGCCTGGGTGATTTTTTCCAGCCAGGCGGGAAAGGCGAGAACCATCTCTTCGTAGGAAACAACGATCGTGTTTGGCCGGTTGAGCAGTTCCGCGATGTAACGCTGGTATCGATCGAGCACCGTCCCGACATCCTTTTTGTAACGCGAGCCGATCCCGTAATCGCCCCGATAGCCGTAAAACCGCTCGCTCACCATATCGAGGACGAAGCGATCGATCCCGGCTTCGGCCACTTCTTTCCGATAGCCGGTCTGCGCCTCGATCTCGCCGGCGTGCATGTAGCAATAGGAATAAAACATCGAGACGAGGACGTCGCGCGGGTCGCGCAGGTGCAGGATGACGCTCGCCTCACCGAGCGCTTTTGTGGAGACGAAAAACCTGATCGGGCCGAAGCAGCCGCGCCGTTTCGCGATAAAATCATTGCCCGTAAAAATCCGATCCAACGGCAGCGTGATCCGCCTGTCGTTAGGCGAATAATAACGAATCCGGTTCAATTCGCAGATGTCTTTCAGGACCCGGTGCAGCACCATCGAGCCGGCCTTGTGGGTCGTGTAGGCGATGATATTGCGGCGCGGGTGGCGCCATCTGGTTCGAAAAAGCATCGGAAAAAAGATCGCCCGGAGGTGCAGCCCAAGTTTGTTTTACCGAGCCCTCTTGTCCATCGTTTCCCATGCGACGGCATCTCTTCGCGCTGCTCGGCCTCCTCCTCGCGCTGCCCGGCGCGCGCGCTCTGCCTAACGATCCCGCGATCAGCGCGCTTTACGCGCGCGGTCTGGCCGGCGATCGCGAGGCGGTCAGCGATTGCATCGCCGCCCTCGAGAAATTGCTGGTGGCTCAGCCTAACGAACAGGTGGCGCGGGTCTATCTCGGCAGCGCCTATACTTTGCGCAGCCGTGACCTCCCGATCGGTCCGGCCAAGTTGCGCG
>Ga0308173_10001881_pt1 | contig 10837 bp, 9 predicted proteins | sample PhyPR1_FD_203716 | JGI IMG/M metagenome (GOLD analysis project Ga0308173, IMG submission 203716) | Soil microbial communities from UC Gill Tract Community Farm, Albany, California, United States - DLSLS.P.R1 | ecosystem: Environmental > Terrestrial > Soil > Agricultural land | place: USA... | reverse complement strand
ATGTCGCTCGCGTACCCGCTACCGACCCCGGGGCAGCAGGGCATCGGCGAACCTGGACCACTCAAAGTCCCCGCGGGCGAACTCGGCAAACTGATCGGCACGCGCGAGCTCACGCTGGTGCGCGGCAAGCACGAACTTGCCCTCGTCGACACACCGATCGACCACGGCTGATGAGCAGGTCCATGAACATGTCTGCACGGGAATGCACCCAAGCTTGGTTACGTTGGGCCTTGGCCCACCATTTTTCTTTCGACGCGAACTGCCGGTGGGCGCAGGCCGCTCCTACCCGAGGCGGCCGTTTGATCGGCCTGCTTGTCATTATGTTGGCTGCCGCTCCGAGCCTGGGCGACGCGGCCGAAACGTCGTCGATCGAAGTAACCCGTTTCGCCTTCACGCCAAAGGAGATCACGGTAGCGCCAGGAACCAGCGTGACCTGGACCAATCACGATGAGACGCCGCACACGATCAGCGCCACCGACAAGACCTTCGCGTCCAAAGCGATGGACACGGACGACCACTACGCCTACACATTCGCCAGCGAGGGGGATTTCAGCTACTTTTGCACGCTGCATCCATTCATGACCGGCATCGTGCACGTGCGCAAATGATTGCTCGATGGCTGCTATTGCCGATCAGGAGTCCAGGGGCGGCGCTTGTCCCTCGGCGTTCGCGCACACGCGACCGCAAGGTGTCGCCCGGGTGAGCGGCGCGATGGCAGCGGCATGGGTCGGCGAACTGGCGCAGCGTCATCTGGATGCGGCCTACAACCTTGGCCGCTGGCTGCTCGGCAACGAGCACGATGCGGCGGACGCGGTGCACGATGCCTATCTGCGCGCGGCGCGCTCGGCGCACACCTATGCCGGCGGCAATGCGCGTGCGTGGTGGCTTGCGATCGTGCGCAACTGTTGCCTGGCAAGGCTGTCTTCCCGTCAGCGCGACGCGCAGGTTCAGAGCATCGATGCGCCGGGCGTCGCAGCAACGCTGCCGGGCACGTCCGAGAGCGAGGTCGAGGATCGCACCGCCGCGGCTCAATCGGGCGCGCGCATGGCTGCACATCTGCGTGCCCTTCCGGTCGAATTCCGCGAGACCCTGGTGCTGCGCGAAATCGAAGATCTGTCGTATCGCGAGATCGCCGACGTGCTGCAGGTGCCAATCGGCACCGTGATGTCGCGGCTCGCGCGCGGCCGCGCGCTGTTGCAGCGCGCGCTGACCGCCAGCGAGACGCAGGAGACTTCGCATGGATTGTAAGACCGCACTCACCCTGCTCGAGCCCTATCTCGACGACGAACTCGAACGCAGCGATGCGCGCGCGCTCGAGGCGCACGTCGACAGCTGCGCCGAGTGTGCTGCCGCATTGACCCGCCTCGGCGACCTGCGCCAACAGCTGCGCGACCAGTCCCTTCGTTACGCGGCGCCACAGGAACTGCGCGAGCGCATCCGCTTCGCCAGGGCCGGCGCGGTTCCCTCTGGCGTTGCGCCGATGCCGCGCCCGGCCAGTCGTTGGGCAATGCCGCAATGGGCACGCCTGGCTGCGGCCTGCGTCCTCGCATTCGGCGCCGGCGCCGCTTCGGTCCAGCTGTGGAACTCCGGCCAGGTTCGGGCGAACGCACAGGCGCAGGTCGCTCGCGATCTGTTCGCGAGTCATTGGCGCGCACTCGCCGCGAGCACACCGGTCGACGTCGTTTCGAGTGACCGCCACACCGTCAAACCGTGGTTTGCCGGCAAGGTCGCCGAATCGCCGCTGGTTCGCGACTTTGCCGAGCAGGGCTTTACCCTCGTCGGCGGCCGCCTCGACTATGTCGGCGACGAGCGCGTGGCCGTGCTGGTCTACCGTCACGGCCAGCATCTCATCGACGTCTTTGTCGCGCCGCGCGCAGCGTCACCGTCAATGGTCGAGGCGACCGAGCAGCAGGGCTACGCGCTGACGCCGGTGCGGCTTGGCAATCAGCCCGCGGTGATCGTGTCCGACATGGACCGCGAGGAATGCTCGCGCTTTGCGCAAATCATGCGTTCGGCCCAGTGACGTCGATGCGCAACATCAGTCCGCCAACCGCTGACCTGCTATTCGAAGCCGTTGCGGAAGATCGTCTCGTTGCCCGAGATCGAAAAGCACTGGTCCGGAGCTACCGGCACACTGAAACATTCCTGCTTCACCTTCCAGGTCACGCAATTGGGATCCGAACCGCCGGGGTACTCTGCATGAGCGGCATTGCCGGATTGCGCGGAGCGCTCGCGGAACGCCCAGTCGGTGTTCGGGTCCGGTGGAAGCTTGGCCTGGACGCTGACCCAGTAGACTGTGCCTTGCTGCCCCCCTTCCAGAAGGCAGCCTGTCGGAAACGTGATGGTGAATGTGTTCCCCACTTTAGAATACGGCGCAGCGTCAAAACTGCACAGCGCGATCGGCGCGCCGGGAGACCCGCTGGCGTCGGCATAGAAGGTCACGTTGAAGGACTCCGCCGTCAGTCCACCGCCGAAATACCCGCCCTGCGGCAAGACCTGCTCGATGTGCCACGACGCCCCGGCGGGGACGCTGAAATCGTCTGCGATCAGCGAATCGTAGAACGGAACCGTCGCAATATGTTCGCTGGTGGCGTAAGTGTTGGTGCAGCTGTCGGTCTGGTCGTAGAGCACGCCCGCCCAAGCCGGCGCGGCAACTGCTCCTAGGATCAGCGCTCGTGCAAAGGCCGGCGCATACATTCTGCCGTAGTCCATCCCCCTTCCCCCCTGACTGCCGAATTGTTCCGATGCGGCAACAGCCATGCCTACCCGGTGGCTCTAACCTGCAATGTCGATCCGTCGACGGCGACGACTTCGATGGTCGCGCCGGCCGGCAGGTCCGGCCCCTCGACCAGCCACTGCGAATCCCCGACGCGCGCCTTGCCCTGTCCGTTGACAATCGCGGTCTCGAGCACGTAGCGGCGGCCGATCAGCTGTTCGCCGCGGCGATTGAGCAGCGGCAGTGGCGAGGTCTCGTCAATCGCGCCGCGAATGAATTTCCAGTACACGTAGCAGCTGATTACGGCGAGCACAGCGAATGCGATCGCCTGCGCCACAAACGACAGTTGCGGCGCGAAGAGCAGCATCACCCCAACCAGGGCGGCGGCGATGCCGATCCATAGCATGAAGAATCCCGGGACCATCAGCTCGGTCCCGACCAGGACCAGCGCCAGCAGCCACCAGCCGTAATGCACCGACAAGTTCGTAAACATGTTCATTTATCCACAATATTGGACACTGCTGTCGAGAAGAAATTCGGCCAGCGTTGCCTTGGAACCGGCGATCACGTCTGCTTGCGACGGTGCGCAGCCATTGATGTAGTCAGGCTGTGCAGCCAGCTACTCAACTCGCCGGCTTCTGCACCGCCGGCGCCCGGGCCTGCTGATCCTGCAGGCTCGACTTGGCCAGCTCCGCAATGCCGGCGAGTGACCCCAGAATCCCGGTCGCTTCCATCGGCAGCAGCATGATCTTCTGGTTCGGCGCGCCGACCATCGCCTTGAGCGCGTCGACGTATTTGGTCGCAACGAAATAATTGATCGCATTGATGTCGCCGGCGCGGATCGACTGTGAGACGAGTTCGGTCGCCTTGGCTTCGGCCTGAGCCTGGCGTTCGCGCGCCTCGGCGGCGCGATAAGCCGCTTCACGCTGGCCTTCGGCCGCTAGGATAGCTGCCTGCTTCTCGCCTTCGGCCTTGAGAATCGCGGCCTGGCGAAAACCTTCGGCCTCGAGGATGTTCGCGCGCTTTTCGCGCTCGGCCTTCATTTGCCGCGCCATCGAGTCGATCAGGTCCCTGGGCGGCTGGATATCCTTGATCTCGATGCGGTTGCACTTCAGGCCCCAGGGGTGCGTGGCTTCGTCGACCACGCGCAGCAGGCGCGCATTGATGTCGTCGCGCTTGGATAACGATTCGTCGAGATCCATCGACCCGAGCACCGTGCGGATGTTGGTCATGATCAGGTTCAGGATCGCCTGATTGAGGTTGGATACCTCATAGGCGGCCTTGGCCGCATCCAGCACCTGGTAGAACACGACGCCATCGACGCGCACGACGGCATTGTCCTTCGTGATCACGTCCTGCGAAGGGACGTCGAGCACCTGCTCCATCATGTTCATCTTGTGGCCGACCGCATGGTAGATGGGCACCAGGATGTGCAGTCCGGGTTCCATCGTCCCGGTGTAGCGCCCGAACGTCTCCTTGGTCCATTCATAACCCTGGGGCACCACGCGCACCGTTTTGGACACGACGAGCACGGCCACGACGAGCAGCGCCAACGCGAACATCCCACCCATTTCATTCTCCCCGTGGAAGTGACCCGGCGGTCATTATAGTCCCGACCGGCCGGGCGCTGATGATGGCTGTCACCGCGTTTTCGCGTGATTGCAGGTGACCTCCACACGGAAACTACTTTATGATGATCCAGCGCGCCGGGCGGCCGGCACAGTGTCCAGGGGCAACCATGAAGCGACAACTGAGCATTTCCATCGCGTTGGTTCTATGCGGCTTCGCCTCGAGTTCTTGGGCGCTGACCGACCTTGAAACCAACTCGAACATTCCGTTCAGCTTTTTGAATCCCGGCGCCCGCAGCCTGGGCATGGGAAGTGCCTTCGTCGGCCTCGCCGACGACGCCACCGCGGCCTACACGAACCCCGCCGGACTCACGCAGCTCGTGCAGCGTGAGGTGTCGCTCGAAGGCCGGTACAGCAAAATTACCGAGACCTATGTCAACGGCGGCTCGGCCACGCTCGATCCGTTCAGCACCTCAGGCCTGAATCATTCCGACAGCAGCAGCTCGCGCACGCTGCCTTCGTTCATCTCGGTCGTCTGGCCGCTCGAACACGCGTCGATCGCCGCCTACCGGCACGAGCTGACGAAGTTTTCGACCCACTTCAGCAGTGCCGGCGCCGATCTGACGCTCGAATCGCCGAACGATTTTGTGCTGGCGCCGTTCGATGGTTCGATCGACCTGCACATCGTCGACTACAGCCTCGCGGCAGCGTTCAAGGCCAACGATATGATGTCGTTCGGCGTCACCGTGTCGTACTACCAATTCGACTTCGATGCGGTGCGCACGCAGTTCGGGGACGATCCAGGCAGCATCGACAACACGATTGTCGATCGCGGCTCCGACCATGCGCTCGGAGCGACGTTCGGCATGCGGTTGCGCTTCAACGACCAGTGGAGCGCCGGTCTCGCCTACCGGATGTCGCCGCGCTTCGGCTATACCGAAACGCAATTCGCCGACGATTGCACCAACGGCGTCTGCGCCCAGCTCGATACGAAGCTGCGGGTGCCCGACGTGCTCAGCCTTGGCCTGAGCTGGCGCCCGATGGAGACGCTGGTGATCAACGCGGACGCCGACTACATCCGGTACGCGCAGATCACCAATGACATCAAGACCACGTTCCAGTACGACGACCCGGTCGCCACGCTGTCGCCGCTGCACATCCCGAACGGCACCGAATTCCATCTCGGCGGCGAATACACCTTCATCAACATGGAGCACCCGCTCAGCATCCGGGCCGGCGTCTGGCACGATCCGCGACATTCGATCGGTTTCACCGGCACGCCGATCGATGGCGACAGCCTGGCCGAAGCCACCGCATTTTCCGGCGGGGTCGGCTCGGAAACGCATGTCGCGCTCGGTCTCGGCATGGCGTTCAAGAATTTTCAGATCGACGCGGCGGCCGATCACTCCTCCAAGAGCGACACGGTCTCGGTTTCCGCGGTCTACCGCTTCTGAGCAGCGGAAACGCGCTACGGCGTCGCCGGCCCTGTGGCCGCGGCGCCGAGCATCGAATCGCGGGCGCGCAGCTGTCCCAAATCCGCCACCCGACGTTTTAGCGGCTGGCCTGATAGAACGCGCGGAACCCCGGCGAGAACAGCGTCGCGTCCGGCGCCGGGCGCACCGCTAGCGCGCGCGCCGCGGCAACATCGACGCGCGCTGCCTCGAGCAGCGCCGGATCGACGCCGATCTGGGCCAAAGTATACTTTGACGCTGCGCGCACGAGCAGGCCGTGGAAGCGGGCGCGCTTGTCGACCAGGGCATCGGGGTTGATTTTGGCCGCGTCGACATAGCGGCCGGCCAAATAATCCTCGAACGCCCGCACGAGCGCCTCCGGTGGCGCGGTCGTCGCTGCCGCCTTGTCGACCAGCGTGACCTCGGGCGTGACCGGTTTTTGCGGCGGCTTCTCGATCGGCTTTTCGGCCGGTTTAGGCGCCGGCTTTGCCGGCTCGGCGGCGACCACCGGCGCTTCGCGCGGCTTTTCCACCGGCGTATTGGGCGCGGGCGCTGCCGCGGTGGTGGACCCCGCACCCTTGGCATCCGCCGGCGATCCTGTACTCGGCGTCGGCGCCGGTTTCGGTTCGGGCTTGGCGGCAACGCTCGCGCCGCAAGCGGCGCTCGCGCGCTGCTCTTCGGCGGCGGCCTCGGCAAGCTGGCCGACGATGCGTTGGTGCGCGGCAGCGCTCCATTGCGCCAGCGCGCCGGCGCAGTCGCCGAGTTTCACCGCTGCAAGGCCGGCATAGTGCTGCGGCAGGTACGGCTCGTAAATCTTCCCGTACGGGTTGAAGCGCAGCGCCGGTTCGTCGCGCTCCTGCAACGCCTTGAGCAACAGCTCGCGCGCCTTGGCGTACTCGCCTTCTTCATACGCCTTCTTGCCGCGCATGTAGTCGTCCTTGTAATCGGCGTGCACGCTGCCCGCCGCCGCGATCAGCGCCAGCGCGAATGCGATTCGGAACGGCTTATTTCCAACCGGCACGGGCGAAATAGTCCTGCGCGGACAAGGTCGGGAACGTGGCGTTCGCACTGGCTCGCTTTTTCGGCTCGACCTTGGCGATGACCTGCGCAGCCTTGTCGACTTGCGGATGGCGGAAGGTCACGACGTAGTTGCCGGCCGGCAGACTCAACACCAGCGGGGTCGTGACATTGGCAGGCAAGGCGACCGGCTGGCGATTGGCATCGACGACCGATTCGACGCTGCCCCACGGATAGGCATTGAGCACGAGTTCGCCTGCTTGCGCCGCGGCGAGCGCACGTTCGGCCTCGATCAGCTTGCTGCGCTGTCCCGGCGCCGATTGCTTGAGCGCTGCGTAAGTCGGCTCGGCACTGAGCACGCTCTCTTCGTCGGCAAGGACCTTGGCGAGTGCGTCGAAATCCGGCGTCGTGGCGGCCGCGCGCAACTGCTCGCCGAGCAGCTCCACGAACTGTTTGCGCAACAGCGGCGCGCTCTTGTCGCCGGCAGCAGCCAGGCTGCCGATGGCCTGTGCGGCCTTGCGCCAGTCCGCCGGCGAGCGCGTGCGTGCGCCGAGAATTTTTGCCACCAGGTCGCGCGTGCCCTGCAACTGCGCCGCTTCGCGCTCGGCCGCGATTTGGGCGTCGAGCTTTGCGGATAATTGCGTCAATGCCGCATCCTGCGGATAAACCTGGCGCGCGGATTTCAGCAGCGCGGCGGCGGCATTCGCATCACTGCTTGCGCGCGCCGCCACGGCGTCCGCGATGCGCCGGGGCAGTTCCGCGCTTAGCTGTTTTGCGTCGGCATTTTCCGGATCGAGTTGCGCCAACGCAGTCAGTCCGGTGAATGCATCATTCGTGGCAGGCGGCGTGAAGCGCTGATCGGCGATCGCCTGCCGGATTGCGCCGATCGCCTGCGCGATGCGTGTGGCGCGTTCGCCGAGGCGCTGCTCGATGCGGCTCTTGAGCTGCTGCGCGTCGCCAAGTTGCGGCGCAATGCGCAACGCCGAGGTGACGCGATCGAGCGCGCGCGCCGATTGCCCTTTGGCATCGAGCTTGCGTGCATCGTCGAGATACGCGCGCGCCAACGCCGATGCGAAATCGGCGACGCGCTTGTCGTCGCCGCCGAGTTTCATCAGTTCGCCCAAGGTCGCCGACGCGTTGTCGCTTGCCGGTTCGTCCAGATGCCCGTCACGCAGCGCACGCGTACCCTGCTCCAGCAGCGCGGCAATCTGCTTGCCGAGCTGCTGCTGCCTGCCTGCCGCCTCGATCTGCGTTTTCAGTTCAAGATACGCAGGTTCGGATGAAAGCTCCGGCCCGAGCTTCTCCAGCGCGGCTTGCGCCGAAGCGGCCTGGCCATCCTGCAGCAACTTGCGCGAAGGCGACAGCGCCAGCTGGACGACGGCCTCGAGCCGCTCGGCTAGGGCGTGGTCGTCCGGCGTGAGCGCGCGCGCCTGCTCGAGCAAGGCGTACGCGCCGTCGGCGCCGCCGATGTGCTGTTCGGCCCCGGCACGTTGCGCCTGTGCGATCAGCGCATCCACCTGCTGCTTGCGCTTTTGGGCTTTCTGCGCCTGCTCGATTTGCGCCTTGACCTGCGCGAGCGCTTTGTCGTCCGGGTGCACCAGCAGGCCTTGGCTCGCCGCTTCGAGCGCCGCGTCCAGCCGGCCCGCCACGAGCTCTTTTCCGGCGAGATCCGCGAGGGTTTGCGTTATCGAAGTGAGCAGTGCCTGTGCGGCCTCGTTCTGCGGGTCTTTCTGCAGCGTTTTCTGCACGTAGGCGAACGCGTTTTCGTCCGCCGGCGTGACCAGCTTGCCTTCGGCAACGTAGCTGTTGGCCTGGCGCAGCCAGAGCGCGACCAGTTCCTGCTCATCGCGGTTCAGGCGCATGTGCGTATTGCGGTAGGCCCAGGCGCCGGCCAGCAGGATCAGGACCGCGGCAATTGCGCCGATCGCGAGTCGGAAGCGTCGATCGCGTTTATCCGGCGCAGCTGTCGCGGCCACAGGCGGAGGAATCGGCGGCACCGGCGCGGCCGGTTTCGGCAATGTCGGGAAGCTCGTGCGCAGGCTTTCTCCGGAACCGCTGGAAAAACCGAGAGCGCGCAATTGCTCGGAGGTGGTCGCATTCGGGTCCACCCGCAGGCGCATCTGCAGCGTTTCGCTCTCGACGAAACGCGCGCGCAGGTATTGGCTGAACTCGCGCATGTTCGCGAAGCGGTCGTCGCGATTCTTCGCGAGCATGCGGTCGATGATTTCCTGGAACAGGCTCAACTCGTCCGGCAGCGGCGGCGGCTGTTGCGTCAGGTGCGCCATCAGCACGGCGATCGGCGTCTCGCCGCGGAATGGCGGACGTCCAGTCAGCAATTCGTAGAACAGGATCCCGAGGCTGTACAGATCCGAGCGGCCGTCGGAATTCTCGGCGTTGATCTGCTCCGGACTCATGTAGGTCGGCGTGCCGACCAACATGCCTGTCTGTGTGAGCTTGGTCGCCGAAACGTCCTGGTAGCGCGCGATGCCGAAGTCGGTCAGCACCGGCGTGCCGTTATCGCGGAACATGATGTTCGCGGGCTTCAAATCGCGGTGCACGACGTTCTGACTGTGCGCGTGCTCGAGCGCCCCGGCGATCTGCACCACCACGGCCACCGCTTCGGCCAGCGACAGGCCATTGCGCATGCGGTCGGTCAGCGAACCGCCGCTCAGGTACTCCATCGCGATGTACGCGAGCGTGTCGTTGCTGACGATGTCGTAGACCGCCACGATGTTCCGGTGCGGCAACTTGGCCATCATCCGGCCTTCGAGCAGGAAACGCTTTTCGAGCTGACGCGTATCGGCCGCCTCGAGGCTGCGGCGCATGACCTTGATCGCGACCTTGCGATCGAGCGAGCGTTGCACGGCGAGATACACGGTCGACATGCCGCCGCTGCCTAGCGGGCGGATCACATCGTAACCAGGAATCTCGACGCCGGAAATCATGGGTACCCCCTTGCGAAAATCATAGCACCCGGCGATGCCTATCCGGCCGCGCCGACGGTCGCGTCCGGTTGCTCATGCCCCCCCCCACGATCGGCCTGTGCTCGAACGCGCAAGCGGCTATTCGCTATCGCCACGCCCTGGCAGGGCCAGCAGAACGCTCAGGCCGGCTCCAATGCGATTGGCGAGCGCGATGCGGCCGCCGTGGGCTTCGGTGATTTCGCGCGCGAGCGCCAGGCCGAGGCCGCTGCCCGAGCGCTTGGTCGAGTAGAACGGCAGCAGCGCGTTGGCCAGCACCGATGCGCTCATGCCGCTGCCGCGATCGCGAACTTCGATGCGCTGTTCGCTGCCGCGCAAGCTGACCTCGATCTCGACTGCATCGGCCGGGCCGCCGGATTCGTGCGCATTCTTGAGCAGGTTGATCAACACCTGCTCGAGCTGCACGCGATCGAACCAGCCGCTGCGGGCCGGTGCCGGCGCGGCTAGCCGGAAGGTAAAGTGGCGCGCAAGCTGGTCGAGGAAAGCGTGCCAGTCGACCGCCTCGAGCTGCGGCTGCGGCAGACGCGCGAATTCGGCATAGCCGTGAATGAAACCGTGCAGATGCCGAGCGCGTTCCTCGATCGTGTCGAAGACGGCGTCGAGGCGTCGGGTATCGCCATGGCGCGCCAGTTCGCGCCCGGAGTGCGCAAGCGACGAGATCGGTGCGAGCGAATTGTTCAACTCATGACTGATCACGCGGATGACCTTCTTCCAGGTCTTGACCTCCTGGCGGCCGAGCTCCCGTGTCAGCCGTTTGATCAGGTACATGCGGTGATCGCGGCCGTTCAGGCGAAAGCTGCGCTGCGACAGGTGGAAAGTTTCTTCCTCATGTTCGATCGGCACGCTGAACAGGCCGTCACCGCCGGAGGCAAGCGCCTGGCGCAGCGGCAGCGGGCACTCGGCCACGATCCGGTCGAAATCGAAACCATTCATCACGCGCCCGTCGTTCAGCAGCGCGCGCGCGGCGAGGTTCGCATAGACGACGTGCGCACTCGCATCCACCAGCAGCAGCGCGATCGGTGAATTCTGCACCATGGTGTCGAGCAGCAGTTCGCGCTGGAACAGGTTCTGGCGCTCCTCGCGCAGCACGCGCCCCAACTCATT
>Ga0308173_10001880_pt1 | contig 10838 bp, 6 predicted proteins | sample PhyPR1_FD_203716 | JGI IMG/M metagenome (GOLD analysis project Ga0308173, IMG submission 203716) | Soil microbial communities from UC Gill Tract Community Farm, Albany, California, United States - DLSLS.P.R1 | ecosystem: Environmental > Terrestrial > Soil > Agricultural land | place: USA... | reverse complement strand
GACCAGGGCGTGCCGGGCCGGGTCGAGGAGCAGGTCGGTGGGCGCCTGGCCGGTCACCAGCCGCCCCCGCCGGGACAGCGCCTCGACGCGGGCGATCAGCTCCTTGATGTCGAACGGCTTGGGCAGGTAGTCGTCGGCGCCGGCGCTGAAGCCGGCCAGCCGCTCGTGGACCGCACCCAGGGCGGTCAGGAACAGGACCGGGGCCGGCTGGCCGGCCGAGCGGAGCGCCTGGCAGACGTCGCGGCCGTCGGCGTCGGGGAGCCCGATGTCGAGCACCACCACGTCGAGGGCGTCGTCGTCGGTGAACAGCCGCAGCGCCTCTCGCCCGTCGTGGGCGACCACCGTCTCGTGGCCGGCGTGCGCCAGCGCGCCGGTGACCACGCGCCGGATCGCGGGGTCGTCCTCGCACAACCCGATCTTCGCCATCTCGGTCCCTCCCAGCTCCGGCCGACGCCCGTCCGAGCAGGGTCGCCGGGGGCACGCGGTCAGCGTGCCCCGGAGAACCTGCCAAATACCTGGCCGGTCGTTCCCATGGTGCCTCAGGCCGCGGGCGCCGGGCAGGCCGTGCCGCGCGGCAGCTTGTAGGGCGCCGCGATCCGGTAGGTCCCCGCGACCGGCGCGTGCAGCACCACCCAGTCGTCGCCCCGCGCCTCCGCCGCGCTGTCGCCCGAGCTCCCGCCGCCCGAGCTCCCGGCGCCCTGGCCGGCGTCGGAGCCGCCGGCCGCGCCCGCGTCGGAGCCCCCGTCCGGTCCGCCGTCGGCGGCGGAGCCGAGGTGGGTCAGGCACGCCTGCGGCACGGCGGCGCCGACACCGCTCGACCCGTCCGGGGCCGGGCCGGCGCTCGGGTCCGGCGCGGCGCTGGGTGCGGGCAGCGGCTGGCCGTGGGCGTCGACCAGGCTCAGCCACGGCGAGTCGGCGATGCGCACGACGTAGCGCCCCGGGCTCGGGGCCGAGATGGTGAGCTGCGCGGCGTCGTAGGAGACCACCCGGGCCGGCGGGGACACCAGCGGCGTCGGGTCGGCCACGGCGAGGACCGTCCAGTCGGTGTCCGACCAGACCGGGGCGAGGTACGGCAGTCCGGCGCGCACCAGCGCGGCCTCCTGGACCGCCGCCGGGTCCGGTGCGGCGTTCGAGAGCACCACGTAGTGGACGGCCCACCGGTGCAGCCAGCGGTGGTAGGCCCGTGCGGTGAGCGGCCGGTCGCGGTAGAACAGCCCGTTTCGCTCGGCGTCCGCCTGCCGGTTCCAGCCCCGGGCGAGCGGGACGTACGGCGCGATGGCGGCCGCCTCCCGGTGGCTGTGGGTCGGCACCACCTCGACCCGGGCCAGCTCGGCGTGCCGCTGCCGGAGCTGGTGGACCAGCGGGGCGATGTCGGTGGCGAACGCGGCGGGCGGCGCCGTGCTCACCGCGTCCTTGGCCGCCGTCGCGACCTGCCAGGTCGTCGACGTGATGAGCGCGAGCGCCATCAGGACCGCGGCCGCGCGGGAGCCGACCCGCCGGGCCGCGAGCGAGGTGTGCCACGCGCCCACGGTCAGGGCGGCGACCAGGACCACCCCGCCGAAGAGCAGCGCGAGCCGGGAGACGTTGGTGCCGATCGGCGAGGGCACCAGCCAGGCCAGCACCACGCCGACCACGTAGACGGCGGCGCCACCGCGCACGGTCCGCCACGCGCGCGGCACCAGCAGCAGCACGGCCAGGCCGGTGACGGCCGGCAGGATCGCCGACGACCACGACATCGGCTGCAGCCCGGAGAAGGGGAACAGGACCGCCGAGCCCGCGACGACCGCCACGGGCGGCAGGCCCAGGGCGTACGCCGCCGCGCGCCGGCGGCTCAGCCAGAGCGTGGCCGCCACCACGCCGAGGAAGAGGCCCGCGACGGGGCTCGCGGCTGTCGCCAGCCCGCTGCTCAGGACGGTGATGACGCCCCGCAGCCGGCGCTGGCCGGTCCGCCCGAGCCGGCCGCCGGCCCCCTCGTCGTCTGCGTCGGGGGTCGACCAGGCGAACACCACGCACAGGGCGGCCAGCGCGAACATGGCGCCGAGGGCGAACGTCACGCGGCCGGAGACCGCGTTGCCGACCAGCGCGACCGCGCCGTACAGCGCCGGCTGCCACCGCCGGCGGGCGCTGGTCCGCGCGACGGCGAGCCAGGCCAGCAGGCCGGCCGAGATCGTGCCGGCGAGCACCATGGTGGGCCGGACGCCGAGCGCGGCCATCACGTAGGGCGCGACGACGCTGTAGGAGACGGGGTGCATGCCGCCGTACCAGGCCAGGTTGTAGGCGCTGCCGGGGTGCTGACGCGCGAACTCGGCCCAGGCGTCCTGCGCGGCGATGTCGCCACCGGAGTTCGCGACGTACCGCCACCACAGCAGGTGCAGGACACCGGAGACGACCACGGCGAGGAGCACCGGTGGAACCGGTCGCCGGGCCGGCACCACGAACGCTGGTCGTTCGACCAGCGTCACGCCTCGCCGGTCCTCTCCGGGGCACGCATCCGCGGCCCGTGCACCATCAGGCGGGCGAGGGCGACCGACAGCACGGCGATCACCACGCCCGCGATGTCGTCGAGGACGAAGTGCCACCCGAAGTAGATCGTCGACACCATCACCGCCACGACGTAGACGCCCAGGGCGATCGCGGTCTTCCGCCAGCGGTAGTAGGCGGCGACCAGGAAGATCGTGGTGGTGAACGCGACGTGGAGGCTCGCGAACGCCGAGATGCTCGCGAAGGCGTCGGACGCCTGCGGGGCGGCGAGCAGGTGGGCGCGCTCGGCGAGGTACTTCACCTGCGAGTCGGTGATCGCGGTGTGCCGCAGCCCGGCGAACTCCGCCGGCGCGGACGCGAACGGGCCGAGCGTCGGGACGAGGTAGTAGGACGTGATGCCGAGGATCCAGACCCAGACGCCGGCGACGAGCATGACGTACGCCTCGCGGACCCGGGGCAGCAGCGCCAGCGTGCCGACCACCGAGAGCACCACGAGGTAGGTGAAGGACCGGTACACGTCGGCGAGCACCACGGCCGCCGCGCCGGTGCCGAACAGGTCGTGCAGCAGCACCGCCGGGCTGTGGCCGAGGAACAGCGCCCGGTCGAGGTCCAGGAGGTCCCGGTCCCGCGGGGCGTTGAAGGCGTCCCAGCTCTTGAGGTTGCGGTAGCTGACGTAGACGACGTGGTAGGCCAGCAGCCCGGACGCCACGAGACCGATCCGGCTCAGCGTCCACCTCTCCCGGAACGCATCGGCCACCGCCGGGACCGACCCGCGCCACCCGCGGCGCCGCCAGAGGCCCCGCACGACGCAGTCCAGCACGGCGAGGACCACGAGCAGCTCGACGGCCGAGAGCAGCCGGTGGCGGAACATCTGGCCGTTCGGGTCGCGGAAGGGGATCCCGACCTGCTGGGACCGGGCGACCGCGATCACGCCGAAGACGGCGGCGACGACCCACAGCACGGCGGTGATCCGCCACGCCGCACGCGCGCCGGGCTCGGGCGAGGAACCGGCGTCCACGGCGTCCCGCCCCTGGTCCTCCTGCTCCACGACCCGCTGCACGACGCACCACCCTACCGGCCCGGGCGCGCACGGACCGAGTCGTCGGACCGCTACGTTGGCCCGGTGACGACCCCCAGCAGCTACGACGTCGTGGTCGTCGGCGGCGGCCACAACGGCCTCACCGCGGCCGCCTACCTCGCCCGCGCCGGCCTGTCCGTGCTCGTCCTCGAGCGGCTCGACCACACCGGCGGCGCCGCGGTCTCGGCCCGGCCCTTCGCGGGGCACCCGGCGCGGCTGTCGCGGTACTCCTACCTCGTCTCGCTGATGCCGGAGGCCCTGGTCGCCGACCTCGGGCTCGACCTCCGGCTCGCGTCGCGGTCGGTCGCGTCGTACACGCCGACCGTCCGCGACGGCCGCCCCGGCGGCCTGCTCGTCCAGCGCCCGGAGGGCCCCGAGACCGCCGCCTCGTTCCGAGCGCTCACCGGGGGCGACGAGGAGTACGCCGCCTGGCGGGCGTTCTACGCCGACGTGGAGCAGCTCGCGTCGGCCGTGGCCCCGACCCTGCTGCGGCCCCTGCCGCTCGAGCGCGAGGTCCAGGACCGGGTCGACCCGCGGGTGTGGCACGACCTGGTGACCACGCCGCTCGGGGAGACGCTCGAGGCGCGGTTCGCCGACGACACCGTCCGCGGGGTGGTCGCGACCGACGGCCTGATCGGCACGTTCGCGTCGCTGCGTGACCCGTCGCTGGTCCAGAACCGGTGCTTCCTCTACCACCTGGTCGGCAACGGCACGGGTGAGTGGCGCGTCCCGGTGGGCGGCATGGGCGCGGTCACCGACGCGCTCGCCCGCGCCGCCGCCGCGGCCGGCGCCGAGCTGGTCACCGGGGCCGGCGTCAGCGCGATCCGCGTCGGGTCCGGGCCGGACGACGGCGCCGAGGTCGACTGGCACGACGGGACCGGACCGCACACCGTGCGGGCTCGGTACGTGCTGTCGAACGTCGCCCCGTGGGTGCTCCAGATCCTGCTGGGCCACGCGGAGGACCCCGGCACCAAACCGAGCGGCTCGCAGCTGAAGGTGAACCTGCTCGTCGACCGGTTGCCGCGGCTGCGCTCCGGGGTGGACCCGCGGGTCGCGTTCGCCGGAACCCTGCACGTGGCGGAGGACTACAGCGCTCTCGAGCGGGCGCACGCCGAGGCCGCAGCCGGCGAGGTGCCGACGGTGGTGCCCGGCGAGATCTACTGCCACACGCTGACCGACCCGTCGATCCTCGGCGACGCCGCCGAGGGCACCCACACGCTCACCTACTTCGGCGTCCACCTGCCGTCCGCGCTGTTCGAGCGCGATCCCGAGGGCGCCAAGCAGCTGGCCCTCGAGCGGGCGCTGGCCGCGCTCGACGAGCACCTCGAGGAGCCGATCGCGTCCTGCCTGGTGCGCGACGCGGACGGCCGGCCCTGCCTCGAGGTCAAGATCCCCCAGGACGTCGAGCGGGACCTCGCGATGCCCGGCGGCCACATCTTCCACGGCGACCTCGACTGGCCGTGGGCGCCCAGCCGCTCGCGGCTGGAGACGCCGGCGCAGCAGTGGGGCGTGCAGACCGACCTGGACTCCGTGCTGCTCTGCGGCTCCGGCGCCCGCCGCGGGGGCGCCGTCTCGGGGCTCGGTGGCCACAACGCGGCGCAGGCCGTCCTCGCGATGCGGTGACGGTCCGGCCACCTCGATTTCTCGCACCGGGTCGGCGCTGGTAGAGTTCTAGTCGCTTCAACCGGGCGCCATTAGCTCAATTGGCAGAGCAGCTGACTCTTAATCAGCGGGTTCGGGGTTCGAGTCCCTGATGGCGTACCAACACCGAGGGCCAGGACGGATCAGCGTCCTGGCCCTCGTCGTCTTCCCCCGAGCTCAGCCGCAGCTCGTCGCTCCCGTCGGTGCGATCCGGCAACCGCGATCCGGCAACCGCGATCCCTCAGCGCGACCTCTCGACGGGGCCTGGCCGAGCTGACCGGTGGCGGGCTGGTCGTGCTGGGGTCCGGACACCTCCCCCACGCGCGCGACCCGGTGAAGGTGAACCTCCTGCTGCGCGACTTCGTGAGGAGCGTCGCCCCGGCGTCCCGGTGACCGCGCAGCCCCACGGTCCGGGTCACCGGCTCCGGTCGGCGCTGCCGCAGCCGGTCCTCGTCCACGTGGCGACGCCGGCGTCGAGGTGGAGCTCGGCGTCCGCGGCCGCGGCGGCGTCCGGGTCGTGAGTGGCCATGACGACCGCCGCCCCGCGCGCCGCCTCGGCGCGCAGCGCGGCGATCGCCACCTCCCGGTTGCCGCCGTCGAGGTCGCTGGTGGGCTCGTCGGCGAGGATCACGCCGCCGCGGGCCGCCACCGCCCGCGCCAGCGCGGCACGCTGCTGCTGGCCGCCGGACAGCTCCTCGGTCAGGTGACCGCCGACCTCGTCGAGCCCGAACAGCAGCAGCGCCTCCTCGGCGCGCCGGCGGGCCTCTGCCGCGGGGACGCCGGCGGCCAGCAGCGGGACCACGACGTTCTCGACGGCCGTCAGGGAGGAGGCCAGCCCGTTGCCCTGCGGCACGATCACGACGCCGCAGCGGGCCGCGTGCTCCCGCGACGCGAGGCGCTGGCCGTCGACGGTGACGTCGCCGGACGCGGGCCGCACGGCCCCGCCGAGCGCCCAGAGCAGCGACGACTTGCCGGCGCCGGACGCCCCGGTGACCGCGAGCAGCCGTCCCGGTGGCACCCGCAGCGACAGCGGACGGACGGCGACCTTGGCGTCGTACGCGACCGACAGGTCCACGGCGCGGAGCTCAGCCATCGACGACCTCCTCGTCCGCGGGCTCGGCGACGAGCGTGTAGCGGCCGTCGGCCTCGGGGTGGAAGCGGACCAGCGTGCCGGGAGCGAGGTCGTCGCGGACGTGGCCGGGCAGCGGCAGGAAGCCGTCCGGGGTGACCACGGCATACTCCTCACCGCTGCGCCCCTCCCCGCCGACGCGGCCGTCACGGATCGTGACCGTCCGCGGCAGCGTGGCGGCGACGTCGGGGTCGTGGGTGACGATCACGACGGTGGTGCCGAGCTGCCGGTTGATCTCTCCGATCCGCCCGAGGACGCGGTCGCGGGCGGGGTGGTCGAGCTGGCTGGTCGGCTCGTCCGCGAGCAGCAGGCCCGGGCGCGCGGCGACGGCGACGGCGAGCGCGGTCAGCTGGAGGTGGCCGGGCGTGAGCCGGCCCAGGGGGCTGTGCGCGTCCGCGGCGAGACCGACGGCGTCGAGCACGTCCGGGACGTCCGGCAGGTCCCGGCCGGCCCGCCGCGCGGCGCGCTGGGCGAACCGGACGTTGTCCGAGGGCGAGAGGTACGGCAGGAGGTTCCGTCCCGCGCCCTGGAGCATCAAGGACACCTCGCCGGCCCGCATCCGGTCGAGCTCGCGCTCGCTGGCCGACGACAGCTCGAGGGCGCCCACGTGCACGGTCCCGGCGCTCGGCCGGAACAGGCCGGCCAGCAGGCCGAGGAGCGTCGACTTGCCCGACCCCGACGGCCCGAGCAGGCCGACCAGCTCGCCCCCGGAGACGTCGAGGTCCACGCCGGACAGCGCGGCGACCTCCTGCCCCTCCGAGCGGTAGATGTGCACGAGCCGGCGCGTGCGGATCCCGGTGCCCGCGGGCGGGCGCGGCCGGTCGTCGACGAGGCTCACAGGACCTCCCGCAGCAGCTCGAGGTGGGCGCGCGAGCCGAGGCGGCGCCCGATGAGCACCCCACCGGTCCCGAGCACGAGGAGAGCCGCGAGGCTCGCGGCGACCACGGCCATCCACGACGTCGCGAGGTCGAGCGTCGGCACCTCGGGCACGACCGCGAACAGCGGCACCATCGGCAGCGCCAGGTGGGCGCCGTACAGCCCGGTCAGGGTGCCGGCGGCCACGCCCACCAGGACCCCCAGCAGCTGCCCGAGGACCGGCATCCGCCGCAGCTCCCGGAGCGGGACGCCGGTCATCCGGAGCGCGGCCAGGTCGCGGGTGCGGGTACGCCAGCTGCTCGCCGCGCTGACGACGAGGACGAGAAGCGCGATGAGCAGCGCCGCCCCGCCGACCAGCGCGGCCAGCTCGAGGCTCCACGCGGGGGCGGTCCAGCCGACGTCCTGGCGCACCTGGCGCAGGGTGGTCGTGTCGGCGACGGTGACCGAGTGCCGGGCGAGCGCGTCCTCGACGGCCCCGAGCAGCGCCGGGTCATCGCGGCCGAGCCAGACCTGCAGGACGGCCGAGCTGTCGAGCGGGCGGCCGCGCTGGGCCGCGTCCAGGTCGACGACGTCGGTGTCCGGGCCGGACCCCGGCACGCGGGCGAGCCCCGCGATCCGGGTCCCGTCCTGCTGCTCGCCGTCCAGCCCGGTCAGCGCGAGCGGGTCCGCGGGACCTCCGTGGGATCCCCCGGCGACCAGCGCCGGGAGCGCTCCGGGGATCCACGCCTGGCGCACGGTCACCAGCTCCGCGCCGGTGCCGTGCACCCGGAGCGTGAGGGTGGCGGGGCGGTCCGAGGCCGGCTCGACGGAGCCGGTCCCGGGGTCGTGCAGGGCGACCCAGCGCGACGCCGGGCCGATCCGGACCGGGGCCGACCCGACGACCGGGCCCAGGGTCACGGCCCCGTCGATCGTCGCGCCCGGAAGCGTGCCGAACCACACGCCGGTCAGGTAGCAGCCAGAGGAGCACTGGACGTCGGTGGCGAACCGGACCCGGGCCACGGGCCGGGTGAGCTCGCCGAGGGTCATGTGGAGGCTCTCCCCCGTCGGCGTCAGGAGGTCGACGCCGACGTCGACCGGGTTCGGCTGCCCGTCGACGCGCCGGGAGACCAGCGTGGACCGGCGCACCGCGACGCGCAGCGTCGTGCCACGCACGGGGATCGGCCGGGCGGTGGCCGGCTCGAGGCGTCGCCAGAGCGACGCCGGAGGCGCCCCGCCCGGGAACAGTGCGATCCGGCGGAACTCGTCGGGCACGACGGCCAGGGTGGTGCTGACGCCGTCGCCCGGCGGTCGGACGCGGACGACCGGCGTGACGTCGCGGTCGCCGGCCGGCAGCTCCGCGAGCGCGGCGCGCACGGCCGGCAGGTCGCCGCCGTCGACGGTCGCGATCATCGGGGCGCCCGCCTGCTGCTCGGCCGCGGACGCCCAGTTGCGCTGGCCGACGAGCAGCGCGTCGGCGGAGAACACGGCGAGGGCGGTGGCCAGGGTGACCATGACCACCACCCGCCTGGTCGCCGGGCTGCGCGCGGCGTCCAGGAAGCAGGTGGCGAGCCGCACCTGGCCGCGCCGCATGCCGGAGCGGCCGACCGCCGCGGCGACCGGTGGGATCAGGTGGGAAAGAACGAGCCCGACGGCCACCGCCACCAGGCCCGGCGCGACGAGGGCGACCGGACCGCGGATCCCCCCGGTGGCGAAGACGACGGCGATCGCGCCGGCCGCGCTGAGCAGCACCGCATCGGCGGCGCCGATCGCCCAGCCCGCGCGGCGCGGGGGGACGCGGCGCAGCAGGGCGGCGACCGGCTCGCCGGTGACCCGGACGGCCGCGAACGCGGTCACCGCGACGAGCACGGCGACCGCGAGGCCGACCGCACCCACCACCGGGAGGCCGAGCTCGAACGGCACGTGGCCGGGGAGCAACCACCGGCGCACGGCCACGGACCCGACCAGCGCCAGCAGGAGCCCCGGCAGCACCCCGAGCAGCACGACGGGGAGCAGCTCGCCCAGCACGAGCGCGAGCGCTCCGTGTCGGCCGCGTCCTCGCAACCGCGCGATGGCGACCTCCGGGCGGCGCTGCTCCGTGACCGCCCCCAGCACGAGCCACAGCACGACGACGAGCAGCACGCCCAGCTGGGACATCAGCAGCGGGACGGTGACCCGCGACTGCGCCGACTGGGCGCGCACGGTGGCGGCGATGGTCGGCAGGCCGGAGTAGACGTCGACCACGCTCTGGGACGCGTCGTCCGGGCCCTTCTTCTCCAGCGTGTCGATCACGCCGGCCAGCGAGAGGACGTCGTCGACGCCCACCGTGCCGGACCGGATCAGGTAGTCGGCGGTCGACGACCGGGCGGGCAGCGGGGGTCGGGGAGCCTCGAGGGTGCCCCTCGCCGTCAGCCACACGTCGTGCTGGACGTGACCGGACTCCTGGTCGGGAAGCCCTGCTCGGCCGGTCAGGCGAGCGCCGAACCAGTAGTCGCCCGGCAGCGGCTCGTACACGCCGCTCACGCGGACGCGGATCGACCGTTCCCGGGGCGTGATCGAGTCCGTCGGCACGGCATCGATCCGCAGCCGGGCCCCCGTGCGGTAGCCGAAGATCCGCCGGTCGGCGCGCGTGACGAGCACGTCGCCCGGCCGGGACGGGCAGGACCCGCTCAGGAGCCGCAGGTGGTGGCACGCGTCGCTGCGCCACATCACCTCCCCGATCGGGTCGGTCCGGTTGCCGGGGAGCACAGCGGCCGACGCCGCCGCGCCGAGGACCGGCGGCTCGTACGACGCCCGCGCGGCGGGCGGGAGCTGGGCGGCCACGCGCTCCGGTGACATCGGCCGCTGCCCCGAGCTGCGCCCGAAGCCCCCGGTGTCGCTCGGCGTGCCCGTCAGCTGGAGACCCGCCACCGCCGGGTCCGTGCGCGCGATGGTGGTCCGGGCGACCGCCTGCCGGACGGCCCGGTCGTAGATCGGCGTGAACACCGCGCACGCGACGACCAGCGCGGCCAGCAGCCCGGTGGCGGCCGCCTGGAACGGCCGGTACCGCCACCTCACCGCCACGCACCCCCTCGTCGGCGCCGCGTCCTCGACGCCGTGGTTCGTCACCCTCTCACGACCCCTCCGGGCCGTCACGCGACCCGGTCGCGCCGGGCCGACCCGCGACGCGCGGACGAGCCTCCCCGCAGAATCACCCCTACGGGCGTACCGTCGATCGGACGTGTCGGTGCCCCGCGCCGCCACGATGGGCGCATGTCCGGCCGTTCCACCCGGGTCGCGATCTGCAGCACGCAGGAGGTCGTGGTCAGGGGCCTCACCGCGATGCTCTCCGAGCATCCCGAGCGCTTCGTCCTCGTCGACCCGCGGGACGCCGATGTCGTGCTGTACGACAGCCTCGCCGTGCACCTCGACGGCGGCGCGGGGTTGCAGCAGGTGATCGGGGACGACCGCTCGATCGTGGTGACGATCAGCCGCGACCTCCGTCCCGACCTCCGCGCCCGGGCGCTGGCGCAGGGCGCGCACGCCTGGGTGTCGCTGGGCGCCACGACCGGCCAGCTCGTGGAAGCGGTGGAGGCGGCCGCCGACGGTCGCGAGGTGCCCGCACACGTGGACCGGCTCGGCGCCTCCGTGGGCCTCGCCCCGCGGGAGGTCGAGGTG
>Ga0308173_10001879_pt1 | contig 10838 bp, 19 predicted proteins | sample PhyPR1_FD_203716 | JGI IMG/M metagenome (GOLD analysis project Ga0308173, IMG submission 203716) | Soil microbial communities from UC Gill Tract Community Farm, Albany, California, United States - DLSLS.P.R1 | ecosystem: Environmental > Terrestrial > Soil > Agricultural land | place: USA... | reverse complement strand
TGGAGAACGCCGAGGGCATCTTCCGCCTCGCGTCGGACTACATCCTGTCGCTGCGCTACCACATCGCGGAGGGCAAGCCGCCCCCGCCGCCACCGTTTCCGGTTGAACTCACGAAGGGGCTGGGCGGTGACCGTTGAGGCGCTGCGCATCTACGTGATGGCCGTCGGGGTCCTGGTCGCCATCGTCGGCGGCTTCCAGTGGCGCCGCTGGCTGACCTACAAGCCGGAGAACCAACTGGCCTGGCTGGCGATCGTCGTCCTGAACGCCGCGGTCACCTACGGCACGTGGGAGACGTACCGCCAGCACCTGCCCGGCGGCCACCGCAACGTGCTGCTGTCCACGTCCATGTCATTCCTGCTGTTCGCCGTGCTTTACCACCCGACCGGGCGCCTGTACCACCGCCTGCGCCGCCGCTACTCGAAGGAGAACTCATGTTCAAGAAGCTCAACTACACCGAGCCGTCCGTGCTGCGCGGCATCATCACCGCAGTCCTCGCGCTGGCTGCCGCGCTCGGGTTCGCCGCGACCGACGAGATCCGCGGACTCGCCGAGGGGCTGATCCCGGTCGTCGCGTTCGTTGTGCCGCTGGTGCAGTCCTTCTGGACCCGGCAGGCTGTCGTCTCCCCGCAGACCCACGCCGAGTCGCTGGGCAAGCACGTCGCTCCGTGAGCCACAGCGACATCCTGCGCACCCTCAATGCGCCGCTGATCGTCCGGGCCGCACAAGCGGGCGCCGACGCCCTCGACGAACGCCCGAAGCTGCTCGCCACCATCGCCGGCCTCGAGCACACCATCGCCGCGCAGGCGGCCCGCATCCGTGAACTCGAAGGGAACTGACCCGTGGCCCTGAACGATGCCGCCCTGACTGTCGCGGCCAACGCCGTCAACACGTCCATCACACACCTGCAGCTCCACTCCGCTGCCCCGAACGCCACCTACACGACGAACCAGGTCGGCTCCCGCGTGGCCGTGACCGGGTCGGTGGACGCCGACGGGGACATCTCCTGGTCGACGGTCGCCTTCACCGGGCTGCCCGCGTCGTCGCCGGTCACGCACGTCTCCTACTGGTCGGCTTCGACGGGTGGCACCAACTACGGCGGCTCACCCCTCACCGGGGATCTTTCGGCCAACACCTCCGGGGCCTACACCGTCTCGTCGGTGACCGAGACCTCCACCGCAGCGTGAGCGAGGGGCCCGCCGACGAGAAGGGGTGACCGGTGGCAGTAACCGCGATCCCACTGACCACCGGCTCCAGCACCACCAACGCCAACAGCTACACGACGGCCAGCATTAGTCCGACCCCCGGCCGGCTGGCGCTCGTCGCGGTGCTCGCCACCATCGGCAGCGGCACCGTCGACATCACGCTGAGCGGCTGCGGGCTGAACTGGGTCAAGGTCGACCAGACCCCCGCGGCGGCGCGCACCGTGCACGTCTTCCGGGCGATGGGCACCCCCACTCCGGGCCCGCTGACGATCACCGGCAGCTCGCAGATGACGTCGGGACTGTGGCAGGCCGTCGAGTTCAGCGGCACCGACACCTCCGGCGCCGACGGGTCAGGCGCGATCGTGCAGACGATCCCCGCCCGACCCGGCTCGGGTACGAGCGTCAACGTTCCGTTCAACCTGCCGGTCAACCCGGCGAACTCCACCTACGGCGCAGTCGGTGTCGCGGTGCAGGAGGCCCCGGCTGTCGGCGGCGCCCCCTGGACGTCGCTCGGCACGACCACACAGAGCGGCCCGACGTCCGGCCTGCTGGCCGAGTTCGCAGCGGTGGCGCGGCAGGAAGTCGCCGCGTCGTGGTCGACGTCGGCGGCGTCGTTCGTGGTCGGCATCGAGGTCAAAGCCGCCACGGGTGCCACCACGCCCGTAGGCGCTGGCAGCGGTTCGTGGAGCTTCACCGGGGCCGCCCGAGGTGCCGCGAACTATCGGGGCACCGCGTCCGGGACGTGGACGTTCACGGGCGCAGCGCGGGGCGGCAACGCGCCCGCCGGCCAGGCCGCGGGCGGCTGGGGCTTCACTGGGGCGGCGTCCGGCACCTCGACGCGTACCGGCACCGCCGTGGGCGCGTGGGGCTTCGCGGGCACTGCGGTCGGCACCCGTACCCGTACCGGTTCCGCTTTGGGGACGTGGCGGTTCACCGGCAGCGCGGTCGGGTCCACACCCCCGGTCGCCGCCACTGGGCCCAGTCACACCTACGGCTTCGCCACCCTCACCGCCGCTGGCGTCGCCGGGGCCGTCCTCGCCGACGTGCGTCCCGGGCTGGCGACGCTCACCGCGACTCCGGTGTCCGCCACCACGATCGGCGGCTTCGGCCGCGACTTCGGGTTGAGCTTCGGCACGGCCACCACGGTCACCGAGGCAACCACCGCAGGAGCCGCGAACGGCGTCAGTGACGCCGTGCTCGAGGACAGAACCGGCCGCGCAGTTCTACAGACCTGAAAATGGTCGGCGACACGCTAGTTATCGGCGGAGTTTCTACTCGGCCAAATGGGAAGATTGCTCTATGACCGGAGCAGCGGACCACGATAACTGCGTATCTTGCGGCACCCCTCTTCCGCCCATCCGGAACGCTAACCGCATGTTCTGCGATAGGGCCTGCGCAAATCGGCATTGGAAGCAGGTTCGATCCGGGAAGATTCGTCCGCTCCCGTCGATCGACCCTGAGGCACTTCTAGCCGCCATGAAGCCCGAGCAACTGGGCTGGGTGGCGGGGATCATCGAGGGCGAAGGAAGCATTTCGACCACGGCGGTACAGAAGATCGGGAACGTCTACATATATCCGCTCATCAAAGTCACCATGACCGACGAGGACATGGTGCGCCGGTTGCACGAATGGACCGGGCTAGGAAGGGTTAGCGGCCCCTTCTCTCCGCCGAGCCGTGGGGATAACAAGCCGCACTGGGACTGGAATGTCAATCGGATCGCCCATGTGGAAGCGCTACTGACGGCCATCTGGCCCTTCCTGGGTGAGCGCCGTCGCGAACAGGCGGCCCGACTACGAGGCCGAGTAGCCGAGAGGACTCTCAAACGTGCCCAGTGATTTTACTTTAAAGGCTCACGACAGATTACCGTCGATTCAGGCGACGCTGACCAGCGCTGGCGCACCCGTCGACCTGACCGGGGCGACCGGCGTCACCTTCATCATGAAGGCGGCGCAGGGCAACACGGTCAAGGTCAACGCCGCCGCCGTCGTCGTCACCCCGGCCAGCGGCGTCGTGCGCTATGACTGGCTGGCGATCGACACCGACACCCCCGGCTCTTACATGGCGGAGTGGCAGGTGACGTGGAGCGGCGGTAAGCGTCAGACGTTCCCGACCCTCACGTTCCACACCGTGGACATCCTGCAGGATCTGGACAACGCCTGATGCCCGCCGACGCCCTGCCGGTTCCTCCGCCCGTTCCCGTTCCCGGCGCCGTGCCCTTCCGCCACGAGTATCGCGACGCCCTCGGGCGGGCCCTGGTCGGCAGCGTGACCCTCACCCCGGAGACGCGCACCGCCCTGCGCGGCGTGACCATTCCGGCCGCGCCGCTGACCGTGCCGGTGGTCGCCGGGGTGCTGGCCGTGGATCTGCCGCCCGGCATCTACCAGTTGCGCGCCGACCTTCGCACCGTGGACGGCGCCTCCGTCGTCGACACCGACCGCGTGTCCATCAAGCCCCCGAACGCTAGCTAAGGAGCCCTCGTGGCGAACACTGTCTTCACACCTGCGCGCGAGGGTCACCTGGCGGGCGAGATCGACTGGGACACGGCGGTCATCAAGGCGGCACTGGTCCGCTCCTACACGGTCGCGGCGTCGCACAAGTTCGTCTCAGACGTGACCACGGCCGGCGGCGTTCTAGCGGCCACCTCCGCCGCGCTCACCGCGAAGACGGTCACGGGCGGCACAGCCGACGCCGCTGACGTGACCTTCACGGCGCCCGCGGCCAACGCCTCCGGGCACGGGGTGCTGGTGTTCCAGTCCTCCGCTGTCACTGGCGGCGCCGACGTGGCTGCGACGGCGCAGCGGGTTATCGCCTACTTCGACACCGGCACGAACCTGCCTATCACCCTCAACGGTGGCGACGTGACCGTGGCGTGGAACGCCTCGGGCATCTACTCCATCTGACCCGGTGGCCGACAACACCACGCAGTCCGGATCGGCGACGATCGCCGCCGACGACGTCACCACCCTCAACGGTGGCGCGTCGTCCGGCGTTCTCGTGCAGCGGGTCAAGGCGACCTATGGCGACGACGGCACTGCCCGCGACGTGTCGACGGCGTTCCCGCTGCCGACGACGCTCGTCTCCTCCGGTGGACTGACGCCGGTTGCGGGCACGATCACGGCGGTCGCGGCCAACACCCCGGGCACGGCGGTCACCGCCTCCACGACGGGGCAGGTCGTCGCCAGCACGGCGCTGGCCGGTAACGCCACCTTCCACGTGGTCACGTCGGCGTTCGTCGGCACGCTGATCTTCGAGGGCTCGGTCGACGGCGGGTTGAACTACGCGCCGATCATGGCGCTGCGGGAGGACGGCACCGGGGCGGAGTCGTCGCTGGCGATCAACACCGCCACGGCGTTCGTCCGGCAGTGGACGGTCGCCCTGCCCGGCCTGGCCTACTTCCGGGTGCGGGCGTCGGCGTTCACGTCGGGCACGGCGGCGGTCATCATCGCCCCCGGCCCGTTCCTGATCGAGCCCAACCCGAGCCTGGCCGCGAGTTCGGCGGTCATCGGCACGATCAACCAGCAGCCCACCGCGCTGGCGGTCACCGCCACCGCGGCCATCTCCACGGCTGCCACGCTCACGCTTCCCGCTGCGGGTGCTGGGCTGTTCCACTACATCACCGGCATCGTCATCCAGCGGTACGCAGGCGCGGCGATCACGGGCGCTGCAGCACCGACGGTGGTCACCTCGACCAACCTGCCGGGTTCGCTCGCGTGGTCGATTGACACGGCTGGCGCGATCGGCACGTCGTTCATCCACCGCGAGGACTACGCGGCGAACCCGCTCAAGTCGGCGGCGGCGAACACGGCCACCACGATCGTCGCCCCGGTGCTCACGTCCGCGATCTGGCGGCTGACGGCCACCTACTACACGGCTGTCTAGGGGGTAGGCGGTGAGCCTGCTCCTCCTGCTCCGGGCGCCAGCGCCCACCATCGCCGACACCGTCAGCGCCATCCCCAACCTGTCGGCCCGCTGGCGGGCCGATCAGATCACCGGGGTCGCCAACGGTGCCGCCATCACCACCTGGCCGGACGCCTCGGGCCATGGCTATACGGCAAGCCAGGACAGCGGAGTCGCGCTCCCCACCTGGCAGTCATCGGCCATCGGTGGGCAGCCCGCGGTCCGCTTCGCCGGCACCATCGAGCGCGCCATCTCCAGCGCTCCCGCCGGCCAGCCGCAGCAGACCATCGTGGCCGTGATGTCGGCATCCGGGTCGGGGGTTCGCACCATCCGGGGGTCCAACCCGGGGGGCGGGCTGCAGTTCCGGATCGAGTCGACCAACGCCCTCGCCCTGGTAGCTGAGGGCGTTGTCTTCATCGGCTCTGGCACGGCGGGTGCCGTGCCAGCCTCCTCGGCGGCGAGCGCGGCAGTCACCTACGACTCGACGACCGGCGCCTACGCCTTCTACGTCAACAACGTGGCGGCAGGGTCGGGCACCAGCTCGCAGACCCTCACCACCAGCACCGTCACAGAACTCGGCTACAACCCGACGTCCGGCGAGCCGTTCAGCGGCGACATCGCGGAACTCCTCGTCTGGGATCGGGTCCTCACCGGCACCGAACTCGCCACGGTCCAGACCTACATCGCCAGCAGGTACTTCACGACTGCGGGGACGACGGTCGCCCCAGACCTCGCCTCCTCCGCGACGGCGCCCCTTAGCCCGACAGTGGCGGCCTCGGTCACCGTCGCGCCGGACGCGGCGACCTCAAGCCCAGCTAGCTACGCGCCGACCGTCACGTCAGGCACCCTCACGGCCACCCCGGATCTTGCTGGCGCCGGCCCGGCGGTGTTCGCGCCGACGGCCGCGGGTGTCGTCACTGTCGCACCGGATACCGCTACCCTTGCCGCCGCGGCTCTCGCGCCTACCGTCGCCACGACGGTCACTGTCGGCCCAGGGCTGGCAACGTCTGCGCCCGCCCTATACGCGCCCACGCTGGCCTCACTGGTCACGGTCACGCCTGACCTAGCGTCCAGTGCGCCCGCTATCTACGCGCCGTCTGTGGCCGCGCCCGTCACCGTCACGCCAGGTGTCGCCGGGGCGGCTGCTACCGGGTTCGCGCCGGGTGTCGTCACCGCCGGGTCAGCCACCCCAGACACGGCTGTCAGCGCCCCAACCGCCCACCCACCCGCCGCCAGCGCCGCCGACATCTCGACCACTGTCGCCCCCGGCATGGCCGTCGCCGCCCCGGCCACGTTCACCCCCACCGTCGCAGGTGTCGTCACCGTGGCCCCCGACGGTGCGGCGACCATCGCCACCGCTTACGGGCCGGTCATCGTCCCGACCGTCACCCTCGGACCGGACGCGGCCACCAGCCCCCCGCAGGCGCACGCGCCCGCCCTCACGGGTGGCGCCCCTGTAGCCACGCGCGACATCACGATCACCGTCGGTGGGCTCACCAGTCGGCACCTCGCGGCCAGCCTCACCGGCCGCAGCCTCGACGGGGACCTCGGCACCCGAGCACTGGCCGGCACAGTCAGTACCCGCACCACCGCCACCCACCTACGGGCCCGAGCCCTCGCCGCAGACCTGGAGGACTAGGTGCACCTGAACCGCGTGGACCGCAAGTACGCCAACCTCACTGTCACCGCCACCGACGAAGACGGCTTCCCCGCCACCCTCACCGGCGTGGACGTGGCCCTCATCCCGCCGCGCAGCAACCCCACGGGCGTCACCACCTGGACCGCGGCCACCTCCGCCGCCGGCAAGTGGCGGGTGCTCCTCGCCGGGCCCGACGCCAGCCCGAGCGGGGCGCTGGTCGTCGCCGCCACCGCCGACCTGTGGGTGCGCGTCACTGACGCCCCCGAGGTGGACACCGCGTTCGTCGAGCGCATCACCGTGGAAGGAACGGCCGCCTGATGGCAGTCCCCGCGCTCCCCACCGAAGGCGCCAACTGGTCCACCTGGGCAGCCTCCGTCCGCGACACCGCCAACGCCGCCGCCGTGACCGCCGACATCGGCACGGCAGGTACGGCCACCAGCAACGCCCTGCGGGCCGCCTACGTCGGCGCGTTCATCCCACAGGCGTTCGGCGCCCTAGCCGACGGCGTGCACGATGACGGGCCCGCGATCAGCGCCTGCATCCAGGCCGCGCTTGCCGCCGCACCCACCAGCAACGCGGGCGGCGCCTACAACCAGGGCGCCCGGGTGTGGCTGCCCGCCGGCCGGTACCGGATCGCCACCCCGGTCGCGGTCAACCTCGCCAGCGCCACCAACACCACCAACGAGGCCCGCGGCCGGCTCAGCCTGCTCGGCGAGGGCGACGGGCACACCGTCATCCTCGGCCGGGCAGCGGCCAACACCTACGCCGTGAACGTTCGCGGCGGCGCGGTCACCATCGAGGGCATGAGCGTGGTCGGCGACGGCACCGCCAGCAGCCGCCTGCTCAGCCTCGGCGCCGACGACGGCGACGCGCGCGGATTCGTCAACCAGTTCCGCGTCGCCAATGTCACCTTCCGCGACGCCGGCCGGTTCGTGAACCTCCCGTGGGCGTTCGACGGCCAGTTCGAGGACTGCGGGTTCACCAACCTCGCCAGCGGGGGGATCGGGCTGAACATGCCCGCCCACTCGACCGACAACTGCAACAACATCGTCTTCTCCCGCTGCCACTTCGAGCCCGCGCCCGTCGGCGGCACGCTCGTCAAGGCGCTGGGCACCGCCGGGAACGACACCCGCACCCACGCCGTGCTGTCCTTCCTGGGCTGCCACTTCGAGACCCGCAGCTTCGGGTCCCGCGCCGTCGACCTCGAGGCCGTCGCCCGGGTCGCGTTCGTCGGCTGCCAGATCACCCAGAACTCCGACCCTGGCGACCCGACGGCGGCCGGTGCAGCGGTCGCGCCGATCCGGCTGGTCAACGCCGCGCAGGTCACCTTCACCTCATGCTCGATCGGGCGCGGGTCCGGAACCGGCTGGCCGACCAAGCTGCTGGCCCTCGGCGGGCGCAACCCGGGGCTGATCTTCCAGAGCTGCTTCCTCTACCCCGGTGAGGGTGTCGCCAACGCCAGCAAGGCAGCCGTCTGGGCGTCGGACCCGACCACCGCCTACGCGGGCGGGGTGACCCCATTCCGGTCGGTCGGCACCAACATCGCCGACAACACCGCCGCCGCCATCCCCGACGAGATCATCGGCGTGGTCAACCCGAACACCGCCGCAGACATGTGGACGCAGCGGTTCGACCCCACCACCCGACGGCTCGTGTTCGGCATGGGCGCGGCGGGCGGCGACTGGGCGTCGGGACGGGCCGACCGGCTCAGCCTCGCCGCAGACGGCGGCCTGGCCGTGGGCTCCTACCTGGCTTCCGGTGCGCAGGTCAACGTGCAGCCCGGCGCCATCCGTGGCTTCGGCTTCTCCGCGGACAACAACCCGGGGCGGCGCGGCTTCTACCTGATCGCCGCCAACGACGAGGGTGATGCGTTCGCGCTGGTCTACTCCTCGGCGCAGGCGTTGTGGCCGATCTCGGTGGGCTCCAAGTTCGCGGTCGGCACCGCCGATCCGGCGGTCGCCAGCAAGTACAACGTGTATCTGAACGGGTTCGACGTGACGGTGCGCAACCGCACGGCAGCCGCCGCCGACATCATGGTCCTGCCCATCGCCTTCATCTGACCCGCTCCCGCACCACCAGAACGCCCCCTCTCGCTACGGCGGGAGGGGGCGTTTTCTGCGTTCTACAGCCTCGGCCCGTCGAGGTACACGTGCAGGTCCTCGGCGACCGCGGCAACCGCCTCGGCACCCTTCCGCAGCCCGCGCCCACCGTCACCGAACATGGCGCCCCGCATCAGGCGGCCGGCGAGCGCATCCCAGGCGTCGAGCTGGTCGCGGGCGTTCAGTTCGTCGTGCGCGGACAGCGGCTGCGGGGGGAGCCACAGCCACGTGCGGTCGGCGGGGGTGAGGTGGTCGGCCACCGACGGCGGCAGGTCGAACGTGCGGGCGCGGGGGAGGGTCACGGCTCCCACCCGCCGTTGCCATCGCAGACAGGACAGTCAATCTCGAACTGGCCTCGACGGACAGTCCGCTCGCCTGCACAGGCCGGACATGGCACCCACTCGGTCCACCAGTCGTGGGCGATCGGGTCATGATGCTGGCCGAACCCGCCGCACGTCGCGCAGCCGCTCATCGGCCCGGCCCCCAGCCCTCAAACGGCTCACTGTCACGGTGTGGGCAATCGCCGCCGTAGTACTCGTCCTCGGTGTGCCCGCCCGCGCATCCGTGAGGACAGGGGCGACGCTCAGTGCTGCCCGGCAGGTCGAACGTGCGGGCGCGCCGGCTGTCGGCGGTCATCGGTGCGCTCCGTGGCCGATCTCGTCGTACAAGTTCATCTCGCCCTGACCGTGTCGGACTAGGGCTTGCAGCACGGCCTCCCGCTCGGCCCGCAGTTCGTCGGCGACGATCTTGCGCACCGTTGGCAGTAGGGCGAAAGCGATGTACTCGGCCTCCCGGCTGAACAGCTCATGCACCTCGGGGATCTCTTTGATCTCCAGCAAGGCGGGAGTTAGCGCGGCAAGAAGTTCGCTGTCCCGCACGACCAGCGTCACAGGATCACCAGCCCGAGCAGCCCGAGCACGCCCACCCCGGCAGCGGCGACGGCCGACCAGTAGCTGCCCTCGTCCGGCGGCAGCGTGCCCGACTCGCACCGGGCGCCGACCTGCACGGCGGTGGGCCCGCAGTAGAGCGGCGCATCGGGCACCGGGCGGGCGTCGGCAACAGCGGGCGTGGCGAGGACAGCGGCACCGGCGATGACGGTGGCGGCGAGGGACTTGCGGATCACGGTTGCTCCTTAGCAGGCAGGTCTGACAGGTTCCGCTTCACGTAACGCCGCAGGGCCTCGGTGATGACGTGGGTGAGGGTTTCGCCCCGGGCGGCCGCGATCCGCTTGGCGTCGGCGTAGAGATCGGGCGGCAGACGGAAGCTCTGCGGGTTGCTCATCGGCGCGCGGAGTAGACGGTCACCGGCACCGGCAGAGCCAGCACGTCGGCGACGACACCGGAGCGGGTGTAGTTCTGGCGCTCCTCAGCGGCCGGTCGCAGCGCCAGGGCGTCGGCCTCCGCCATCGTGTTCACGTGCAGGTCGAGTCCGCCGAAGTTAGCGACCTGGATGCTGACGAGGTCGATCCCCTTGCCTTCGGCGAGGTCAACGCCGAACGCGAACAGGCTGCGGAACTCGTCCATCGTGTGCGGCAGTTGGTTGCGGATCGCGGTGTCTGACATGGGGGAATCCTGCACCCGATGTAATACGGCTGTCAATACAGACGCGCGCCGCGATCCGAAACTGTCAGACCCTCGTGCCAGCCTGCACGCACGTCAACGTGCAGAACTCCCGCCCGTCGTCGTCGTGGAACCGTTCCCGCTTGCGCCCCGGCAGGTCCTTGCCGCAGGAGGCGCACGACGGCTTCGGCGCGCGCTTGCGTGTGGGCGGCCGGCGAGGACCGCGAACGGCGCCCAGGACGCCGCTGGTGGCGATCGTGAGCCCCTGCGACCGCGCCCAGCCCTCGCACCCGCCGTCGCCGCAGATGACGTACACGGCGGGCCTGGTCACCGACCACATGGCGGCGATCGGAGCGCGACAGCAGGCACAAATCGGCGGAATCCTCTGCACTTCGATTCCTTCCTCGCGCGCGCTCTCTTGACGTTAAGTACGGAACGAAAG
>Ga0308173_10001878_pt1 | contig 10839 bp, 8 predicted proteins | sample PhyPR1_FD_203716 | JGI IMG/M metagenome (GOLD analysis project Ga0308173, IMG submission 203716) | Soil microbial communities from UC Gill Tract Community Farm, Albany, California, United States - DLSLS.P.R1 | ecosystem: Environmental > Terrestrial > Soil > Agricultural land | place: USA... | reverse complement strand
AGCCTCCATCGCCGTCTGCCCGCGGACATGGGCGGCGACGAGCTGGGACGTCTCTCGAACACGCTGAACGAGATGATCGCGCGCCTCGAGACCTCGTTCGGCGCGCTGCGCCGCTTCACGGCCGACGCGAGCCACGAGCTCAAGACCCCGCTCACCGTCCTCCGCGCCGACGTCGAGCGCGCGATGAATCCGCGCTCCAGTCATAACGAGCAGTTGGTCGCGCTCGAGGAAGCGTTGCAGGAGACAGCCCGGATGACGGATCTCGTCGACTCGCTGCTCACGCTCGCCCGCGCCGACGAAGGGCGCTTCGAGATCGTGACCGAGCCGGTTCATCTCGAGCCCCTCACCCGTGAGGTGTTCGAGACCGCGGTCATCCTCGGCGAGGACGCCGGGCTCGAGGTCGGACTGCCGGTGATCGAGGATGCGGTGGTGCGTGGCGACCGGACGCGTTTGCGCCAGCTCTTTCTCAACCTGATCACCAACGCGATCAAGTACACGCCTCGCGGTGGACGCGTCGAGGTGGCGCTCAGCCGGCGCAGCGGCGAGGCGACCTTCACCGTGCGCGACACCGGGATCGGGATCGCGGCGGGCGACCTTCCCTACGTCTTCGAGCGCTTCTGGCGCGCGGATCGGGCGCGCTCACGGCAGGCGAGCGGCGACGCGGGGGCGCCGGGGCGGGGCGGCTTCGGGCTCGGACTGTCGATCAGCCAGTACATCGCGCAGGCGCACGGCGGGTCACTGACCGTCCAGTCGCGGCTGGGCCGCGGCAGCGTCTTCAGCGTCGCGCTCCCCCTCGCCGACGAGCCGGGGGCAGTCGAGAGCGGGGCGTCGGGGCAGGGGATTTCTAACACCGCGTTCACGAACTCTTAATCTTCGTAACGTTCCTGTAGCACGCTCCCGGTGTAATTTGACGCACGAGGTTTGCAATAGCCGTTGGCGTCAACTCACCAGGGCCCGGACGAATGTTCGACAACCTGCTCGAGACGAAGAAGAAGAAGGAACGCACCGTCGGTGGCACGATCATCAGCGTGGTCATCCACGCGGTGGCGATCGGCGCTGCTGTCTACGGCACGCTGAACGCGCGTGAAGCCATCCTCGAGAAGCCGAAGGCCGAGAAGGTCGACTTCGTCGAGGTGAAGAAGGAAGAGCCGAAGCAGGAGCCGGAGAAGGCTCCGCCGCCGCCGGAAGTGACCGTCGCGCCGCCGCCGCCGAAAGGGTTCACGGTGCTGGCCGCGCCGGTGAACATCCCGGACGTCATTCCCGACATCGACCTCTCGAAGAAGGTCACCGACGAAGCGGACTTCTCCGGCAAGGGTGTCGCCGGTGGTGTCGGTCGCGGTGTCGTCGGTGGCACCGGCTCGGCGAACAACGAAGGCGCGTACTTCGAGTTCCAGGTCGAGAAGACGGTGCTGCCGAATCCGAGCAACCCGTCGCCGACCTATCCGTCGATGCTGCAGTCCGCGGGCGTCGAGGGCCGCGTGCTCGCGCAGTTCGTCGTCGACACGTCGGGCAAGGCCGACATGGGCACCTTCAAGGTGCTCGAGACGTCGCACGAGCTGTTCTCGCAGGCAGTCCGGCAGGCGCTCCCGCGCATGCGCTTCTTCCCCGCCGAGATCGGGGGCAAGAAGGTGCGCCAGGTCGTGCAGCAGCCCTTCACCTTCGCGATCGGCAAGTAAGCGCGGTTTCCCCGCGCCCGGCGCGGGATCGCTGTTCGTCACCCGTTCGTCAGTCGTCACCCACGTCGCCGTTAGGCACGCCATTCACCTGAGGAGTTGCATCGTATGAGTCTGTCCCTGCTCGACCTCTGGAAGTCGATGGGCCTGTTCGCGAAGGGCATCGTTGTCGTGCTCTTCATCATGTCCCTCTGGTCGCTGACGATCGCCATCCAGAAGTGGTGGGCCCTCCGCGCGGCACGCCGCGAGACGATGAAGTTCACCCCCGAGTTCTCGCAGTTCCTCGAGGAAGACAACATCACCGAGGCGATCAAGCTCGCCGAGGGCTACAAGAAGTCGCACGTCGCCCGCGTCCTTGGCGGCGCGTTAGGCGAGGTCAAGCCGCTCATCCAGGATGGATCGGTCACGGTCGCCGACATCAACTCGGCTGAGCGCGCGGTCGAGCGCAACATGCTCCTCGAAGTGACGGACCTGAAGCGCGGATCCGGCGTCCTCGCGACCGTCGGCTCGACGGCGCCGTTCGTCGGCCTGCTCGGCACCACGATGGGTATCGTCAACGCCTTCACGGCGATGGCGGCGACTGGCTCGGGCGGTCTCGCCTCGATCGGCTCCGGCATCGCCGAGGCGCTGATCACGACGGCGTTCGGTCTCATCGTCGCGATCCCGGCGGTGTGGGCGTACAACTACTTCCAGACCAAGGTCGACAACCTGTCGGCCGAGATGACCTACGTCTCGAAGGAGTTCATCGACTACCTGATCAAGGGCGTGTCGGGTGAGTTCGGCCGGTCGCGCTTCACGCGCGAGTTCAACCCGCAGGGCCCCGGCAACAGCAACCCGATCAGCAAGTAACCGCGGTCCACTCAGGAAGGAGATTTTCCGATGGCGATGTCCGCGGGTGGTGGTGGGGGGAGCGTCAAGGCGGAGCCGAACGTGACGCCGATGATCGACGTCATGCTCGTGCTGCTGATCATCTTCATGGTGGTCGCGCCGGCGCTCCTCGCCGGGTTCAATGCGAACCCGCCGCAGGGACAGAATCTGAAGGCGCATCCGGTCGACGAGAACAGCGATCAGACGCTGGGCATCGACAAGGATGGCAACTACTACTTCAACAAGCAGCCGATCAAGTACGAGGACATTGCGCCACGCCTCCGGCAGATCTACGTGAACACCGGCCGCGATGATCGGACGCTCTACATCAAGGCCGACAAGAACCTGGACTACGCGAAGGTGCTCGACGTGCTCGATCTCGCCGCGCACAATGGCGTCGTGCTCACGGCGATGATCAGCGACCAGCGCCCGGGGACGACGTCGACGGTGGCCGGTGACGTGCCGGTGCAGGCAGCAGCACCAGGAGGCCACTAATGGCAATGTCCACTGGCGGTGGCGGCGGGCTGACGAACGACATCAACGTCACGCCCATGATCGACGTGCTGCTCGTGCTCCTGATCATCTTCATGGCGGCGCTGCCGTCGATGCGGAAGGCGATCGACCTGCAGCTGCCGGATCCGACGCCGAGCACGGCGCCGGCAAACTCGCAGAGCAACCAGATCGTGCTCGAGGTCGGGCCTAACGGCTACTACGCGTTGAACAAGCACGTTGCCCCGAAGGCACAGCTCGCCGACAGCATCAAGGCGATCTACACGGGGCGCCCCGAGAAGATCATCTTCGTGAAGGGTGATCCGAAGGTGAAGTACGACGACGTGATCTGGGCGATGGACATCGCGCGCGGCTCCGGCGTGAAGGTCATCGGCATCCCGCCGAAGGACACGAAGTAACGGCAGGCTTCGCCGCCGTCAGGCGGAGCACCGTGGTGTGACGAACTGGTGAATCGATGCGGCGGACGAACCTTTCGAGGGCGTCCGCCGTATCATTTCACCGGGGGACGACGCAACGAGCGCAGGGAGACGCGATGAGCGAGAGCGGAGCATTCGACGAGCAGAGCGGGGAGCGTGAGGCCTGGCGACAGCCGGCTCCCGCACCGGCGCGCCCGCGTCCGAATCTTCCGACGAGCATGCCGCGTCCCGCGGGCGCCCGTGAGCAGAGCCGCGTCAGCGCCATCATCTCGTTCGCGCTGCACGTGGTCATCATCGGACTGCTCATCCTTCCCGCGCTGCTGTCGCCGAGCGTGCGATCGGCGCTGGCGACGGGGGCGGGCGGAGCCGGTCCCGCTGGCGGTGGCGGCGGGAGTGGCGGATTGTTCGGGGCGCGCGAGACGCTGCGCTACATTCGCGTCGCCCCTGATCCCGTTCCTCCGCAAGTCACGCCGCTGCCCGTGGCGACGCCGACCCCTGTCCCGCCGAAGCCGGTCGAGGTGAAGCCGCCGACGCCGCAGGTGCAGCCCCAGGCGACTCCGCCACCGACCGACGCCGCGCCGGCGACAGGAGGCGCGGCCGGCACCGGAAACACGAGCGGCAGCGGCGGGGCCGGCCCGGGCAGTGGCGGAGGGATCGGCTCCGGACTAGGAACCGGGACCGGCAGCGCGAACGGACCGGGGACGGGGGGCGGGGCAGACAGTGTGTATCCACCGCAACCGACGCAGGTCTTCATCCCGCCGACGCCGATCCCGGCGAAGATCCGTCCCTTCACCCTCGTCGCGCAGTTCGATGTCGACTCGAGTGGAAAGGTGTTGAGCGTCGACTTCAACGAGACCCGTGACGGCGGCTACAACAAGAAGCTGCGCGAGCAGCTCGGGCGAATCCGTTTCCGCCCCGCCGTGAAGCGCGACGGCACCCCGATTCGAGCGACGGCGCAGATCGAATACGACATGTAGGGCGTGACGTTTTCCGCTCTCATCAGACCTGCCATTCGCTCTGGCCATCCTCAGCCGCCATCAGTACATTGACGCGACCGTAAACCGCGTCGCGGCATCGCCTTCCCGCTGCCGACGCTCCGCCAGACATCGAGGGGATACCGGATGAGCAGCGTAGCCGCCGCGCCCGACGCGGTGACCGACACGCAGCCCGAATTCGTGAAGGCGCTGACGTTGACCGACGCGACGATGCTCGTCGCCGGGTCGATGATCGGCTCCGGGATCTTCCTCGTTTCCGCGGACATCGCGCGCCAGGTCCAGTCGCCCTTCTGGCTGATCATGGCGTGGGTCCTTTCCGGTGTGATGACGGTGCTCGCTGCCCTCGCCTACGGGGAGCTCGCGGCGATGTACCCCAAGGCCGGCGGCCAATACGTCTTTCTCCGAGAGTCCATGGGTCCGCTCATGGGCTTTCTTTACGGCTGGACGCTCTTCGTCGTGATCCAGACCGGCACCATCGCCGCCGTCGCCGTCGCCTTCGGCAAGTTCCTCGGCGTGCTCTGGCCGGCGATCTCCCCGGATCGCTACGGCTGGTTCCCCCGGGCCGACGTCTGCTCCGCAGCGTTAGGCTGCCACGATGCGGCGACCCAGAGCATCCAGCTCGGGCTCACCCCGCAGCGGCTCGTCGCCCTCATCATGATCTGGGTGCTGACCTGGGTGAACCTGCGCGGTGTGCGCGAAGGGAAGCTGGTGCAGACGACGCTGACCACCGTGAAGACGCTGGCGCTCGCGGGCCTGATCATCCTCGGGCTCACCGTCGGACGCAACGCGGTCGCGCTGCAGGCGAACTTCGGGGCGGGGAGCTTCGGCGGCATGTCCGGGATCACCGGCGCATTCGTCCTCGCGTTCGGCGCGGCGATGGTCGGCTCGCTCTTCTCGAGCGACGCCTGGAACAACGTGACCTTCGCCGCGGCCGAGGTGAAGAACCCGCAGCGCAACCTGCCGCGCGCGCTCTTCTTCGGGACGGGGCTCGTCTGCGTGCTCTACATCATCGCCAACTTCGCGTACCTCTCGGTGCTGCCCTTCCACGGCAACCCCGATGGTGCCGACGTGATGCAGCGCGGCATCATGTACGCGACGCAGGACCGGGTCGGGACGGCGGTCGCCGAGACGATCTTCAGCGGCTACGGCGCGACGATCATGGCGATCGCGATCCTGATCTCGACGTTCGGCTGCAACAACGGGCTCATTCTCGCCGGTGCCCGCGTCTACTGGGCGATGGCCCGTGACCGGCTGTTCTTCCGCCGCGTCGGGACGCTGAACGCGAAGCATGTCCCGGCCGCCGGATTGATCGCCCAGTCCCTCTGGACGAGCATCCTCTGCCTGACGGGGACGTACAACCAGCTGCTCGACTTCGTCATCTTCGCGGCGCTGCTCTTCTACGTCGCGACGATCATGGGACTGTTCATCCTTCGTCGCCGGCTGCCTGACGCTCCGCGTCCCTATCGTGCCGTCGGCTATCCGCTCCTTCCCGCGTTGTACATCCTGCTCGCGGCGGCGGTTGCCGTCGTGCTGCTCATTGCCGACAAGACGCGCACGCAGGCCTTCTCCGGCCTCGTGCTCGTGCTGCTCGGTGTTCCCGTGTACTTCCTCTGGCGCAGCGTCGAGGGACGCGGCCCGGCGCAGGTACCTGACGGGCGCGCCTGACGCGCGCCGCTTCACTTCTTTTCACTGGTAACATGACTTCATCGCAGTCGACTCTGCTGTGGATCGTTCTCGGATGCAGCGTGTTCGCGCTGTTGTTCGCCGTCTGGCTCGCCCGCTGGGTGCTCGCGCGTGGCCGCGGCACGCCGGAGATGCAGCGCATCTCCGACGCCATCCAGCAGGGTGCCGAAGCGTACCTCGCCCGTCAGTACAAGACGATCGCGATGCTCGCGATCGCGGTCGCGATCCTCATCGGCATCGGCTACGGCTACTTCCGCGCGACCACCGAGCATGATCCGGTGAGCAGCGCGAAGACCCTCGCGCTCTACGTCACGGGCTCGTTCCTGCTCGGCGCGATCAGCTCCGGCATCGCCGGGTTCATGGGGATGTGGATCTCGATCCGCGCGAACATTCGCGTCGCATCGGCGGCGATGACGTCGCTCAACGGTGCGCTGCAGACGGCGCTGAGGGGCGGTGCGGTGTCGGGGCTGTTCACCGTCGCGATGAGCCTTCTCGGCGTTGGCGGCCTGTTTGCGCTGCTCGACACCTTCCCGCCCGCGGGAATTCCCGCTGACCAGTGGGCGACGAAGATCCCCTTCCTGATCGTCGGCTACGGCTTCGGCGCCTCGTTCGTCGCGCTCTTCGCCCAGCTCGGCGGCGGCATCTACACCAAGGCAGCGGACGTCGGCGCTGATCTCGTCGGCAAGGTCGAGGCGGGGATTCCCGAAGACGATCCGCGCAACCCGGCGGTGATCGCCGACCTCGTCGGCGACAACGTCGGCGACTGCGCCGGCCGCGGCGCGGACCTGTTCGAGTCCACCGCCGCCGAGAACATCGGCGCGATGATCCTCGGCGTCCTGCTCTATGGGCAGTTCGGCGTGAATGGCATTCTCTTCCCGCTCGTGATCATGGCGTTGGGCCTCGTCTGCTCGATCGTCGGCGTCATGACGGTGCGGACGGCCGAGGATGCCGACCCGATGGCGGCGCTCAATCGCGGCTACTACGTGACCGCGGCGCTGGTGACGGTGGCCTTCTTCTTCGCGACCCGATGGCTGCTCAATCCGGCGAGCGCTCCTGATGCGTGGTGGCACTACTTCGCCTGCGGCCTGATCGGCATCGGCACCTCGATCGCCTTCGTCTTCATCACCCAGTACTACACCGAGTACCGCTACCGCCCCGTGCTCGGCATCGCCGAGGCGAGCCAGACGGGGCCGGCCACGAACATCATCGCCGGCCTCGCGGTCGGGATGGAATCGACGGTGCTGCCGGTGATCGTGATCGGCATCGCGATCATCGCCAGCTACGCGTTAGGCACGAACAGCGGCCTGGTGAACGCGGCCGGCGAGCCGATCGGCGGCCTGTTCGGCACCGCGGCGGCGACGATGGGGATGCTCGGGACCTGCGGCTACATCCTGGCGATGGACGTCTTCGGCCCGATCACCGACAACGCCGGCGGGATCGTCGAGATGTCGCGGCAGCCGGAGAGCGTTCGCGACAAGACGGACCGCCTCGACTCCGTCGGCAACACGACCAAGGCGCTGACGAAGGGCTACGCCATCGGCTCGGCGGCGCTCGCCGCCTTCCTGCTCTTCAGCGCGTACCTCGACGAAGTGCGCAACTACACCGGCCAGGCGCTGCACGTCGACCTCTCGAAGCCGGCGGTGTTCGTCGCCGGCCTGCTCGGCGCGATGCTCGTCTTCTGGTTCTCCTCGCTGGCGATGACGGCGGTGCGGAAGGCGGCATCGAGCGTGATCACCGAGGTGCGGCGGCAGTTCCGGGAGAAGCCGGGGATCATGCAGGGCACGGAGCAGCCGGACTACGCGGCGTGCGTCGACATCGTCACCGTCGGCGCGCTGAAGGCGATGGTGCTCCCCGGCGCGCTCGTGGTCCTCTTCCCGATCGTCGTCGGTGTGACGTTCAAGCACTTCGCGCCGCGCAACCAGTATCTCGGCGCCGAGGCAGTCGCGGCGCTGCTGATGGTCGGGACGATCGCCGGCATCCTGATGGCGGGGTTCCTCAACAACGGCGGCGGCGCCTGGGACAACGCCAAGAAGTACATCGAGACCGGCGTCTACGGCGGCAAGCGCTCGGACGCGCACAAGGCGGCGGTGGTCGGTGACACGGTCGGCGACCCGTTCAAGGACACCGCGGGCCCGTCGCTGCACGTGCTGATCAAGCTGCTGAGCACCATCACGCTCGTGCTCGCACCGCTGTTCATCTGATGCCGGGATTCTTTTCGCGGAAGCCGATCGCCGCCCTGCTCGCCGAGGGCGAGAACCCGAACGGCCTGCGGCGCGCGTTAGGCGCGGGCGACCTGATCATGCTGGCGATCGGGGCGGTGATCGGCGCCGGGATCTTCGGCGCGATCGGGACCGCGGCGGCCGGCGAGACCAATGCGGCGGGCGAGATCGTTCGCAGCGGCGCCGGGCCGGCGCTCGTGCTGTCGTTCATCCTGCTCGGCCTCGCCTGCATGCTGGCCGGCCTCTGCTACGCCGAGCTGGCGTCGATGATCCCGCAGGCGGGAAGCGCGTACGCCTACTCGTACGCGACGCTCGGCGAGATCGTCGCCTGGATCATCGGCTGGGACCTGATCCTCGAGTACGCCGTCGGCAACGTCGCGGTGGCGATCTCGTGGGGCGACTACTTCAAGCGCGTGCTGGCGGCGGTGAACATCCACCTGCCGGATTTTCTCTCGACGGGCTACCGGACCGCGCTCCTCAGCTCCGACCCCGCGGTTCACGGGCTCATGGACACGGCACCGCATTTCGCCGGGATCCCGATTCTCGTCAACGTGCCGGCGTTCACGATCGTGGCACTGATCACCTGGCTCCTGTACCTCGGCGTGAAGGAGAGCACCCGCGCCAACAACATCATGGTCGCGGTGAAGCTCGCGGTGCTCGCGCTGTTCATCGTCGTCGGCGCGACGCGCGTCGACACGGCGAACTACCATCCGTTCGCGCCTAACGGTTTCACCGGCATCCATCACGGCGCGGCGATCGTCTTCTTCGCCTACATCGGCTTCGACGCGATCTCGACCGCTGCCGAGGAGACGAAGAACCCGCAGCGCAACCTGCCGATCGGGATCCTCGCCGGGCTCGGGATCTGCACGCTCATCTACGTCATCGTCGGGGCGGTGCTCACGGGGATGGTGCCCTACACGCAGCTCGGTGTCGCGGATCCGCTGGCGAAGGCGCTCGACCTCGCCGGCCTGACGAAGATCAGCACGATCCTCTCGATCGGCGCCGTGTTCTCGATGGCCGCGGTGCTGCTCGTCTTCCAGTACGGCCAGCCGCGCATCTTCTTCGCGATGGCGCGCGACGGGCTGCTCCCGAAGTGGGCGGCGAAGATCCATCCCAAGCACCGGACGCCGCACATCACGACGCTGCTCACCGGCGGGCTCGTCGCCGTCGCCGCCCTCGTCGGCGATGCTGGCGAGACCTACGACCTCACCAACATCGGGACGCTCTTCGCCTTCGTCCTCGTCTGCTTCGGCGTGCTGGTGTTGCGCTGGAAGGAGCCGGAGCGCCCGCGTCCCTTCCGGGTCCCGTTCGTGGGACTCATCGCGCCGCTCGGGATCCTCGCCTGCGGATTCGTGATGTGGGGGCTCCCGCGCCATGCGTGGGAGCGGTTCGGCATCTGGCTCGTGCTCGGGATCGTCCTCTACTTCGCCTACGGCTTCCGCAACTCGACGCTCCGCCGCGGCAGCGCGCCTGTCGACGTCGAGCCGCCGGCGCCGATCGAGAAGCGTTAGGCGATGCTGAACCAGCTGAAGCGCGTCACGCAGACGCAGTGGATCATCGTCTCGGTGATCGTCGGGATCGCGATCGGCGTCCTCTGGCCGGACGTCGGCATCGCCCTTCGCCCCGCGTCGAACATCTTCCTGCGGATGATCAAGTCGCTGGTCGTCCCGCTGATCTTCAGCACGCTGGTGATCGGGATCGCCGGCCACGGCGACGACATGAAGCAGGTGGGCAAGCTCGCCTTCCGCTCCATCGTCTACTTCGAGATCGCGACCTCGCTCGCGCTGGTCATCGGCCTCGCGGCGGTGAACATCGCCAAGCCGGGGGTCGGCGTCGACCTGACTCGCGGCGACGAGGCGGCGATCGCCGCGCTGCCGAAGACGCAGCCGACGCTCGCCGGGGTGCTCGAGCACACGGTGCCGCAGAGCTTCGCCGAGGCGTGGGCGAACAACGAGGTCCTCCAGGTCGTCTTCTTCTCGATCATCTTCGCCGTGTCGCTGGCGCGGGTGAAGGGCAAGGCGAAGGAGACGATGCTCGCCTTCTGCGAGTCGTTATCGGAGGTGATGTTCAAGTTCGTCGCCGTCGTGATGGCGTTCGCGCCCTTCGGCATCGGCGCCGCGATCGCGGTGACGGTGGGGAGGAGCGGGATCGGCGTCCTCGTGAACCTGGCGAAGATGGTCGGCACGCTCTACGTCGCGCTGATCGTCTTCGCGCTCTTCGTGCTGCTGCCGATCGCGCTGATCATGAAGGTTCCGCTCCGCCGCTTCCTCAAGGCGATCAAGGAGCCGTGGCTGATCGCCTTCACGACGGCGTCATCCGAGGCTGCGCTGCCGCGCGCGATGCAGTCGATGGAGGCGATCGGCGTCCCGCGGCGCATCGTCGCCTTCGTCATGCCGACCGGCTACTCGTTCAACCTGGATGGGAGCACGCTCTACCTCGCGGTCGCGTCGGTGTTCGCCGCGCAGGCGGCGGGGAT
>Ga0308173_10001876_pt1 | contig 10841 bp, 8 predicted proteins | sample PhyPR1_FD_203716 | JGI IMG/M metagenome (GOLD analysis project Ga0308173, IMG submission 203716) | Soil microbial communities from UC Gill Tract Community Farm, Albany, California, United States - DLSLS.P.R1 | ecosystem: Environmental > Terrestrial > Soil > Agricultural land | place: USA... | reverse complement strand
ACCCTCGCCGGCTGCTCCTCCCCCGGCGCTGCCGAACCGTCCGCGGCCCCGACGTCCGCGCGCATCGGCGCCTCGGTCGTCGTTCCGCCGTCGGCCCCGGCCGTCTCCTCCCCCGTCCCCGTCCCCGTCCCCACGCCCGAGCCCCCTCCGCCGGCACCTGCGCCGGTGGTCGTCCTGGATCCGGGGCACAACGGCGGCAACGCGGCGCACCCCGAGGTCGTCAATGCCCAGGTGCCCGACGGCGCGGGCGGCACGAAACCGTGCAACACGACCGGCACCGAGACCGACGCCGGCTACCCCGAGCACGCGTTCACCTGGGACGTCGCCCTGCGCATGCGCGACAAGCTGACCGCGGCCGGGGTGCAGGTCGTGCTCACCCGGCAGGACGACGCCGGCGTGGGCCCGTGCGTCGACGCGCGCGGCCGGCTCTCCGCCCAGGTGGGCGCGGCCGCGTTCGTCGGCATCCACGGGGACGGCGCCGCGGCGAGCGGGCGCGGTTTCCACGTGATCACGTCGTCGTTGGCGCCGGCCGGGGCGCAGGTGGCCGCGGACAGCACGACGCTGGCGGCCGCCGTGCGGGACGCGATGACCGCCGTCGAGCCGGTGAGCACCTACACGGGCAGCAACGGACTGGACCCGCGTCGCGACCTCGCCGGACTGAACCTCAACGAGGTGCCGGCGATCTACGTGGAGTGCGGGAACATGCGCAACGCCACGGACGCCGCGCTCATGTCCAACACCGGCGGCCGCGACCGGATCGCCACGCAGCTGACCGCCGGCGTCCTGACGTTCCTCGGCCGCTAACTCAGCTGTCGACGGGCCGGGCGCCGAGCTGGGCGCGCAGCAGCGACAGCGCCGCCTGCTCCTGGTCGACGACCGGCTCGGGCTCCTTGTCGCCGCCGGTCTCGGCCGCCCGCTCGGCCATGAGCTCGTCGGCCTCGGCCGTCTCCGCGGCCCGGGCGGCCTCGCGCGCCTGCTCGGGTGCGACGGCGGCGCCGGAGGCTGCTGCAGCCCCCTCGACGACGGCGTCCACCCGCCAGCGCACACCCAGCAGCTCGTTGAGCGCCTCGCGGATGACGTCCTTGTTCAGGTCGTCGCCGAGCCGCCGGGCCAGGGCCGGGGACGAGGTCGCGAGCGTGAGCACGCCGTTGTGCAGCTGGTGCACCTGCGCGTTCTTGAGCAGCGCCTCGGTCGTGCGCTTGTGCCGCTTCACCACGGCCAGCAGCTCGGGCCACACCCGTCGGACGTCGCTCGTGGTCAGCTCGCCGTCGGCCGCGGGCTCGGGATTCGCCGAGACGACCGGTGTCGGCTCCCCGCCGCGCGGCACCGGCGAGGACTCCGCGGCAGCCCGCGGCGGGGCCGGCGTCTCGCGGGCCGCCGTCTCCGTGCGCGCCGCCGCAGCGCCCGCGGCGGCCGGGCTGGGCGGGTGCGGGTACTCCTCGTCGTCCGTCGGCTCGGGGGGCAGCGGGATGTCGGGCTCGCTCGTCGCGACGCGGCCCTTCCCGGATCCGGGCCGCACGGTCTCGGGCCAGTCGTCCGCCGCGGCCGCGGGGGCGGGAGTGGGCTCGGGGCGGGCGGGCTTCGGCGGCTCGGCACGCTGCTGCGAGGGGCGGACGTACTCCTTGCGCGGGCCGGCGTCGGGCTCGGGCGCGGGCGCCGCGGCGGGTGGGGGCGTCGGAGCGGGCCGCGCAGGAGGAGCGGCCTCGCGGACGGGCGTCTCGGCGACCGGCCGTCCCGCCGTCTCCCCCGCGATCGACATCCGCCGCTCGAGGCGTTCCAGCCGCTGCAGCGTCGCGGCGGCGGAGCCGTCGGTGGCGGGCAGCAGCATGCGGGCGCAGACCAGCTCGAGCAGCAGCCGCGGGGCCGTCGTCCCGCGCATCTCGGTCAGGCCGGCGTGCACCGTGTCGGCCATCCGCGACAGCGTGGCCGAGCCCAGGGCGGATGCCTGCTGGCTCATCAGGTCGAGCCGGTCGGGTGGGGTGTCGAGCAGGCCGTTGCCGCCGGCGTCGGGCACCGCGTCGAGGACGATCAGGTCGCGCAGCCGGTCGAGCAGGTCGGTGGCGAACCGCCGCGGGTCGTGGCCGGCCTCGACGACGCGGTCGACGGCGCGGAAGACCGCCGGGGCGTCGTGCGCGGCCAGGGCGTCGACGGTCTCGTCGAGCAGGGCGTCGTCGGTGACCCCGAGCAGCCCGACGGCGGTCTTGTACGTGACCCCCTCGGGCCCGGCACCGGCCAGGAGCTGGTCGAGGATCGACAGCGAGTCGCGCACCGAGCCGCCGCCGGCGCGGACCACCAGCGGGAACACGGTCGGTTCGACGCTGACGCCCTCGGCGGCGCAGGTCTTCTCCAGCAGGCCGCGCAGGGTCGTCGGCGGGACCAGCCGGAACGGGTAGTGGTGGGTGCGCGAGCGGATGGTCGGCAGGACCTTGTCGGGCTCCGTCGTCGCGAAGACGAAGACCAGGAACTCCGGGGGCTCCTCGACCACCTTGAGCAGGGCGTTGAAGCCCTGCGTGGTCACCATGTGCGCCTCGTCGACGATGTAGACCTTGTAGCGGCTGTTGACCGGGGCGAAGAAGGCGCGTTCGCGCAGGTCACGGGCGTCGTCGACACCACCGTGGCTGGCCGCGTCGATCTCCATGACGTCGAGCGATCCCGGGCCGTCGGGCGCCAGCGCGACACAGGACCCACAGACGCCGCACGGGGTCGACGTCGGCCCTTGCTCGCAGTTGAGCGAGCGAGCCAGGATGCGTGCCGACGACGTCTTGCCGCAGCCGCGCGGGCCGCTGAAGAGGTAGGCGTGGTTGATCCGGCCACCGTCGACGGCGTTCATCAGCGGGGCGGTGACGTGCTCCTGCCCGACCACCTCGGCGAAGGTCGCCGGACGGTACTTGCGGTAGAGCGCCAGAGCCACGCCGCGAGGTTACGTGCCCCCACTGACGCCCCGGCGCGTCGGCAGTACCGATCCGTCGTTGCGAAACCGATACAACCGGACATGGGGTCCGACGGCGTCCTCGAGGCGTCTTCCTGCTGAGACCGATCACCGGAGGCGCGAGTGACCGACCAGAAGGACGCGGAGTTCACCGACTTCGTGGCCGACCACGGCGCACGGCTGCTGCGTACCGCCTGTCTCCTCGCCGGTGACGCGCACCTCGGGGAGGACCTGCTGCAGACCGCGCTCGCCAAGGCGTACGGGGCGTGGAACAAGGTGTCCGACGCCGACCACCCCGCCGCCTATGTGCGCCGGCTGATGATCAACACACACCTGAGCTGGGTGCGCCGGCTGACCAACACCGAGCGGCCGCTCGAGCGATTCCCGGACTCCGGGTCGGACGATCACCAGGCCGCGCACGCCGACACCGACGAGATGCGGCGAGCGCTGCTGCGACTGTCGCCTCGGGTCCGCACGGCCGTCGTCCTGCGGTACTTCGAGGACCTCACCGAGGCCGAGACCGCACACGTCATGGGCTGCTCGCGCAGCACCGTGAACAACCACGTCACCCGAGGACTGGCCGCCCTGCGCGGGTTGCTGGCCCCCGGGATCGGTGAGCTGACCTCCGATCGAAGGAGTGGTCGATGAACGAGATCGAGACCGTTCTGCGCACCCGGCTGCACTCGTTGGCCGAGGACCTGACCGGCGCCACCACCGCTGCTTCCCCCGCGGCGTACGCCGACTCCGTACGGGCCCGGTTCCGGCGTCGCCGGCGGACGCGGACCGGCCTCGCCCTGGCGGCGGCCGCGGTCGTGGCCGGCGCCGTCAGCGTCCCGGTCATCGGCGCCTCGTCGGACTCCCCCGACCCGGGACGCGGTGCGGCCCACCCGGCCCCCACCACCGGCGCATCGCCGTCCGCCACCGAGGCTCCCGCTCAGCAGCGGACCGAGCAGGAGGCCAGGGCCGCTCGGCTCCAGTCCCTGGCCGATGAGCTTCGCGCCGCTCTGGAGTCCCGGGCGACGCCCCTGTCGCTGGAGGGACCAGCGACTGACGTCGGCTGCCCGGAGCGGGCGCCGACGGTGAACAGCGCGTTCGGCGCCACGCTGGCGGAACACTCGTCCGGCGCGGCGGCCGGCGACTGCATCTGGGACACCCCGGACGGCGACCTCCAGGTGGCGCTCGGTTTCATGGCCGGCGGCACGATCGACCAGATCCATGCGGATGCCGACGCCGAGACCGCCCGGGGCGGATGTCTGTCCACCACCCTGCCCGGGAGCGTCACCTTCGCCTCGGTGGCGTTGTGCCCGGAGGACGGGGCCACCGGCTGGCACTTCCGCATCATGGACACGACCGGGACCGGCTTCTGGCTGCTGTCCGTGACCGTCGGCGACGCGAGCCCGCACGACCCGACCGGGACCGCCGTGGCGGTCCTGGAGGCGGCCGACGCCGACCTGTGAGCGGCCCCGGAACGCAAAGGACCCCCCGCGCACCCGCCAGAGCCCGCTTATCCTTGCTGCCTTCCGGCCCTGGGGAGGTTCACAGGATGACGCCACACGAGGGGTCTGGACGCCACTCTAGAGGAACGCTGCAGTGGTCCGGGCAACCACGCCGGTACGCTCCCCGACCATGACGCTGTGGCCCCGTCCCGAGGCTCGTCCCGAGCTTGCGAGGGATGAGGAGGACGGGGTCCTTCAACTGCCCCCTCCCCGCTCCTGACCCGGAGCACCGCGGGGGCTCTCCCGCTCTGCCGCAGACGCTGACGCGCCTGCTGCCACGCCGTGCTCCGGATCCGAGTCCTCCACCCGGAACCCATCCAGGAGCGTCATGTCCTCCGCCCTCGCCTCACCCGCGTCACGACGCGGTTTCCTGCTCGTCGTCCTGGCCGCCGTCTGCTGGGGCACTGCCGGCTTCAGCGGCCGCATCGTGGCCGAGCGCGCCGGCCTCGGCCCGCTCGACATCGCCTGGCACCGCATGGCGATCGGCGCCGCGGTCATGCTCATCGGCACGGCGTTCAGCCGCCGTCGCACCGCGCCGAAGGTCGCCGTCACCCGCGGCACCGCCGTCCGCCTGTTCGTGGTCGGTGCCGGACTCGGCGCCTACCAGCTCGCCTACTTCGCCGCCGTCTCCCTGGCCGGCGTCAGCATCTCCACGCTCGTCGCGCTCGGCCTGGCGCCGCTTCTCATCGCGGTGGGCGGCACGGTCCTGGGCCACGGCCGGCCCGAACGGGCCACGATCGTCGCCCTCGTCGTCGCGCTGGTCGGGCTGGTCCTGCTCGTCGGCGTCAGCGCCCAGGCCGACACGGGGACGACGGTGCTGCTCGGCGCTCTGCTGGCCGTCGGCTCCGCGCTCGGCTACGCGTTGGTCACCCTCGCCGGAGGGGGCATCCCGGCCGGCATCCCCGTGACGCTGGCCGGGTTCGTCGGGGGCGCGCTGCTGCTGACCCCGGTCGCACTGATCGCGGGGCTGCACTTCACCACCGACCCCGTGTCCCTGGCCCTGCTGCTCTACCTGGGCGCGGTGCCGAGTGCCCTGGCGTACACGTTCTTCTTCACCGGGCTGCGCTCGGTGCCGGGGGCGGTCGCGTCGATCGTGACGCTGATGGAGCCACTCACGGCCACCGCCCTGTCGACGGCGTTCCTCGGGGAGCGGCTCGCGCCCGTGGCCCTCGCCGGGGGCCTGCTGGTGCTGGCTGCCGTCGCGGGGCTCTACCTGCGACGGCTCCGCGAGACGGGCGGCTCCAGGACGGCGCGCACGGCGGCGTGGACCCCGGCCGTCGACGCTTCGGGCGAGGCCTCGATGGCCCCGCGCGCCGACGCGTAGAGCGCCCCCGTGCCCTTCCCGAGGGACGGGATCTCCGGGCGCATGCCCAGGATGTCGCCGGCGAGCAGCAGCTCGATGGCCAGGAGGTCGGCGAGCAGGTCGAGCGCCTCGTCGGCTCTCCGGACGCTGAGCGGCGCAGCGGTCGCATGGTCCTCCACGCCCTGGTCCAGGACACCGACGTCGAGGCTGACCGGCGACGCGAGGTGCCGCAGTTCCCCGTACGCGGCCGCCGCCGGGTAGCGCAGGTGCATGCCCGGCAGGTCGGTCGGTGGTCCGTCGGACGACGGCGGGCCGCCGGCCGACATCGCCGTGAAGAACGCCGACCACAGGTGCCCGAGCCTCCTGTCGCTGAGCTGGCCGACATGGGCGATCGCCACCCGGAGGGCGTCGAAGGCGATGGCGAGCAGCACCGGGTGGAAGTTGCCGTTCGACACAAGCGTGCCGTCGGACGGCGACACCAGCGGGTTGTCCGCCTGCGCGTTCAGCTCCGTCTCGACGGTTCGCGCGGCGAAGTCGATGGTGTCGCGGAGGGCTCCGTGCACCTGCGGAACCACCCGGAACGACAGCGGGTCCTGCACCGAGGCCGGCGCGTCGGTCGCCGTCAGGTAGCTGCCCTTCAGCGCGGCCCGCAGCTGCCGGCACGACTCGACCAGCCCCGGGAACGGCTTGCCGTCGGCGACCACCGGCAGTGCGACCGACGGGTTGCCGCGCACGGCCTCCATCGACAGTGCCGCGACCGTCTCGGCGGCGTCCGCCAGGGCCACGGCCCGTTCGGCGACGAGGGCGCCCTGCCCGACCGACACCCCGTTGGCCGACACCAGGGCCAGCCCGTCCTTGGCCTGCAGCACCAGGGGCTCGATCCCGGCCCGGGCGAGGGCCTCGCCCCCGGGCAGTCCCTCACCGCGGTACTCCGCCCGTCCGGCTCCGATCGCGACCTGGGCGATGAGCGCCATCGCGCCGATGTCCGCGGCTCCGACGGACGACGTCCGCGGCAGCAGCGGGTGCACGCCGGCGTTGAGCATCGCGACGAGGGACTCGGCGACGGCGGGGCTGGCCCCGGAGCCGCCGCGGCTGAGTCCGACGAGTCGCACCGCCATGGCCGCGCGGGTGACCTCGGCCGGCAGCGGCGGACCGAACCCGCCCGAATGCGTCCGCACGATCATGTACTGCTGCGCGACCAGGGCCTCGTCGGGTACTCGCACGTCCTTGTTGTGCCCGACGCCCGTCGTCAGCCCGTAGACCGCCCGGCCGGAGGCGAGCACGCCGTCGACGACGCGTCGCCCGGCAGCCACCCGCTCCCGAGCGCCCGGGCTCAGCGCGACGTCCGCCCCTCGGGCGACCTGCAGCAGATCAGCGAGTGGGACGCGATCGACGTCGATCGTGACGGGGTCCATGGCTCGGCCATGGTGGCGCTACCTGCACGCGAGCGACACCGGTTCGGCGACGGACGACGCCATCGCTCCTGCGGAGGATGGGAGATTCGAACTCCCGAGGGTTTTATCCCAACCCGCTTTCCAAGCGAGCGCCATAGGCCACTAGGCGAATCCTCCAAGTGCACCGCGATCGTACCGGGCGGCCCGGAGGCGCCGGACCGCCGGTCGTGGGGCATCCTTCCCGGAGGCGGTTGATCTTCCGGCCGCCTGGGAAGTGCCGTGGCGGAACGTCGAGAGAGGAGGCAGGACATGAGCGAACCGAGCGAGGTGAGAGCCGAAGTGGTCTCGGCCATCGTCGAGGTGCTCAAGGGCGGGGACCCCGCGGACCTGCCTCCGGGTGCCACGCCTGCGGAGAAGGCGGCCGCGAAGGACGCCTACCTGTCCGACTTCCTCGCCGAGCGCGGCAAGCGTGACCGCCAGTCGCAGGCCTGGGAGCTGTTGCTGACCCGCAGCTACGACGAGCCGCCGAGCTGGAAGCAGATCTTCGACGACCTCGACCCGTCGGTGCACGAGGAACTCGGCACCCTGTACGACGCTCTGCCGGCCGGCGCCCAGGAGGAGTACGTGCGCCGGTTCGGGGTCCCGTCGGCCGTCTGATCCCGACCCGCCACCCATGACCCGTCCCCTGACCGCTCCCGGCCGCCTGGTCGCAGGGCGCTACCGCCTGCAATCGCAGATCGGCGGGGGCGGCATGGGCGCGGTGTGGCTCGCCCAGGACGAGCTGCTGGGCCGGCGGGTGGCGGTCAAGCAGGTGCTGACGGCGGCCGGCGTGAGCGCCGAGGAGGCCGACCAGCAGCGCCAGCGCGCGCTGCGGGAAGGCCGGATCGCCGCCCGGTTGAGCCATCCGCACGCGATCAGCGTCTACGACGTGGCGCTCGAGCACGGGCAGCCGTGGCTCGTGATGGAGTACCTGCCGTCCCGCAGTCTGGCCGAGGTCCTCAGTGAGGACGGCGTGCTGCGGGTCGACCAGGCCGCGCAGGTCGGTGCCCAGGTGGCCGACGCGCTGGCCGCCACCCACGCCGCCGGGATCGTGCACCGGGACGTGAAGCCGGCCAACATCCTCATCGGCGAGGGAGGCGCGGTCGAGGGCCTGGTCAAGATCACCGACTTCGGCATCTCGCACGCCAGTGGCGACGTCACGCTCACCCAGACCGGCCAGATCACCGGGACGCCGGCCTTCCTGGCGCCCGAGGTCGCCCAGGGACACCCGATGACCGAGGCCAGCGACGTCTTCTCCCTCGGCGCGACGCTCTACACCTGCCTCGAGGGGGCTCCGCCGTTCGGCATGGAGGAGAACGCCCTCGGCATGCTGCACCGGGTCGCCGGCGGGCAGATCCTCCCGCCGCGCCGGTCAGGGGCGCTGACCCAGCCGCTGCAGCGGATCCTCGCAATCGACCCGGCGGACCGGCCGACGATGCCGCAGGTCCGGGACGACCTGGCGAAGCTGGCGGCCGGCCGCGACGGCGACACCACCACGATCCTGCTCGCCCGCACAGACCTCGGGTCGGCAGTGCCTGGACGCACCCGGACCGCGACCTTCCCCGCCGGCCCGGCCGCAGCCGAAGCGGCCGCCACCCCCGCTCCCCCGGTACCGACACCGGTACCGACCCCGACCCCCGCGCCGGCCGAACCGGCCGCCGCTCCCCGTCAGGCGACCACCCCGCCGCCGCTCCCGCCGGTGGAACGGCCCGCTCCCGAGCCGGCTCCCCGGGATGCCGGGCGCCGCCGCGGCCGCGGGCTCTGGGTGGCCGCGGCGCTCGTCGTCCTGGTGCTCGCCGGGCTGATCGCCCTCTGGGCGGCCGACCCGTTCGCCGACAACAGCTCGGATGCCCAGCGCTCGTCGGGCGCCAGCACGTCCGCCTCCCAGCCGGCCACCGAGTCCAGCGCTTCCTCCGCGACCAGTGCCCCCGAGAGCACCGCCGCGACCTCGGCGGCCACCTCGGCCGACAACGGCGCGGTCCGCCCCCCGGACGTCGAGAAGGCCGCGAAGGACTTCTTCAACGACATCCCCGGCAATCTCCAGGCGGCGTACCAGCTGACGAGCCCGGGGTTCCAGGGCCGGTTCTCCTACGCCGACTTCTCGGGGTTCTGGGACGACTTCAAGGACGTGAAGATCAGCAACGTCCACGCGTCGGACGCGACGTCGGCGACCCTGGACATCCTCTACGTGTTCCAGGACGGGCGTCAGCAGACCGAGCACCACGTGCTGAAGTTCAGCCAGGGCGACGGCGGCCGGCTCCTCCTCGACTCCGACAACCAGGCCTAGGGCTCGGCCCGCTGCCGGCGTCGCGCCCGTCAGCAGAGGGGGCATCACCTGATGCCGGCCCTCCGGCCCCGCGTCCAGCCACGTGCATCGGGGACGCCGACCGGGTGACCGTCCCGCGACTAGCCATCGACGTGCGACCGTAGTTGCATCAGCCGCGTGTCGCAGGAACGGGATCTGGCAACCTGCGAGGGCTGGCGATGATCGGCAGCGATGAGCACACCCTCGCCGTCGCCGGTCCGGTCATCGACGGGCTCTGCGCGTTCCAGCGTCGCCGCATGATGCTCGGCCGCGAACCGGGCTGACCGGAGGACGCATGGACCGCGATTCCTGCCCCCAGTCCGATCCCCCAGCAACGGCGCCCGCGCCGACGGTCGTCCCGTTCCGGACCGCCGTCCGCGCCTGGTTCTCGATCTCGCTGCAGACGTTCGGCGGCCCGGCCGGGCAGATCGCGGTCATGCAGCGCACGCTGGTCGACGAGAAGCGGTGGATCGGGCAGCGCCGCTTCCTGCACGCGATGAACTACTGCATGCTGCTGCCCGGGCCCGAGGCGCAGCAGTTGGCCACCTACGTCGGCTGGCTGCTGCACGGCACCCCCGGCGGGCTGGTTGCCGGGGGGCTGTTCGTCCTTCCCGGTGTGGTGGCCCTGCTGGCCCTGTCCGCCGTCTACGTCGCGTTCGGCACGACGACCTGGGTGATGGCGCTGTTCATCGGCCTGGCCCCGGCGGTGCTGGCGATCGTCGCCCAGGCCGTCGTCAGAGTCGGCAAGCGGGCGCTGAACAGCGCGGCGCTGGTCGCCATCGCCGTGGCGGCGTTCCTCGGGCTGGCGCTCTTCGGGGTGCCGTTCCCGGTGGTCGTCGCTGTCGCCGGGTTGGCCGGATGGGCGCTGGGCCGCTGGCGGCCCTCCGCGCTGCCGGAGAAGGGGAAGGCCGAGGCCGCGGACACAGCACCGCCGCCGGTGATCTCCGACGACGTGCTGCACCACGTGCCGCCCACTGCCCGGCGCACTCTCCGAGTTCTGCTCGTCGGTGGGCTCCTCTGGGGACTTCCCGTCGCGGCCGTCGCACTGCTGACCGGGGCGCACAGCGTCTTCACCGAGCAGGGACTGTTCTTCTCCGGCGCCGCCGTGGTCACCTTCGGCGGCGCCTACGCCGTCCTCTCCTACGTCGCGCAGCAGGCCGTTCAGGTCTACGGCTGGCTCGGTCCGCGAGAGATGGTGCGCGGGCTGGCGCTGGCCGAGACGACACCCGGCCCGCTGATCATGGTGGTCCAGTTCGTCGCTTTCCTGGGCGCTTACCGCGCCTCCGGCTCCCTCGCCCCGTGGGCCGCCGCCGTGCTGGCCTCGCTGCTGGTCACGTGGGTGACGTTCGTGCCGAGCATGCTGTTCGTCCTGCTG
>Ga0308173_10001874_pt1 | contig 10842 bp, 13 predicted proteins | sample PhyPR1_FD_203716 | JGI IMG/M metagenome (GOLD analysis project Ga0308173, IMG submission 203716) | Soil microbial communities from UC Gill Tract Community Farm, Albany, California, United States - DLSLS.P.R1 | ecosystem: Environmental > Terrestrial > Soil > Agricultural land | place: USA... | reverse complement strand
TCCGTACCCTACGATCTCCGCCAGAATGCGCGCGCCGCGCCCTTTCGCATGCTCCAGTTCTTCCAGTATCAGGATTCCGGAACCTTCACCGACAACGAACCCATCGCGCTCCTTGTCCCAAGGACGACAGGCGCGCTGCGGCTCCTCGTTGCGCGTGGATAAGGCTCGCATTGCGGCGAAACCGCCAATTCCCATTGGCGTCACGCAGGCCTCGCTTCCGCCGCAGATCATCACGTCCGCATCGCCGTGCTGGATCAACCGGAACGAATCGCCAATCGAATGCGCGCTTGTGGTGCAGGCCGTCGCGGTAGCCGAGTTCGGCCCCTTCGCGTCGTACTTGATCGATACGTACCCGCTTGCCAGGTTGATGATGCAGGAAGGAATGAAAAAGGGTGAGATGCGGCTGGGCCCGCGCTCCAGGAGGATCTTGTGCTCCCGCTCGATCACCTCAAACCCGCCAATGCCGCTTCCTATATAGACGCCGGTTTGCTCGGCATCCTCGGGCTTCATCTGCAATTGCGCTGAACCCACCGCAAACGAGCTGGCGGCCATTGCGAACTGAATGAACCGCCCCATCTTTTTTACGTCCTTTTTGTCGACGTACTGCAGGGGATCGAAACCTTTCACCTCTCCGGCAATACGGCAGGCGAATTCCGACGCATCGAATTGAGTGATTTGGCCGATGCCGTTTTTCCCGGCCTGGATTGCCGCCCAGCACTCCTCTGTGCCCTTGCCCACCGAGCAAAGCAGCCCGACCCCGGTCACAACTACTCGTCGCCGCGCCATCATTTGCCCGCCGATTCTGCGCGCCCGAAGCGAAACCAGCTCATCCGCGCAATCAACTACTTCTTCTTCGCCTCGATGTAGTCAACCGCGTCCTTGACTGTTTTGATCTTTTCCGCATCTTCGTCCGGAATGTCGAGATCGAATGCCTCTTCAAAAGCCATGACCAGTTCGACGATATCGAGCGAGTCGGCGCCCAGGTCGTCCACGAACGATGCGCTCGGGTCGACTTGGTTCTCGTCCACCCCAAGCTGTTCCACGATGATCTGCTTTACTTTTTCTGCTACCGACATTCCCTGTTCTCCTGTTTTGACAAAGCTCGTACCACTCCGCCCATGCTGCCCGGGTCCAACACACTAAACTACCTCATGATCTCCGCGGAAGCCTATCGGCAGGCGCGCCTTTCCCTTTTCAGTTCAAGTAGATTCTAGCGATCCTTTCCAGATGTAGCAAGCCGCGGAGCTGCATTTGCCTCGCTCCGCCGCCGGTCGGCTCGCCGTTAACATGTAGATGTTGCCTCACCATTTGCGTGTCCTCTATCTCCACGGCTTCGCCTCCAGCCCCGCTTCACGCAAGGCGCGGTTCTTCGCGGGCAAGCTCCGGAATCTCGACATTCCCGTGGCAGTGCCGGATTTGGCACAGGGAGACTTTCAGCATCTTACAATTAGCGGGCAATTGAAACTGGTGGAAACTCTGGCACGGGACGAACCCGTCATCCTGATTGGATCCAGCCTCGGCGGGTATCTGGCCGCCCTGTACGCCGCTCGCCATCCCGAGGTCGATCGTCTCATATTGCTGGCTCCTGCTTTTGGATTTCATCAGCTTTGGGTCGAAGAGCTCGGCCCGCAGCGTCTTGCCGAATGGAAGGAGCGCGGTACCGCGCCGGTTTTCCACTATGGCGAGCAGCGGGAGGTCCCGCTTGGTTTTCAGCTCATGGACGATGCCCGCGAATTTGAGCCCTTTCCCGCCTTCCATCAGCCGGCCCTGATTTTTCATGGTAACCATGACGCCTCGGTTCCCGTTGAACAGTCAGTGGCATTCGCCAGGGGTCACCCAAACGCGCGGCTGGTGCGCCTGGAATCGGGCCACGAGCTGACCGACGTACTGGAACCCATCTGGCGGGAATGTGAAGGCTTCGTAAAAGAAGATACAGTCCCGCCGAAATGGCTCTCGCCCGGATCAAATTAGGCTAGACTGAGGGTATCGACCAGCGCCGGGAACCGAAATTTTGCAACTGTGATTTTTAATAACACGTCCAACGGGTGCATAGTATCAAGTCGCGCGAGGTTTTAAGTGGCGGAGTTTATTCGTGACTAGCGACCTAGAGAAAGAAACTGTGGAGCATCCTCCCGTATTCCAGGGCAATGACCATCTGGATCGTCTTTTGGTGACGACCAATTTTCAAGAGCCTTGGTTCAAATCCATCGTTCGGAGCATTAGGGAAGCGATTCATCCGCCCAAGCTCCCGCCACTCGAGCTCACCTCGAGGCCGCTAGAGGGGGCCGAACTTGGCAATCTCAACTCGATAGAGCAGCCCTGGTTCAAATCGTTTGTTCACAACGTCCGGGATCTCATCCGGCCGCCCAAACTGCCACCTCTGCAAGTGACCTCCAAGCCCGTAGAAGTGGGCAGCATTTGGGGAGCATATGGCGGCGGAGAGACGAAGTCGGGCGCCGTTTCGCTCCTGATACACGTCGGAGTTGTCGTCCTGATGCTCCTGATCTTCCAATCGCCGACGGTTCGAAAAAAGATCACGGACCTGGGAAACATCATTTACGTTCCCGATTACAAGCCCAAGCTTCCTCCAGCGTCGCAGAAGGCGAGCGGAGGGGGAGGCGGCGGCCAGAAAGCCCCGGTGCCTGTAAACCGCGGCGTCGCCCCGAAACTCGCTCCCAAGCAATTCATTCCTCCCGCCGAAGCGGTGGTAAAGCCAAAACTTCCGGCCACCCCAACCATCACGGCTCCCGCTCCGGTGATCCAAGCCGAGAACTATGGCGACCCGATGAGCAAGCTTGATCCGCTATCGGGCGGCCAGGGTCTCAATGGTTTGGGCTCGGGACCGGGCGGCGGCCTTGGCTCCGGAAGCGGTAGCGGCTATGGCCCTGGATCGGGCGGCGGCACAGGCGGCGGCGTTTACCGCATCGGCGGAGATGTATCTGCGCCGGTCCTGGTCAACAAAGTGGAGCCTGAATATTCTGAAGAAGCGCGCAAAGCCAAGTACTCCGGTACCGTTCTGCTTTCCATCGTGGTTGACGCCAACGGACTGCCCCGTGATATCCACGTGATTCGGCCCCTCGGTCTAGGCCTCGACGAAAAGGCCATCGAAGCCGTTATGAAATGGCGTTTCCGTCCTGGCATGAAGGGCGGCCGCCCTGTTGCGACCCAGGCTCAGGTCGAAGTAAATTTCCGGCTGCTGTAGCAGGCAACGGCAGCGCCCATCGCTTACGCTCAAGGCTCGGATTCAAGGTCAACGACGTAGTTGACCACGCCCATCGCTTACGCTCAAGGCTCAGTTTGTTTGCTCTTGCACTGCTCGCAGGGACAGATCTTCCGCAGATGATCGAACGAATAAATGCCGGTGTTGTGCCCGTCATTCCAATAGATCCGAATCGCATATTGCCCCACCGGCTCCACTGAATTCATCTTCAGCGCGGGCTTAAACATGGGAAACGGGTTCGGGCTCGCATAGTTTGATTTTTGCGGCTCCGTACCATGCGCGCCCGTACACGTAGCGCACGGGCACTCATCGCGCAAGTACGCTAGCGAGTAATCGCTGTGGTGGCCATCTCGCCAGTCGATCTTGATGCCGGTCGATTTTGAGATTGCGATATGTTCGGGATCGGCCGCGGCCGTCTGCATTTCCAATTCTTGCATTCCGTTGTCTCGGGCGTTAGGCGGTCTGCATCCGCTCGATATCCCTCACTCCTGGGATACGCCGGAATGCCGTGATGACCCGCTCTAACTGCTTTTTGTCGCGCACGTCTATTGTGATGTCGATCACGGCGCTTTCATCGTTCCGCTTCTCGTCGCCGCGCGCCTCCAGAGTCCGGATGTTACTTTTTTCATCGCTCAAAATAGACGTGAGTTGATGCAAAATGCCGGGCCGGTCGTCTGTATAGATCACCACTTTTACGGGCAGCGGTTCATTGGCGGTGCGGGCCCAGTCCACGCCGATCTTGCGCTCCGGTTCGTACAGCAGTTTCTGAACGTTCGGACACTGCGCCGAGTGTACGGCAACACCCTTGCCGCGCGTGATGTAACCCACGATCTGTTCTCCGCGGACCGGATTACAGCACTTCGCCCGGTAAACCATAACGTCCTCGGCACCCGAGACGTGAATCGTCAGTTCGCCGTCGCCGGACGGAACTCCCGGCTGCAGTCCAGGCAGGCGCGACGCCGGTGTCGGAGGGGTTGCTTCCGGGGTCCCAGCCCCATTCTCCGGCGCAACTTTCTGGAGCACCTGCCTAGCCGAGAACCTGCCGAATCCCAATGCGGCGTACAGATCCTCCGTCTTGCTGACGCCGTATTCGGACGCGACATTTGCCAAATCGTCATTTGAAATGCGGCCGAGGCTTACGCCCATCCGGCGGGCTTCTTTTTCCAGCGACTTCTGCCCGATCTCGACGGCTTTCGCGCGTTCAACGGTATTGATGACGTGCCGGATCTTGTTACGGGCCCGCGAGGTCTTCACCACCGCCAGCCAGTCCCGGCTCGGCTGATGTCCGGGCTGGGTCAGAATTTCCACTACATCGCCATTCCGCAACGTGGATTTAAGCGGCTTAATGCTTCCGTTCACGCGAGCGCCGGTACAAGTGTTCCCCACATCGCTGTGAATCGCGTAAGCGAAGTCGATCGGCGTCGCATCGCGGGGCAGAACAATCACCCGGCCCTTTGGCGTGAACGCGTAGACCTCTTCGGCGTAAAGGTCCATCTTGACGCCCGACAGGAATTCGCCGGAATCGCTCATATCCCGCTGCCATTCCATCAGTTGGCGCAGCCATGCGATTCGCTGATCATCCGTGCCCGGGCCCTTGCTGCCTTCCTTGTACTTCCAGTGCGCCGCGATTCCTTCTTCCGCGATCCGGTGCATCTCCTCCGTCCGGATCTGAATTTCGAACGTGACGCCGCCGGGTCCAATCACCGAGGTATGCAGGGATTGATACAGATTCGGCCGCGGCATGGCAATGAAGTCTTTGATGCGTCCTGGAATCGGGTGCCATTCATTGTGGATGACGCCCAGCGCGGCATAGCAGTTCTTCACTGAATCGGTGATGATTCGCACCGCCAGAATGTCGTACACCTGATCGAGCGTGATCCGCTGCCGCTTCAATTTCAGATAAACGGAATACGCGCGCTTCACGCGGCCTTCGACCCGCGCCGGTATATCTTCCCGCGCCAGCTTCTGCTCAATCGTCGTTTGCACCTGACGGAGCCATTCCTCGTTCTCCTGGCGCTTCGATTCAATCTCGCGCATCAGGTCCGCTGCCTCTTCGGGGTGGAGAACCTGAAACGAGAAGTCTTCCAACTCCCCGCGCATCTTGCCCATCCCCAATCGGTGGGCGATAGGCGCGTAGATGTCGATGGTTTCCTGCGCGATCGCCTCCTGCCGCTCGGGTGGCAACGAGCCCAGAGTCCGCATGTTATGCAGCCGGTCCGCCAGTTTGACGATCACGACGCGGATGTCACTGGTCATCGCCAGCAGCATCTTGCGCAGGCTCTCCGCTTGGCGGTCCTCTCGATTCGCGAAACTGATCTTGCTCAGCTTCGTTACCCCATCGACGCAGCGCGCCACATCTTCGCCGAATAGTTCTCGGATCTGCTCGATCCGGGCGGATGTGTCTTCCACGACATCGTGCAACAGGCCCGTTTGCAGGCAAACCAGATCCATTTGCATGTCGGCCAGAATGTGCGCCACCGCCAGCGGATGGGTTACGTACGGCTCACCCGACTTTCGTTTCTGGCTTTTGTGATGTTCCGCCGCGAACCGGTAAGCGCGATCGAGCGGCGTCAGATCCTCCTTGGGCCGGAGCGTCCGCACCTTGTCCTCCAGGCTGCGGTACAACTCTTCGACCTGCGGCAGGTCTAAAACGCTGGTGGACATCTAAGGTTACTTCTAGGTTAGCTTGGCAGCTACTTAGGCGGCTTTTTGGGCGTCGCTGATGCGTTCCGGGCCGACCGAGACGCGATGTTCGGGCGTCTGGAGATTCAGGTTCATCAAAACGCGCTGGTCTACCTCGGCCTCGGCGAGCAAAACTTTCCATTTGTGCAGTTCCTGGCGGTGTTTTTCGACGGCTTGGCGGCGGGCATGATCTTCCGCTTGCTCACGCGCGCGGTTCTGTGTCTGTTGGTGCGGTCGCGGTAGGGATGACCGTTACCGGCCACCCCCCGCATAGATCCATACGAGCAGGATTACCGCATACGGCTCTTACGTTGGATACGAGCGTCGAAGCGCGCGTTGGGATAAGGATGCACGGCACGAGCCCGGGGAATCCAGTTGTCCAGAGACGGAACCAGTTGGGTCCAGGTGAGTTTGCGGCGCTGGGTGCGACGGCGTAATGCCTGCCACCACAACTGGCCCACGCGCCACCGGAATCGAGTGAGCGCACACAGATTACCGGGGACCGCGTGGTATCGGTAGTAGCCGGTCACGACCTGCTTCAGCCATTTGCCGGTGGCGGCCTTCGGCGCGTGCATCCGAGGTCGCAGTTCCTGCTTAATCTGCTGGAGCTTGGCGTTCATCCGCTTGGCCGCCGTACGCCGCCACACGACGAAGAAGCCTGCCGAGTTCTCGCCACAAAAGTGCGTGAACCCGAGTTGTCGCACCAATCCCAAGCGCCATAACCGACAATGCGACGAAGGTGAAACCGGGAGCCCTTGAGAACATCCTTGCGCCGTACCGCAGATCCGCAGCCAGAATGTGAAGGTGCTCCTTGGGCGCGCTCAGCGCGATGTCGGCCAGCGACTCGAGCCAGAGCCGAATACGCGGCTCCGTGCGAGACCGATCGCCAAATAGCCGCTCCATCTCCGGCCCGTACTCGTGACGGAATTCAGCCGGATATGCCAGCAGTAGGGCGCGATAGATCTTAGCTGCGCTTAGGCGCCAGGCCATGCATCCTCGCTTGCTCTACCAGTTCGGACACACGCATCGCTTCCGCTTTCGCCACCTTGCGGCCAAATAGCGTCAACCTGTAGTACCGCCGTCGCTCATCGTCATGCGGCGCTGGCGGCCGCTCACTCTCGCGAAGCTCAACCACCAATCCCTGTTACAGCATGCGTTTTATGCAGCCATAGAGCGTCCCGGCGCTGAGCCGCAGCTTGCCTCCGGTCCGCTCAGCCACGTCTTGCATGATGCCGTAACCGTGCTGATCCCGTTCGGCCAGCGCGACTAATACATGGAGCTCAGCGGCAGCAGGTCCGCCGTTGCTGTTTGGGAGCCTTGCTTCACGCGCCAACTATACCGCATCGCGATATAGTCGCGCGCGAATCATGGCTTGAGGCGCATCTCCGTGTATTCCTGCCGCAATTCCGCGCAAAGCGCTTCCACCACCAGTTCGTGATCCTCTCGCTGTGGCAGCCCGGAAACCGTAACGGAACCAACTACGCCGACGCCCGTAACGGTCAGCGGAAACGATCCCCCGTGCGGTGCAAAGTCGGTCAGATGCAGCCCGTATCTCTCTTCCAGCGTGACATTCTTCTGCTGTAGTTCCAGACCCATCCTGTACGAGCTGCGATGAAACCGCGCTACCACGTTTGCCTTGCGCCGTGCCCATTCGGCGTTGTCCGGGGCACTTCCGGCCAGAGCGCTAAAGAACAACAGTTGCCCGACGCGCCGGATGTCGATTACCAGCGTGTAGCCGCGCGCAAGCGACATCTCTCGAAGCCGCAGACCCAGCTTCCAGGCATCGTCCTCGTGGAATTGTTCGAAGCGGAGTTTCTGCTCCTGCGCCGCGATGGCCGCCAGGTCCTCGTCAATCGGCATGCGTCGGGTGAAGAGCCTTTACTGCTGTGTACTCGTATCGTGCTTGTTAGGCGTCACGGCATTCTTCACACCCTTCGCCGCGCTTTTAGCAGCATGCCCAGTGCCTTCGCCTATCTTTGCTGCGCCGTGCCCAACCCCCTTACCGAGATCCTTGCCGGCCTCCACGACATCGCCGTGCTTTACCTCCGAGCCAAACTCTTTTCCGCCTTTGCCCATATCTTTCCCGCCAGTCGAATAAGAATTCTTGAGCTGCGTGCCGGCTTTGCTGAAGCTGGTGGTGGGCGCGGGCTCCTTCACCCCCAAACTGCTCAACGTTTGTGGACCCAAGCGCCCATCCACGTTGAGGTTCTGATCATGTTGGTAACTGCGGACCGCTTTCCGGGTGAGTGGTCCGTAAATTCCATCGACCGAGCCCGAGTAGAATCCCTTATCTTTCAGTGCCTGCTGCGCCTCGCGAACCGAATCACCGTTCTGCGCCAGAACCGGCAAGGCACAAAGGCCAATCGCAAACGCCGAAGTTATCAAAATTTTCCACATATGCATCTCCTGGTACTTAAATAGGACATAATCCTGGGCTGGTCAGTTACATCCGGCTAACGGGCATAATCCTCCGGGTCCCCGGCTCACTGTAACCCAGGTGTGCGGAGTAGCGTCTCTTGTGACAATTCGTTGTTCTTCAGGAGGGTGAGGTGTTTCCAGGCTCCAGCAGACGAGCCTTTGTCTGTCGATTGGCTCTGAGCCTTTGTGGCGCATACACATCCGCGAGTGCGGGTCCTGCCGTTTCCAAGGACAAGGAATCGGGCAAAAGCGATACCGGTCCGGTCTATCAGCCGGGCGGAGATGTGTCGCGCCCGAAGCTGCTGCACTCCGTTGAGCCCGCCTTTTCGAGCAAATCAAACGAGGCCTTCGTCGAAGGCACAGTGACAGTTTCCGCGGTGGTCAACACGCATGGAGAGCTAATGGATATAGAAGTCCTGAAGGGCATCAGCGCCGCACAGGATCGAAGCGCGCTCGACGCGCTGAAAGAATGGCGGTTTGAGCCGGGTTCAAAAGCCGGCAAGCCCGTAAACGTCAGAGTCAAGATTCAAGTGGAATTTCACCTTCTCTAATCGCGCTGCTCACCCCGCGAACTCGGCCGGGTTAAGCTCGAATCAAAATGCTAAACGGCCCACGCTCTTCATACGACAAGATCGCGGGCATGTATCACGCTCTGTGGGCAGATTGGTATTTGCCTGCCGCGATGCCTGCGCTGGAACGGCTTCTTTTCGCGAGCCTTCCCGATGGCGCGCAAGTTCTGGATCTATGCTGCGGCTCGGGTCACGTGACCAGGGAACTCGTCGAGCGTGGATACAGTGTCACCGGCGTCGATAATTCCGCGGAGCTGATCGCGCTCGCCAGAAAAGAATTGCCGGAGGTCGATCTGCGCGTGCAGGATGCTACAGAACTGCGCCTAGAAAGGCGTTATGATGCCGCGCTTTCCACCTTCGACTCACTGAACCATATTCTCACTCTGAATGCTCTCCGCAACGTTTTCGAAGGTGTTCGTCGTGTTCTCAAAGAAGGCGGCCGCTTCGTTTTCGATATGAATCTGGAAGAGGCGTACTCCATGGACCTGCGGGAATGGGCGGTGGACGTTCAGGACCAGAGCGTCGGCATGGTGCGGGGCAAGTACGATGCGGCCGCAAAAAGAGCCTTTACGGAACTGATCTGGTTTGTGAAAACTGCGCCAGATAATTCATGGCAGCAGCACCGTAGCGTAGTAGAACAACGCTGCTATCCGCTCGAAGATATCCTGCAAGCTGCGCATGAAGCCGGTTTCCGCCACGTCGAAGCAATTCCCGCAAAGGATGCGGGGGTGCGATCCGATCTTGGATTCGGACGGGTGTTCTTTGTCGCTCAGCCTCAGGAGTGAGGAAAAACGCGCACGTCAATGCCCTCGGCGGCGCGAATCAAACGGTCCAGGTCGCTGCCGAACGCACGCTCCCACCAGTTTTCGCGGCCTTTATGCCCTACGTAGATTTGGGTAATCCCGCGCTGGCGCGCCAGTTGGAGAATCGTGCTCGCGGCATCTCCAGCATCCAGCTCCACAACCTCCGCGCCTTTCTGCCTGGCGATCTCGACTCCCCGTTCGATCTTACGGCGCTCTTCGGCGGACCACTCGGGGCGGTTCATGTGCGTCACAATTAATTCGCCATGAAACCGATCCCGGTTGCGCACTCCGCTTGCCAGCATCCGCTCTGAATCCGACCGCGGAGAGAGCCATACTAGAATCCGTTCCTGGGTGCCCCATGTCTGCTGTACGCCGTGCCGCGCAAGATAACGCTCAAGCTGCTTGTCAACCACATCGGCCGCGAGCAGAAGTGTAATCTCACGCAACTCGGAAAGCTGCAGTTGCGTCAGCTTCTGCGAGGTCTCCGGTTTGGCGTCGTCCGAAACACCCGTGCAATTTTCGCAAGGCGCATCCACGATCACAATTTCGTCGGCAGTCTGCAAGAAGGCCAGTGGCACGGTCTGATTAGCGTGCTTGCCGGTGATCGCCTCCACTTCGCCGGTCTTTTCAGTGATGTACTGCAGGTTGACGGAGGTGATGACTGAGATTCCCGCTTCCAGCAACTGTGCCACATCCTGCCACCGGCTCTTATGCGGTGAACCGGGCGGATTGTCATACGCGAGGCCGTCTACCAGGCAAACTTTTGGCGCGCGGCGCAGAATAGCGGGCACGTCCATTACGAACGTGCCGTTCACATTTATGAGTGGGATGATTTCGAGGTTTGAGATCGCGTGGGAAACACTGGCGGAGAGCTTTGGCTGGATCGCGCCAACGATGACATCCTGCCCGCGTTCGTGCCGCCGTCGCCCTTCGTCGATCATGCGAAAGCTCTTGCCTACGCCCGACGCATATCCTAAAAAGATTTTGAGCCGGCCACCAGTGTGGCGCTCGGCCTCGCTTTCTAAGCGTTCTGCAGGCCGCTCCGGGGTGGCGAGCCGTTCCGTTACCACTGGCACGCTTCTATTATGGGGTATTCGTGCCTAAGGCGATCAAATTATCGTCTCGTGATATTAATTTCCGCCGCTTCACT
>Ga0308173_10001873_pt1 | contig 10842 bp, 8 predicted proteins | sample PhyPR1_FD_203716 | JGI IMG/M metagenome (GOLD analysis project Ga0308173, IMG submission 203716) | Soil microbial communities from UC Gill Tract Community Farm, Albany, California, United States - DLSLS.P.R1 | ecosystem: Environmental > Terrestrial > Soil > Agricultural land | place: USA... | reverse complement strand
TGCGGGTACTCGGCGTGGACCCGGGACTCACCCGGTGCGGGGTGGGCGTGGTCGACGGCGCGCCCGGGAAACCGCTGTCGCTGGTCCATGTGGACGTGATCAGGACCGATCCGGAGGCGGAGATCGGGGTGCGGCTGGTCGCCCTCGAGCGTGGGCTTGAGGCGCTTCTGGACGAGTTCAGGCCGGACGCCGTGGCGGTGGAGCGGGTCTTCGCACAGCACAACGTGCGGACCGTCATGGGCACCGCGCAGGCCGGCGCGGTGGCGATCGTGGGGGCCGCGCGGCGGGGACTGCCGGTGGCACTGCACACCCCCAGCGAGGCCAAGGCCGCGGTCACCGGAAACGGGCGCGCCGACAAGGCCCAGGTGGCGATGATGGTGACCCGGCTGCTGCGGTTGGAGACCGCGCCCAAGCCCGCCGACGCCGCCGACGCCCTGGCGCTGGCGATCTGTCACATCTGGCGGCGTGCTGGCCAGGCCCGGCTGGCGGCTGCGGGCGGGGCACAGGACCGGTTCGCCGCGGCCGTGGCCGAAGCCAAGGCCAACCAGGCCCCGACCAAGGCGCAGGAGCAGCTCGCCGCGGCGAAGGCCGCCGCACAAAAGGCCCGGGCGAAGGCCGAGGTGACCGGGCGGGGCAGCAGGAAGACCAGCAGGCGAGCGCTTCCCGAGGCGCGAGGAAGGACGGAACTGTGATCGCGTTCGTACGGGGCCGGGTGGCCGCCGCCGGGGTCGAGGGCGCGGTGGTGGACGTCGGGGGAGTGGGCTTCCACGTCCAGTGCACCCCGACCACCCTGGCCGCCCTGCGGGTCGGGGAGGAGGCGCAGGTGCCGACCTCGCTGGTGGTCCGGGAGGACTCCCTGACGCTGTTCGGCTTCGCCGACGACGACGAGCGCACGGTCTTCGAGATGCTGCAGACCGCCAGCGGCGTGGGGCCGCGGGTGGCCCTGGCCATGCTGGCCACGCACGCCCCCAACGCGCTGCGCAAGGCGGTCGCGTCGGCCGACGTCAAGGCGCTCACCCTGGTCCCGGGGATCGGGCCCAAGGGCGCCCAGCGGATCATCCTGGAGCTCAAGGACAAGCTGGGGCTGCCGATCGACGGCCTGGGCACCGAGGTCCGGGTGCCGGCCCAGCGGGCCGAGCCCTGGCGCGACCAGGTGGCCGCGGGCCTGCAGAACCTCGGCTGGAGCGGCAAGGAGGCCGACAAGGCCGTGGACGCCGTGGCGGCCGAGCTCGACGGCGGGCCTGTCCCGCCGGTGGCCGCGCTGCTGAAGGCCGCACTCAAGAAGCTCAGCGGCTCATGAGCATGCCGGAGGACCGGCTGGTCTCGCCGCTGGCCGATGTCGAGGACCAGACCATCGACGCGGCGCTGCGGCCCAAGCGGCTGGCCGACTTCGTGGGCCAGGAGCGGGTCCGGGAGCAGCTCTCGCTGGTACTGCAGAGCGCGCTGCGCCGCAACCGGCCGCCCGACCACGTGCTGCTGGCCGGTGGCCCCGGCCTCGGCAAGACGACCATGGCCATGATCATCGCAGCCGAGCTCGGCAAGCCGCTGCGGATCTCCTCCGGGCCGGCCATCGAGCGGGCCGGGGATCTGGCGGCGGTGCTGTCAACTCTGTCCGAGGGCGAAGTGCTGTTCCTCGACGAGATCCACCGGATGGCCCGTCCCGCCGAGGAGATGCTCTACGTCGCGATGGAGGACTTCCGGGTCGACGTCGTGGTCGGCAAGGGCCCAGGGGCCACCGCCATCCCGCTGGAGATCGCGCCGTTCACCCTGGTCGGCGCCACCACCCGGGCCGGAATGCTGCCGGGCCCGCTGCGCGACCGGTTCGGCTTCACCGCTCATATGGACTTCTACGAGCCCGCCGAGCTGGAGGTGATCGTACGGCGGTCGGCACGGCTGCTGGGGGTCGTCATCCAAGACGACGGGGCCATCGAGATCGCCCGCCGCTCCCGCGGCACCCCGCGCATCGCCAACCGGCTGCTCAGACGGGTCCGCGACTTCGCGGAAGTACGCGCGGACGGAGTGATCACCGAGCGACTCGCGCACGCCGCGCTCGATTTGTACGAGGTGGACCAGCGCGGCCTCGACCGGCTCGACCGGGCGGTGCTCGACTCCTTGTTGCGAAAGTTCGGCGGCGGTCCGGTGGGCCTGTCCACCCTGGCGGTATCGGTCGGAGAGGAGGCCGAGACGGTCGAGGTGGTGGCCGAGCCCTTCCTGGTCAGGCAGGGATTCCTGGCCCGTACACCAAGGGGGCGCGTCGCCACGCAGGCCGCCTGGGCGCACCTGGGGCTCACGCCGCCACCAGCTGCTCCAGTCACGGGTACTCTGTTCGAGGTGGCCGACGACGATCCGCTATGAGCGGTGTCGGGAACTTCCCGGCACGCTGAGGCGTCGGGTTCGTTGCCGGTATTACCGTGCTCCCCTACACTCCGGGACTTGGTCACCGTCCGCAGCCTCCGGTCCAGCAGACGGTCGCTCGCGAGACAACAAACCGGCACAGAAGCCGGTCCAGCCATATTGGAAGGACGCCCCGTGCAGGGCCACATTCATATCCTCGCCGCCGGCAGCTCCGGCGGCAGCTCGATCCTGACGCTGCTGTTCCCGGTTCTGATCATCGCGGCCTTCTACTTCCTGTTGATCAGGCCGCAGCGCAACCGGCAGCGCCAGCAGCAGCAGATGCAGAAGTCGATCGAGCCGGGCGCCCGGATCCTCACCACCAGCGGCATGTACGCCACCGTCGTCGAGGTCACCGACGACGGTGTCGTGCTGGAGATCGCGCCCGGGGTCGAGGCCGAGTTCGTCAACCAGGCGATCATGCGGGTCGTGCCGGACGACGAAGCCGAGGTGGCCGAGGACGAGGACGAGGACGACCAGGAGCCCGAGACCGACCCCGTCGAGGATGACGTGCCGGCCGAAGGCGACGTGAACGCCAAGGCGATCAAGGACATCGACAAGGCCGAGACCGGGGCCATGGAAGCCGAGAAGGCCTCGGACAAGCCCTCGGCATAGGCCGCGGGCTCACACTCCAGACGGGAAGTTATCGACCAGTGGCTCCGCCGCGCAGCAACGTCCCCCGGCCCGGAAGGGCGCTCTTGGCTCTGCTGGCCGTCATCGTGGCGATGATCGGCTTGATGTTCGCCGTGGGACAGAAGACTCCGAAGCTCGCCCTCGACCTGGCGGGCGGCACGACCGTCACCCTGACCGCGGTGACCGAGCAGGGCAAGACCCCGCCCTCGCAGCAGATGAACCAGGCCGTTTCGATCATGCGCGAGCGGGTCAACGGCCTGGGCGTCTCCGAGGCCGAGGTCAGCCGGCAGGGCAACGACGTCATCATCGTCCAGGTGCCGGGCCAGGGACAGCAGCGCGTCGTGGACCTGATCGGAACCACCGCCAAGCTGCAGTTCCGCCAGGTCTTCGCGGAAGCGGCCGGATCCCAGACGAACGCCTCCGCCTCGCCCAGCCCGTCGGCGACCGGTACGGCGAAGACCCCGGCGTCCCCGAGCCCCTCCTCCAGGGCCTCGGCGAGCAGCGCGAGCCCGTCCACCAGCGCCTCTCCCAAGAAGCGCGCCCTGTCGTCGGCGCTGACCGCGGCCAGCCCGAGCCCGTCCGCATCGGCGTCTCCGTCGGCCTCGCCCAAGACCTCCGGCTCGCCCAGCCCGTCGGCGACGCCCACGTCCTCGGGCCAGGTCACCGCCGCCTCGCTCGGGCTGCCGGCCGGTGTGCCGCAGGCCGTGATCGACCAGTACGTCAAGGCGAACTGCAGCGGCAAGGATCGCAAGCTCGCCAACGCCGCCAACGACAAATCCGACTGGGTGGCGGCCTGCGCCCAGGACGGCGCCACCAAGTACATCCTCGGTCCGGTCCGGGTCCAGGGCACGGAGGTCAAGTCGGCCCAGTCGGTGGCCCCCAACATCCAGAGCGGCCAGACTGGCTGGACCGTCCAGCTGAGCCTGAAGTCCAAGGGCTCCAACGAGTTCTACAAGCTGACCACCGACACCTACAACGCCTACAAGAGCCAGGGCCAGTACGCTCCGCAGGCGCTGTCGGCGATCATCCTGGACGGCCAGGTCGTCACCGCGCTGACCAGCCCGAACGGCCCGATCTCCACCAACGTCCAGATCGAGGGCAGCTCGTTCACCCAGCAGACCTCCTCGGACCTGGCGCAGGTGCTGAACTACGGCGCCCTGCCGCTGGAGTTCAAGAAGAGCGCGATCGAGTCGGTCTCGGCCACGCTGGGCCAGGAGCAATTGAAGGCGGGCCTGTACGCCGGCGCGATCGGCTTGGCGCTGGTGGTGCTCTACTGCCTGATGTACTACCGGGCGCTCGGCCTGGTGGCGATCCTGAGCCTGTGCGTGTCCGGTGTGCTGACGTACCTGAGCGTCGTGCTGCTCGGCCACTTCATCGACTTCCGGCTCTCGCTGGCCGGCATCGCCGGTCTGATCGTGGCCATCGGTATCACCGCGGACTCGTTCGTCGTCTACTTCGAACGACTACGCGACGAGGTCCGGGAGGGCCGGAGCCTGCGCAGCGCCGTCGAACGCGGCTGGGAGCGGGCCCGGCGCACCGTCCTGGTGGCCGACGCGGTGTCGTTCCTCGCCGCGCTGGTGCTCTGGCTGGTCTCGATCGGATCGGTGAAGGGCTTCGCGTTCACGCTCGGCCTGACTACGCTGATCGACGTGGTGGTGGTGTTCCTGTTCACCAAGCCGATGATCACCTGGCTGGCCCGCCTGAGCTTCTTCGGGCAGGGTCATCCGATGTCCGGGCTTGATCCGCGGCGGTTGGGCGCGAAACAGCGCACCCCCCGCCGTACCACCGGCTCGACCGCCACCTCGACCGCCACCAAGGAGGCCTGATGTCCCGGCTCGGCAACCTCGGTGGCAAGCTCTACCGCGGTGAGAGCTCGATCGACTTCGTCGGTCGGCAGAAGATGTGGTACATCGTCTCCGGCGCGCTGCTGCTGATCAGCATCGTCTCGCTGCTCACGTTCGGGCTGAACGAGGGCATCGAGTTCAAGGGCGGGTCGGTCTTCCAGTTCAACGTCTCGGGCACCAACTCCGCCGAGATCTCGTCCACCGTGAAGAACGCGGGCGTGATCAAGGAAGACCCGATCGTGCAGAAGGCCAGCGTTCCCGGCTCCTCCACGCCGACCTGGCGGGTGCAGACCGAGAGCCTGGGCACCGCCGATGCGCAGAAGCTCGAGAAGGCGCTCAGCGACAAGTACAACCTCGGCGGGATCGACAAGGTCAGCCAGCAGACCGTCGGGGCCAGCTGGGGCCAGGACATCTCGAAGAAGGCGCTCCAGGGCCTGATCATCTTCCTGATCCTGGTCGCGGCCTACCTGTCGATCGCCTTCGAGTGGCGGATGGCGGTGGCGGCGCTGATCGCGCTGGGCCATGACATCTTGATCACCACCGGCGTCTACTCGCTGGTCCAGTTCGAGGTGACCCCGAGCACGGTGGTCGGCCTGCTCACGATCCTGGGCTACTCGCTGTACGACACGGTCGTGGTGTTCGACAAGGTCCGGGAGAACACCCGCGGACTGGCCCCCGGCTCCAAGGTCACCTACAGCCAGGCCGCCAACCTGGCGGTCAACCAGACCCTGGTCCGATCGATCAACACCACCATCATCGCGCTGCTGCCGGTGGGCGGGCTGCTGTTCATCGGCGCCGGGTTCATGGGCGCAGGCACGCTGAAGGACCTGGCGCTCGTGCTGTTCGTCGGCATGCTGGTCGGCGCCTACTCCTCGATCTGCATCGCGACCCCGATCCTTGCCGACCTCAAGGAGCGGGACCCGAAGATGAAGGCGGTCCGGGCCCGGCTCACCGCCCAGAAGAGCAGCAGCAAGCGGCAGGCCCGCGACGCCAGGAAGGTCGCCACGCTGGCCGACATCACCTCCGAGGCCGACGACGAGGAGGAGCCCGAGGACGAGGTTCCGGTCGCCACGGGCCGCAAGGTGGTCCAGCAGGGGCCGCGGCAGCAGCCCAAGCGCGGCACGCGCAAGGGCCGCAGATAAGCCGGAAGAACACCGCCACCCAGCCGTGATCATGCAATGGCTCGACGAAGTCGTTGCACGATCACGGCTGTTGGTCTCTCAAGGAGGACGATGGAGCTGGAGCGGCTGATCCTGGACCGGATCAGGGACGTGCAGGACTATCCCAAGCCCGGGGTCCTGTTCAAGGACATCACCCCGCTGCTGTCCGACCACACCGCCTTCGCGACCGTGGTGGACGCGATCGTGATGTATTACGGCCGGGGCACCATCGACAAGATCGTCGGCATCGAGGCGCGCGGCTTCATCCTGGCCGCCCCGGTCGCGTACCACTTCGGCGCGGGTTTCGTCCCGGTCCGCAAGAAGGGCAAACTTCCCGCGGCGACGTACGAGGAGACCTACGATCTGGAGTACGGCACCGCGACCATCGAGGTACACCAGGACGCATTCATGGCCGGTGAGCGGGTACTCATCGTCGATGACGTTCTGGCCACCGGCGGCACCGCCAAGGCCGCCGCGGACCTGGTCCGGCGGACCGGTGCCGAGGTGGTGGGGCTCACGGTGCTGATGGAACTGTCCTTCCTGGACGGTCGCTCCAGGCTGCCTGAGCTGGACGTTCATGCCCTGGTCACGGTTTGACCCAAACCATGATTAGCCCCTGGGAACAAATCGGTTGCGGATACACTTTGCTGAATTGAGAGGTCGCGCAGGCGGCAAGGGGGAGGCTGAGTGCCTGGTGAGGTGGTCTCGAAGGACGTGGCGGCGATAAGCGGCGCCTCCGTCGACGCTGTGCGGTCCGAGCCGCCAGAGACCCCTGCCACCAAGCCTGACCAGCCTGAGAAGTCGGAAACGGCTGCTCCCACGCCCACTCGCCGTACTCCCGCCGCGCCCAGAGCGGCTGGAACCACCACCCCGGCCCCGTCCACCGCGGGGTCGACGCCACCATCCGCCGCCCGGGTGAAGCGACGTCTCGCCCGGTTGGGCGCCCAGCGGGGTGCCACTATGAATCCGGTACTCGAACCTCTGATCAAGACGGTCCGCAACACCCATCCCAAGGCGGACCTGCGGCTCATCGAGCGCTCCTACGACGTCGCGGCGCACTACCACCGCGACCAGAAGCGCAAGAGCGGCGACCCCTACATCACCCATCCCCTCGCGGTGGCGACGATCCTCGCCGAGCTGGGCATGAACACCGAGACGCTGTGCGCGGCGCTGCTGCACGACACCGTCGAGGACACCCCGTACACCATCGACGAGCTGCGCCAGGACTTCGGCGAGGAGATCGCCGCTCTGGTCGACGGCGTCACCAAGCTGGACAAGGTCAAGTACGGCGAGGCCGCCGAGGCCGAGACCGTGCGCAAGATGGTCGTCGCGATGGCCCGCGACATCCGGGTCCTGGTGATCAAGCTGGCCGACCGGCTGCACAACATGCGCACGCTGCGCTATCTGCCGCGGCACAAGCAGGAGAAGAAGGCCAGGGAGACCCTGGAGATCTTCGCTCCGCTGGCGCACCGGCTGGGCATGAACACCCTCAAGTGGGAGCTGGAGGATCTGGCGTTCGCCACCCTCTACCCCAAAAGGTTCGACGAGATCGCCCGGCTGGTCTCCGAGCGCGCTCCACGGCGCGACGTCTTCCTGCAGGAGGTCATCGAGAACGTCAGCGCCGACCTGCGCGAAGCCAAGATCAAGGCGACGGTGACCGGCCGCCCCAAGCACTACTACTCCGTCTACCAGAAGATGATCGCCCGGGACTGTTCCTTCGACGAGATCTACGACCTCGTCGGCATCCGGGTCCTGGTGGACAGCGTCCGCGACTGCTACGCGGCGCTCGGCTCGATCCACGCGCGATGGAATCCGGTCCCCGGCCGGTTCAAGGACTACATCGCGATGCCGAAGTTCAACATGTACCAGTCGCTGCACACGACGGTGATCGGCCCGGAGGGCAAGCCGGTCGAGCTGCAGATCCGCACCTGGGGCATGCACCGGCGCGCGGAGTACGGCGTCGCGGCGCACTGGAAGTACAAGGAGGAGACGGTCGCGGGCCGCAAGGCCGCCGACATGGCCTGGCTGCGTCAGCTCCTCGACTGGCAGAAGGAGACCGCCGACCCGGCCGAGTTCCTCGACTCGCTCCGTTTCGACCTGTCGGTCTCCGAGGTCTTCGTCTTCACCCCCAAGGGCGATGTGATCGCGCTGCCCCAGGGCGCCACCCCGGTCGACTTCGCCTACGCCGTCCACACCGAGGTCGGCCACCGGACGATCGGCGCCCGGGTCAACGGGCGTCTGGTGCCGCTGGAGTCGGCGCTGGACAACGGCGACACCGTCGAGATCTTCACCTCGAAGTCGCCGGAGGCGGGGCCCTCCCGGGACTGGCTGAACTTCGTCAAGAGCGCCCGGGCCCGTAACAAGATCCGGCACTGGTTCTCCAAGGAGCGCCGGGACACCGCGATCGAGGGCGGCAAGGACGCCATCGCCCGGGCCATGCGCAAGCAGAACATGCCGCTCCAGCGGATGATGTCCGGCGAGGCCCTGCTGGCGTTGGCCCGCGACCTGCGCTACCCGGACGTGTCCTCGCTCTACGCGGCGGTGGGGGAGAACCAGATCTCCGCCCAGACCGTGGTGCAGAAGCTCGTGCAGGCCCTGGGCGGTGTGCAGAGCGTCGAGGAGGACCTCGCCGAGGTCGCCACCCCCACCCGTCGCAAGCGCAACCGCTCGCTCGGTGACCCTGGCGTGGTGGTGGCCGGCGACTCGGACGTGTGGGTCCGCCTGTCGCGCTGCTGCACGCCGGTGCCGGGCGACGAGATCGTCGGCTTCGTGACCAGGGGCAACGGGGTATCGGTGCACCGGGTCGACTGCGTCAACGTCGAGCAGCTCAAGTCCCAGCCCGAGCGGCTCGTCGACGTCAAGTGGTCGCCCAGCGAGGACTCGGTCTTCCTGGTCGCGATCCAGGTCGAGGCCCTCGACCGGCCCAGGCTGCTGTCGGACGTCACCCGGGTGCTGTCCGACCAGCACGTCAACATCCTCTCCGCCTCGGTGACCACCACCAGGGACCGGGTGGCGGTGAGCCGCTTCACCTTCGAGATGGGCGACCCCAAGCATCTGGGGCACGTCCTGAAGGCGGTCCGCTCGATCGACGGCGTGTACGACGTCTACCGGGTCACCAGCGGCTCAGGCTGAGGGCAGCACCGGCGGAACGGGCTGGAACGGCGTGGAACGCCTTCTTCAGTGCAAGGACTCCCTAGCACTGGAGGATCCATGAAACGCCTCATGCTCGCCGCCGTCCCGGCCGTCATGATCGGCGGGGCGCTGGCGGCCACCGCCACCCCCGCCTCGGCCGTGGGAGGCACGCTGTTCTGCCAGGTCATCTCCAACCACACCGGTTCGTCCGGTGGCTCGGAGCCCGGTTCGTGCGGCCCGTCCGTGGCCGACTCCAGCTACGTGCTGGACTACGGCGTGGCCGGCGGCTCCGCCCCGTACTCCTGGAGTGTCCCGGGCGGCCACACGGTCATCGGCGGCTGCAACTCCAGCAGCCCGTTCTGCGACATCACCGCCCGCGGCGTCACCCACGACCAGGAGATCACCGTGTCGGTCTCCGGGATCTCGGCCACCGCCTTCATTCCCGCCGTCTGCGGGTCTGAATTCTGCTGACCAACCCGCCGTGATCAAGGAATGACTCATCCATTCCTTGATCACGGCGGTTCGACGGTCAGGCCGGGGTCTCCTCGGCCTTGGGCTTGGCGTCGACGCCGGCCTCCTTGCGCTGCTCGGCGGTGATCGGGGTGGGCGCGGCGGTCAGCGGGTCGTAGCCGGAGGCGGCCTTGGGGAAGGCGATGACCTCGCGGATGTTGTCCCGGTCGGCCAAGAGCATGATCGTCCGGTCCCACCCGAAGGCGATCCCGCCGTGCGGCGGCGGGCCGAACTTGAAGGCCTCCAGCAGGAAGCCGAACTTCGACTCGGCTTCCTGCTTGGACAGGCCCAGCACGTCGAAGACCCGCTGCTGCATCTCGGCCCGGTGGATACGGATCGAGCCGCCGCCGATCTCGTTGCCGTTGCAGACGATGTCGTACGCGTCGGCCAGCGCCGCTCCGGGGTCCTCGTGGAAGGTGTCGGCGAACTCCGGCTTGGGCGCGGTGAACGGGTGGTGCACCGAGGTCCAGCCGATCTGGGTCTCGCCCTTGTCGTCGTAGACCGGCTCGAAGACCGGGGCGTCCACGATCCACAGGAACGCCCAGGCGTTCTCGTCGATCAGCTCGCAGCGCTTGCCGATCTCCAGCCGGGCCGCGCCCAGCAGCTCCTTGGTGGAGTGCGGCTGGCCTGCGCCGAAGAACACCGCGTCGCCCGGCTGGGCGCCGACCTTCGCGGCCAGACCGGACTTCTCGGTGTCGGAGAGGTTCTTGGCGACTGGGCCGGTCAGCTCGCCGTCGGGCTGGATCAGCACGTACGCCAGGCCCCGGGCGCCCCGGGCCTTCGCCCAGTCCTGCCAGGCGTCCAGCTCCTTGCGGGTCTGCCCGGCCCCGCCCGGCATGACGACGGCGCCGATGTACGGGGCCTGGAAGACCCGGAACGTCGTGTCGGCGAAGTATTCGGTCATGTCGGTGAGCTCGTTGCCGAAACGCAGGTCCGGCTTGTCCGAGCCGTACCGGGCCATGGCGTCGGCGTAGGTCATCCGGGGGAGCGGCCGGGGGATCTCGTATCCGGCGATCTCCTTCCAGAGCGCCGCGACCAGGTCCTCGGCGACCTTGAGGACGTCCTCCTGGTCGACGAAGGACATCTCGATGTCGATCTGGGTGAACTCCGGCTGCCGGTCGCCGCGCGAGTCCTCGTCCCGATAGCAGCGGGCGATCTGGTAGTACCGCTCG
>Ga0308173_10001872_pt1 | contig 10848 bp, 8 predicted proteins | sample PhyPR1_FD_203716 | JGI IMG/M metagenome (GOLD analysis project Ga0308173, IMG submission 203716) | Soil microbial communities from UC Gill Tract Community Farm, Albany, California, United States - DLSLS.P.R1 | ecosystem: Environmental > Terrestrial > Soil > Agricultural land | place: USA... | reverse complement strand
CGTGCTGGGTGGAAACCTTCCAGCCGGATCCCCGGGCCGCCAAAGACTTCTACGGTCCGCTGTTCGGCTGGACTTTTGACGACCCGACCCCTATGCCGTCCGGCCTCGAAGGTGACTACTACGCTGCACGCGTTCGCGGACGGCTGGTGGCCGGCATTGGGCAAGCGCCACCGCTATCGCCGCCGGGTTGGATCACCTACGTGCGTGTCGAGGACGTCGGGCAGAGCTTGACCCGGGCCGAGCGGGCGGGAGGCAAGCGCCTGAGTCCGTTTGAGGCCGGCACAGACGCCAGCGTTGCTGTGCTCGCCGACGCCACCGGTGTCCCTTTCTGCCTACGGCAGGCTGGGGAGAACGACGGCGCCGAGCTCGCCAATGAGCCGAACTCCTGGGCGATGAGCTCGCTGCACACCACAGATCTCAAGCGGGCACAGGCGTTCTACGGCGCAATGTTCGATTGGGAACTCGAGCCGGTGCCCGACGCTGCCTTTTCGCGGTGGCTCCGCTCAGGCCGCGTGGTGGCCGTCGTCACCACGACGGACGGCGTCGCGGTCCCGCCGCACTGGAGCGTCAACTTCGCCGTCGACGATGTGGATTCCATTGCCCGGAACGCCGTCGCCCTCGGTGGCAGCATTGTGATGGCGCCAATAGCTACACCGGGATTTCGCAGCGCGGTGATCAGGGACCCCCAAGGAGGCGTCATCGCGGTCAGCGCAGCCACAGGCTGAGTTTGCTGCCATGTGCCCGGGGGCTTCGCTGCCAGCTCCGGCCCATCCGTTGATTGCAAGCCGTCGCGAGTTGCGTTCAAATGGCCTCCCGTACATTCCACCACCGTCGGCTGCTTTGTAACGGCCCTTTTGGGCCCCCAAAACGGCCATTGCGGAGCAATCGATCCGGCAGCGGCCTCCTCCGCTGGGGCAACGGCCGGGCTAGAAGCTGTAGCGCAGGATTCGTGCCTTGCGGGCCATGCTCGGGATGTGCCCGGAGAACCGGGTCGCGACGCGGAGCCACGTCGGGAAAAGCTCCACCTCCGGCGCGTGGGCCAGGCTGGTTTCCTCGACCAGTTTCAACCGGGGGTTCCACACCTCCGGCCAGTGGGCGTCCTTGAACCCGGGATAACCGCTCCATTGGTCGGAGACGGCTTTGAACATCCGTTGCGGAGCCAGCTTCACCGCCGTCCGGCTCACCCAGCCGATGCGGCCGTAATCATTGAAGGCCAGTTCACCTGCCTGAAAGTGGCCGGTCACTTGCCTGAACAGCGAGATGATCTCCTGCTCATTGAGGAAGGCCAGCAACCCGTTGGCGATCAGCATCGCCGGGCGCTCCGTTGGGATCACATCCAGCCAGCGTTCGTCGGTGAGCGATCCGGGCACGGAGTGGGCCCGCGCCCGTCCGGGAAGAACCATGTCGCGAAGTGCGATCACCGGCGGGAGGTCAACGCTGTACCAGTCGACCGCCGGCGGCGGCTCCACGCGGGTCATGCCGTCGTCCAGACCGGCTCCGAGATCTACCACGACGGCGTCCGGATGGGCAGCGGTGAACATGCGCACCCCGTCATCGAGCATTTTGGTGCGCAACGCCGTCTGGCAGATGACGCTGCTCACCAGACCCAGGCCGGCGAAATCGTAGTCGATGCCGGCGGCGACCCGGTCGGCGCCGCCGTCGCCGAGGATCGGCCGCGGCGCGCGGCTGTCCAGCGCCCGGGCGTACAAGGTCAGGAACGCTGTCTCTTCCAACGGCGTGAAACCGCCTACGTCAATCCCCACGTTCAGGTCTTCCTTTCGCCACGGTCTGAGATTGGGCAAGGTTGTTGTCCACCACATTGAACAGTTAGTCGGGAATCTGTCTAGGCGGACCAAGCCCTCGCCCGGCCGCGAGCCTCTTCCGCGGCCAGCTCACGGGGCTTAGACTCGACTGTCTTGTCTAAACAGGGAGAAGTCCGGCATGAGGCTCGTCGTCGATCTCACTAAATGCCAAGGTTACGCACAATGCGCCTTCCTCGCTCCTGATGTCTTCACGATCCAAGGGGACGAGGCACTCACGTACGACCCGAACCCTGACGAAGCGCAGCGCACGAGGATCAGGCGCGCCGCCGCTGCCTGTCCGGTACAGGCCATCCGACTCGACCAGCTTGAGGAGCGCAACGGCTCACGGCAGACAACTGAAGCCGCAGAAACGGCAGCCGCAATCGGGGGCAACGGGGGCACGTTTAAACGGTCCGGAAGGATCGTCATCGTGGGCGCGTCATTGACCGGGCTGCGCGCGGCGGAGCGGCTGCGCGAGGAGGGGTTCACCGGCTCACTGACTCTCGTCGGCGAGGAACCGCACGGGCCATATGATCGGCCGCCGCTGTCGAAACAGGTCCTAGCCGGTTCGGCCGGGTCCGAAGACACATCGCTGCCACACCGCCGCGCAGTCGACGCCGATTGGCGTCTGGGCGTAGCGGCCACGGGACTGGATCTGGCCGCAAAGCAGGTGCATCTCGCCGACGGCAGCCGGATAGGATTCGACAAGCTGCTGATCGCCACCGGTGTGCGGGCCCGGTCCTGGCCCAACGCAGCGGAGGCGGCGCTGGCAGGAGTCCTGACCTTGCGAACCCGGGAGGACGCGGCAACGCTGCGGCGACTCCTGGCCGCGCGCCCTCGTCGGGTCCTGGTCATTGGCGCCGGCTTCATCGGTTGCGAAGTCGCTTCGGTGTGCCGCGAGCTCGGCCTGCAGGTCACCGTAGCGGAGGCGGGTCCGGCACCGCTCGGCGCAGCACTCGGCATTGTGATTGGCGCAATCGCCGGAGAGCTGCAGATCGAGAACGGCGTGGATCTGCGCTGCGGCGTCAGGGTCGTTTCGCTGGAAGGTGATGCCAAAGGACAGCTGTGCCGCGCCCACCTGTCCGATGGCACGACACTGGACGTGGACGTGGCCATCACCGCGCTCGGGACCGTTCGTAACGGCGAATGGCTCGCCGGTTCCGGATTGGCCAGCGGCATGTGGGGCGTCGCGTGCGACGCCGGCTGCCGCGCTTTCGACGTCAACGGGCTGGTCACCGACGACGTCTTCGTTGCCGGAGACGTGTCGCGCGCCCCGCAACCGATGTTCGGCTACCAGTTCCTCGCCGTCGAGCACTGGGGCAACGCGATCTCCCAGGCCGAGGTTGCAGCGCACAATATGGTGAGTGGCGAGACCGAACGGTGGCCGCACCTCACTACGCCGAAATTTTGGTCCGTCCAGTTCGGCATCGAAATCAAAAGCGTGGGCGTGCCCTCGGTCGCCGATGAGGTCGCCATCGTGCAAGGCTCGGTCGCCTCGCGCCGGTTCTTGGCGATTTATGGCTACAAGGGCCGCATTGTGGCTGCGGTGGCCTTCAACCAGAACAAATGGCTTGACTTCTATGAACCGCTGATCGAACAAGCGGCGTCTTTCCCACCGTCGTTCCACCACGTCGACGAATCATCTGATGCTCAGCCGGTGCCAGCCGGATTCCAGCCCGCCGCCAACCCCACCCTGGACGCGACCGTCGTCGTGACCGGACACTATCCCAATGAGCGACGCGCCAGATTGACCGATCGCCGCCTCCCGTAACGCGCCGACCCGGAGACCGGCAGCCACCAGCCCACCACGCAAGGAGCTTTCGTCATGGCCCAGCCCAGCATCTGGGAACAGATCCTCGACTTCTCCAATCGGGCTAACCCCTACCCCTTCTACGACGAACTCCGCAAGACCCCGGTGACACGGCTTCCGGACGGAAGCTACCTCGTGAGCACCTACGCGGAGATTGCCGCTTTGCTGCACGACCCGCGGGTCAGTTCCGACATCAACCGCAATCCGGCGGCCGCTGCAGCGGGCGCCGCCGTAAGCGCGGACGCGGAAGGCGACGGGGACGGCCCGGGCATGACGCCAACCTTCCTCAGCATGGATCCTCCTGACCACGACAAGTTTCGGCGGATCACCATGCGGCACTTCGGACCGCCCGCGGCACCTGGCAGGGTGGCCGGGATGGAGGCGAGGATGGCGGAAATTGTCTCCGATCTCATCGAGAAGATGGCAGACCGCAGCCGGATCGACGTCGTCGATGACCTGGCCTATCCGCTTCCCGTCACGGTGATCTGCGAACTATTGGGTGTGCCTCCAGGCGATGAACAACGCTTCCGGATCTGGGTGGACATTGCCCTGCAGTCCACGGATCCCGGACTCGATCCCGAAACACAGCAAAAGAAGAGGGTCGAGGCCGGCAAGGAACTGCGCGCGTTCATGCAAGAGCTGGTCGACGCCCACAAGCGGGCACCGGGGACCGACCTGCTCTCAGCGATGGCCACAGACGACGGCCCCGAAGGCCGCATGCCGGACGACCAACTGGTCAGCACCGGACTTCTTCTCCTCATCGCCGGACATGAAACCACCGTGAACCTCATCTCCAACGGCGCGCTGACATTGCTCCGCCACCCGGCCGAGCTCCAGCGGCTGCGCCATGACCCCGGCCTGGTCATCCCGATGGTCGAGGAACTGCTCCGCTACGAGCCGCCTGTACATTTCGTCCCGTTCCGCAGCACCCTGGACGACATCGACATCGCCGGCACCACCATCCCGGCCGGTGCCTCGCTCACGCTGGTCCTGGCCGCGGGCAACCGCGACCCCGCCCACGTCACTGACCCCGGCCGCTTCATCCCTGACCGGCGCAACAACCAACACCTCGGCTTTGGCGGCGGCGTCCATCTCTGCTTCGGGGCGCCCCTGGCCCGGCTGGAAGCGCAGATCGCCCTCACCGCATTCGCCACCAGGCTGGAAAACCCGCGGCTGGTCTCAGACCCGCCGCTGTACCGGCCGAGCCCGTTCCTGCGGGGCCCCGCCCGCCTCCCGGTAGACATCGACGGCGTGCTCCCCGATTGACACGGACGGCGGCCCGGCGGCACCTCCTGATCACGCTACGCCCGCCCGGCCGGATCAAAAAGACCCAACAGATTGACCTGATGCCCGAGGGCGCCAGGGAAGACTACGGGGACATCGGTGGAGCCGGCCGATCCCCTTGAGCCGCGAAGGTCCGGCTGTGCCGGCGCTCCGACACGGGAGGAGCGAACCGGGTGTCTTCCAGGGTTGCTCCGTCGTCGAGCCAGCCGCGCTTGTTGTAGAAGCTGATTGCCCGATTGTTGCCTTTCTCCACCCAGAGAAAGGCCCGGCCGAAACCGAGTTCGATCAACTTTTGTTCGACAGCTGCAAACAGGACGGAGCCAAGGCCCCTGGCCCACCAGTCGGGATGCATATTGATCGCGTAGAGCTGGCCCGTTCCCGGGCCAGAGTCCCGGGGGGCGGCACCGAGAATAGCGAATCCCGCAAGGTCATTGCCGCTTTGGACGACGAGATGAACCGTCCCGTTCTTGGGCTCGAGGATATTCCGGCGCCAGGCAAGCGACGCGCGTCCGACGTCGAGACCCTCAAGGTACTCATCGGACATGACTCCACGGTAAGTGGCCCGCCACGCCGCGATGTGAACTTCGGCCAGCCGGGCGGCGTCGTGTTCGGTCGCTGTCCTGACGGTGACATTCGGAATGGTCATGATCCCGAATGTATCAACTGGGGTCACCGGTTCCTCGCGGCCCGCACGAGGCGGCGGGCGAGGTACACGATGACGAACTTGGCAGCTATCACAACACGAATCGGCGACGACGGCGACCCTATTTCCGTGCAGGACGGCCTGCCGCTGTCGGGAACCCGGAAAGCCGACTAGGATCGCAACGCCGCAATGCCCCTCGCCCACTTCACTACGCATGTTCAAGGAGCCAAGTGAACCGCGCCCTTCTCGTCATCGACGTGCAGAACGAATACATCACCGGAAATCTGCCGATCGGCTTCCCTCCCCTGGACGTGAGCCTGTCCAACATCGGCAAAGCCATGGACGCCGCCACAGAAGCGGGCATACCTGTGATCGCAGTTCAGCAATCTGCGCCGGCGGCATCACCGATTTTCGCCCGCGGCAGCCACGGATTCGATCTGCATCCCATTGTCAGCAGCCGTGGTCACGACCACCTGATCGAGAAGACCCTTCCCTCCTGCTTCACCGCCACTGATCTCGCCGATTGGCTCACTGACCATGACGTCGACACTGTTGCGATCGCCGGATATATGACGCAGAACTGCGATGAATCGACGGCCCGGGACGCAGCGCACCGTGGACTGAAGGTCGAGTTCCTCTCCGACGCGACAGGCACCCTAGCCATGTCCAACCACGCGGGGTCGCTGGGAGCCGAGCAACTGCACACCGCGGTGCTCATGGTCCTGCAGTCGCGCTTCGCCTCTGTCGTTTCAACTGATGAATGGATCGATGCCGTGCAGCACGGCTCGCCCGTACCGAAGCCGGACATTTTCGCGAGCACGCAGGCCGGCCGCGACGCCGCCGCGGGCCGGGGCTGACCCGCCTGCGGCTGGAACGGTCCCACGGACGTCTCGAGGACTGCCCGACAGCGGGCGGCAACGACAATCGACCCGGCCGGTCCTTGCGATACATTTCTCTCATCCCGACGACGACCCGGGGCATGGAGGGGGGCCATTGAAAGCGTTAAAAGAGAATGTCCACCAGCCGCGGGCGGGCCGTCCGGAGTCCGCGCAGCGGGCCAGAACGCACCGCGCGGCGTCGGGCCGTCCGGCCCCCAGTCCCGGCCGTAAACTGGTCAGGTTCAGACCGAGCGGTACCGGAGTGAGCCGGGAATCTCTCCGCGCGTGCCTAAGCTGTCGCCGTGGGCGAACTTCGCCCAGAGGGCCCGAACTGCGCGGCCGTGGGCGTTGATGTCGTCCCAGCTCGCGCCCGCCAGCAGCCCGGCGGCCCCCCACGTGCCTTGGTGGCCGAACAGTAGCGGCAGATCAACGGTGTGCGCCGCGCCGTAGGGATTGCCGGGCGCACGCCAGGACAGGACGTAGCTGTGGGCGCGTCCGCCCGCGCGCACATGCCGCCTGGCAAACTGCCGGGCCGACTTGCCATAGACCAGCTCGGTGACTGCCCACGTGATGGCCTTCAGCACTGCGTCGCCGACCACGGGGATCCTCCCCACCCGGCTCAAGCGGCGGCTTTGTGGCAGGAACAGCCGCACCTCCTCCGCGGTATGGCCGATCAGGACGTCGATTCCCGGCGCGGCAACATTCCAGGCCCGCTCAATCTCGGTTTCCTTGGGCAGGGGCTCGTGCCCGTACTGGGTTCCGAACGGCATGGCAGCCATCAGCCCGAATTTGCGTGCCGTCTGGGCGACATCCTCTTCGATGGCCACCACCTCCATGGCCGGGGTGCGCTCGGTGACCGCTTCCGCGGCGGCGCCCATGGCGGCGTTCATCTTTTCCCGTCCGCGGGAGATGCCCAAGGGCGCGCTTTGGATGATGGCCCGCTGGAACAGCGATGCCGCGTCCGGCGTCGCCATCAGGTGCGCGACGGCGTCGCCCCCGGCGGATTGCCCGAAGGCCGTGACCCGGCCGGGATCGCCGCCAAAGGCGGCAATATTGCGCTGCACCCAGCGGAACGCCTCGAGCTGGTCAAGCAGGCCCAGGTTGGCGGGCCGGCCGGTGCTGGTGGCCAGATAGCCGAAGAGGCCCAAACGGTACGTCACTGAGACAACGATGACGCGGTTTTCGGCAACCAGCGATGCCGGATCGAAAATGGCCAGGTCACCCGAGCCGGACGTGTAGGACCCGCCATGCAGCCACACCATCACTGGGAGCCGCGCGCCGTCGTCAACACCGGCAGGCATCGTGATCGAGAGGCGCTGGCAATTTTCGTCCCCGGGAAGTTCCCCGTAGCGGGTGCCCAGCACATCATCCAGGAACGGCACCGGCCCCTGCGGGCACGCCGGGGACAGCGTGGTTGCCATGAGCACTTGGGACCAGTCGGGCGCAGGGGCGGGCGGCTGGAACCGGCCCGCGGCGGCGTACGGAATCCCGGTAGCCCGCACGACGTCGCCGTCGCGCCACCCGGCGACCGGACCGCACGGCGGCTCAAAGGCAAGGTTCACGTCCAAAGGTTCACGTCCATATGGCAAGCCTTCCACAGATTCAGGACCGGTCAGTATCAAGCCGCCGGCCGGCCCGGGCGCGCACCGAGAACGGTCTACCCCTTTTTCGAACGGTCTAACCGTTTTTAAGCAGGGCCACATCGGAGACAAGGTCAATGTGCTCCAGCATCGCCGCCGCCGCGGCTGCGGAATCCTGAGCCCTGATGGCGTCCGCGATCCGGCGGTGGGAGGCAAGGGACTGCTCCGGACGGCCGGGCTGTCCGAGCGATTCGAGGCGCGTCTCCAAGACCATTCCGGCAATGAACGTCATCAGCTGGGCCAGCACTGCCGAATGCGCCGCGGCAGTCACGGCCTGGTGGAACAGCTCGTCACCGTGTGCGCCCTTGGCCCCCGAGGAGACCTCGGCAGCCATCGCCTCGAGCGCCTGGTCGATCGCTTGCAGGTCCGCCTCGGTCCGCCGGGCCGCGGCAAGTTCGGCCAGCTTAACCTCCAGCGTGCTCCGCGCTTCCACGATCTCGGGCAACCGGCTGCGGTGCTCACGAAGGCCCTTGATCACAGACGGAACGTTGGGCCGGTAGACGAGCACGGCTCCCGTGCCGTGCTGCACGTCGATCACGCCGAGCACCTCGAGGGCCACCAACGCCTGCGCCAGGGTAGCCCGCGAAACCCCCAGCTGCTCGGCCAGCTCCCGCTCGGCCGGCAAGGTGTCGCCGGGACTCAGCTGGGTCGCCTCGACGAAATCCATGATCTGCTCCACCAACTGCTCGTAGAGCCGGGGCCGCGAAACGCGGGCAATCTGGTGCGTTGCCGACTGCTTTGCCATGAACGTCCTTCCAGCTTGTCCTGAGACCCAGCGTAGCGGACAAGTATTGACAAAGACACCCAGTGTCTAGGAGGCTAGGCCACTAAGCCAGTAAGCCACGTCACATCAATCTCTCGACCCGGAGGCACAACGATGTCCGCTCCCGTACTCTCCATCATCATCCTGGCGGTGATGTTCCTGCTCGCCACGGTGCTGCCCCTCAACATGGGCGCCCTGGCCTTCGTGGGCGCATTCCTGCTGGGCTCGGTCGTGCTCGGCATGTCCACGAACGACATTCTTGCCAATTTCCCCGGCGGACTGTTCCTGACCATCGTCGGTGTCACGTACCTCTTCGCCATCGCCCAGAACAACGGAACGATTGACCTGCTCGTCCGCGGCGCCGTCCGGCTCGTGGGCAACAAAGTCGCGCTCATCCCCTGGGTCATGTTCGCCATCACCGCGCTCATCACCGCCGTCGGTGCCCTCTCCCCCGCCGCCGTCGCCATCATCGCGCCGATCGCACTGAGCTTCGCCGCGAAGCACAAAATCAACCCGCTCATGATGGGCATGATGGTCATCCACGGCGCGCAGGCCGGCGGCTTCTCCCCGATCGCCGTCTACGGCGTCACGGTCAACGGCATCATCGCAAAGACCGAGCTGGAAGCCAGCCCCATGGCCATCTTCCTGGCCAGCTTCATCTTCAACCTGGCCATCGCCGTGGTGTTGTCCATCGTCCTGGGCGGCAACAGGTTCCGCTCCACGAAGGCCGGCCAGTTGGTGGAGCAGGCCGCCGAAACCCGGATGTCAGTCAGTGTGGGCGCCCGCGCCGCCGGTGCCACCCTCCGGGGCTCGGGTTCGGACATCTCGCCCGCCGGCGTCTCGGCGAAGGGGACCTCCGGTTCCGCCTCAGCCGGTTCCTCCGCCGCCGATGCCAGCGGTGCCCGCGCCACCGTTCCGCAACTGGTGACCATCCTGGGCCTGGTCGCCCTCGCCGTCATCTCGCTGGGGTTCAAGGTGGATGTCGGATTCGTCTCCATCACCATCGCCATCATCCTGGCCCTCGTCTCCCCGGCCGCCCAGAAGGGCGCCGTGAACAAGATCAGCTGGTCCACCGTCCTGCTCATCTGCGGCATGCTCACCTTCGTGGGCGTCTTGGAGGAAGCTGGCACCATCAAATTTGTCTCCAACGGCGTGGCCGACCTCGGCATGCCGCTGCTCGCGGCCCTGGTGATCTGCTACATCGGCGCCGTAGTCTCCGCCTTCGCCTCCTCCACGGCCATCCTCGCAGCCCTCATCCCGCTGGCCGTCCCCTTCCTGGCCACCGGCGAAATCGGCGCGGTCGGAGTGATCGCGGCCCTGGCCGTGTCAGCCACCATCGTTGACGTTTCTCCGTTTTCCACGAACGGCGCCCTGGTGCTCGCCAACGCACCCGAGGATGTGGACAAGGACAAGTTCTACAAGCAGATCCTGGCCTACAGCGGCATCGTCGTCGTTGCCGGGCCCGCCATCGCCTGGCTGGTCATGGTCATGCCGGGCTGGATGTAGCCGGCAACCGCAGACGAACGCGGCGGCAGAATCCCGCCGGCGCCAGCCGCTAACAGCCAAATGCAGCAAGAAAAGGAACAACCATGAGCACTGAACCAACGCCCCAAGCCGAAGGCCCGCTCTCGGGCTACCTCGTGGTGGACCTGAGCCGTGCCCTCGCCGGCCCGCACGCCGGAATGATGCTGGCCGACCTCGGAGCCCGGGTCATCAAAGTCGAGAACCCGGGCACCGGGGACGATACCCGCGGCTGGGGTCCGCCGTTCGTGGGCCCCGAGGACGACCCGCAGGCCACGTACTTCCTGTCCTGCAACCGCAACAAAGAATCCATCGCCCTGGACCTCAAGAGCGACGACGGGCAGACCGTACTGCGTGAACTGCTGGAGCGCGCCGACGTCGTGATCGAGAATTTCCGGCCCGGCGTCTTGGACCGGCTCGGGTTTTCGGCCGCGCAGATGCATGCCCTGAACCCGGCGCTGGTGATCCTGTCCATCACCGGCTTCGGCCATGACGGGCCTGAATCCC
>Ga0308173_10001871_pt1 | contig 10850 bp, 8 predicted proteins | sample PhyPR1_FD_203716 | JGI IMG/M metagenome (GOLD analysis project Ga0308173, IMG submission 203716) | Soil microbial communities from UC Gill Tract Community Farm, Albany, California, United States - DLSLS.P.R1 | ecosystem: Environmental > Terrestrial > Soil > Agricultural land | place: USA... | reverse complement strand
TATGGATTTCGAAACTTCAAAAACTATCGGTTGCGAGTTAGGATTATGTGTTCGTGAGTCGGTCGGGAACGGTGAGTGCCCCCATTAATGGCGGAGAGCCCTTAGGAACAACCTGTTACCTATGTGTCCGCTCCGGACAAGGACGCTTCTGGAGCCGGCAGAGGGACTTGAACCCCCGACCCGCAGTTTACAAAACTGCCGCTCTACCAACTGAGCTATGCCGGCTTGCTTTTCCAGCGGAGGTGCTGCGTTCTGACCGTCATTTTACACTGACATCTGTGCAACGCCTCAGCTTGATTCTTCTGATCGCGGCTCTTTGTCCGCCCCTAGCTCTCACGGCCGAGATCGCCGCAGTCACCGATTACACCAACTACAACACCGATAGCGAAGTGCGAATGCGTCTCGAAGGCGCCGGCGATGTAACGGCTGCCATCCGCTATGCGGGCGAAGACAAACCGCTTGCCACGGCAATCAAGATACACGGACGCGAATACTCGAATTTATGGGCAGTTCCCTGGGATGCCCGGACGGGCCGCTATGAAGTAGATCTCACCACCGGCGGCGGCAACACAATCCGGAATGCCACATCCTTCGCCGTTCATCGACAGCTTGCAAAGGTGGAATCGGTAGAACTCGATAAGACGTTTTACACATCGGGCGATAGCGTGAATCCGCGCATCGTGGTTCGGAACTTGTCGAATCGGCCGCTCGATCACTTACAAGTAGAATTTGAGCCGTATACCTATCCTTGGATTGCTCCCGCTCCCGATGAGCCGCCCATGTGGAAGCACATCGTGGCCCGCGCGCTTTCGCTGCCTCCCGGCGGGCAGAAGGAGTTCGATGTCCAGAAGGCCGCGGTTGTGCAGGCGCGGAAAGAGCCGGTCATTATCTATTATTCGGTGGTGATTCGCGATAGCCGCCAGCCTGACCGCATCTACGATCTCGCGTTTGCTCCACCGGCGTTCACCACGCCTCCCAATAAGCCGCTGCCAAAGCAGTACCCTTTTCTTTATCTCTACTGGCATCTCAGGGATGTCCCGAAATCGCAGGCGTACCGGCAATTTTATCCGCCTGAGTTCGTTTCGGACGTCATCCGTTTTGTGACCGATCACACGATTTTCCCGACGCACGTCGCTCCATCCGTTTCCTTTTCCGTAACTCAGACTCCGGATGCCGACTGGAAGAACGCATCGCTGCACGTGCGCGTGGTCGATTCGAGCGGAAAGGAACTGGAGAACAAAACGCTCACGGGCCCCATTCCGGGGCAGCACGTAATCGGATTACAGACGCAAGCACCAGGCGTTTATACCGCGCGAGTTTACGTTCAAACGGCGGATGGCGCGGTCATCGCGCATAATCAGCTCGAGATCGCGATCGATGATCTGCCCAAATCCATTTTAATTTTCTGCGCTCACGAGGACGATGACACGGCGCATCCGGGCATCATCCGCGCAGCGGTTGAAAATCACATCCCGATTCATTTCGTCTATTTCACAGGCGGCGATGCAGGGGGGTGCGATCGCTACTACATGCACTCCTGCGATGCCGCACGCGCCATGGATTTCGGCGAAGTGCGCATGGACGAAGCGCGTGCTTCCTTGGGACATCTTGGAGTTTCGCGGGACGACATTTTTTTCTTGGGCCTGCCGGACGGGGGACTTGGGCAAGTGTGGGACCACGTCAAAGCGGATGATCCCTATCTCTCGGTGCTGCTGGCCAGCGACCATGCTCCGTACCGCAACGCCGCGATTCCGAACCTCCCCTACGCTCGCGATTCAGCCGTATCCGCCGCAAAACAATTTATCTCACGCTTTAAGCCAGACATGATCATCACGGGCCACCCGGATGAACGCCACGTCGATCATCGAACCAACAACTGGATCGTCGTGGAGGCCATGCAGGAGTTGCTGCGCGCGGGCGCAATCCCTCGTGACACAAAGCTGGTTGTGGATGTTTCATACGGTCCTATGCCCGGGAGGCACGCACCTTACAAATACGAAAAGCAGATGCTGTACGTCTCCGGTGAAGCTGCAAAGTTGGGCCAGGAGGCGTTGTGGTATTACCAATCACAAGATGGCAATCACCAGCAGGCGGAGATTGTGGATTTCGGCAAGCTGCCGCGCCACGAACCGTATCCGCACTACCGGATTCTCGACTGGCAGGATCATGAAGGCTGGAACGAGCAGCGGAAAGAGAGCCAGCGCGACGCACGCTCCCTGGTTGCTAATCTGAAATCACTCCCCGGGGCATTCACAGCGCCGAAATGAATTTTGCCGAGCATCTGAAGAGTCAAATCGACATCGTTGATGTTGTCGGCCAGTACGTTCGCCTGAAACGGCAGGGTGCTGGTCCACGCTATGTGGGCCTGTGTCCATTCCACTCAGAGAAGACTCCATCATTTGGCGTACACAGCGCTCTGCAGTATTACAAATGCTTCGGCTGCGATGCGGCTGGAGACGTATTCAAGTTTGTACAGCAGATGGAGAGCCTCACGTTTCCGGAAGCCCTGAAGGTCCTAGCGGAACGGTACGGCGTCCCGATGCCGGAACGGCAACGGAGCGATGATCCTGAAGCGCAGAATCGGGCGGCTCTCTTCGAGATGCACGAGACGGCGGCCAGCGTGTTTCAGGACAACCTGCGGAGTACGGCAGGCGTGGCGGCACGCAGCTATCTGGAATCACGCGGCGTTTCCCGCGCTGCGATGGACGAGTTTCGGCTGGGACTGTCTGAATCGTCCGGCCAGCAGCTCGTGCAGCGTTTGCAGAAGTTCGGGCCGGGGATGCTGGAAGACTCAGGACTGGTAATCAAGCGCCAGGAGGGCGGATTCTACGATCGTTTCCGTGCACGGCTGATGTTTCCCATCCACAACGAATCGGGCAAGCTGATTGCCTTCGGGGGCCGGGCACTGCGGCCTAATGATGAACCGAAGTACCTCAATTCCCCCGAGACGAAGCTGTACAAAAAATCGACTATTTTATATAACCTGCATCGCGCAAAGATCGACGCCCGCAAAAACGACCGCATCATCCTGGTGGAAGGCTATATGGACGTGATCGGAGTGTATTCGGCCGGTATTCATGAAGTGGTCGCCAGCAGCGGAACGGCGCTCGGCCTGGAACAGATCCGATCCATAAAGCGGCAGATTTCTCAGCAGCAGGCGAATACCGGACAAATTATTTTAAATTTCGATCCCGACCCGGCAGGCGCTCGTTCTACCGAGAAGTACATCTCCCTCCTCCTCGCGGAAGGACTGCGTGTGCGGGTGCTGGAGATGCCGGGAGGATTGGATCCGGACGAATACATTCACCAGAGCGGAGCGGATGGTTACCGCAAGCTGCTGGAAACCGCGGCTTCCTATTTTCACTGGCTGGCAGACCGTGCCCGTTCCAAATTCGATATGCGGACGGCCGAGGGCCGGATTGATGCATTCAAATTTATTGAACCGGCCATCCAGCAGGTGAACAATCGTTTGGAAAGGGCGGCGATCGCGACCGAAATGGCGGAATACTTAAACGTCGACCGCGATGTCATGCGGCAGATGTTCCGCCAGAATGCACCTTTGAAGCCAGCCGTAAAAGCGCAGGAGTTCGCCTCGGCGGTTCCACCCAACGAGAAACTGCTGATCTGGTGTCTGCTGGCAAGCGCGGATGCTCGTGCAGCGATTCGGAACTATCTATCGAATCCGACTCTGCTCGAACTGCTGGAATTGAGGAGCATTTTCGAAGCCGTCATGAATCTGGATGACGGCGCTCCATTTACGCTGGACACTCTGGCGGGCAATCTGGAGCCGCGTTTACAGCGCATTCTTTCTGAAATCAGCTTCTCGGATTGTGGAATTCGCGAAGAGGATGCGGCGGAGCAGGCACTTCATTGTTTAAAGGCTCTGGGAAACAAGGCTGATAGTACAAAGTGCGAGATCCTACGGAGGCAAATTCGAGAGCTGGAACAAGCGGGAAATGTCCATGAAGCGCTCTGTTTGGCCGATGAGTTAGACAGCTTGAGACGGCGGTCCCATGGGGCGTAACCGTGTTGTACTATGAGGAATCGAGGAAACGAGGGGTCTCCTCGATACATATACCGGTTTGCTGTTTACGAATCTTTTTTGCCAAACGGTCGCGTAGCGGATGGATGAAGGCTGTTGATGCAAGACGGTAACGACAAGGGCTTCGTTCTATATGACGATGTCAGGGCAGTCGTGCCCGAGGATCTGGCAAACGGCGGCGATTTGAACGATCTGTTTGCCGACCTGGAGGGTCCACCCGTTGAGCTGCTGGAAGAATCCAAGCAGTTCGATAAGAAAGAGGAAGAGTTCGATGAGCTCTCCGATCTCGACCTTTCGCCGGGCACCCTGGACAAGAGCAACGATTCCGTCCGCGTCTATCTCCGCGAGATGGGCATGGTTCCGCTTCTCACACGCGACGGTGAAATCGAGCTTGCGAAACGAATTGAGCGTGGCGAAAAAGCGGTTCGCAAAGCGCTCTCGAGGTCCCACCTTGTTGTCCACCTCCTTCTTGAAACCATGCACGGAATGGAACGCGGAACGGTATCCATCCTGGATGTACTGCAGGCGCCGGATGTGCACGATGGGCACGAGGAAGAGGATTCCATCAGAACATTGAAGGAAAATTTCCTTCACGCGTTGCACGCAATCGAGAAGCTGTACCGAAAATCCCAGCAAATCGAGCAGAAGCTTATCAGCATTTCACGGACCATGAAGGCAAAGCAGCATCGCAGGTTACGCTTCGAGTATGCCCGCCTGATGGTTACCATTTCCCGCCATATTCGAGCTCTCCCTATCGCGGCACATTATCGACGGCATCTGAGCGATGGCTTGCGGCAAGTCGTGGATAAGCTAAAGCCGCTTGAACAGGAGATCGCGCGGTTGCAGCGCAAGCTGGAAACGTCGTCCGCAAATGAATCCGGGTCTGTTTCCAGCATTAAGAAAGAGTTGAAGGCGCTCTCGGCTCATTTGCAGGGGTTAGAGGACCGCTGCGGAACCACTGCCACTGAGTTGCGGCGCACGCTGCAAATCGTGGAACGGGGAGAAACGGAAACGGAGCTGGCCAAAAAAAGGCTCATTGAGGCCAACCTTCGCCTGGTGGTTTCGGTGGCCAAGCGATACACAAATCGGGGCATGCAATTCCTGGATTTGATTCAGGAAGGCAATATCGGGCTGATGCGCGCCGTCGATAAATTCGACTACAAACGCGGTTATAAGTTCTCGACATATGCCACGTGGTGGGTACGACAAGCGGTCACGCGTGCTATTGCGGACCAGGCCCGCACTATTCGCATTCCCGTGCATATGATCGAGACCATCAATAAGCTCGTGCGGCTTCAGCGCCTGATGCAGCAAGAACTGGGGCGGGAACCAACCACCGAAGAACTGGCCGTCCGCATGGAGCTTCCGCCCAGCAAAATACGTCGCGTCCTTCGCATTTCCCAGGAACCGATTTCATTGCAGACCCCGGTGGGCGAGGAAGAGGAATCGAATCTGGGCGATTTTCTGGTGGACGGCAGGATGGTTTCGCCCTCGGAAGCGGTCATCAATCTAAATCTCCGTGAGCAGACAGCCGAGGTATTGAAGACACTCAGCCCGCGTGAAGAGAAGATCGTCAAAATGAGGTTCGGTCTGCAGGACGGCAGCGAGCACACGCTCGAAGAGGTAGGGCAGAGCTTCGCTGTCACTCGCGAGCGTATTCGTCAGATTGAAGCAAAGGCGCTTCGCAAGCTCCGGCACCCCAGTCGCAGTCACCGCTTGCGCAACTTCCTCGAAAACGGCGCACCATCCTAGTACTCGGGCGATTTCCGTACTGACGCCAACAACTCGGGTCAGTGCTCCATGCCGATCTTCACCATGCCCGGGTACCAGGAGCGTACCGCAAGGATACGCGATGTAACACCCGGAGCGCTGTAGTACCCGACAGTACAGTTCAGCCGGAAGAAATAGGCGTCGCCGGGCTTCGCGGGATGCCGGCCTTCGACCCCGTCCTTGCCCCCGCCCGCAACCATATCGCCGTGCCCATCGAGAACGAGATAAATCTCCTCTTCGCGCTGATGATGATGCGGAAAGTTCGTCCCGCCCGGAGCGATCTCCATCAGGAAAAGGCTGGTCAGAACCCGGCCCGCGGCAATGCGGTCGCGTTTGCTATCCACATCTCCCATTAGCAGGCGGTAGAGTGTCGAAGCGGGATGGCCGCTGACAGGTTGGGTTCGGACATCGTCGATGTTTGCTTTCAGAGGCTCTCGCGGAATCGGAGCTGCTTGGAACCCTTTCGTGCGAAAGCCCATGATGATCACCTTGAGAGGCGCTGACGACGAATTGATGAGTGCGTGCGGCACGGTCCGGGGGAGATAAATGTAGTCTTCCTTGGCCAGCGGGACAGTCGCGTTCCCATACTTAGCGGACCCGTTGCCATCAAGCACAACATACACTTGGTCTTCCTGCGGATATTGAACCGTGCCACAGGCTCCATGCGGATCGACGATCGCTTCGCCGAATCGCGCTACTCCGACAACAACCGACGTGTTACCGCCGCCTTCGCCAAACAGAGGCTTGTAATGACAGGTAGCGGTAGTGAGCTCTGAGTTCTTTTCTTGTGCGGTATCGAGATTCCGATACAGGAATGTGGGATCTACCGTCCGATCCGCTGCGCTGAGACCAGAGATTATGAGGAGCCCGAAGGCTAAACCGAGCTTCATTAGACTAGATTTGTACCATGTCACGAATAGATGAACAACGGCGCATGTTTATGAAATGGGCGGCAGCTGCGCCTGTTTTAGGCGCTATTGCCTGGCAGGAAATGGGACAGAAGCTGGCCGCGGCGACAACCCGCGCAGCGAACGTTTACGAGCGGATTGGCGTTCGACCGCTGATTAATGCTCGCGGGACCTGGACTTATTTGAGCGGCTCGCTGATTTTGCCTGAGGTTCGGGAAGCAATGGAGGCGGCATCGCGTCAGTTTGTGGATATGTTCGAACTGCAGGCGGCTGTCGGGAAGCGACTGGCGGCTCTCTCGGGTGCTGAATCGGCAATGATCACATCCGGATCCGCAGGCGCTATGGCGGCAGCTACTGCCGCATGCATTGCGGGTTCAGATCCGGAAAACATCTGGCATCTGCCGGACACGACCGGCCTCAAGAACGAAGTGGTCATGCTGGGCGGCCGGATTGCGTTCGACAGCGCCATACGTCTGGCAGGGGCCAAATTAGTTGTAGCCAAGACATTGGAAGACCTGCAGCCCGCAATTCATTCCCAAACCGCGATGGTCTACACCACATGGCGCGATGACAATCTGGTGAAGGCGCTGGAGATCACTCGCGCTGCAAAAGTGCCGCTCCTGTTGGACGATGCCGCCGGAATCCCGCCCTTTGACAACCTGTCGCGTTACGCAAAGCTGGGCGTAGATCTTTACTGCTTCAGCGGCGGGAAAGGGATGAGAGGACCGCAATGCGCCGGCGTGCTGCTGGGACGAAAGGATCTGATCGACGCCGCGCTTAAGAACTACAACCCGTACGAAGGCGCAATCTGCCGTCCGATGAAGGTGGGCAAGGAGGAAATCATGGGCATGCTGGCCGCCATTGAAACCTGGCAGAAGCTGGATGTGAATGCGCTCAACAAAGAGTGGAACGCACGGGTACAACGGATCGCAAAATTGGTGGATACTGTGCCCGGGGTGACAACAAACATTTATGTTCCCGAAGAAGCGAACAGCTACCCGACACTCCGCATCGAGTGGGATGAGCAGAAGTTCGGCCTTACGGTGGCGCAATGCGATCAGAAATTGCGCGATGGGCGCCCTCGCATTGAAGCTCTCACAAACAGCAATCCGAGCATGGTTGCGGCAGTCGAAGAAGGTGAGCACGATACCAAACACGAACCGCCGAAAAACCGGCTCGAGATTGTGTCCATGACTCTGGAAAACGGAGAAGATTTGATTGTTGGACGGCGGCTGCGGGAGATTTTGAACAGCGCCCGCTCTGCGGCGCGAGCCTGAGGATCAATTTACGTGCAGCTATTCTCACAAAGCTCTGCGAAATGTTAGATTGATGCGGCAGCGGCCGGTGACCGGATCTTCGCCGTCGGCCAGCGCGGCGACTCCATGATAGGCCAGGCGCGAGGGGCCACCCCACACCGCAATATCCCCGCTTTCGAGCCGAATGCGGCGTGGGCGGTCTTTCCGGGTACTCGTTCCGAAAAGGAAGGTTGCGGGCAAGCCAAGTGATACCGAAACGATGGGCTGGGTAAAATCACGCTCGTCCTTATCCTGATGCAGCGTTAACCGTGCGCCGGGCTCGTAGCGGTTGACGAGGCAGGCATCGGGTTCGAAATTGACGTACCCCGCTGCCTTGGCTGCTCCGATTGCAACAGTCCGAAACGAAGCAGGAATTTCGGGCCAGTGGAGCCCTGTCAAAGGATCAACGGGCCCGTACCGGTAGCCGGTTCGGTCGCTGAGCCAGCCCGCATCGCCGCAATTGGTCATTGCAACCGACATGCGAAAGCCGCCCGGCGTGACCATGTGGCGGAACGGCGCGACCGAAAGGATGTCCGCAAGCACCTTCCACAGAACGTCTGCCTTATCTGCGACATATCCGCGTAGGAGAACTGCGCCTTCGGCTAGCGCCTCCGTATCTTCCGGAGAGTACGGAAGATCGCGGAAAAGGCCGCTCGTGTTTCCTGAATTCTTAGTCATTTTGCGTCGTGGAAAATTATTCCGAGCGTGTTTCGCTTTCCGGAACGCAAACGGCTGACTCCGTGCCGCATATTGACGCGATACCAACCTTTAGAGCCGTATACAGGCCGGTGGTGAACCGGGAAGATGACGCCATCGCCTTGCTCCAGGGGTACCACTTCTACGCGCGACTGCATGCGCGGCCGCTGTTCGGTAAGGACGAATTCACCGCCCGTGAAATCTCGACGCGGGTCGGAGAGCAAAAACGCGACCTGGATGGGAAAGACATGTTCGCCGTAAATATCCTGATGGAGGCAGTTGTAATCCCCCTCGTGATATTCGAGCAGCAGCGGCGTCGGCTGGGTCTGGCATGCCGCATGGCAGCGTTCGAGAAAAGCCGGGTGATCGCTGGGATAGCGTGTGTCGATAGCCAAGGTTTCGTTCCAGTGGTTTGCGATTTCCGAGAGCGGCGGATATAGGGCGGTACGAAGCTCCGCGATCAGCTCCGGCAGGGGATATCGAAAATATTTGTATTCGCCGCGTCCGAAGCCATGGCGAGCCATAACGATACGGCTGCGGAACTGTTGATCATCGGCATAGCTGTTCGCCAAGGCGCGGCAGTGCTCGGGAGAGAGCACTGCGCCGGCAACTGCACAGCCATAGGCGTCAAGGTCTGCCGCGATGCGCTGAAAATCGAGTTTTACGATGCGGTCTAAGGCGCGAGTCGCCGGCCGCGCAGACACCACGCTCATGATTCAGCCTCGCGTTTAAGCAGTGTACGCTTGCGTTCCACGCCCCAGCGGTAACCGGACAGCGCGCCATCTTTGCGCACCACGCGATGACACGGAATGGCAACAGCAATGGCGTTTGAGGCGCAGGCCTGCGCTACGGCCCGAACGGCCTTGGGAGCGCCCACGCGCCGCGCGATATCCGTATAGGTGGTCGTCGACCCAGATGGGATGTCGCGTAATGCCTGCCAGACGCGCTGCTGAAAGGCAGTGCCGCGCATGTCGAGAGGCAGATGAAGCCCTTGTTTCGGCGCCTCAATGAAGCCCACCACCTGGGCCACCCATTGCTCGAATTCAGGATCGCCGCCCAGGAGCTGGGCTTTGGGAAAACGGTCCTGGAGATCGCGCACTAATTTGTCGGGATCGTCTCCGAGCAGGATGGAGCAAATACCCTTCTCCGTTGCGGCAACGAGAATGGAGCCCAGCGAGCATTCGCCAACCGCGAAGCGAATCGGCACATCTTTTCCGCCCGCGCGAAATTTGGTGGGCGTCATTCCTAGCAGTTGAGAAGAGGTCGCATAAAAGGGTCCGTTCGAATTGAAGCCAGCGCCGTAGATGGCTTCGGTAACGGTCTCGCTTCGGGCCAGTTCGTCCCGAACCCGCTGGGCGCGACGGGCATCGAAATAGGCGCGCGGGGTGATGCCCGTAATCGACTTGAACACACGATGAAAGTGGAAGCGGCTCATCCCGGCCGCTTCGGCCAGGCGATCGAGGTCGGGCGCTTCCTCGGCGGTCTCCATGGTCCGGCATGCTTTGGTAACTGCCGCGGTCCTCTCCTGAGTTAGCGAAGCAGCATTGGGCCGGCAGCGCTTACAAGGCCGGAAGCCCGCTTGTTCGGCAGCTTCGCAGGTCAGGTGAAACTGCACGTTCTCGCGATGCGCCAGCCGGGCGGCGCAGGAAGCTCTGCAGTACACGCCAGTGGTGCGAACCGAATAGTAGAACATTCCATCGGCATTCCGGTCACGCCGCATCACCGCTGCCCAGCGATCTTCGTCCGTTAAGAATAGCGGGGATGTCCTTTGAATCTGAGTCGCCGCTAAGCTCATAATCGTTCTCCTTTTCATTTTGGCGCGCCCGGGGGCGGCCTCTGCAAACCATATTGGAGAAAGATTTGCCCGGAAGCACTCCGGGTCTTGCTCTCAAATTCGAAGCACCCGGGCAAATACGTCGCTATCCACGTTCGATCCGGTAAGGACTACGCCTATTCGCTTGCCGCGCATCGACTGATTCTCCTTTAAAAGGCCTGCAAAGGAGGCTGCTCCGGCGCCTTCGGCAACATTGTGAGTGTCCCGAAACAAAGTCCGCATCGCATCCGCGATTTCGCCTTCCGAGACCTCCGCGATGCGCTCCACACCCTTTAGAATCAGCTCCAGAGCTTGCGGATCGGGCA
>Ga0308173_10001869_pt1 | contig 10853 bp, 9 predicted proteins | sample PhyPR1_FD_203716 | JGI IMG/M metagenome (GOLD analysis project Ga0308173, IMG submission 203716) | Soil microbial communities from UC Gill Tract Community Farm, Albany, California, United States - DLSLS.P.R1 | ecosystem: Environmental > Terrestrial > Soil > Agricultural land | place: USA... | reverse complement strand
GCCCAGCGCGCAGCGACGACCGTGCGCCCCGCTCGTTCAACCGCGACGACAGGGCCCCGCGCTCGTTCAGCCGGGACGACCGGGCCCCGCGCTCGTTCAACCGCGACGACCGTCCGGCCCGCAGCGACGACCGTGCGCCCCGCTCGTTCAACCGGGATGACCGGGCCCCGCGCTCGTTCAACCGGGACGACCGCCCGGCCCGCACCGAGTGGAAGCGCGACGACCGTGCGCCCCGCTCGTTCAACCGCGACGACCGGGCCCCGCGCTCGTTCAACCGGGACGACCGCCCGGCCCGCGGCAACGACCGTCGCGCCGACCTCGCGCCGCGCCATGAGTTCAAGCCCCCGACCGACCAGCCGCCGGTGACCGTGGCCGAGGACAACGGCTTCGCCGCCCTCGGGCTGCCCAAGCAGCTGGTGGCCCGGCTGGCCCGCGACGGCATCACGACGCCGTTCCCGATCCAGGTCGCGACCATCCCGGATGCGATGGCCGGCAAGGACGTGCTCGGCCGGGGCCAGACCGGCTCGGGCAAGACGCTCGCGTTCGGCTTGCCGACCCTGTCCCGACTGGCCGCCGGCACCCCCGCAGCGGCGCGGAAGCCCAAGGCGCTGATCATGAGCCCGACGCGTGAGCTGGCGATGCAGATCAGCGACGCGCTCGAGCCCCTGGTGCACGTCCTCGGCCTGCGGCACAAGCTGGTCGCCGGTGGCATGCCCTACCAGCCCCAGCTCAGCGCCCTCGACCGTGGCGTGGACCTGCTGATCGCCACGCCGGGCCGCCTCAACGACCTGATCGAGCGCGGCGCCGTCGACCTGGGCGACTGCACCATCGCCATCCTCGACGAGGCCGACCACATGGCCGAGATGGGCTTCCTGCCCGAGATCACGGCGATCCTCGACCTCATCCCCGAGGGTGGGCAGCGGCTGCTCTTCTCGGCGACCCTGGACCGGGGCATCGACCAGCTGGTCGCGCGCTACCTCAAGGACGCCGTGACCCACTCGACCGACGCGGCCTCGGCCAGCGTGACGACGATGGCGCACCACATCATGCTGATCGACCCGATGCACAAGAAGTCGATCACCGCCGAGGTCGCCAACCGTGAGGGCCGCACCGTGGTCTTCGTGCGCACCAAGCTCGGTGCCGACCGCGTGGCCGAGCAGCTGCGCGAGCAGGGCGTCTTCGCCGCCGCCCTGCACGGTGGCCTCAACCAGGGCGCACGCAACCGCGTCCTGGGCGCCTTCAAGGACGGCACCCTCCCGGTGCTGGTCGCCACCGACGTCGCCGCCCGCGGCATCCACGTCGACGACGTCAGCGTGGTGCTGCAGGTCGACCCGCCGGCCGACCACAAGGACTACCTGCACCGCTCCGGTCGCACCGCCCGCGCAGGTGACAAGGGCACGGTCATCACCCTGGCCCTGCCGCACCAGCGCCGGGGCATGGAGCGACTGGCCCGCGACGCCGGCATCGACGCCGTGCCCTCGCGCACGGCGCCCGGTGACGCGGCCCTGCTGGAGGCCGGCGCCCGCACCCCGAGTGGCGTGCCGATCCCCGAGAGCCAGGTCCGCCGCCTGCTCGAGGGCGAGCAGCGGGGCCACCGACGGCCGCAGCAGGGGCGCGGTGGCCGTGGCGGCCCCGGCGCCTCCGCCGGCCGCGGCCCGCGCAGCTTCCGCGGCCCCCGCTCCTGACCCGATGCGGTGACTTGGCCTCCGACCTCGGGGGTCAGGTCACCGCGGGCGGCAGGACAGGCGAGAATGCCCGGTGTGGAGTCCTTCCTCACCGGGCAGCTGCTTGTCGCCACGCCGCACACCGGCGGTGAGGTCTTCCGGCGCAGTGTCGTGCTGCTGCTGCACCACGGCGACGACGGGGCCCAGGGGGTGGTCCTCAACAAGCCGCTGGAGGCCGAGGTCGACGCGGTGCTGCCCCCGTGGCAGAAGTACGTCACCCCACCGGCCCGCCTCTTCCAGGGCGGCCCGGTGGCCCTGGACTCCGCCCTCGGCATCGTCACCGTGCCCGGCGACGCGCACGAGCCGCTCGGCGTGCGCAGGCTCTTCGGCGGCCTCGGGCTGGTCGACCTCGACGTGCCGCCGCCCGTGGTCGCCGCCGAGATCGCGGGGATGCGGATCTTCGCCGGCTACGCCGGCTGGTCCGCCGGCCAGCTCGAGGGCGAGATCGAGGCCGGGGGCTGGTACGTCGTCGACGCCGAGGCCCGCGACGCCTTCACCCCCGAGCCCGCGGTCCTGTGGCGCTCCGTGCTGCGGCGCCAGCGGGGCAACCTCGCGCTCGTGGCGACCTTCCCCGAGGACCCCACGATGAACTGACCGGGCCAGCCCCGGCGGAGCGCCCGGACCCATGTCACGGCGCCTAGAATCGGGGCATGAGCGACCGCCAGCCCTCGATGAGCGACCCCTCCGACCCGTTCGAGCCGGAGCGGCAGTCCGACCCCGGCCGCCCCTCGACGTCCACGGCCGTGCTGGAGCGTGAGCAGGTCGAGGAGCAGCTGCAGGAGCCGGGCGACCACGAGCGCTTCTCGCACTACGTGCGCAAGGAGAAGATCCTCGAGAGCGCGCTGTCCGGTGAACCCGTGGTCGCGCTCTGCGGCAAGGTCTGGGTGCCCGGACGCGACCCCAAGAAGTTCCCGGTCTGCCCGGTCTGCCAGGAGATCTACGACGGCCTGCGCGCGCCGCAGGACGGCAAGGACTGACGCCGGCACCCGCCCGCGACACGCGATAACACGTACCGGGGCCCCGTCCAAGTGGACGGGGCCCCGGGCATGTCCCCTCCCGAAAGTCGTTATCCTCAAACGCCTATGAGCACCGCAGCCGCATCCCACCTGTCCCCAGCGTTCCCGGAGCGGGCGGCCTGGGGTACCGCCTCCAAGCTCCGTGCCTGGCAGGCCGCGGCGCTGGAGCAGTACCTCGAGACCACCCCCCGCGACTTCCTCGCCGTCGCCACGCCCGGGGCGGGCAAGACGACCTACGCGCTGCGCCTCGCCACAGAGCTGCTGCACCGGGGCGTCATCCAGCGGGTGACCGTGGTCGCGCCCACCGAGCACCTGAAGACCCAGTGGGCCGACGCCGCCGGCCGGGTCGGCATCCACATCGACCCGCACTTCACCAACGCCCAGGGTCGGCACAACGCCGAGTTCGACGGGGTGGCTCTCACCTACGCCCAGGTGGCCAGCAAGCCGCTGCTGCACCGGGCCCGCACCGAGGCCGCGTCCACCCTGGTGATCCTCGACGAGGTGCACCACGGCGGCGACAACCTGTCCTGGGGCGATGCCATCCGTGAGGCGTTCGAGCCCGCCGCCCGGCGGCTGTGCCTGACCGGCACGCCGTTCCGGTCGGACACCAGCCCGATCCCGTTCGTGACCTACGAGACCGGTCGTGACGGCATCCGCCGGTCGTCGGCCGACTACACCTACGGCTACGCCGAGGCGCTGCGCGACGGGGTCGTGCGGCCCGTGCTGTTCCTGGCCTACGGCGGCGCGATGCGCTGGCGCACCAAGGCCGGCGACGAGGTCTCGGCCCGCCTCGGCGAGCCCCTCACCAAGGACCTCACCGCGCACGCCTGGCGCACCGCGCTGGACGCCAAGGGCGAGTGGATCCCGGCCGTGCTGGCCGCCGCGGACCGCCGGTTGACGGAGGTGCGCCGAGGTGTGCCGGACGCCGGCGGCCTGGTCATCGCCACCGACCAGACCCAGGCCCGGGCCTACGCCAAGATCCTCGAGACGATCTGCGGCGAGAAGCCGGTCGTCGTGCTCTCCGACTACGCCGGCTCGTCGGGCAACATCGAGGCCTTCGCCGAGGGCGACCAGCGCTGGATGGTGGCCGTGCGGATGGTGTCCGAGGGGGTGGACGTGCCCCGGCTCAGCGTCGGCGTCTACGCCACCTCGACGTCCACGCCGCTGTTCTTCGCCCAGGCCGTCGGCCGGTTCGTCCGGGCTCGGCGCCGCGGCGAGACCGCGTCGGTCTTCCTGCCCAGCGTCCCGCTGATCCTCGAGCACGCCGCGCGGCTGGAGGACGAGCGCGACCACGCGCTCGACCGGCCGAAGTCGGACAACCCCGAGGACTCGATGTGGGCCCCCGAGGACGCGATGGTCGCCGCGGCCAACCGCACCGAGTCCACCGCCGACATCGACCAGATGTCGTTCGAGGCGCTGGAGTCCGAGGCGCAGTTCGACCACGTCCTGTTCGACGCGGAGCAGTTCGGCCTCGGCGGCGCCCCGGGCTCCGGTGAGGAGGAGGACTTCCTCGGCCTGCCCGGCCTGCTCGAGCCGGACCAGGTTGCCACCCTGCTGCGTGAGCGCCAGTCGGCCCAGCTGGGCTCGGGCCGCGCGCGCAAGGCGGACGAGCAGGTGTCGGCGCACCGCGCGCTCGCGGCCACCCGCAAGGAGCTCAACGCGCTGGTCTCCGCCTACGCCCGCAAGAACGGCGCCCCGCACGCCGTCGTGCACACCGACCTGCGGCGCCACTGCGGCGGGCCGGCCCTGGACCAGGCCAGCGCCGAGCAGGTCACGGAGCGGATCGAGACCATCCGCCGCTGGTTCGTCGGCCGCCGCTGAGCCGCCGCCCCGCGATCCCCGGCGGCCGGGTCCCCGGCCCACGCCGCGGGTGAGGGGCACCCGTCGGCGGTAGCGTGGAGGCGTGACCAGCACCGGCGCCACCCGTGCCCCCGGCCCGCGTCGGGGAGTCGGGGGAGAGACCTCCCAGACGCTGGACCGCGGCCTGGCGGTCCTGCAGCTGCTGGGCTCGCGCGAGCACGCCAGCGGGCTCACCGTGACCGAGCTGGCCGCTCTGCTGGGAGTCGGCCGGCCGGTGGTCTACCGGCTGGTGGCGACCCTGGAGGCCCGCGACTTCGTCACCCGTCGCGAGGACGGACGGATCCGGCTCGGCCTGGCCATCACCCGGCTGTCCGCATCGGTGCTGCCGCTGCTGCGCGAGGGTGCGCTGCCCACCCTGCGCGCCCTGGCCGACGAGGTCGGCGCCACCGCGCACCTCACCGTCGTCGACGGCGGCGAGGCGCTCGCGATCGCCGTGGTGGAGCCGTCCTGGACCAGCTACCACGTGGCCTACCGGATCGGCACCCGGCACGCGCTCGACCGCGGTGCGGCCGGTCGGGCGATCCTCGCGGCCCGTCGCGGTGCGGACGGCTTCGTCGCCACCGGCGGCGAGCTGCAGTCCGGCGCCCACGGCATCGCGGCGCCTCTCGTCGGCGTGGCCGGTCTCGAGGCGTCCCTCGGCGTGGTGTCGATGGTCGAGCTGGACGCCGCGGCCGTCGGGCCCAAGGTGTGCGCCGCGGCGCGCGTCGTCGCCTCGCTGCTGCGTTGACCCGACCTCGTTGCGCTGACCGCGGTCTCGTCGCGCCGACGGCTTCCCGGTCTCACCCCGGCGTCGACGCGGCCTGCACCAGTGGCAGGGTCCGGTAGCCGATCTGGCTGGCCAGGGCGATCACCGTGGACGCCCGCACCACGTGCCCCTCGTCGACGACCCGGTCGATCACCCGCTGCAGGTCGGTGTTGTCCCGGGCCACGACCCGGATCCACAGGTCGCCCGAGCCGGTGATGGTGTGCGCTTCGAGCACCTCGGGGATCCCCGAGAGGTGGGTGACCACCGGGTCGTGACCGCGTCCCTGACGGATCTCCAGGGTGCAGAACGCGGTCACGGGGAAGCCCAGTCCGGCCGGGTCCACGTGCGGTGCCATCGTCGTCACCACGCCGCGCTCGACCAGCCGGTCCAACCGGGCCTGTACCGTGCCGCGGGCCACCCCCAGCGCCCGCGAGGCGCCCAGCACGCCGATCTGCGGCTGCTCCGTGAACAGGGTGATCAGCCGGCCGTCGAGAGAGTCGATCGTCATGGGCAGAGTGTCCAGTCAGTGAGGGGGTTTGTCCAGCATATTGCGCATCGTGACCACCCCGATCGGTGATGGTTGCCCAGTGTCGGCGAGTGGTCCACAGTGCAGCCATGACCGACACGATCGCCCTGACCCCCGAAGAGCGCGACGCCAACCTCGACCTCGACCAGCTCAAGCAGCTCGTCGGCCTGGTGGCCTACGACGAGAGCAAGGACCCCTTCCCGGTGACCGGGTGGGACGCGCTGGTGTTCGTCGTGGGCAACGCCACCCAGACCGCGCACTACTACCAGTCCGCCTACGGGATGGAGCTGGTCGGCTACAGCGGTCCGGAGACCGGTCACCGCGACCACAAGGCGTTCGTGCTCAAAAGCGGCTCCTGCCGCTTCGTCATCAAGGGCGGGGTGTCGCCGCAGAGCCCCCTGCTGGACCACCACCGCGAGCACGGCGACGGCGTCGTCGACATCGCCCTGGAGGTGCCCGACGTCGACCGCTGCATCGAGCACGCCCGCGCCATGGGCGCCACGATCGTCCAGGAGCCCGAGGACGTCACGGACGAGCACGGCACCGTCCGCATCGGCGCCATCGCGGCGTACGGCGACACCCGCCACACCCTCGTGGACCGGTCCCGCTACACCGGGGTGTACCTGCCCGGATACGTCGAGCGCAGCTCCGGCTTCGTCAAGCGCGACGGGGCGCCCAAGCGGATGTTCCAGGCCCTCGACCACGTCGTCGGCAACGTCGAGCTGGGGCGCATGGACGACTGGGTCACCTTCTACAACAAGGTGATGGGCTTCGTGAACATGGCCGAGTTCGTCGGCGACGACATCGCCACCGACTACTCGGCGCTGATGTCCAAGGTCGTGGCCAACGGCAACCACCGGGTCAAGTTCCCCCTCAACGAGCCGGCGATCGCCAAGAAGAAGAGCCAGATCGATGAGTTCCTCGAGTTCTACGACGGCCCGGGGGTGCAGCACCTCGCGCTCGCGACCAACGACATCCTGGCCACCGTCGACGCGATGCGCGCGGAGGGCGTGGAGTTCCTGTCCACTCCCGACTCCTACTACGAGGACCCCGCGCTGCGGGAGCGGATCGGCAACGTCCGCGTCCCGATCGAGGAGCTGCAGAAGCGGGGCATCCTCGTCGACCGTGACGAGGACGGCTACCTGCTGCAGATCTTCACCCGCCCGGTCGGGGACCGGCCCACCGTCTTCTTCGAGATGATCGAGCGGCACGGCTCGCTGGGCTTCGGCAAGGGCAACTTCAAGGCCCTGTTCGAGGCCATCGAGCGCGAGCAGGAGCGCCGCGGCAACCTCTGACCCGCTCCCGTCACCACGCCAGCACGGCCCGCTCCCTTCCCCGGGGAGCGGGCCGTGCTGGCGTCAGTGGGACCCGCGCTCAGGTCGAGCTGGTCGCAGCACGCTCCTCCGCGGGCCGGGCCAGCCGGGCGTTGCGCCGGCCGTAGAAGAAGTAGACCGCCAGGCCGAGCACCATCCAGATGAGGAACCGCACCCACGTCTCCACGCTGAGGTTGGTCATCAGGTAGAGGCAGGCGAGGGCGGACAGGATCGGGATGACGGGGGAGAGGGGCACCCGGAACGGCCGCCTCATGTCCGGCTTCGTGCGGCGCAGCACCGGCACCGCGATCGAGACCACGATGAAGGCGAACAGGGTGCCGATGCTGACCAGGTCGGCCAGGGCGCTCAGCGGGACGAGCCCCGCCAGCACGGCGACGAGCACGATCGTGGCGCCGGTGATGCGGTACGGCGTCCCCCACTTCGGGTGGACCTTGGCCACCGCGGGCGGCAGCAGGTTGTCACGGCCCATGGCGAAGCCGATCCGGCCCATCGCCAGGATGTCCACGAGGATCACCGAGGTCAGGCCGCAGATCGCCGCGATCGAGACGAGCTTGGCGGCCCAGCTGAGCCCGACCTGCTCGAAGGCGTTGGCGATCGGCGCGCCCTCGCTGATCTTGGTGTAGCTGACCATCCCGGTCAGCACGAACGAGACGCCGATGTACAGCACCGTGCACAGGCCGAGGGTGCCGAGCAGGCCCAGCGGCAGGTCACGGGCCGGCTTGCGGGTCTCCTCGCCCATGTTGGCCACGGCCTCGAACCCGGTGTAGGCGAAGAAGACCACCGCGGCGGCGGTGAGGATGCCCGCGAAGCCGAAGGCCGACGGCTCGATCCCGAACAGCGCCTGCCCGAGCGGCTGCTTCAGGCCGCTGGTGCCCTCCTTGACGGGGGCCGCGGCGGGGATGAACGGCGTGAGGTTGGACCGCTGCACGAAGAACGCGCCGGCGACGATGACGAACAGGCAGATCGCGACCTTGATGAACACCAGGACGTTGGTGACGCGGGCGCTCTCACGGATGCCGACCATCGCGACGGCGCCCAGCACCAGCACGATGAAGATCGCGCCGACGTTGACGATCGATCCCTCACCGAAGACCGAGGACGGCAGACCGAACAGCTCCTGCAGGTAGCCCGACCAGCCGCGGGCCACGACGGCCGCGCCGAGCGCGAACTCCAGGATGAGGTCCCAGCCGATGATCCAGGCGAAGACCTCGCCGATGGTGGCGTAGGCGTAGGTGTAGGCGCTGCCGGCCGTGGGGACCGCGGAGGACATCTCGGCGTAGCAGAGGGCGGCCAGCAGGCTGACCAGGCCGGCGACGGCGAAGGAGATGACGACACCGGGGCCGGCGTGGTTCTTGGCCTCGATCCCGGTCAGGGTGAAGATGCCGGTGCCGATGACGATCCCGACCCCGAAGCCCATCAGGTCGAGGGGGCCGAGGCGCCGCCGCAGGGTCGAACCGTGGCCACCCGCGCGGCCGCCGGGGCCGTCGTCCTCGTCACCTCCCTGGGCGAGGACGTCCTCCACCGGCTTGGTGCGTAGTACCGAGTGTCCGTTCATGGGGACGACGGTATCGTCGCCGCCCCGTGTCGACCTCCCGGGAGCGCACCCGTCCTCGACGATGGGGCGTGAAAGGCTGGTGCCATGACACAGCCCTCCGGGTGGTACGACGACCCGAACGACGCCGACCAGCTGCGCTACTGGGACGGCGTGGTGTGGACCGACCACGTCGCGCCGAGGAAGTCACCCAGCGTGGAGCAGTCGCGGATCGGGATGCCTTACGAGGTCCGCAACCCCACGCCGCACGCCGGCCAGGACCAGCAGCGGGGGCAGACCGGCCGGCCGGGCCAGCAGGACCGGCAGGGTCAGCAGGGGCCCGGTGTGCCGCAGTGGCAGGGCGTGCAGCTCGGCCGCCCGCAGCCGACCACACCCGACGGGGCGGTGCTCTCGGGGTGGTGGCGCCGGGTCGTGGCCCGGGTTGTCGACGGCATCATCTGTGGCCTGGTCACCGTTGCGGTGACCTATCCCTGGCTGACCCGTGCCGCCGGGATCATGAACGGCTACTTCCGCGACACGTTCGACGCGGCCACGAACGGAGGGACGGCGCCGCCGGTGCCGTCCGGGCTCGCCTCGGCGCTGCTGCCGATCAGCCTGGCCAGCCTGGCCGTCTACTTCGTCTACGAGGTCGTGCTGCTCACCCTCTTCGCCACCACGCCCGGCCGCCTTCTCGTGGGTATCAGCGTGCGCCTGCGCGAGCAGCCGGGCGTCCCGCCGCTGTCGGCCGTGCTGCGGCGGACCGTCGTCAAGGAGGGCGGCAGCGCGATCGGGCTGCTGCCGGTGCTCGGCCTCGCCGGCAGCCTCTTCACGATGCTGGACTCCCTGTGGCCGCTCTGGGACGACCGCAGGCAGGCGCTGCACGACAAGGTCGGGGCGACCAACGTGGTGATCGGCCAGCAGCGGCGCGGAGGTGGGCCGCCACCTGTTAGTGGATCGTGACCCACCTGGAGCGCAGGATGGTCGGAGCCGTGCCGCGGCGTGGCAGAATCCGCGTCACGTTGCTTCGAGGAGGAAACTCGTGACCACAGCTCTTCCCCGGCGTCCTCGCCGCGGGCTCGCCCTGACCATCTTCGCGGCCACCGCGTCCCTGCTGCTCGCCGCCTGCGGCAGCAGCGACACCAAGGCCGGTACCACCACCGCCGACGGCATCACCCTCGTCAAGCCCGGTCAGCTGACCGTCTGCACGCACCTGCCCTACAAGCCGTTCCAGTACAAGGAGGGCAGCAAGGTCGTCGGGTTCGACGTGGACCTGCTCGACGGGCTGGCCAAGGAGCTCGGCGTCAAGCAGGAGATCTTCGACATCGAGTTCCAGCAGATCTGGTCCGGCGCGGCGTTCGCCGCCAAGAAGTGCGACCTCGGTGCTGCGGGCATGACGATCACCGACAAGCGCAAGCAGACCATCGCGTTCTCGGCGCCGTACTTCGACGCCACCCAGGCCCTCATCGTCAAGGCCGGCAGCCCGTACAAGGACCTGCCCGATCTCAAGGGCAAGAAGGTCGGCGTCCAGACCGAGACCACCGGCCTGGACTACGCCAACTCCAAGGCCAAGGAGCTCGGTTACACCGTCGTGGTGTTCGACGACCTGGCCCTGGAGATGAACGCGGTCAAGTCCGGCCGGGTCGACGCCGCCATCAACGACAACGGCGTCGTGCTGGACTTCGCCAAGGACAACAAGGACACGAGCGTGGTCAAGGAGTTCAGCACCGGCGAGCAGTACGGCGTCGGCGCCAAGAAGGACGACGCCAACGCCACCAAGCTGCTCGCCAAGCTCAACGCCTCGCTGGCCAAGGCCAAGAGCGACGGCAGCTACAACGCGATGTACAAGAAGTGGTTCGGCACCGAGCCGGGCAAGCTCGGATCCTGACCCCCTGACGGCGGGAGCGGCGCGCAGCCGCTCCCGCCGTTCTTCGTGAACCTCCCGACACAGGAGAGACCGTGCCCACAACAGAGCAGACGACACCGGCCACACGGGCCCGGATGTCCCCCCGGCGGCGGGCCCAGCTGCTGCGCTGGGTGCAGTACGCCGTCCTGGCGATCGTCCTTCTCGTGGCGGTCTTCGCGGCCAACTGGCACCAGATCATCGACGTGTTCTTCCG
>Ga0308173_10001868_pt1 | contig 10856 bp, 10 predicted proteins | sample PhyPR1_FD_203716 | JGI IMG/M metagenome (GOLD analysis project Ga0308173, IMG submission 203716) | Soil microbial communities from UC Gill Tract Community Farm, Albany, California, United States - DLSLS.P.R1 | ecosystem: Environmental > Terrestrial > Soil > Agricultural land | place: USA... | reverse complement strand
GCTGAGCATGCCGCTCACGACATTGCCAAGCGCGTCTTCGACCTTGTAGTTCGACATCACGCCGTGCTGGGTCGCATAGGTGTGGAACAGTTCGAGCGTGCCCTTGCCCGGCTTCGGGTTGTCGGGAGAAGCCCACCGATTGCACCGGCGTGCGCGCACCTCGAAGCGCATCTGCATACGCGCGTTGACAAATGCCGACTGGATCAAGCGATTGACACAGGGATGATCCGTCTCGTGTCGAGCACGGCCGGCCGCCTCGCAATCTGGGGATGGCCAAGCGCGAACTCGCAGCTCAACGCCTAGATGCAAAGCCGTTCGCCGTTGTATGAATCAAGCAGCCGGGTCCATCATGCGTGCACTTCCGCTCTCAAAGGCCGGCACGGAACCTCGCACCAGATAAGATGCTCAATCCCCCTTTCGCGATCGATTGCAAGCAGAGGCAACCGCTTCTGCCAAAGAATGACGGAAGCAAGAGATAGTGTTAGTAGTATCGAACGTTTGCTAACGTCCCCGATAGAAGGAAAAATCCGAAAACACGAGACGGTCACCGTTTATCTGAACGGGCGCCGGCGATGGGAATCGCTGCTGAACGGCAGCTATGTGAAACGACGACTGCCCGGTGGCAGGGCGACGTTCCAGACACCAACGCGTCGATCGCCCCGGCCGACGTATGAAGCGCACGGCATATCCGAACCGCACTGACGAAGATAGATCCGGATTTCCGCTTCGCTCACTTCAGCCGCCCGTTGTCACGACCAAGCAGCTTCAACATGACCACTGCCTTCAAATCGTGAAAGCTCAGCGGCCAATGCCGGAGCCGCAATCTCAAGGACCCACCCTACTCTTTCCCACTCCCCACTCTCCCCGCCTCCCACTCCCTTCTCACCTTTGCCAGCTCCTCCGCCAATACCGCCTCATCAGGCAACATCATGTGATACTCGGCCGCGAGCACCTTATTAGGCAGTCCATCGAGCGCATATTTGGCAACAGCCGCATTAGTCCGTGCACAAAGAATCAATCCCACTGGCGGATTTTCTCCGGGGAGCATCCAATGCTCCTTCGCATAATTGCAGTACATGTGCATTTGCCCGACGTCCGCATGATTCAATTCGGTCAGCTTCAAATCGATGATGACGAGACACCGCAATCTTCGATGAAAGAAGAGCAGATCCACGCGATACCAACTCTCGCCGATTCTTAATCGCCGCTGCCGTCCGACAAACGTAAAATCGCCGCCTAATTCCAGCAAAAAATCCTCCAGCCGATGAATTAGCGCTTCCTCTAACTGACTCTCCGAATACTCGTCCTTGAGATTCAGAAACTCGAGAACATAGGGATCCTTGATTGCCTCTTCGGGCGTCACGATATCGCTGCGCTGAACGACACTTCCCTTCTCCAGCATCGCGCGCTTGTCGCGAGACATCAGCGTCCGGGTGTAGAACTGACTGCCGATCTGCCTGTCGAGTTGCCGCACACTCCATCCGCCGCGCAATGCTTCGGCTTCGTAAAAGCTCCGTTCGTCGTCGGAGCGCGTACGGCGCATCAGATGAACATAGTGCGTCCACGAGAGCGGGAAGCGCTCGGCCAATTGCGCCAGCGCCAGCGACGGCGATAAATTCCGAATCGCCGGTTCGGATTTTGCCTTCGACGCAGACCCCGCCGATTTCCGAATCGGCGATTCGGAAATTCCCGGCGACGCATACGCCTGATAAAAAAGCCGCATCAGTTCGAGATTATCGACGCCAAAGCCGCGCCCAAAGCGCGCCGTCAAATCCGCCGAAAGCCGTTGCAACAGCGCCTGCCCATAAGCCGCGCGGCCCGCACCGCCCTGCTCGAATTCGACAATGCGATGTCCAATGCGCCAGTAAGTCGCCGTCATCAACGCATTAATGCTGCGCGCCGCTGCTTGCCGGCCCTGTTCGAGCAGCGCCAGCACGTCGCCGAGCGCGGCGCTGTAATCGTCATCGGGCAGAATCACGTCGTTCATCGCTCTCCTTTCATGCTTGTTCGTGCACTTATCGCATCGTCGCCAAAGTGTCGCATAGGCGCGTCTGTCAGCCATCGAACATATTAATCCGACGATTACTCCTATTCTTGTCGTCTTCCCGCCGACAAGAATGTGGCTCGTCAATGACTCGTTATTTCACATCAAGGCAAGGCGCAATCAAGCGCCTCATGGAGATCAAGCGGGCATTCGCGCGGACCGACTACGCGCTTCTGACCATCGAGGGTTGCCGAAGCGACGGCGCCGAAATCCGCGGCATCGAACAAGTGTTGCTCAACGCGCGCGCGGGCCGCGTCCGCTGGTTCCGCCATGCGGACGCGCACGAGGAACAGCTCGTATTCATTAGCTGAACGCCGCATCACGTCACCGCGCGGAGATGACACTTTCAACTGATGCGGCATGGGTCCGCGCCGCACGCGCTCGCGAACTGCGCGTAGTCGATGCCACGCGTTCGAGCAGCGCGTTCCATCGCGCGACGCTTGCCTGAATGTCGCGCAGGAACGCGTCGTCCTCCGGGCGCAGCATCGGCAGGAGCGCGCAACGTCACGCCGGTGTCGCCGACGAGCCCAGCGTGTCGATCTGCACGCCGCGCGCCGCGCGCGGCTATCCGTCGCAATGTACCTGCTGAATCTTCCTCCGCGCGTCTCGTATCGCTTCGTGCGCTGTCTCAGTTGACGTTAGCGTCGACGCGCGCGCGGCTCGCCTCCGCAATGCCGGCGCGCACTCGCCGAATGGCCGTCACGACCGACAGGACGATCAGCACGCGCCATATCCCTAGACCGATTTCATCGACCGTCCCTCCCGCGCCGATCCAAAGCGCGAAGGCACCGATCGCCAACGCCCGGTCGCTCTTGCCGAACGGACCGTCATAGCGACGGCTCGCGCCCGCGAGCGGCCCGATCAGCCCTGCGCATTCGACGATCACCGCCATCAACGCGAACAGCCATACATCGGCTGCGGCAAACGCTGGCATCACGAGAAACGGCAGCGCAAGCGCAATGTCTGAAACGACATCGCCCAGTTCGTTCAGATACGCACCGAGCGTGCTTTTCTGGCCGTGCTCGCGCGCGAGCATGCCGTCGATTGCGTTGAGCGCCATGCGAACGAAAAGCCAGACAGGAATGAGCAGGAACAGCGACGTGTTCGGAAAGCGAAGTGCGGCAAGCGCGCCGACTGCAACTGAGCCGGCTGCGGCCGCCACCGTCACCTGATTCGCGGTTACGCCGTGGCGCGCGAGCCAAACGGTCAACGGACGCAGGAGATTCTGGAAGCGTGGCTTGAGTGCGTAGAGGCTCATGAGGCGCATGCCGGTAACGGAAAAGCGTTACTATCGCGGCCCACGGCGCAAGCGTCAAATAATAAGGAATGCAAAGCCAATGAAACGGGCATGTTTGTCACAGCATCGACGATATTTGATAAATCTCGTCAAGGCGCGTTGCGTTGATACGTCCGTTGTGAAGCAATACGGAACCGATCAACCCACTCGCATTCTCGACCGATGAAACTCACGCATGTCTGGCAGCGCGACGTGCTTCTCACGCTGGTGCGGCTCGTTGCGGGCGCTTATCCAGTGTGGCACGGCGCTGCGTCGTCCGCCCAGCAACGCCTCTACTTCTCGAACCATACGAGTCATATCGACACGCTGGCGATTCTCGCGGCGCTGCCGCGCGGATTGCGCGATGTCGTGCGGCCCGTGGCCGCGCGCGACTACTGGAGTTCGGGGCGCATCAAGCGCCATATCGCGCAGAAACTGCTCAACGTGGTGCTGATCGACCGCCGCCGGGAGACGGAAGGCGATCCGCTCGATCCGGTGCGTGAGGCGCTCAGCCACGGCCATTCGATCATCATCTTCCCCGAGGGCACGCGCGGCACGGAGGCGTTGCCGCAAGCGTTCAGGAGCGGGCTCTTTCATCTCGCGAGCGAATTTCCGGAGGTCGAGCTGACGCCGGTCTATCTGGAGAACCTTCAGCGCATCATGCCGAAGGGCGCGATCTGGCCGATTCCGCTCATTTGCAAGGTGCATTTCGGCGCGGGCGAAGCGCGGCGTGAGAACGAGGACAAGCCCTCGTTTCTCGCCCGCATGCGCGATGCCGTCATTGCGCTCGCGCCGCAATCCAACGCGCGCTGAGCGCGTTTTTCCGTCCTTTCTTCAAACAACGACATGCCGATTCTTTTCTGGAAGCTGGTGGCGGGCGTGACCGGCGCACTGACCTTCGCAACGCTCATCGGCGCCCTCCTCGGCGCACGCGCGAACGGAGAGAGCACGACTATCGTCAATCTCAATCAACGCATTCGTGCGTGGTGGGGCATGATCGCGGTGATGGTCGTGGCCATCGGTCTTGGGGACAAGGCCACGTTTATCGTCTTCGCGATGCTGTCCTACCTCGCGCTGCGCGAGTTCATCACGCTCACGCCGACGGCGGCGAGCGATCATACAACGCTCTTCGTCGCCTTCTTCATTGCAGTGCCGGTGCAATACCTGCTGCTGGCGATTGACTGGTACGGCATGTATTCGATCTTCGTGCCCGTGCATCTGTTTTTCGCGATGTCGCTGGTGTCGGCATTGACGCAGGACACCCGTGACTTTCTGAGCCGAAACGCGCGCATCAACTGGGCGCTGATGGTCTGTGTGTACGGGCTGAGTCACGCGCCTGCGTTTGCTGACGCTCGACATTCCGGGCTATCACGGGCAGAACGCGCTGCTGCTGTTTTACTTTCTGCTCGTCGTGCAGATCAGCGATGTCTTGCAGTATGTCGTCGGCAAGCTCTTTGGCCGCCGCAAGATCGCGCCGGTGCTGTCGCCTTCGAAGACGGTGGAAGGATTCGTCGGCGGCGGATTGCTGGCGACATTATGCGGCGCGGCGTTGTACCGCGTGACTCCGTTCAGCTTCGGCGGGGCGTTTCTTATGTCGCTTGCTATCGTGCTGGCGGGTTTCGTCGGCGGGCTCGTGCTGTCGGCGGTCAAGCGTTCGCTCGGCGCGAAGGACTGGGGCTCGATGATCGCGGGGCACGGCGGAATGCTGGATCGCGTGGATTCCGTGTGTTTCGCGGCGCCGGTGTTCTTTCACCTGGTGCGGTATGCGTATGTGTGACATCCCAAAGAACTCGCGCGACGTGGCTTCGCGCGAGTCCTTTGCTAATTGCCGGCGATCACGCCAGCGATGAAGCTCAAACGGCCATCACCGTGACCGACTTCGACACGAGATAAGGCTCCAGCGCCTCGGGGCCGCCTTCGGAACCGTACCCCGAATCCTTCACGCCGCCGAACGGCATTTCCGGCCACGGCGTCGCGGGCTGGTTGATCCACAACATGCCGACTTCGAGCTGGTTCGACAACAGATGCACGTTCTTGAACGAGCGCGTGAACGCGTACCCGGCCAGACCGTAGGGAAGGCGATTCGCCTCGGTGATCGCGTCTTCCAGCGAATCGAAACCGCGAATGGCCGCCACCGGGCCGAACGGCTCGTTGTTGAACACGTCGGCTTCGAGCGGCACGTCGGTCAGCACCGTCGGCGCGAAAAAGTTGCCCGCCGATCCAATGCGCTCGCCGCCCGTCGCGATCTTCGCCCCGACCTGGCGCGCGTTCTCGACGACGCTTGCCATCGCGGTGATGCGCCGCGCGTTGGCGAGCGGCCCGAGCGTCGTGCCTTCGGCGAGGCCATCGCCTACGGAAAGGCTCTCCGCGTGCTTCACGAGCGCCTTCGCAAAGTCGTCGCGCAAGCTGTTGTGGACGAGAAAGCGCGTCGGCGAAATGCACACCTGGCCCGCGTTGCGGAACTTGGCCGCGCCCGACGCCTTCACCGCCAGTTCCACGTCCGCATCTTCCGCGATGATCACCGGCGCGTGGCCGCCGAGTTCCATCGTCGCGCGCTTCATGCGCTGGCCGGCGAGTCCGGCGAGCTGCTTGCCGACCGCGGTCGAGCCGGTGAACGTGACCTTGCGGATCACCGGATGCGAGATCAGATACTTCGAGATTTCCGGCGGATCGCCGAAGACGAGGCCGAGCACGCCGTTCGGCACGCCTGCATCGGCGAATGCGCGGATCAGTTCAGCGGGCGATGCCGGCGTTTCTTCCGGCGCCTTCACGATGAACGAGCAGCCCGTCGTCAGCGCGGCCGAGAGCTTGCGCACGACCTGATTCACCGGAAAGTTCCACGGCGTGAACGCGGCGACCGGGCCAACCGGCTCCTTCACGACGGTCTGCTGCGCGTTCACATTGCGCGGCGGCACGATACGGCCGTACACGCGGCGACCTTCGTCCGCGAACCATTCGATGATATCCGCCGCCGAGTTCACCTCGATGCGGGCTTCGGCGAGCGGCTTGCCCTGCTCCTGCGTCATCAGGCGCGCGATGCTGTCGGCGCGTTCGCGCACGAGCGCGGCGGCCTTGCGCATCAGCGACGCGCGTTCGAGCGCGCTCATCTTGCGCCACGTGGCGAAGCCCGCTTGCGCGGCGGCCAGCGCTCGGTCCAGATCGGCGATGCTGGCTCGCGCGACCGTGCCGATCTTCTCGCCGGTGGCCGGATTGAGCACGTCGAGCGTGGCGCCGCTCTGCGCGTCGCACCACTCGCCGTTGATATAAAGACGCGTGTTCTGATACGTTCCTGCGGTCATTGAGCACCTCTTGCTAGAAAGAAAATCCGCGCCGGCGAAGTCTCCGGCGGGGGTTTCACTTCGATGACAAATGCGGCGGCAAGGCAACGGCGCGCGCAACCAATTGGGTTATCGCCAGAAGCATACCGGTCACTTCGCGCTTTCGCCGAAGAACCGGACGAGCGCATCGGTGGCTTCACTGTCGTCCGCGAGCCGCGCATAAAGGCCCGCCGCGCCTTCGTACATGCGATGCTCCGCGAACTCGCCGCCGATGAACGCCGCGATCTCTTGCATTTCCGCGACCCAGCGATACGCCTTCGGCGGCATGCGCGGCACATTCGCGCCGAGCCAGGTGGCGAGTTCGGGCTGGCTCGCCGATAACTCGTCGAGAAGCGCCGGCCCCGCGCCGTTGCGCATCGCGGCGAGCGACATCGCCGAGCCGATCGCCGCGAGCCCTTTCGTGATGCCCGCGTACGACATTTTGAGCGCGGACGCCGCGCCGACCGGCCCGTCGAGCTTGCGCACGACGAGGCCCGCATCGGCGAGCACGCTTGCGCGCGCGGCATGCGGCCCGGAGAAATAGAACTTGGGCGATGAAGGCTGGCCGATGATCGCGGCATCGACGAATGCGGCGCCCGTCGCATCGACCGTACGCGCGATAGTCGCGGCGGTGTCCGGGCTGATCGCGTTGCAGTCGATATAGACGGCTTTCGTGTCTGCTCGCGCAAGCGCCGGCGCGAGACGTTCCGCGGACTCGACCGCGACAGCGGGCGGCACGATGGAGAGAATGAAGTCGCACGCGGCCAGTTCAGCGAGGCTCGCGCTTTCCATGCCGGCTTCGCGCGCGCGGGCGGCGCTCGCGTCGCTGCGGCCATCGAGCGTGGTGAGCACGCGCGCGCCGGATCCGGTCAACGCCCGCCCCACCGCCGAGCCCATGCTGCCCGCGCCGATGAGCGCAATGGTCAAACGAGTCAAGTGCGGCTCCCTGCGGATCGGTGAAACCCACAGGATACGCGGATGAGCGCGCCCTCGCAGGACGCGCCCACCGGTCGCCGAACCGAGGATTACTCGTTGTCGCCCTTGATTTGCGGCAGCGCCGACGACTCGCCCGGCGTGAGCAGGCCAACTTGCGCGTAGATGCGCAGCTTGTCGCGCGTATCGGTGATGTCGAGGTTGCGCATCGTCAACTGGCCGATGCGGTCGCGCGGCGAGAACGTCGACGCGACCTTTTCCATCGACAGGCGCTCCGGCTGATACGTCAGATTCGGCGACTTCGTGCTGAGAATGGAGTAGTCGTTGCCCCGGCGCAGTTCGATGGTCACGTCGCCCGAGATCGCCCGCGCGACCCAGCGTTGCGCGGTTTCGCGCAGCATGATCGCCTGCGAATCGAACCAGCGGCCCTGATACAGCAGACGCCCGAGGCGGCGACCGTTCTCGCGATACTGCTCGATGGTGTCTTCGTTATGAATGCCCGTCACGAGGCGCTCATACGCGATATGCAGCAGCGCGAGGCCCGGCGCTTCATAAATGCCGCGGCTCTTCGCCTCGATGATGCGGTTCTCGATCTGGTCGCTCATGCCGAGACCATGACGGCCGCCGATGCGGTTCGCTTCCAGCAGCAACTCGACGGCGTCCGTGAACGTCTGTCCGTTAAGCGCGACCGGGCGGCCTTCCTCGAAGCGGATCGTGACTTCTTCCCTGTCGATCTTCACGTCGTCACGCCAGAACGCGACGCCCATGATCGGGTTCACGATCTCGATGCCCGACTCGAGGCTTTCCAGGTCTTTCGCTTCGTGCGTCGCGCCGAGCAGATTCGAATCGGTCGAATAGGCTTTCTCGGCCGACATCTTGTACTCGAAGCCCGACTGACGCATGAATTCCGACATTTCGGCGCGGCCGCCCAGTTCGTCGATGAACTGCTGGTCGAGCCACGGCTTGTAGATCTTCAGGTCCGGATTCACGAGCAGACCGTAGCGGTAGAAGCGCTCGATGTCGTTGCCCTTGTACGTGCTGCCGTCGCCCCAGATGTTGACGCCGTCTTCCTTCATCGCGGCGACGAGCATGGTGCCGGTGACGGCGCGGCCGAGCGGCGTCGTGTTGAAGTACGTGACGCCCGCCGTCGAAATGTGGAACGCGCCGCATTGCAGAGCGGCGATGCCTTCCGCGACGAGTTGCGCGCGGCAGTCGATCAGGCGCGCGCCTTCCGCACCGTATTGCGTCGCGCGGCGGGGAATGGAGTCGTAGTCCTCTTCGTCGGGCTGGCCGAGATTAGCCGTGTAGGCATACGGCACCGCGCCTTTCAGGCGCATCCAGTGCAGCGCGGCGCTGGTGTCGAGGCCACCTGAGAACGCGATACCGACTTTTTGCCCAGTCGGAAGGCTTTCAAGAATTGTGCTCATTAGCGAAACCGTTAAGTCGACGTGCGGGATGGATGCAACTTTCCAGTATCAACCATGCCCGGTGATCTGACAAGTTCGCGCGGGCACGGCTGGAGCATCCGGAAAGCGGAGAAAACCGCAAGTTTAGACCGTAGCCGACGACCGGCCGCTAATGCAAAATATCCGTGGCCTTGTGCCCCACATCGACACCGTCGACGAGAAACACCGCGCCACGCGCGTGTCGTGTGCGCAGCGGCAGAATGCGCTGATATTCGTTGGACGCGTACCAGCCGCGTGCATGCGCGAGATCCGGAAAGCCGATCACGATGAGATCGCCCTGCCACGCGCCCTCGCGCACGTCGCACGGTCCGCCGTGGATGATGAACCGCCCGCCGAACGGCGCCAGCGTGTCGTCGATGCGTTCCAGATACTCGACGATATCCGCGCACATCTCGACTTCGGTCAGATGGCCAATCGCGTAGGCGGTCATTGCAAGCTCCCCTTGGGTAATCGCACGCTGCAATATTCGGCGCGGCTGCGTCGCGCGTCGATTACCCCGGAGGTAAAGCGCTGTCAACCGTTGCGGAACAAAAAGCTGTACGCGTTCAGCGCCGGCGCACCGCCCAGATGCGCATACAGCACTCGCGAACCTTCGGGAAACTCGCCGTTGCGCACCATGTGAATCATGCCGTCCATCGACTTGCCCTCGTAGACCGGGTCCGTTACCACGCCTTCGAGCCGCGCACACAGGCGAATGGCATCGAGCGTGCCCTCGTTCGGCAGGCCGTATTCCGGGCCGCCGAAACGCGTGTCGAGAATCACGTCATCGCGCGTCAAGTCCTGGCCCAGGTCGACGAGCGCTGCCGTGTGCTGCGCAATGCGCGTGATCTGCTCATGCGTTTGCTGCGGCTTCGCGGATGCATCGATGCCGATCACGCGTCGCGCGCGCCCATCCGCCGCGAAACCGACGACCATGCCCGCCTGCGTGCTGCCCGTCACCGAGCACACGACGATGTAATCGAACCTGAAGCCGAGTTCGGCTTCCTGCTGCCGCACTTCCTCCGCGAAGCCGACGAAGCCTAGCCCGCCCAGCCGATGCTCCGAGCAACCGGCCGGAATCGGGAACGGCTTGCCACCCGCGGCGCGCACGCTGTCCATCGCGTCCTGCCAGCTCTTGCGAATGCCGATATCGAAGCCATCCGCAACGAGCCGCACATCCGCGCCCATCATGCGCGACAACTGGATATTGCCGACGCGGTCATAGACGGCATCCGAGTAGTTGACCCAGTTTTCCTGCACGAGCACGCACTTCATCCCGAGGTGCGCGGCCACCGCAGCGACCTGGCGCGTCTGATTCGACTGAATGCCGCCGATGGAAACGAGCGTATCGCAGCCCTGTTCGAGCGCTTCGGGAATCAGATATTCGAGTTTGCGCGTCTTGTTTCCGCCGAACGCGAGACCACTGTTGCAGTCCTCGCGCTTGGCATATAACTCGACCTTGCCGCCGAGATGTGCGCTCAGGCGCTTGAGCGGTTGAATGGGTGTCGGTCCGAAGGTGAGCGGGTAGCGGGGAAAACGCTGGAGATTCATGGTCGGCATCCTCGAGGTTGTGAGCTTGGGCTGCCGCGCGGATGTGCGACGCCTCGCGACAATCGTAGTGAATACCGCTTTTGTCCGCGTTGCGTAATAACGTGCGTTGGCTTAACTTCGCGCCATGCGCCTTCCCCGAGGCAAACTTTTATTCTGCCTCTTACCGTTCACACGCAATGAAAAAACCCACGTCACGGCGAGAGCCGCCAGCATTCGGCGTTGAGACGGACCGCGTCGATCGCGCGATTCTGCGACAGCTTCAGCGCGATGCGTCGATATCGAATGTGGCG
>Ga0308173_10001866_pt1 | contig 10858 bp, 10 predicted proteins | sample PhyPR1_FD_203716 | JGI IMG/M metagenome (GOLD analysis project Ga0308173, IMG submission 203716) | Soil microbial communities from UC Gill Tract Community Farm, Albany, California, United States - DLSLS.P.R1 | ecosystem: Environmental > Terrestrial > Soil > Agricultural land | place: USA... | reverse complement strand
CAGCGGACGGCTGGCCAGGCTGGCCGGCAGGGTGATCGACTGCTCCAGCGCAAGCGGCTGGAAGCGGTTGGTCTGGATGCGCATCGTGCCCAGCGGCGCGCCGTCGAGCTTGGATTCGGCCAGCAGCACCGCCACGCCGGGCCGCAGGTCCAGCGCCTCGGGCGCTCCCAGTGTCTGCGCGAATTCCGGAAGGTGGCGCCCGTAGGCGGCCTGGCGTATCTGCACCGCCTTCATCAGCGCGCTCCTGCCGCTGACCACGCGCACGGTGAAGGGCAAGGCTTGCTCGGCGCGGCCGGAAAGCGGCATCGCGGGGCGGCTGGAATGGACAACCGCGTCGAGATAGCTCTGGCTCATGATGTCTCCTTCGTATTGAAGACGCCATCTTATTTCTTTTTAGAAACAATTCAATATAGAAATTTTAACTTTGCGATAAAAAAATTCTCTTTTTTATCAAAAGCTTATGCAATTTTTGCAAGACCATGCCGAAATGACAGCATGGACAAGCGCCGACCGTGGTTTGCTGCACGGCGGCGGTGCCGCCGTCAGAAGCCCAGGCATTGCAGGTAAGTCAACAGGCTGTCGGTACAGATGGGAAATTGCTCGGGCAGGCGGTGATACAGCAGCCATGCACCCGGCACGCTGCCGGCCAGCACCACGAGCGCCAGTGGCCCGCGCCGGGCGCCGATACGCCGCCCTCTTGTAAACACCAGCCAGGCCAGCAGCAGTTGCGTGCCCAGGGCGAGCAGCACCATCAGCAGGAAGCGAATGCTGTTATTAGCCATCGGGAAGGGAAAGGGAAAAGGGAAAAGGGGAAAGGGAAAGGGAAAGGGAAAGGGAAAAACGTGACGGGAAAGGAAATTGAAAAAGGGCGGCGCAGGCCGCCCCCTCCTCAGGCGCGCCAGACTATCAGTGCCTGGGTTCCGCGGCCATGAGGGCCTCGCTGCGGTCCAGCACCGCTTCCGGCTCCTCGGCTTCCTCGTCGGTCTCATTGTTCAACTGGCGCTGCATGCGCGCCGCATCGAGGTCGCCGGTCATGCGGCCGACCACCACCGTGGCTACGCCATTGCCGATCAGGTTGGTCAGGGCGCGCGCTTCCGACATGAAGCGGTCGATGCCCAGGATCAGCGCCAGGCCGGCTACCGGCACCCCGCCCACCGCCGACAGCGTGGCCGCCAGCACGATGAAGCCGCTGCCGGTCACGCCGGCCGCGCCCTTGGAAGTCAGCAGCAGCACCGCCAGCAGCGTGATCTGCTGCATCAGCGTCATGGGCGTGTTGGTGGCCTGCGCAATGAATACCGCCGCCATGGTCAGGTAGATCGAGGTGCCGTCCAGGTTGAAGGAATAGCCGGTCGGAATCACCAGGCCGACCACGGACTTCTTCACGCCCAGGTTTTCCATCTTGGCCATCATGCGCGGCAGCACCGACTCGGACGACGAGGTGCCCAGCACGATCAGCAGCTCTTCCTTGATGTACTTGATGAATTTCCAGATCGAGAAGCCATTGAGGCGGGCGATGGTGCCCAGCACCAGGAAGATGAAAATCAGGCAGGTGGCATAGAAGGTGCCCATCAGCTTGCCCAGCGACAGCAGCGAAACCAGGCCATATTTGCCGATGGTGAAGGCCATCGCGCCGAAGGCGCCGATCGGGGCCAATTTCATGATGTAGCCGACGATCACGAACAGCACGTGCGACATCTTTTCAATGAAGTCGAACACCAGCGTGCCGCGGCCGCCGAAGCGGTGCAGCGCGAAGCCGAACAGCACCGCAAACAGCAGCACCTGCAGGATCTCGCCCTTGGCGAAGGCATCCACCACGGTGTTCGGGATCACATTCATCAGGAAGTCGGTGGTGCTCTGCATCTTGCCCGGCCCGGTATAGGCGGCGATGCCCTTGGTGTCGAGCGACGCCGGCTCGATGTTCATGCCCGCGCCTGGCCGGACCAGGTTGACGATCACCAGGCCCACCACCAGCGCGATCGAGCTGACGATTTCAAAGTACAGCAACGCCAGGCCACCGGTCTTGCCGACCTTCTTCATGTCTTCCATGCCGGCGATGCCCACCACCACGGTGCAGAAGATGATGGGCGCGATGATCATCTTGATGAGCTTGATGAAGCCGTCGCCGAGCGGCTTCATCGCCGTGCCGGATTCGGGATAGAAGTGGCCGAGCAGCACGCCGATCACGATGGCAAACAGCACTTGCAGATACAGGGACCGGTAGAAGGGTTTGCGGGTCATGGATTGCCTACTTAAAAGAGTCGGGTACGGACAGTAAGGCGCGGATTTTGACCATTGGGCATGCGCCTCACAACTGTGGATATCCACAAGCGGCGCGGGCCAACTGATGTTTTACCGCCGCTGCCTGTCGCCTCAGTTGCGCCGCGCCAAAGGACGTTGCTCTGCCCTTTCGCGCTGGCGGATCATCGGAACAAAAGCTCGCTGCCCAGGTTGAACAGCATCGTCAGGTTGAGCGCGATGATCAGCAGCGCCACTGCTGAAGCCAGCAGCGTAAGCCAGCGCGGATTCACGAACGCGCCCATCTGGCTGCTGCTGGTGAACCGGATCAGTGGCACGATGGCGAAAGGAAGTTGCAGGCTCAATATGACTTGTGACAGCACCAGCAGCCGGGCCACGCCCGACTCGCCATACCAGGCGGCCGCCAGCAGGGCTGGCACGATGGCGGCCGAGCGCGTCACCAGGCGCCGCATCCAGGGCTTCATGCGCCATTGCAGAAAGCCTTCCATCACGATCTGGCCCGCCATGGTGGCGGTAATGGTGGAGCTCTGGCCGGATGCCAGCAGCGCCAGCGCGAACAGGGTGCTGGCAATGGCGCTGCCCAGCATGGGCGAGAGCAGCCGGTGCGCATCCTGGATTTCGGCGACCCGCGTGTGGCCGCGCTCGTGGAACACTTCGCCCGAAACGACCAGGATGGCGGCATTGACCAGGAAGGCGAAGAACAGCGCGATCACGATATCGATGGTGGCGAACCTGATCGCCTCGCGCTTGCCGGCCACGCCCGGGCCGCGGGCGCGCTGCTGCACGATGGACGAATGCAGGTAGAGGTTGTGCGGCATCACGGTGGCGCCGATGATGCCGATGGCCAGGTACAGCATCTCCGGATGGGCCAGCGCCTGCGGCATCGGCACCAGGCCGCCGGCAACGTCGGCCCAGTCGGGCTGGGCCATGGCCAGCGTGATGGCGAAGCAGCAGAAGATCAGCGTCAGCAGTGCAATGATCATGGCTTCCAGGTAGCGCATGCCACGCCCCTGCAGCCAGAACACCAGCAATACGTCGAGCGCGGTCAGCGCCACGCCCCACGGCAATGGAATATGAAACAGCAGATTGAGTGCAATGGCGCTGCCGATCACCTCGGCCAGGTCGCAGGCGCAGATGGCGATTTCGCAGAGGAACCACTGCAGGAGGCCGGAAAGCCGGGAGGAATTGGCGCGGCAGGCCTGGGCCAGGTCGAGTCCGGTGACCACGCCGAGCCGGATCGCCAGCACCTGCAGCATGATCGCCATCAGGTTGGACAGCATGATCACCCACAGCAGCGCATAGCCGAAACCGGACCCGGCCGCCAGGTCGGTGGCCCAGTTGCCGGGATCCATGTAGCCGACCGCGACCAGGTAGCCGGGGCCCATGAAGCCCAGCAGCCGGCGCAGCCAGCGTCCGGGCGGCAAGGGACACGGGCCCACCGCGTGAGGCGGCAGGCCCGCGTCTACAGTGGCGCTGTCGATGGGTGGCGGCGGCGTCACGCAACCACCCGCGGCAAGGGCGCCAAATGCATCAGGAAGCCGACGGCTTGGCCGGCGCGCCGTCAGCGACGGTGCCGCTGCCGCCTTCCTTGCCCGGCTTCAGTTCAGCGCCGGTGACCGGATTGCTGCCGGGGTCGGACGCGGTGCGCAGCGCCATCTTCTCGACCACCGCCACTTCCGGCGTGGTCAACTGCACGCTGCCCTCGCCGCTGCCGCCGTCCACCGCCATCTGCTGCTCGCGGTCGGAGACGAACTGCCATTGCTCGCCCTGGTTCCAGGGGCCGCGCTTCTCGGGTTCGCCTTGCGACATGTTGAAGTACACATTGGTGAAGCGCGCATCGCCCGGCAGTTTGCCCGGCGGGAAGTTGGTTTCCATTGAATAGAGCGCCTTTTCGAACGATTTCTGGTGGGCGATTTCACGCGTCATCAGAAAACCCAGCGCTTCCTTCACGCCGGGATCGTCGGTCAGGTTGATCAGGCGCTCATAGACGATCTTGGCGCGCGCCTCGGCGGCGATATTGGAGCGCAGGTCGGCGGTTGGCTCGCCGATGGTGTCGATATACGCGGCCGTCCACGGCACGCCGGCCGAGTTCACCAGCGGCGGGCCGCCGCCATACAGCACCTGGGTCACGTGGCTGTCATTGCCGGCGCCGGTGATGGAACGATAGATTTCCGCCTCCGTCTCCACGCCTTCGGCCAGCCTGCCCTTGGCGCCCTTGTTGAGCATGGCGACGATGGTGCCGATCACTTCAAGGTGGCTCAATTCCTCGGTCGCGATATCGAACAGCATGTCCTTGCGACCCGGATCGTCTTCGCCCAGCGCCTGGGTGAAATAGCGGCATGCGGCCGCCAGTTCGCCCTGGGGACCGCCGAACTGTTCCAGCATCAGATTGGCCAGGCCCGGATTGGACTCGCTGACCCTTACCGTGTACTGCAAACGCTTATTGTGAGCAAACATCGGATTCTCCAGTCGTGATTCATCGATGGAATGAATGTCGGCAACAAAGCTTTATTCCGCTTCCCGACAAGCGAAATGTCAGCTTAGGCAGCATCGACGGCACGCTGTATAGGACGCTTTCTCAAGCACGTGTAGGACCAATGCTGACCTTGGGCAGATACGATGCGATTGACGAACATCAGAGCAAAAGCCACTATCTGCGGCAAGGTACTTAATCTTCAGAAATAATTGTTTTTTCTGAAAAAGTACTGCGTAGCAACAAACGCCCGCACGCCGTGCAGCCCTACAATCCGTTGTCGTTTCGATATGCATCATGTAGTCAGGCCTAATGACGGACCGGAACCGCCTCCGATCCGCGGACAGAATTTGAACAAAGGACAGTCATGGAGCATGCAGGCGCCAAGACCCTGGACAAGTGGTACGCCAATCGCGCCTTACCCTTTCCTAGCAACTTGCACAAGCTGGCGGTAATCGCCCCGGATACCTCGCCCGGACTGGCCGCGCTGCGCCAGCGCCTGGGCCAGCGCGCTACCCATCCGCTGCGCTGCGACCACTATGCCGCCGGCTTCAACCCGGCCGGCAGCGCTTCCCTGGAGCAGGCGTTCGAAAAGATGCGCATGCAGCATGCCATCGAGCCTTACGATCTGGTACTGCTGCTGGACGGTAGCGCCGACGCACTGGGCATTGCCGAGTCCAATGGCATCATTCCCGGCCAGGTCAGCCGCACCCCGGCGCCGGTCTGGACCGCCATCGGCGAGGACGATGCCAATACCGAGCTGGGCGATGTGGCTAACCGCGTGTTCGCCAGCGTATCGGCGCTGATCGACGCGCTGCCGCTGACGGTGACGGCACAGCCCGATATTGCCCGGCCTACCGTGGCTGCCAACGACACCGCCGCCGCCAGGCAACCGGCGGCCGAAGCCCACAGGCTGACCTTGACGCACCTGCCGGTGCTTGCCACCGCCAGCAAGGCGATGCCGGCGGCGGCCGCCGGCACCCATCCGCTGGTCCTGTGCGCGGCGGGCGCAGTGATCCTGGCCAGCTTCACGGCAATCGCGGCCATGCTGGGATGGTTGCCAAATCAAAAGCAGGGTGCGGTCGCGATGCCGGCGCATGCGGTGGCAAGCACCGCGCCTGCGGCCATCCCGACTGCCACCCTGGCGCCCACACCGACGCCGGCGGCGGTACCGGCACCGGCACCGGCAGCTTTGCCGCCGGGCCAGCCGCCGGCGCTTGCCGCGCCCTCCGAGCCGGCGCCCGAACCGGCTGCGGCGCCCGCCAGCCCGCAAACCCGTGGCAATGACGCGCCGGATGGCGCGCCGCTCGGCGCCGTCGCGGCGCTCGGCGCGGCCGGTCTGGCTGCGGCGCCGCGCAAGGCGGAAAGCACCTTGGCAAGCAAGTCCAGGCGGCCGGTGCGGCGCGCCACGCGTCCGGCGCCGGTACAGGAAGTCCCGCGACAGGTTGGCAGCAATGAAGTGCCGATCGTCGAGTTCGTCGGGACCAAGACGCGGGAGCAGGTGATCGCCGAAATGATGCAGGCCCGGCGCGCGGCCGCCCGCCAGGCGGCGCGTGGCGGCCCGATGGCATTGCCGGAAAGCAGGATATTGGCCAATTGATTGCAATCAATGGTGACGCCAAGAAACCAAGAACTTTTTTTACGGAAACATGTCTCAGTTGTTCGCATGCATTGATATGCGAGCCAACGCACCGATCAGAGTGCAAACAGGAGGCAAAATTTCGGTTTTTTCGGCGCTTGCGCCCCTTACCCCTATCTTAAAGAAGACAGCATGATTCCTGCAGACGAGATCCATAAAGCGAAAATTCTCGTAGTGGACGACTGCGAGGATAATCTTTTCATGCAGATCGAGATCCTCAAAATGGCGGGCTACAGCCAGATTTCTTCCTGCAAGAATTCCAGCGACGTGCTGGCCCTGCACGTCGCCCATGCCTACGACCTGATCTTGCTGGACATGCACATGCCGGGCATGAACGGGCTGGAAGTCATGGCCAGGCTGCGGGAAGTGGAAAAAGATTCCTATCTGCCGGTACTGGCGATCACCGGCGACCGCGGCTTCAAGATCGCCGCGCTGGAAGCCGGCGCACGCGATTTCCTTACCAAGCCGTACGACATGACCGAATTCCAGATGCGGGTGCGCAACATGCTCGAAGTGCGCCTGCTCTACAAAACGGTCGCGGAACAGGGCCGGATGCAGAAGGAAATGGCGCTGCACGATGCGCTGACCGCCTTGCCGAATCGCCGCCTGCTGGTGGATCGTATCGAAAAGGCCATGCAGCATGCCAAGCGCGGCCACAACATGATGGCGGTGATGTACCTGGACCTCGACGGCTTCAAGGCGGTCAACGACACCCATGGCCACCAGACCGGGGACGAACTGCTCAAAACGGTGGCCGACCGCCTGTTGCGCGCCACCCGCAAGGAAGACACGGTGGCGCGCCTGGGCGGCGATGAATTCGTGGTGGTGCTGTCCGACATCGCCCACGTCGATGACGTGGTGCGCCCGGCCTCGAAGGTGCTGCGCTTCCTGTCCACGCCGTTCGAGATCGGCGAACTCACCGTCAAGGTCAGCGGCAGCATCGGCATTGCCTTCTATCCCGGCGACGGCAACGACGTCGAGGAACTGCTGGCGCGCGCCGACAAGGCGCTGTATGACGCCAAGCGGGCCGGCAAGAACCGGTATCACTTCAGCGACCTCCCGATGCTGCTGGGCGCAGTGATGTAATAGCAATCACAAGCCATACCGTCCCTGAAACCGCATCTTTTTCCGCCTGGCGGCGTTGCACTCGCCGTCAGTAGCACGGTTATTCACGATAAGAGAACGAATCCATCGGTTGATCCGGGACGCGATGGATCGGGATTGGCATGAGCCTGCCAGCTTCAGTCTTTCTGCTCCGTACTTCCGCCAGGCCGCACCGTAGTTTCACGCCGATTGGAAAAGAAGTGGTTCTTCGCCCGGCGCCACGGGCAACTTCCTCTTAAAATTTACCATAAGAAATATTTTGCCTTACAATCCGTTGTTTCCACAGGCCAACTTTGTGGCCTGCTTCAACGGAGTTTCTACAATATGCATCGCCCCCTGCTGTTCCTTGCCCTGCTGCTGCCGGCACTGTGCGGCCACGCCAGCTGCCGGGTCGCGCCATCGGCCAGCGACACCATTTCACTGGTGGTGGACGAAGGCGGCTGCCTTGGCAGCGCCGTGCAACGGCAGGTTTTCGCGGCGCAGCTGAAGTCGACGGTGCAGGCAATGGAGGGCAGGCGCAAGCCGGGCCTGCAAACCAAGTCCAGCGCGGACCAGTTGAACGGATTTGGCGACCTGCGGCGCCAGGCGGGACATCTCAGCCCGCCGGCGCCGGTGTACTACGGCCAGCGCTGAAGCGCCGCGCAGGGACTGCGCGGCTCACAGGCTGAAGCTGAGGAAGAGCAGCAGCACGTCGCCATTGCCCTTGTTGTGCGACAGCCGCGGCACGTAGGAAGCGCGCAGCTTGATATCGCGGCTGCCGAAGGACAGGATGGGCAGCACCACGGGAAACGGGATGCCATGGAAATAGTCGGCGCGGCTCATCAGCATGGCGCTGAAGCCGGCACCCGCTTCCAGGCCGGAGCCCAGTTGCCGTATCCACTCATGGCCATAACCCGCCGTCAGCTGCGGCTTGCGATGCGAATCCGACAGGCCAAGCGCATACACCATCTCGTCATTGCCGCTGTCATTGCGCAGCCGCCGCCCGATGCCTATGCCCCACGCCTGTTCATTCAGTTCGGCCAGGCGTTCAGGCGTATAGGTGTTGCGGCCATGATAGGCATAGCCGGACAGGTAGAGATCGGTCGCGCCCCGGTCGGTGATCATTTCGAGCCTGTCGCCAGCCTGATGCCACCAGTCAGGCGCGGCGTACGCAGGCAGCGCAGGCAGCATCGCGAAGGCCAGCATGGCGGCGCACGGGAACCAGGGGCGCCGCGCCTTCCATTGCAAGCGCATCGGCGCACCAAGGGTCGATGGCGGCAGTTCATGCCCTCCGGATGAACCGGCATGAACTGCCTGCCGCGACGATCCGCGCCCTGGTTGTCTGCTGTCAAATCTGTGCAAGAACTTCATCACTCTCCGCCACTCTATTTGTTGATCCAACAATGAGTAGTCTTTCTAATGGGAAAAGTTCTATGAGCACGATCGACGTTAGCCAGGGCGCTGAAAACCAGGCGGTAAGACTGTTCTTCCAGGACATCGGCCAGGGCCAGCCGGTGGTGCTGATCCATGGCTGGCCGGTCAGCCATGCGATGTGGGAACACCAGATGCTGGAATTGCCGGCGCACGGCCTGCGCGTGATCGCCTACGACCGGCGCGGCTTCGGCAACTCGTCCAAACCGTGGGAAGGCTATGACTACGACACCTTGGCAGACGACCTCAAGGCGCTGCTGGACCAGCTCGATCTGCAGGACGTGGTGCTGGTAGGGTTTTCGATGGGCGGCGGCGAAGTGGCGCGGTACATGGCGCGCCATGGCGGCGCCAGGGTCAAGAAAGTGGCCTTCATCAGCGCCGTCACGCCGTTCATGCGCAAGGCCGGCGACAACCCGGATGGCGTCGATGACAGCGTGTTCCAGCAGATGATCGATGGACTGAGGAAGGACAGGCCGGACTTCCTGACCACCTTCGGCAAGCACTTCTTCAATGTCGGCATGCTGCGCCATCCGGTCAGCGACGCCACCCTGGAGTGGACCCGCGGGCTGGCGCTGCCGGCGTCGCCCAAGGCCACGATAGACTGCGTGCGCGCCTTTTCCGGCACCGACTTCCGGGAAGACCTGAAGTCGATCGGGGTGCCGGTGCTGATCGTGCATGGCGACGCCGACCAGACGGTGCCGATCAAGGTCAGCGGCGCGCTGACCGCGAAAGCCCTGCCCGGCGCCCAGTACAAGGTGTACGAGGGCGCGCCGCATGGCCTGTACATCACCCACAAGGATGACCTCAACCGCGACCTGGTGTCTTTCATCAAGGGTTGACCGGGAATCGCCATGCTTGAAAAATTGCCCCAGGCGCTGGGCCATGCCCTGCGCAACCAGCGCGCCGGACTCGAGCAGATCGCCTTCAATATCGTCAGTGTCGGCGGCGGCACCGCGGCGATCCAGGTGCGCAGCCTGGCCTTTGCCGACCATGCGCCAATACCGGCGCTGTACACCGCCGACGGCGCCGGCATTTCGCCGCCGGTCGAATGGACCGGGGTGCCGCCGGGCACGGCCTCGGTGCTCCTGATTGTCGAGGATGCCGACGCGCCGACGCCGCATCCGCTGGTGCATGCCATCGTGGTCGATTTGCCGCCGCAGGACGGCGCGCTGCCGGAGGATGCGTTGAAGAGCAGCCACAGCGAAGGCCTGGGCTATCACACTGGCCGCAATTCCTACCTGCAGGCCTCATGGCTGCCGCCCGACCCGCCGCCGGGACACGGCGTGCACCGCTATGCCTTCCAGGTGTTTGCGCTGGAAGCGGCGCCCGACTTCGGCGGCACGCCGGGCCGGGAGGCGGTGCTCGAGGCGCTGCGCAGCCACGGCATCGCCAGCGGCTGCCTGATCGGCACCTATCTGCGACCGGACGGCACGATTCCCGTCGAGGAGACGGCGCCGGCGGCGGTCAATGTCGACCAGCCGCTGGCCTGACGCCTGGCCCGGCCCGCTCAGTCCGCTCAGCCGCCGGCGGCGATCTGCTTCAGGGCCTGCGCAAACACCTGCGCCGGCTGGCCGCCCGAAATCAGGTGGCGGTCATTGATGATTACCGCCGGCACCGAGTGGATGCCGGCATCGAGATACCTGCGCTCGCGCTCGCGCACCTCGGCGGCATACTCGTCCGAGCCGAGGATGGCCGCGGCGCGGGCACGGTCCAGGCCGACCGATTCCACCGCCGCCAGCAGCACCGCATGGTCGCCCGGACTCTCGCCGCGCGTGAAGTAGGCTTCGAACAGCGCATGCTTGAGTGCGCCCTGCCTGCCCTCGTCCTCTTCTTCGGCCCAGTGCAGCAGGCGGTGCGCGTCGAAGGTGTTGTAGATGCGGGTGCGCTTGCCTTCGCCGAAGACGAAGCCGACTTCCTCGCCGCGGCGCCGGATCTGTTCGCGGTTGGCCGCCATCTGCTCCTTCGACGCGCCATAT
>Ga0308173_10001865_pt1 | contig 10861 bp, 10 predicted proteins | sample PhyPR1_FD_203716 | JGI IMG/M metagenome (GOLD analysis project Ga0308173, IMG submission 203716) | Soil microbial communities from UC Gill Tract Community Farm, Albany, California, United States - DLSLS.P.R1 | ecosystem: Environmental > Terrestrial > Soil > Agricultural land | place: USA... | reverse complement strand
CGACGTCTTCTACGAGAATGGGGCGCCCAGGGCCATGGGCGCCGACTCCCTCGGCACCGCGGTCTCGGGCTGACCGGTCGGGCGACGCCGCCGTGGAAGCTCTCCGTGGCTGTTCCGCCGGAGCAGGGAGGCGACCACCACAGTCACCGTCGCGGCCAGCACCGCCGAGGCGATCTTGGCTGCGCTGTAAGGTCGTTCGCCCGATCACCCTGGTGTAGGGACAGGTCCTCAGCCGGGGCCGGTGAGCACCCACGTCGTCGGCCGGCCGGGGTCGGGGTCGTAACGACAGGCCGTGCCGGTGCTGACCGTGTCACGGAGCAGCCGCCCTGATGGCGGGTCGACGGCGGCGATCCGGTCGATCGCGGTGGCGATGGCCTTGCGAACGGCGACGCGTGCCCGCTCGCTCGTCGAGGCCGCGACACGGTGCCGGCCGGCCAGACCGGTGGCGGTGCGCAGCTGGTCCAGCAGGGCGTCCCGCTCCTCCCCCAGCCTCGCGCCGCGCCCCGTGTCGGACCAGGTCCGCGCCTCCTCGAGGTCCTCGTCGATCTCGGTGAGCCGACGGCGGTAGGACTCCAGCGCCTGCCGGTCGAGCACCTCTCCGGCGCCCCCCTCGACCAGCCGGACTCCGGGGTGCCCGGCGACCGCGTCGGACAGGTCACGGGCCGGGACGTCGACGCCGGGCCGCTGGAGGACCAGGCGCAGGTAGTGCAGCCCTCTCATGTCGCGCAGGGTGGTGACCGCCCCGTCGGGGCCGACCCACCAGATCCCGTCGGCACCGGGGCGCAGGTGCACCACGTTCGGTCGGCCGACGGGCCGGCCGAGCTCGGGTAGCCGCCCCGACCACCAGGTCGCGCCGATCCGCTCGTACGCCGCGGCGGCCCGGGCGGCCCACCGCCGGGCGTCCTCGACGCGACCGAGCAGCTCGCAGGCCCGGGCGAGGTAGTCGTCCACGACGCCGGCGAACGCGACCCCACCGCCGTTGACCACCGCCCGGCCGGCGTACGGCTCGAGCAGGAGCACGGCCCGCTCGGCCAGCTCCTCGGCGCCGGTGGCGACGGCGGCCTCGGTCAGTGACACCATCGTCAGCGCCCAGTCGACGTCGCGGGCGACGCCCCCGAAGTCGGCACCGGCCAGCTGGTGCAGCAGGACGCGGGCCCGGTCCGGCTCACCCGCCGCGACCCACAGCGCAGCGGCCTCGGCCGCGACCGAGGTGACCGCCTCGCGGACGCCGAACGCCTCGTACGCCGCGGCCTCACGGGTGAGCGTGGCGGTGTCTGCCCTCTGCCGGGCGATCCCGGAGGTCAACGTGCGCTCGATCGCGTGGGTGTCGACCTCGCCGGCCTCCGTCCCCTCCGCCACCGCCTCACGCAGGGCCAGCTCGGCGGCCTCGAGGTCATCGACGAGCACCGCGTACATCCCGCGGCGGGACGCGGCGAAGAACCGCACCCGCGAGGAGCCGGACTCCTCGGCGAGCAGGTCCAGTGCCCGCAGCTGGCGCCGGGTCGTCGGCGCGTCCAGGCACTCCAGCGCCGTGGTCAGGCGCCACAGGTGGGCCGACATCCGCGCCTCCACGTCGGTGACGTGGGCGACCGTGTCCTCCAGCCTGGCGGTGATGCGCAGCCGCTCGTCGAGGTCGTCCGGGCCCCAGTGCACGAGCAGCTGCGCGTCGAGAGCCTGCGCGAGCAATGAAGGGTCCCCGCGCGCCTCGGCCTCGGCCAGCGCCTCCGCGGCGAACTGCACGGCCCGCGCCGGGTCGGCGCCGTACGCCCAGGCACGGGCGATCGCGACCGCCAACCTGGCCCGCTGCTCGCCCCGCGCGAGCGTGTACGCCTCGTGCAGGAACGCCGGGACGCGGCCGGGAAACGTGCCGAACGTCTGCGTCGCGGCCAGGCCCAGCGCGGCTGAGGCCATGGCCTCGACGTCGCCCGCGGCACGCGCCGCGTCGTAGGCACGGACGTGGTCCGCACGAGCGGCACCGGCCGCCACCCCGGCCGCCGCGTCGGCCGGTCGCAGCGAGTCACCGACGGTGCCGCTCACGCCTCGAGTGTAGAGGTGGGGTCGCGGTCAGGGCCGGGTCATCGTGACCGCGGCGGCGTGCTCCGCGACCCGCGCGGTGTCCCAGTCGCCGGTGCAGTAGACGGAGAGCCGGGTGATGCCCTCGTCGCCGGCGTCGGCGCGGAACAGCTCGCGGCAATACCAGTGCTCACCGTCCGCGACCCACACCTCCTCCACCTCCAGCACGAACCCGGCCGGCGTCGGGTCGAACCGGCTGCGGGGAACGCGTCCGGGGCCGGGGTGACCGTGGCGGCGCAGCGCGACCACCGCCCCGACCCCCTCGGCCTGCAGCCTCCATCGCGGCATCGTGAAGTCGCAGAAGACGTCCGGGGCGAACAGCCGCTCCGGGGCCTCCCCGGTCTCCAGGAAGGTGACGAACGTGTGCGCCAGCCTCCGCATCGCCCCGGTCCTCGTCGCAGTCGTGGTCATGACGTCGCCTGCGCCTCCGCCTGGGCGGCCAGGCTCGCGCCCGGCACCGCCATCGTCGCCTGCAGCGCCTCGGTGGGGCTGAGCTCCGGTGTCGGTGTGGAACGTCTCGAAGGACACGGTGGAGCCGTCGAGCTCGACGTACCGGCCGGTGATCTCCGGCTCCTCGAGCAGGATCGGCGCTTCTTCCTTGCGTGTGTGCGACATCGCCGTCTCCTTGGCGGTGTGGGGACAGGAACACTCCCAAGGCGTGACGAGGCCGTTCACAGCGTGACGTCCACCGTCACTTCACCGTGACCCGGCCCGGTCGCGGCTCGACCCGCAGGTCGGCGAGCGCCTGACGCCCCGGCGCAGGACGGGGCACCATGGGGGCATGACGAACTCGCTGCACCTGTCGGACCTGCTGCCCGGCCCCGGGGTCAAGGCCCCCGCCAACCTCGAGTCGGTCACCCTCGACCACGTGAGCGAGGCTCTGACGGTCCTGCGGACGATCCTTCCGCTGGACAGCCGTGACTTCTCCGCCGACCCCCTGGACGCCGTGCTGTACGGCGTGCTGGTGGGCTGGGGCTGCGAGGAACACCCCGCGAACGGTCGGCACGACGAGGAGTGCGGCGGCGACGGTGCCTTCGACGAGGTGGCGGACACCTTCGGCTGGTCGGCCGCCCAGCGCGAGCGGATCCGGCAGTACCGGGCCGCCGTCCGCGCCATGACCGGCGACTGAGGCGTCACCCCGTCGGCAGCGGCTTCTCCACCTGGGTGTCGTAGACGTCGGTGGCGCTGGCGGTCGAGCGACGCGGCATCAGCAGCAGCGCCACGAAGGCCACGACGCAGCAGCCGATGATGTACCAGCTGATCCCGGTGCTCGACCCGGTGTTCTTCAGGATGGCCGCGGCGATCAGCGGCGCCGGTCCGCCGGCGATCACCGAGGCCAGCTGGTAGCCGATCCCCGCGCCGCTGTAGCGGATGTTGGTGCCGAAGCTCTCGGCGATGAGGGCCGCCTGCGGGCCGTACTGCATGTCGTGGAAGACCAGGGACAGCACGACCGCGAGCAGCACCAGGCCGTACTGCCGGGTGTTGAGCAGGCTGAAGTACGGGAAGGCGTAGATCGCCGTCGCAACGATCCCGGCGCCGTACAGCAGCCGTCGCCCGACGATGTCCGAGAGGTACCCGAAGAACGGCACGCTGAACAGGCCGATGGCCGCGGCGACGAGGGTGGCGTTGAGGACCGGATCGCGCTGGAGCGACAGCTTCTCTGTGCTGTAGGTCAGGACGAACGTGATGAACAGGTAGAACGGCGCCTGCTCGGAGAGGCGGACGAAGGCCGACGTGAGGATCTCCCGCGGCTGCCGCTTGATCACCTCGACCACCGGGCGGCGCACCACCGCGTTGTCGCGCTTGAGGGCGGTGAACGACGGGCTCTCCATCACGCGCAGCCGGACGTACAACCCGATGCCCACCAGCACGATGCTGGCCAGGAAGGGGATCCGCCAGCCCCATCGCTCGAAGTCCGGGCCGGTCGCGCTGCTCATCACCTTGAACAGCCCGGTCGAGAGCAACAGCCCCATGGGTACGCCGACCTGTGGCCAGGACGCCATCAGGCCGCGACGGTTCTGGACGCCCCACTCCATCGACATCAGCACCGAGCCGCCCCACTCTCCGCCGACGCCGATCCCCTGCACGATACGCAGCAGCGTCAGGAGGATCGGCGCGAGGATCCCCAGGGTGGCGACACCCGGCAGGCAGCCGATGAGGAACGTCGCCGACCCCATCAGCACGAGTGTGGTGATGAGCGTCGCCTTGCGACCGACCCGGTCGCCGTAGTGACCGAAGATCGCCGCGCCGATCGGTCGAGCGGCGAACCCCACGAACAGCGTGGCGAACGAGGCCAGCACACCGGCGTACTGCGACTGGCCCGGGAAGAACAGCTTGGGGAAGACGAGGGCGGCCGCCGTGCCGTAGAGGAAGAAGTCGTACCACTCGATGGTGGTGCCCACCGTGCTGGCGATCACGGCCCGACGCCGGTGACCACGGAGCTCCGACGAGGTACCAGCGTGGGCTGCAGGCATGGACATCAGGCGCCTCCCGGTGTTGCGGTCACCGACCGTTGCCGCCACGCGCCGGGGCCGAATCCATGTCGCGCCCGCGGCCAGGGGTGACCCCGGTCCCTGTGCTGTCGCCTCAGCCTGCATCCGGTTCGGCTGGGCGGCAACCGCAAGCGGCCGGTGCGTGTCGCCGTGGGCGTGGCTAGCGTGGGGTGATGGACACCGAGGTGCTGGTGGTGGGGGCGGGTCCCGTCGGCCTGACCACCGCGCACGAGCTGCGTCGCCGGGCCGTCGACGTCATCGTGCTCGATCGCCGCCACGCACCGGCGCCGTTCGCCAAGGCCGTGGGCATCCAGCCCCGCACCGTCGAGCTGTGGGACGGCGCCGGTGTCGCCCGTGCCGCGCTGGACGCCGCGGCGACGTTGCGTGGCGCGATCGTCTACGTCAACGGTGAGCAGGTCTCCCGGATCGAGCTGCGGCTGCCCGACGAGGTCCCCTACCGCTTCCTGGCGCTGCCGCAGTACGAGACCGAGCGGGTCCTGGCTGAGGCGCTGTCCACCTTCGGGACACACGTGCAGCGCGGCGTCGAGCTGGTCGACTTCGTCCAGGACGACGCTGAGGTGACCGCGACCGTCCGTGACCTCGAGGGTGAGCGCACCATCACCGCGCGCTACCTCGTGGGCTGCGACGGCGCCCACAGCCGGGTCCGCTCCCGGCTCGGGCTGGCCTTCGAGGGCGGCGCCATCGCCAACGAGTTCATGCTGGCCGATGTCGAGCTCGACTGGGACCTGCCGACCGGCTACAGCGTCCGGGCCACGCGTCGGAGCGGCGACGGCCCCGACGACCTGCTGGTGTGCATCCCTCTACCGGGACGCGGTCGCTACCGCGTCTCGATGCTCGCACCGGCCGAGCTGTCCACCGGTGACGTCCCCGCGGAGCGGGTCCAGCACGGGCTGGAGGGCGGCCGCGCCCCGCAGCTGCGGCACATCCAGGCAGTGCTCGACCGGCTCGCCCCCCAGCCCACGACCGCGTCCCACCTGCGGTGGTCGTCGGTCTTCCGGATCAGCCATCGCCTGGTGGACCGGTACGGCCTCGGCCGGGTCTTCGTGGCGGGCGATGCCGCGCACATCCACCCACCCACGGGCGCGCAGGGAATGAACACGGGCATCCAGGACGCGTTCAACCTCGCCTGGAAGCTCGAGCTGGCGGTGCGCGACGTGGCCGCTGAGGGCCTGCTGGACAGCTACCACTCCGAACGGCACCCGGTCGGTGAGGAGGTCGTCGGCCGCACCGTGCGAGCCGCCCGTACGGGTATCGCCGCGGGCGACAGCGACGACCTGGACACGGTCCTCGCCCGGGAGGCCCAGCTGCTGGTCGGCTACCCGGACAGCCCCCTCGTCGGCGAGGACATCGGGGACGGCGCCCTGGACGGCGCCGCCCCCGCGGCTGGCCAACGAGCGCCGGACGCGACGGGGCTGCACCAGGACGCCGTCAGCTACCCGATCCGGCTGCACGAGCTGTTGCGCCATGGCGGCCACACCCTGCTGCTCTGGGCCGGCGACGACCACGCGGTCGAGGCACAACGCCGGCTGTGCGACCAGGTCAGCGGCGAGCTGCGCGAACGGGTGCACTGCCACCTCGTCGTGGCCGCCGAGGTCGCTCTCGCCGACACGGCCGGCCCCGTCCTGCGCGACGGCAGCCACCGCTTCGCCAGCGCCTACGGCACGACGGGCACCGAGGTGGCGGCGTACCTCATCCGCCCGGACGGCTACGTGGCGTACCGCTCCGACCGTCCCGCCGCGGCCGCCATCCTCACCCACCTCCGCCGCACGTTGCGCTGGTAGGGCTCACAGCCTCAGCCAGCAGCACCCCGCCGGCCGGGCGTCGCCGTCGGTGCTCCGGTGGCCCACGAGGTCACCCCTCGGTGGGTGGCGGCCCGAGGATCGTGATCCCGTGGTGCGATGCCGCCTCGGTCATGGCGCCGGGTGTCAGGGCCCAGCCCTCGGGCCGGGGCAGGGTCACGTCGCGCCCCGCCTCGCGGAAGAAGCCCTCGGCCCCCGCCGGGGTGCAGATGGTCAGCAGGTCGACCCGCTCGGAGGTGAGGCGGTAGGCGTGGGGCACGTTGCGAGGCAGGAAGATCGAGCCGCCTTCACCCACCACGTGCCGCTCGTCACCGACCCAGAAGACGCCCTCGCCGGCCAGCACCACGAACATCTCGTCCTCGTTGGCGTGCGCGTGCACGGGTGCGGCCGACCCCCGGCTGTAGCGGCCCCGGAACATCGCCAGCTGGCCCTGCGTGGCGACACCGTCGAAGAGGACCTGGAGCACGGAGCCCCCGAGCCACTCGATCTGCTGGTGCTCGCCGTCCTGCGCGAGGTAGGCGATGCTCATGCCGGTCTCCCGTCGTCGACAGCCGCATCGGGCCGGACGCCAAGGGCGTCGGCCGCCGCGGACCTGCCACGCTACTCCCGCGTCGACCGCCCGCCACCAGCATTGCCGGGAACGGTCGAGCCACCCCTGACACCGGAGGCCGCTGTCAGGCGGGCGACGCCGTGGTGCGTCTGATTACCAGGCGAGGTGGCACCACAACCTCGGCGGCCGGCTCGGCCGGGTCCTCGCTGCGTGCGAGCGCCCGGTCGAGGGCTGACCTGGCAAGGGTGGTTCCGTCCTGGGCGACGGTGGTGAGGGCGACGCTGGACAGACCGGCGATGCGGCTGTCGTCGTAGCCGACGACCGAGAGCCGACCCGGGACACCGACGCCGCGTGCCCGGGCTGCGGCCATCAGCCCAGCGGCGCAGTGGTCGTTGAACGCCGTCACCGCGGTCGTCGAGGGGTCGGCGAGCAGGGCGGACGCGGCCTCCTCCCCACGCTCCTCAGTGAGCCCCCCTGGTACCAGACGGATCTGGGCGTCCAGTCCGGCGGCACGCATGGCGTCGCGGTACCCTCGGCGGCGTTCGGCGGCCCCCGGGGCACGCTGGCCGTGCACGTGCGTGATGCGTTCGTGCCCGAGGCCGGCGAGGTGCTCGACGGCGAGCCGGGCTCCGGTGACGTCGTCGCTCCGGACCACGTCGACGGTTCGCGAACGCAGCGCCCGGGCCACGACGACGACCGGCAGCCGCTCAGCCAACTCCTCGAGGGAGGCCCGGGGCAGCGTGGGACCCAGGAGAACCAGCGCCTCGCATCGATAGTCCAGCAGTGACTGCACGGCCTGGCGCTCGTCCCGGGTGGGCGCCACCGCACCCAGCGCGAGGTCGTAGCCGGAGCCCTCGACGGCGCCGTACAGGCCCTCGACGACCTCGGCGTGGAACTCGTGGTGCAGCCCGAAGGTCACGCCGACGGTGCGGCTGCGGCTGCTGCCCAGCAGCCGTGCCCGGGGGTCCGGTCGGTAGCCGAGCGCCTCGGCGGCTCGCATCACCCGCTCGCGGGTGGCCGGACTGGCACCGGGGACATCCCGGAAGACGATCGACACGAGTGCCCGGGACACGCCCGCACGCTCCGCGACGTCGGCCATCGTCACGGTGGGCGGACGCTTGTCCGACCTCATCGGCGCCTCCTCGTTCAACCCGTGTGCAGGGCCTGCAGAAGCCGAGTATAGAGCGCTCTAGGCACAACCCTTGACGGTGGCCCGCGCGGTGGCCCACGCTAGAGCGCTCTAGCACCCAGCCTCCGGAGGAACCAATGCTCGGCGTCGCCCCCGCACTGTCAGACCCCGTCCGCGTCGGGCTCGTCGGAGCCGGCAGGATCGGCACCTCGCACGCGACGCTCCTGGCCCGTCGTGTGCCCGGTGCCCGCCTCGTCGCCGTGGCCGACCCGCGCCCTGAGGCCGCGCGGGCACTCGCCGACTCGCTCGGCTGCCGAGCCGCGAAGGACGCTGACGAGCTGTTCGCCGACCCGGAGATCGAGGCGGTCGTGGTCACGGCCTCGTCCGAGGCGCACGCGGACCTGGTCGTGGCTGCGGCCACTGCCGGCAAGGCGGTCTTCTGCGAGAAGCCGATGGGCCTGACGGTCGAGGAGATCGACCGCGGTATCGCGGCGGCCAGCGCCGCCGGCGTGGCGCTGCAGGTCGGCTTCAACCGCCGCTTCTCCGCCGACTTCGCCGCCGCGCACCAGCTGGTGCTCGGCGGCCGGATCGGCACGCCGCAGCTGATGCGGTCGCTGACCCGCGACCCGGGACTGGCCAACCCAGCCGGCGTCCCTCCGTGGACGGTGTTCCTGCAGACCCTGATCCACGACTTCGACAGCCTGCTCTGGCTGAACCCGGGCGCCCAGCCACTGGCGGTCCACGCCACCGCCGACGCGCTCGTCGCCCCCGAGTTCAAGGACGCCGGCCTGCTCGACACCGCGGTCGTCGTCATCACCTTCGACAACGGCGCCATCGCGACCGCCGAGGCCAGCTTCTCCGCCGCCTACGGGTACGACGTCCGCGCCGAGGTCTTCGGCTCCGAGGGCATGGTGTCGGTTGGCGACACGGCCCGCACCTCTTTGGCCCTGCACACCCGCGCCGGCCGGCAGGTCGAGACCGTGCGAGGTGACGTCGAGCTGTTCCGCGACGCGTACACCGCCGAGCTGGTCGAGTTCACCGACGCGGTGCGCAGCCGCCGCGCACCGTCGGTGACCGGCGAGGACGCGCGCCGCGCCCTCCTCCTAGCGCTGGCCAGCATCGAGTCGGTCCGGACCGGCACCCCTGTCCCGGTCGAGAAGGTCGCTGCCCCATGAGCGGCGACCGAGGGTTCACCCTCGCGGTGTGCGCGGAGATGGTGTTCCGCGACAGGCCCCTCCACGAGCGGGTCAGCCTCATCCACGACCTGGGCTTCGCCGTCGAGATCTGGGACTGGACGACCAAGGACCTCCACGCCCTGGCCGGGACGGGGGCCCGCTTCACCTCCATGACCGGCTACGTCGAGGGCAACCTCATCGACTCCGACGGCGCCGACGCGCTCCTGCGCACCGCGGAGCAGTCCGTCGCGGCGGCGGCCGTGCTGGGGATCCCGAACCTCAACCTGCACGGCACCGGCCTCGACGGCAGGGGGCTCCCGGTCCGCCCCGTCGCGACCGTCACCGGTGCCATGTGGCTGGCCGCCGAGGCGACCCTGAGCAGGGTCGCCGCCCTCGGCGCGCGCGAGGGGGTCGTCTTCTGCCTCGAGAACCTCAACACCGCCGTGGACCACCCGGGCACGCCCTTTGCCAGGGCCGCCGACACCCGCGAGCTCGTCCGGGCGGTCGACAGCCCCCACCTGCGGATGAACCTCGACCTCTACCACGCGCAGATCGGGGAGGGGAACCTCATCCAGCTCATCCGCGACAGCATCGACTGGGTCGGTGAGATCCAGGTCGCGGACGTCCCCGGTCGGTGCGAGCCGGGGACCGGCGAGATCAGCTACCCCGCCATCGCCGCCGCCCTGACCGATGTGGGCTACACGGGGGTGGTCGGCCTGGAGGCGTGGGCCAACGGCGACACCCACACCGCACTCCGGAGGTTTCGCGAGGCCTTCGCCGTCCCGGGCTGAGCCTCGCGGACCGCGGCGCCGACGGTGGGAGACAGGGGCGCGCCCCTGTCTGCGCCGGATGTGTACGCCGCGTGGCAGCAGGAAGACGACCCGACGAAGTTCCTGCACCTCTTCGAGTTCGCCGACGAGGCCGCGCGAGAGACCCACGGCGGCTCAGCGGCGGTGCGCCGTTTCGAGGCCATCTACGGGCCCGAGCTCGTCGGTGGCCCCGTCGTGTTCACCAACTACGTCGTCATCGCGGCCAACACCAGCCTGTGACGGGATGGGGGGTCAGAGGTCGATCTCGACCACCATGCCGTGACCGGCGTTGGGCAGCGTGAACGCCCCGTCGACGACCTGCACGTCCGCACCGTCGAGGCGCACGGAGGCCGGGTGGGCGCCGTGGACGACGAGTCGGAAGGACTCCCGGGCGAACTCGGGATAGCCCTCGCCGTCGACATCCGCACGGAGCTGCAGTCGGCCACCGGACCGGGTCACGGTCAGCTCGGACCGGTATCGCCGACCCCGGGCAGCGGCGAAGGTCAGGCCGTCGTCCTCCTGCAGGAGGGACCGGTGCACGCCGTCCACCGTGGGGACGAACAGGTGCAGCTCGATGACGTCAGGGTGGTAGCCGTCGGTCGAGTCCGGCGCCTCGGGCCAGAGCGGGACGACCGCGCCCCCGCGGGCGAAGACCGGGATCTGCTCCATGGGCGTGGGCACGTGGATGAAGGAGCGCCCGTTGAACAGCACCCCGGAATGCCAGTCGTACCAGTCACCTTCGGGCAGGTACACCTGCCGCGACGTCTGTCCCGCCTCTAGCACGGGGGCGACGAGCAGGTCCCGCCCGAAGAG
>Ga0308173_10001864_pt1 | contig 10861 bp, 8 predicted proteins | sample PhyPR1_FD_203716 | JGI IMG/M metagenome (GOLD analysis project Ga0308173, IMG submission 203716) | Soil microbial communities from UC Gill Tract Community Farm, Albany, California, United States - DLSLS.P.R1 | ecosystem: Environmental > Terrestrial > Soil > Agricultural land | place: USA... | reverse complement strand
CGCCGCGCCGCGCTGCCGCTGCCGCCGGTGCTGGAGCGGTCGGGCATCTCCCTCGACCCGGGCCGCCGCGAGGTGCGCCGGGACGACAAGCCGATCGAGTTGACCCGCAAGGAGTTCGCGGTCCTGGAGGTGCTGATGCGGGCGGAGGGCGCGGTGGTCAGCTCCGAGCAACTGCTCGAGAAGGCCTGGGACGAGCACATCGATCCGTTCACCAACGTCGTACGGGTCACGATGATGACCCTGCGCAAGAAGCTGGGCGAGCCACCGGTGATCGAGACCGTGCCCGGCGTCGGGTACCGGTTGTGACCCGCCCCGGCAAGGACACGGGCGCGGTCGACATCCTGGCCTCCGGGCCGGAGGGGCACCCGGGCCCGATCGAGTCCGCACCGGGTGCGGCGATCCCGCACGACCCCGCGGCCGGCCTGCCCGGTCCCGCGCCGGCCGTTCCCGAGGCGGCCCGGGCGGAGGCGGGCTCGTCATATCTCGATCAACTGCGCGCGCTGCCGCGCAGGATGAGCCTGCGGATGAACGTACGGCTGCGCCTGACGCTGATCTACGGCGTGCTGTTCTTCTTCGCCGGCGGGCTGCTGCTGTTCGTGACGTACCTGCTGGTCGCCAACATCCTGTCGCACATCACCGTCACCAGCGGCTTCTACCCGCTGACCACGGACGAGCAGGAACGCCTCCGGCAGGCCTTCGTCGACCAGACGATGCGCAACCTCATCGGGCGCTCGCTGCTGGCGCTGGCCGGGGTGGGGATCATGGCCCTGGTCCTCGGGTACGTCGTCGCCGACCGGGCGCTCAGCCCGCTGCAGCGCGTGACCCAGGCGGCCCGGCGCCTGTCGGAGGGCAACATGCACGAGCGCATCGCGCTCGCCGGCCCGGACGACGAGATCAAGGAACTGGCCGACACCTTCGACGCGATGCTCGACCGGCTCTCCCAGGCGTTCGACGCCCAGCGCCGCTTCGTCGGCAACGCCTCGCACGAGTTGCGCACCCCGCTGGCGATCAACCGCACGCTGCTGGAGGTGGCGCTCACCGATCCGGAGGCCTCCGACGATCTGAAGGCGGTCGGCAAGACCCTGCTGGCCAACAACGCCCGGCACGAGCGGCTGATCGAGGGACTGCTCCTGCTGGCCCGCACCGAACGCGAGCTGACCACCCGTACCCCCGTCGATCTGAAGGACGTCGCGGGCACTGTGCTGGACAGCCTCGCGCACCGCGACGACCTGCCGAAGGTCGCCATCAACCGCGAGCTGACCTCGGGCCGGACCATCGGCGACCCCGTCCTCCTGGAGCACCTGGTCGCCAACCTGGTGGACAACGCGATCAAGTACAACAGCGAGGACGGGGAAGTCTGGGTGCGCACCGGCGTCCTCGACGGCTTCGCCGCCTGCCAGGTGGAGAACACCGGGGCGACCGTGCCCGCCTATGAGGTGGAGCGGCTGTTCGAGCCCTTCCGGCGGCTGAACACCGACCGCATCGAGTCGGCCAAGGGCGCCGGTCTGGGACTGTCGATCGTCCGCTCGGTCGTGCACGCGCACCGCGGCTCGGTCTACGCCACCCCGCGGGCCGGGGGCGGCCTGATCGTGACCGTACGGCTGCCGTTCAGCCCCGGCTGAGGGTTCCCGAGGACGCGGGCGCGCCGGCCTTCCGCGGGTCGTAGGAGAAGCTGAGCTTGCCGCCGACCAGACTGAAGGTGAACACCCCGCCGTCGGTGCAGCCGCCGGCCGTGATGCGCTCGCGCAGGTGCATGACGCCGTTCGCGTTGGACAGCAGCCGTAGCGTGCCGGTGCACTGCAACGTCGGATAGCCGGTCGTGCCGGTCATCGAGCCGCGGACCAGCGTGACGATCAGCGAGAACGTCGGATACTGCTTCGACGACGGCTGGATCGCGGTGCCCCGCCAGGTCCCGGCGAACTGCGGGGGAACTCCCACCTGCTTGGGCACATGCGGGGCGGGCCGCTGGACGGTCGGCCGCTGGGACGTCGGCCGATGCGACGGGGGACGGCTCGAGGAGGCGACCACGGTGGCCGGTGCCGGCCCGCCGCCCTGGTCGCCGGAGGACACGATCACCGCTGCCGCCACGATGGCCGCGGCGAGCAGTACCGACCCTCCGGCCGCGACATACAGCGGTCCGCGCCGGGACCCGCGCTCGGCGGCCGGGTTCGGCAGCCGCGCCGTGGCCATGGTGTCCGGGACGGCGGCGAGCGCGGCGCCCTGGCGCATGGTCTCGGCGGTACGGGTCGACTGGACGCCCAGCAGCGCGTTGAGCGCCTCGGGCGCGCTGGGCCGCTCCGCGGGGTTCTTGGCCAGGCACGCCCCGACCAGGCCGCGCAGATCCGGCGGCAGGGCGCTCAGGTCAGGCTGGGCGGTCAGCACCCGCTGGATGACGTTCGGCAGGGTGTCCTCGCCGAACGGCGGCCGTCCGGTCGCCGCGAAGAGCATCGTGCCGCCCCAGGCGAACATGTCCGCCGCCGTGCCCGCGCTCTCCCCGCGCATCTGCTCGGGCGACATGTACGCCGGGGTGCCGCGCAGATCGCCGGTGGTCGCGGTGACGTCCAGCGCCCGGGCGATCCCGAAGTCGATGACACGCGGCCCGTCCGGGCCGAGCAGCACGTTGCCCGGCTTGAAGTCGCGGTGCACCACCCCGGCCTGGTGGATGGCGGTGAGCGCGGTGACGGTGCCGATCGCCAGCCGGTGCAGCGCGCCACCGTCGAACGGCCGGCTGGTGGTCACCACGTCGCGCAGGGAGGGCCCGTCGATGAACTCGCTGACGATGTACGGCGGGTCCGCGTCGAGCGCGGCGTCGATGATCTTCGCGGTGCAGAACGACGCGACCTGCTGGGCCATGCCGAGTTCACGCGTCAGGTACGTGGCCTCCTCGACATGGGCGTGCAGGACCTTGACCGCGACCTTGTCCCCGGTCCCGGTCCGGCCGAGGTAGACGACGCCTTGGCCGCCCGCGCCGAGGCGCCCGGTGAGGGTGTAGGCGCCAAGACGGGGCGGGTCCCCGGCGCGCAGGGTGTTGATGGCCGGCACGGGTCAGCTCTTGGTCAGCGAGCCGGTCCAGTCGACGGTACTGCTGGGCGTCTCGCGCCACTCGTACCGGAGGGAGGTGTCGGAATCGGCGTAGAGCGTGTCATAGCCGTTCGTGCACTTGTCGGTGTTCGTGATGATCGTCTCTTTCAGCACGAGCTTGCTGTCGGTGGCCGAGTCGACCTTCAGCAGACCGCTGCAGATCGTTGTGCCGCTGGTGTCGTAGTAGTAGACCAGCCCGGAGGACAGGCCGCTGAACAGGGAGAACCGCGCCTTGTCCTTGGTCCCGCTGGACTTGGTGATCGTCCCGTTCCAGATGCCGTTGAAGGCGGACGGCACCGTGTCACCGGTCGTGGTGTCGGTGGAGGTGTCGGTCGGGGTCGGCGAGGAGTAGGTGTACGTCGGCGTCGCCGTGTTGTCGCTCGAACCGCCGGAGCTGGCGACCACCGCCACGATGACGATGATCAGCACCAGGATGACCAGCGCGCCACAGCCGATCGCCGCGATGATCGGGCCGTTGGACCGGCCGCGCGGCGGCGGGTAGGCCTGCATCGGCGGCTGGTTCATGCCGACCGTGCCCATCTGCATGGGCGGCGGCGTCATCGGGCCGGGCTGCGGCATCGCCATCGGGGGCGGCGTGGTCGGCGGGTACATCTGCCCCTGCCCGCCCATCTGCATCGGCGGCGGGGTCTGCGGCGGGTACGCGGGCTGCTGGTAGGCCTGCGGCTGCTGCTGGTACGGCGAGGGCGGCGGGGTCGTCTGGTAGGGCGGCGGCACCAGGCTCTGCGGGGGCGGCGCGGCGCTCCGCTGCACCGGCGGCGGGGGCGGGAGCTGTGCGGCGAGCTGGGTGCCCTGCGCCATCATGTCGGCCTTGTCGGGGGCCGGGCCGACCCCGACTCCGGCGTTGCTCAGCATCTCCAGCAGCGCCTGGGCGGCGGTGGGACGGCGTGCCGCGTCCTTCTCCAGGCAGCGGCCGACCATCTCGCGCAGCGGGCTGTGCAGGGCCGACAGATCCGGCTGGTCGTTGAGGATCCGGTTGATGATCACCGGCAGCGTGTCGGCCTCGAACGGCGAGCGGCCGGTCGCGGCGAACACCATCGTCGCGCCCCAGGCGAAGATGTCCACGGCGGGCTGCAGTGGCGCGCCGGTGAGCTGCTCCGGGGCGAGATAGCCGGGTGTGCCGACCACCATGCCGGTGGCGGTGACCGCGCTCTCCTGGGAGTTGACGGTACGGGCGATGCCGAAGTCGACGACCCGGGGGCCGTCGTCGGCCAGCATCACGTTGTTCGGCTTGAAGTCGCGGTGGACGATCTGTTCCTCGTGGATCGCCGCCAGGGCGGTGATCGTCCCGATCGCCAGCCGGTCGAGCTCCTCGGCGCCGCGCGGGCCGTGCAGGGCCACCACGTCGTGCAGCGAGGGCCCGTCGATGTACTCGCTGACGATGTAGGGCTGCGTGCCCGAGACATCGGCCGCGAGGACCTTGGCCGTACAGAAGGAGGCGACCTTCTGCGCGGCCTGCACCTCGCGGTTGAATCGGGCCCGCGCGGCCGGGTCGGCCGCGTACTGCGCGTGCAGAAGCTTGATGGCGACCCGTTCGCCCGACGGCGAACGGCCTAGAAATACGGCCCCCTGGCCTCCTGCCCCAAGCCGACCCACGACTTCGTACTGGCCCAGCGAGCGCGGATCACCCGGCTCCAACGGAGCGGCATCCGGCATGCGATCCTCCAACGACCCCGCGGCTCCGGGGTTAACCTGTGCTGTGTACCCGAGCGTCGCGCCGCGTCCCCCGGTCACCCGTCCGGCGGGCACGATATCGCGTTAGCTCTGGCTTGAGGTTGTTTGGCTGATTCTTCCTGAACTCTGGGACGTTCTGGGGGATCTCCTGGTTCGGTCGTGGCGCTGGCTTTTAACTTGTCGAACCTTCCGCGGTACTTGCGCGGCGTCATGCGTACGCAAGCCCCCGAACGCCGGTATGATCCGTCGCCGCCTGCCTGATTCGGCTCGCTCTTCCCGGGCGGGCATAACCAGACCGGCACCGTTGTTCGATCCTGCGTTACATCGGTCATCATGTGATTTGGATCACATTTACGGGGTGGGCGCCGTCACTGAAGTGACGCGTCGCGCCTCGCGTGGTCGAGGTCACGTGACGTGACAGAATTTCCCGCCCGGATCGGGCACAAGACAGGCCCCCCGAGCGTTAGATCCGCGCGACGGGGCGCATATACGACCGAGGGGGATGGAGATAGAGATGGCGACCGACTACGACAGCCCACGCAAGACCGACGACGACCTGAATGAGGACAGCCTGCAAGAGTTGCAGGCACGGCGAGCCGACAAGAGCACCGGAATCATCGACGAGGACCTGGACGCCGGCGAGGTCGCCGAGCTGCCGGGTGCCGACCTGTCGAACGAGGAGCTCACGTTCAAGGTCGTGCCCCGCCAGGCCGACGAGTTCACCTGCACCCGCTGCTTCCTCGTGCACCACCGCAGCCAGCTGGCCACGGAGAAGAACGGCCAGCCGATCTGCACCGAGTGCGCGGCCTGACCGGGTTCGGCGATGCCTGAACCGGTGTCCGGCGAGTGGCAGGGCGACGACGGCCGCGGTGCGGAGTCCGCGGACGCGGACTCCGCCGCGCCCACCGAAGGTTCCGGCGTGCCTTCCGACGCTTCGCTCGAACCCATAGCAGATCTTTCCCCGGAGCAGACCGAGGCGGAGATCGGCGAACTGATCGGCAAGCTGTCCGGGGGTGAGAACCTCGACGCCGAGGCGCGCACCCGGATGCTGGCCAGGCTGACGAGGCTGCTCGCCTCCAGCGCGCGTCGTGCGGGGGCGTCCGGGATTGCCACCGGGCGCTGGCTGGCCGAGGTGTTCATGGACGTCGCACCGCGGATCCCGGTCCGCGACCTGGAGACGCTCAGCCGCCACCACCATGGGCTACGTGGTGAGCGGCTGGCCGACTCGATCACGCGTACGGCGGCCAACGCGACCACGGCGGTCGGCGCGGCCGGCGGTGCGCTGGCGGCGGTGGAGTTCACCGCGCCGCCCCTGTTGCTGACAGCGCCGGCCCAGATCGCCGCCGAGGCCCTCGTCGTGGCGGCGATCGAGGTCAAGCTGATCGCCGAACTGCACGAGGTGTACGGGATCCAGCTTCCGGGCGGCGTCACCGCCCGGAGCAGTGCGTTCGCCGGGTCCTGGGCCCGGGAGCGCGGCGTCAACCCCCTCGAACCCGGATCGATCACGTACGCCTTGGGCGCCGCGGCCAAACAGGCCCTGCGCAAGCGGCTCCTGCGCACCGTGGGCCGCTCGATGACCACGATGGGCCCGTTCCTCACCGGGGCGGTGGCCGGCGGGGCGCTCAACCGGGCCGCCACCAAGCGGCTCGCCGATCACATTCGCAAGGATCTGCGCCGCATGGTCGGCTCGGCCGACACGCCCCGGGCCCTCCCCGAATAGGTCTCCCTCAGTCGGTCTTGGGGACCAGGGCAGCAGGCAGCGCGCCGGTGCCCTTCTCCCAGCGCTTGGCCATCGCCCGGGTGGCCAGCAGACGGGCCAGCTCGCTGCCGACCCCGATCGCGACGGCCCAGCCGATCGCCTCGACCAGCGCCACCTCGGGCGACTCGGGGTGCTGTGGCGGCTCCTTGCCGGTGCCCTTCTTCCAGGCCAGCGTGATGGCCTTCTTGGCGGCCCAGCCGCCCGCGAAGGCCGCGGCGCCGGCCATGACCCGCCAGCCGATGTCGCCCTTGTCCGCCATCGTGGTCCTCCCTGTCTATCTCCTGTACCTGACGCTACCGTGCCCACCACGACGGTGATCGCACTCGGGGGCTTAATGCGAGGAAACGATCGGCCGGGCTCTCTATCCTTGGGCCATGACGCAGCCTGCCCGCATCCCTGACAAGCCCGCCCTCGACGGCTTGGAGGACAAGTGGGCGGCCGTATGGGCCGAGCAGGGCACTTACCGCTTCGACCGCACCGCTGCGCGCTCCCGGGTCTACGCCATCGACACCCCGCCGCCCACGGTGTCGGGCTCGCTGCACGTCGGGCATGTGTTCTCCTTCACGCACACCGACACGATCGCCCGCTTCCAGCGGATGCGCGGCAAGACGGTGTTCTACCCGATGGGCTGGGACGACAACGGCCTGCCCACCGAGCGCCGGGTGCAGAACCACTTCGGGGTCCGCTGCGACCCCTCGCTCCCGTACGACCCGGACTTCCACCCGCCGGCCGACACCAAGCGGCAGATCCCGGTCGACCGGCGCAACTTCATCAAGCTCTGCGAGCAGCTCACCGCCATCGACGAGCGGGCCTTCGAGGAGATGTGGCGGATGGTCGGCCTCTCGGTCGACTGGGACCTGCTCTACACCACGATCGGTGACCGGGCCCGGGCGGTGTCGCAGCGGGCCTTCCTGCGCAATCTGGCGCGCGGCGAGGCCTACATGGCCGAGGCCCCCACGCTGTGGGACGTCACGTTCGGCACCGCGGTCGCCCAGGCCGAGCTGGAGGACCGCGAGCACACGGGCGCGTTCTACCGGGTCCGGTTCCATGGCGCTTCGCGGCCGGTCTACGTCGAGACGACCCGGCCCGAGCTGCTGCCCGCCTGTGTGGCGCTGGTCGCGCATCCCGACGACGAGCGCTATCAGGAGCTGTTCGGCACGACGGCGCGCACGCCGCTGTTCGGGGCCGAGGTGCCGATCCTGGCGCATCATCTGGCCGATCCCGAGAAGGGCTCGGGGCTGGTCATGGTCTGCACGTTCGGGGATGTCACCGATGTCGTCTGGTGGCGCGAGCTGGGGCTGCCGATCCGCGGCGTGCTGTCCCGCGACGGCCGGCTGCTGGCCGAACCGCCCTCCGGGGTCGACCCCGTCGTCTACGCCGAGCTGGCGGGCAAGACGGTGCACTCGGCCAAGGAGCGGATCGCCGAGCTGCTGCGCGACTCCGGCGATCTCGACGGGGAGCCCCGGCAGGTGACCAGGCCGGTGAAGTTCTACGAGAAGGGCAGCAAGCCGCTCGAGATCGTCACGACCCGGCAGTGGTACATCCGCAACGGCGGCCGCGATCCGCGACTGCGGGCCCGGTTGCTGGAGCGCGGCCGGGAGCTGCGCTGGCACCCGTCGTACATGCGCACCCGCTACGAGAACTGGGTCGAGGGCCTCGCCGGTGACTGGCTGATCTCCCGGCAGCGGTTCTTCGGTGTGCCGATCCCTGTCTGGTACCGGCTGGACGGCTCCGGCGAGCCGGACTACTCCGCGCCGATCATGCCCGCCGAGGCCGATCTTCCGGTCGACCCGGCCGCCGAGGCGCCGCCCGGGTTCACCGAGGACCAGCGCGGCAAGCCCGAAGGTTTCATCGGCGATCCCGACATCATGGACACCTGGGCGACCTCGTCGCTCACCCCGCACATCGCCGGCGGCTGGGGGAGCGACGACGACCTGTTCGGCCGGGTCTTCCCCTACGACCTGCGCCCGCAGGCCCACGAGATCATTCGTACCTGGCTGTTCTCCACCGTCGTCCGTTCAGAGCTGGAGCACGACTCGCTGCCCTGGACCGACGCGGCGCTGTCCGGCTGGATCCTCGACCCCGACCGCAAGAAGATGTCCAAGTCCAAGGGCAACGTGGTCACTCCGATCGACCTGCTCCGGCAGTACGGCTCGGACGCGGTCCGCTACTGGTCGGCCAGCGGCCGCCCGGGCACCGACACCGCCTTCGACACCGGCCAGATCAAGGTCGGCCGCCGGCTGGCCATCAAGATCCTCAACGCCTCGAAGTTCGTGCTGGGGTTCCCGTCGGAGGTCGATTCCGAGAGTTCCGAGCCGGTCGACCGGGCGCTGCTGGCCGCGCTGGCCGAGGTCGTCGCGGACGCCACCGCGGCGTTCGAGGCCTACGACTACACCCGGGCGCTGGAGCGCACCGAACGGTTCTTCTGGGACTTCTGCGACGACTACCTGGAGCTGGTCAAGGCGCGGGCCTACGGCGACGAGCCGGGCTCGGGCAGCGCCCGGGCGACGCTGCGGCTGGCGCTGTCGGTGGTGCTGCGGCTGTTCGCGCCGTTCTTGCCGTACGTGACCGAGGAGGTCTGGTCCTGGTGGCAGGACGGCTCGGTGCACCGGGCCGCCTGGCCGTCCCCCTCCGACCTGCCCGCGGGCGGCGACCCGGCGCTGCTGGCCGCCGCCACCGAGGTGCTGCGCCAGATCCGCAGGGCCAAGTCGGCCGCCCAGGTCTCGATGCGCGCCGAAGCCGCCCGGGTCGAGGTCACCGGCCCGGCCGTCGACGCGGTCGCCGCCGACCTGTGCGCCGCCGGAGTGATCACCGAGCTGGTGCTCACCGAGGCCCCGGGTGATCCGGTCATCACCGTCACCCTCGGCTGACCGCGTGGTCCTGGCATGCTGGCGACCATGGACCTGGCTGAGCACGCCCGCTCGATCATCGACGGCAACCGCTACGTGACGCTCGCGACCGTGGACGCTGACGGCCTTCCCTGGGCCACGCCGGTCTACTTCGCCACCGCGGACTACCGGGACTTCTACTGGTGCTCCGACCCGCTGGCCCGGCATTCGCGAAACCTCGGCGTCCGGCCCTCGGTGAGCATGGTGGTGTTCGACTCGACGGTGCCCGCCTACACCGGCGAGGCCGTCTACATGTCCGCCTCGGCCACGGAGCTGTCCGGCGACGAACTCGAGGAGGGCCTGCGTGTCTTTCCCGGCCCCGCCTGGCGGGGCGGCAGCCCGGTCACCGTGGCGGACGTGACCCCGCCCGCCCCCTACCGGTTCTACCGGGCCAGGGCCACCGCCTACTCGGTCCTGTGCCCGCGGGAAAGAGGCCTGCCGTGCACGTTGCACGGCAGCGCCGTCGACCACCGCGCCGACCTGGACCACCTGTCATGATCCCGCCCGGGTTCGTCCGGGCACTGGACGGCTTCGAGGCGGTGCTGGCCGCCGTTCTGCCCGGCGAGTGGGAGTCTCCCTCCCCCTGCGAGGGCTGGGCCGCCGTCGACGTCGCCGGGCACGTCACCGCGGGACTGCTGGTCGTAGAGGCGCGAGCAGCCGGACTACCGCTGCCCTCGCAGGACCCGGACTGGCGTACGGTCGCGGGCCCTGACCCGCAGGCGAGCTGGCGGGCCGTGCGCGCCGCGATGACGGCCGTGCTCACGCCGGAGGCGCTGGAGCGGCGGATCCGGCTGGCGTTCGGGCCGGAGGTCACGATGCGCTGGTGGCTGGAGCGGCAGCCGCTCGAACTGCTCGTGCACACCTGGGATCTGGCCAGGGCCACCGGACAGCGGGTCGCGTACGGCAGGCGCTGGAGACCGGCCGGCAGTTCGCGGCCAAGGGCCGGGAGGCCGGCCTCCTGGGGCCGGAGCTGGCTGCGGCCGAGGACTGCGACGACTGGACCCGCCTGCTCCTGCTCTACGGCCGTGACCCGGACTGGGGTGCTAGCGGTTGGCGTCGCCGCGCAGGACGCGCTGGGTGAGGTCGCTGCGGAAGTGGCCGTATCCGGTCTCGGCCCAGATGCTCTTGGCCTCGAAGTACGGCACGTCGCCGTCCATGAGGATGTCCGGGGTCTCCCGGGACCGCGCGGCCTTCACGCACTCCGCACAGGCCGCGACCCGCAGCTTGCGCCGGGATCCGATCGGCCGCCAGTCGATGGTCTTGTCCGAGTCGCCGTGCAGGGGGTTGAAGAAGCACAGCGGGCTGGCCGGACGGCCGTCGGCGGCGGTGGCCAGCGCGTCCCGGCCCTGGTCGGTGAGCACGAGGGCCCCGGCCAGGTCGGGGATCCCGTGCGCCGAGTCCAGGACCTTGCCCGCGGCCTGGTAGGCGTCGAGGGCCTTGC